>Ga0209847_1000161_pt1 | contig 29326 bp, 24 predicted proteins | sample OrgsoiDNA_201060_FD_185808 | JGI IMG/M metagenome (GOLD analysis project Ga0209847, IMG submission 185808) | Permafrost soil microbial communities from the Arctic, to analyse light accelerated degradation of dissolved organic matter (DOM) -... | ecosystem: Environmental > Terrestrial > Soil >... | reverse complement strand
CCCCGGCGCGGACCATCGGCGGCTACTCGGCCAACGTCAAAACCCTGCACGGCCCGGGCTTTGCGCTGCTGGGCAACGCGGCGGAATTCCTCGACCCGGTGTTCTCCTCTGGTGTGACCATCGCGATGCGCTCGGCGAGCATGGCCGCCGGCGTATTGCATCGCCAATTGCAGGGTGAAAGCGTCGACTGGCAGACCGAGTTCGCCGCCCCGCTCAAACGTGGCGTCGACACCTTCCGCTGCTACGTCGAAGGCTGGTACGCCGGGACCTTCCAGGACGTGATTTTCCATGATGGCAGCTCACCGGACATCCGCCGGATGATCGCCTCGATCCTCGCCGGTTACGCCTGGGATGAACGCAATCCGTTCGTCAGCGAAGCGAAGCGTCGGTTGAAGGTGATTTCGGAAATCTGTGCAAGGGATGCGACATGAGTTACCTGAGCGACAACTACGTCGAAGAAACCAAATTCGGTTTCTGGTTCCTGCGCAGCCACACCTGGCAGCACCATGTGCTGCGGGTGGCAATCAACGACCTGCGCAACCTGTTCAGCGATTCGCTGCCCAGCAACCCGGTGTTGCTGGATGCCGGTTGCGGCCAGGGCAAGTCGTTCCAGTACCTGCGCCAGACTTTTTCGCCGCAACGCCTGATCGGTGTCGATGCCGACCCGCACAGCCTGCACCTCAGCGGTGAAGAGGCGGCGCGTCAGGGCATGACGGTGGAGCTGATCGGCAGCGACTGCGCGACGCTCAACGTGGCCAACGCCAGCGTCGACCTGCTGTTCTGTCACCAGACCTTTCATCACCTCGTCGAACAGGACTTGGCCCTGGCCGAGTTCTATCGCGTGCTCAAGCCGGGCGGCTATCTGCTGTTCGCCGAGTCCACCGAGGCTTACATTGATACGTGGGTGATTCGCTGGTTGTTCCGTCATCCGATGCACGTGCAGAAGAGTGCAGCCGGGTATCTGGAAATGATTCGCCAGCAGGGTTTTGAATTCGGCCCGCAGAATGTGTCTTATCCGTACTTGTGGTGGAGCCGCGCAAAGGATTTCGGGCTGTTTGAACGTTTTGGTTTGCGTAAGCCGAAGCCGTTTGGCCAACGGGAAGAAACCCTGGTCAATGTCGTGGCGCGCAAACCTCTTGAAGGTGTTGTTTGATGTCTAGCGCAATTCAAAACTGTGGGAGCGGGCTTGCTCGCGAAAGCGGTGTGTCAGTCGACATCATTGGTGAATGTCAGACCGCCTTCGCGAGCAAGCCCGCTCCCACAGGGTTTGCGGTGCTGCTGAGATTTGTACTGCTGGGTTTTGCCCTGCTGCTGAGCGCTTGCGCCAGCCGCGCGCCGCTGCCCGAGCACAGCCCAACGCTGGCGTTGCCCTTGCAATTGCACATCCAGCGTTTGATGGCTGACCAGCGTCAGGACTGGGTGTTGGTGATCCAGCAGGAAGGCCCTGGCCTGCGTTGGTCGATGATGGATTTACTCGGCATTCCCCAGGCCCGGCAGAAGTTGATCGATGGCGATTGGCAGGCCGATGGTCTGCTGCCACCGAATCCGGAAGCCCGGGAACTGTTCGCCGCGCTGTTGTTTGCGCTAACGCCCGAAGGCGAGTTGCACAGTAACTATCCCACTGCATCGCAGCATGGCGGGCAACGCGTGTTGCCAGAGCGCTGGGACGTCCGTTATTCACGCCCCTTGAGTTTTGAATTGAACCTGCCAAAAGGCCCGAAATACCAAGTCACGCCACTGAGCGCAGACACACCATGACCGCCTATTTGAACGCACTGGGGGTGATCTGCTCTCTGGGTCGCGACAAACAGGCAGTCGCCCGCAATCTGTTTGCCGGCGATTGCTCCGGTATGCAAAGCGAGTCTGGCTGGGTGGCGGAACGTTCGTTGCCGGTGGCTGCGGTTCACGGTGAACTGGCACCGATTCCGCCTAAGTTGATCGAGCAACGCAGCCGCAATAATCAACTGCTGCTGGAAGCGGCGCTGCAAATTCGTCCAGAGATCGATCAAGCGATTCAGACCTACGGCCGCGAACGCATCGGCGTCGTGCTTGGCACCAGCACTTCGGGCATCGACGAAGCCAGTCGCGGATTGGCCCATTACATTCGTGAGCATGAGTTCCCCGCCGACTACAACTATCAGCAGCAGGAGCTCGGCGCGCCGGCAAACTTCCTCGCCGATTGGCTGCAATTGAGCGGCCCGGCCTATGTGATTTCCACCGCTTGTACTTCCAGCGCCCGAGCCTTGATGAGCGCCCAGCGCTTGCTCGATCTGGGCATGTGCGACGCTGTGCTGTGTGGCGGTGTCGACAGTTTGTGCAAACTGACGCTCAACGGTTTCTCGGCTCTGGAAGCAGTGTCCGAGCAGCGCTGCAACCCGTTTTCCGCCAACCGTAACGGCATCAACATCGGCGAAGCGGCGGTGCTGTTTTTGATGAGTAAAAGTGCTGGCGACGGCCCCTCGATTGCCCTGCTCGGCAGCGGCGCCAGCTCTGATGCGCACCACATTTCCGCACCGGAACCAACCGGCCGTGGCGCCCGGCAAGCAATGCACCAGGCCTTGAGCCGTGCCGCGCTGCAACCGTCGCAAATCAGTTACCTGAACCTGCACGGCACCGCCACTCAACACAACGACGCCATGGAAAGCCTGGCCGTGGCCGCGTTGTTTCCGGACGGCGTGCCGTGCTCGTCGACCAAGCCGATGGCCGGTCACACCCTCGGCGCCGCCGGTGCCCTGGAAGCGGCGTTCTGCTGGTTGAGCCTGAGCGCCGACAATCCCGAACACGCCCTGCCGCCGCACGTCTGGGACGGCCAGCCCGCCCCCGACCTGCCGGCGCTCAATTGGGTGACCCCGGCCACTCGCCTGGCGTCCATTGCACCTCGCTACCTGATGAGCAATTCGTTTGCCTTCGGTGGCAATAACGTCAGCCTGATTATCGGAGACGCCCCATGATTGACTGGCCGATCGCCGAACTGCTGCCTCACGCTGGCGACATGATCCTCATCGAGCAGATCCTGTCGTTCGATGACGAGCAGATTCACACCCGCCTCACCGTCAAACCCGATGGCCTGTTCAACCGTCCCGACGGCAGCCTGCCGGCCTGGGTCGGCATCGAACTGATGGCCCAAAGTGTGGCGGCTTACGCCGGTTGCCATGCCCGTGCGCGCGGCGATGCGGTGGAGCTGGGCTTCCTGCTCGGCACCCGCAAATTCGAATGCAACGTCGAACACTTTCCTGCCGGCACCGAGCTGACCATCCACGGGCTGCGCTCGCTGGAAGACGACAGCGGCATGGGAGTATTCGAATGCCACATCAACGCCCCCGGCATCCACGCCACCGCCCGGCTCAACGTGTACCGCCCGCCCCAGGCGGCGCAATATCTTCAAGAAATCCAAGGAGTCGAGTGATGACTGAATTCGTACTGGTCACCGGCTCCAGCCGTGGCATTGGCCGCGCTATCGCCCTGCGTCTGGCCCAGGCTGGCCACGACATCGTGCTGCATTGCCGCAGCGGTCTGGCCGAGGCAGAGGCCGTGAAGGCCGAAATCGAAGCGCTGGGCCGCAACGCCCGCGTGCTGCAATTTGATGTGTCTGACCGCGCCAGTTGCAAAGCCATTCTCGAAGCTGACGTTGAAGCTCACGGCGCCTATTACGGCGTGGTGCTCAACGCCGGGTTGACTCGCGACGGTGCTTTTCCGGCGCTGAGCGAGGATGATTGGGATGTGGTGATGCGCACCAACCTCGACGGTTTCTACAACGTGCTGCACCCGGTGATGATGCCGATGATTCGTCGTCGCGCCGCCGGGCGAATTGTTTGCATCACCTCGGTTTCCGGGTTGATCGGCAACCGTGGCCAGGTCAACTACAGCGCCTCCAAGGCGGGTTTGATCGGCGCGGCGAAAGCGTTGGCGATCGAACTGGGCAAGCGCAAAATCACCGTTAACTGTGTCGCACCCGGCCTGATCGACACCGCCATGCTCGACGAAAACGTGCCGGTGGAAGAACTGATGAAAATGATCCCCGCACAACGCATGGGCACACCTGAAGAGGTGGCCGGTGCGGTGAATTTCCTGATGTCGGCGGAAGCCTCGTACATCACCCGGCAGGTTCTGGCCGTCAACGGAGGCCTGTGCTGATGAAGCGCGTCGTCGTCACCGGCATGGCCGGCATCACCTCACTGGGCAGCGACTGGGAAACCATCGCCGCCAACTTCAAAGCCAACCGCAGCGGCATTCGCCGGATGGACGAGTGGGACCGCTTCACTGAACTCAACACCCGTCTCGCCGGGCCGATCGATGACTTCAAAGTGCCAAGTCACTGGACCCGCAAGCAACTGCGCAGCATGGGTCGCGTCTCGCGGCTCGCTGTGGGTGCTGCTGAGCAAGCGTTGGCCGACGCGGGGCTGTTGGGCGATGAATCGATCAAGGACGGGCGCATGGGCGTCGCCTGTGGTTCGTCCACCGGCAGCACCGACGAGATAAAAGCGTTCGGCAACATGCTGCTCAACTCGGTAGCCGAAGGCCTGAACGCCAACTCCTATGTGCGGATGATGCCGCACACCACAGCAGCGAATATCAGCATCTTCTTCGGCCTCACCGGCCGGTTGATCCCGACGTCCAGCGCCTGCACCAGCGGCAGCCAGGGCATCGGCTACGCCTACGAGTCGATCAAGTTCGGCCGCTTGCCGCTGATGCTGGCCGGCGGCGCCGAAGAACTGTGCCCGACCGAAGCGATGGTCTTCGACGCGCTCTACGCCACCAGCCTGAAAAACGACGCGCCGCAAACCAGCCCACGGCCGTACGACAAGGACCGTGACGGCCTGGTGATCGGTGAAGGCGGCGGCATGTTGGTGCTCGAAGAACTCGAACACGCTTTGGCCCGTGGCGCACACATCCATGCCGAACTCGTCGGTTTCGGCAGCAACGCCGATGGCCAGCACACCACCCGTCCAGAGCAAGCGACCATGCGCCGCGCCATGGAACTGGCCCTGGAAGACGCCGGTTTGCAGCCGTCGGACATCGGCTACGTAAACGGTCACGGCACCGCGACCGAACAGGGCGACATCGCCGAAACACAGGCAACCAGTTCGTTGTTCGGCGAGCACATGCCGATCAGCTCGCAGAAAAGCTTCCTCGGCCACACCCTCGGGGCCTGCGGTGCGCTGGAATCCTGGTTCAGCATCGAAATGATGAACCGCGACCTGTACGTGCACACTTTCAACCTCGACGAGGTCGACCCGCACTGCGGCAAGCTCGACTACCTGCGCGGCGAGTTCCGGCAGATGAGCAACCAGTACGTAATGAACAACAACTTCGCCTTCGGTGGCGTCAACACCTCGCTGATCTTTCGCCGCTGGTCGTAACCGTATTAATCAAGGTCAAGGAGACCTCCATGCACGTCAAGAAACTCGCCGCGGCCGCCACCCTGCTGATCTGCGCCCTACCGGCCGTCAGCCAGGCCCGCGACACCACGGTGTACCTGCCTCTCGATAAAGCCGTTGCCGAGGCCACCCGCACCGGCAAAATCGATGGCAGCGTGAAATTCTACCTGGCCGGCAACACCCCGACCGGCACCGTCACCGTCGTCAGCCCCGGCGCCGTGACCAACAAGAAAACCAACGCCTTCAACAAGACCGACGCAGTCGCCTGCGAATGGGTCGCGCAATCGGCAATCATCAGCCTGTTCCAAGCGGCCAAGGGCGCTGGTGCTAACGCGGTGACCAACATCGTCAGCTTCTACAAGAGCAACGAGCGTAAGGATGCAACGAACTATGAATGCCACGCTGGCGCGATCATGGCGGGCGTTGCGTTGAAAGGGGATTTGGCGAAGGTTCAGTAAGGGTCTTGATGCCCAATCCTGTGGCGAGCGAGCTTGCTCGCGCTGGGCTGCGAAGCAGCCCAAAAACGCTGACAGTCACTGAAGATTTTTGTGAGCGCTGCGCACTCAAACGGGAGCAAGCTCCCTCGCCACAATGACAAAGAGCGCCTGCAAGTCCCTGTGAAAATATACTGATGAAGGCCTCATCAAACGCCCCGAGTTGTTCGGGGCGTTTGTTTTTGTGCGAGCAACAGGAGAGAAGGCATATCAGTCCTTCAACGCCATCCATTGACGTAGGACATGTCCGTAGTTTCGCTGTACCTCTGAAGGGTAAAGGGAAAGCAGTGCAGGTCATTTCGGAAACGTCCCACAGCGAGACCTTTGGCTTTCCCGGTAGGGTCAATGTCCCTAGCTACCTGTCGGGACACTCCAAGGATGAGCAAAAGCATGAATAAAAAAGCAGTTATCGTTTTTAGTGGCGGCCAAGACTCAACAACCTGCTTAATCCATGCTTTGCCAAACTACGATGAAGTACATTGCATCACGTTTGATTATGGACAGCGGCACCGCGCGGAAATTGAAGTGGCGCAACAGCTATCAGCCAAGCTTGGTGTGACCGTTCACAAAGTACTCGACACTACATTATTAAATGAATTAGCGATCAGTAGTCTGACTCGGGATAACATTCCAGTGCCTGCCGCTGCGAGCTCTGGGGAAGGCCTGCCAACTACCTTCGTCCCTGGCCGCAATATCCTGTTTTTAACGCTGGCGTCTATTTATGCATATCAAGTGGGTGCCGAGACCGTAATCACGGGTGTTTGTGAAACCGATTTTTCAGGCTATCCGGACTGCCGGAATGAGTTTGTTCAGTCTTTGAATAAAGCCGTTGAATTGGGAATGGACTACAAACTAAGAATTGAAACGCCTCTTATGTGGTTGAACAAGGCAGAAACCTGGGCTTTGGCCGATTACCACAAACAGTTAGACCTGATTCGCTACGATACACTGTCTTGTTACAACGGCATAACGGGTAGTGGATGCACCCGTTGCGATGCGTGCAACCTTCGTGCAAAAGGTTTAAATGAGTTCTTGGAGAATAAAATAGAAACATTGAACAGTCTGAAAGAAAAACTAAATTCAAAAGGATAAAAGCGCTGCAAGGGGAGTTACGTCCCTCCCCTTACCTTTTATTATGTTGCCGAAGCCACAGCCACATATTTTCTAAACAGGTGCCGCGCTCCGTATGCCGGCAAAATATTGAAAACAGCAAAACACATCTTTATAGCTATCTGAACATAAATTATATTCAGTATTTCGCTGCTTTGCATGGTCCCATAAAACGCGATAAAGCAAAAAATGAAACTATCTATTATCACAGCAAAAAATGAACTCAAAAAAACTCGAAAGAATAAATACCTGGAATTCGTGAGTTCTTTTATTTTACACAGTAAATAAGAATTCACATACTCAGATAAAAGAAAGGAAATAGAGGACGCTACTAATACAGACGAAAAGTAATTAATCACCTCTCCGTAAGGCAAATCCAACCTCCAACCAGATAGCCCCGGGAGATAGCTGGTCGATGTTAACAAAACAACAATAAAAGCGTTACTTGCAAAAGCAAACAATATTGCTTTCCTTGCGAGTCGAAGCCCATAAAATTCGTTTAACAAATCAACGATCAAAAACGTCAGCGGATATATAAACACACCCGGAGTAACAACAACATCAAATCGGAACGCCCCCGCGACTGGCGCGGGGGCTGTCTGCTGGCTTCTTACTGAGCTTGAATCAACTTGCTTTCAGCAACGCCGGCACGGCCGGTTTTGTCATCGACGACTTGCAGGTTGTTACGCGCTTTGATGAAGCCCACTTTCACTTCCTGCCAGACAAAGTAGTTCTTGCCGGCTTCTGCGGTGAGTTTCAGTTCGGAATCGTTTTCAGCCGAAGACACCAACGTCTGCTGGCCAGCCGGAACGGCCAGCATCAGGTAGGACTTGGCGACAGTATCCCCCACAGGTTTGCCATTGAGCGTCACTGGCATTTTCACCCCGGCGCCCATGCTCTCGTTGCGATACACGTAGATGTTGGCTTTGTCCGGGGAAACCTGGAAGGTTTTCGCTTGAGCATCCTGGCCTTCATCAGCCATTTTTACCGAAGCACAACCAGCGGTCAGTGCGGTCAATGCCAACAAAGCGGTGAAGGTGATCTGCTTGAACATCCTGTATCTCCATAGTGTGTGATGTGCCATGACGGTTATCGGCCGACACGACAAAAGGCAAAGGGCCATCACCCAAAAAAATTTTACAGACCTATGGCGTCAACTTCCTCGTCAGCAATTCCACAAACGCCTTGGCCATAGGCGATTTCTGATCCTTGCGTTGCACCAGCCACACTGCCGACACCGCTTCCGGGTCCAGCAGCGGCCGATAGACCACGCCATCAATGCGCATCCGCTGATACGACGCCGGCAACACCGACACGCCCAACCCCGCCGCTACCAGGCCGATGATGGTCATCGCCTCGCCGGCCTCTTGGGCGAAGTGCGGGCTGAAGCCGGCATCTCGGGCCAAGGTCAGTAACTGGGCGTACAGACCACTGCCGTAACTGCGTGGGAAAAATACGAACGGTTCGAGGGCCAGGGCCGACAGGAACAAGCCTTCTTCGCTGCCGTTCACCAGCGGATGCTTGGAGCTGAGCACTGCCACCAGTGGCTCGCGCATCAATTCGACGACGCTGAGGGAATCCGGCAAACCGAGCGGGCGCATGATCCCGACTTCAATCGACTCATCCACCAGTGCATCGGCCACTTGGGTGCTGCTCATTTCCCGCAGGTTCAGGTGTACCGCCGGGAAGCGTTGGCGAAACGAGAAGATCGCCTGGGGGATGGTCGAGTTAAACGGTGCCGACGAGGTGAAGCCGATTTTCAGTTCACCCAACTCACCGAGTTGCGCCCGCCGGGCGACATCTGCCGCTTTGTCGACCTGGGCCAACGCCAACCGAGCCTCTTCCAGAAACAACCGACCGGCTTCGCTGAGTTCGACCCGACGATTGGTACGCTCGAAAAGCCGCGCGCCAACCTCGGCTTCCAGTGCCTGAATCTGCTGGCTCAAGGGCGGCTGAGAGATGCCCAGCACTTGGGCGGCGCGGCCGAAATGCAGTTCTTCGGCGACGGCGATGAAGTAGCGCAGGTGACGCAATTCCATGAAAACCCCATTAGGTCGTGAAACGTCTTAAACAGGTCGAATAATATATTGGATTGAATCGTTAGGCAGCTATATGCTTTTTTCCATTGCCTGACCGGCTGCGCCCTCCGAGGTCCGAAGTGAAAACTGCTGTCGCCCCACTCGCCCATGAAATACAGCCCACCGCGCTGGACGATGTCGTTGCCGAGCTGAACGAGATCTACATCGAAAAAGGCACGCCGATGTTCATGCGCACGGTGCTGGCGCTGTTCTCCGGCGGCTTCGCGACGTTTGCCTTGCTGTATTGCGTGCAGCCGATGATGCCGCTGCTGTCCCACGAATATTCGATCAACGCGGCGCAGAGCAGCCTGATCCTCTCGGTGGCCACTGGCATGCTTGCCATTGGTCTGCTGATCACTGGCCCGATTTCCGACCGCGTCGGGCGTAAGCCGGTGATGGTGACGGCGTTGTTCGCCGCGGCCTTGTGCACCATGGCGAGCGCGATGATGCCGAGTTGGGAAGGCGTGTTGATCATGCGTGCGCTGATCGGGCTGTCGTTGAGCGGTCTGGCGGCGGTGGCCATGACTTACTTGAGCGAAGAGATTCATCCGCAGCACATCGGTCTGGCGATGGGTTTGTACATCGGTGGCAACGCGATTGGCGGGATGAGCGGGCGCTTGATCACCGGGGTTTTGATCGATTTCGTCAGCTGGCACACGGCGATGCTGGTGATCGGCGGTCTGGCGCTAATTGCAGCGACGGTGTTCTGGAAAATCCTTCCCGAATCGCGCAACTTCCGCGCCCGCTCAATGCACCCGCGCAGCCTGCTCGACGGCTTCACCATGCACTTTCGCGACGCCGGCCTGCCGCTGCTGTTTGTCGAAGCCTTTGTGCTGATGGGCGCGTTCGTCACGCTGTTCAACTACATCGGCTATCGCCTGCTGGCCGCGCCCTACAACATGGACCAGGCCTTTGTCGGGCTGCTGTCGGTGGTGTACCTGTCGGGGATTTATAGCTCGGCGAAAATCGGCTCGTTGGCCGACAAACTGGGCCGGCGCAAGGTGCTTTGGGGAACGATTGTGCTGATGCTTGCCGGCCTCACACTGACGATGTTCACACCGCTGCCGGTGGTGATAATTGGCATGCTGATCTTCACCTTCGGCTTCTTCGGCGCGCATTCGGTGGCCAGTAGCTGGATTGGGCGCCGGGCGATCAAGGCCAAGGGGCAGGCGTCTTCGCTGTATCTGTTCAGTTATTACGCCGGGTCGAGCATTGCCGGGACGGCAGGTGGGGTGTTCTGGCATTTGGGCGGGTGGAACGGGATTGGGTTGTTTATTGGCGGGTTGTTGGTGATTGCGTTGCTGGTGGCGTTGAAGCTGGCGAAGTTGCCGCCGCTGGCGGGCACCGCACAGGTTTAGCCAAAACTGCGCCCTAGCGGTAATCGCGAGCCAAGGTACACTGACGGCATTCGTCAGTCTTGGTAAAGGGAAGCCAGAATGCGCCTGGACCGTCTCCACATTCAGAATTTTCGTTGCTACGAAGATGCCACTTTTGACTTTCAGCCGGGTTTCAATCTGGTGGTGGGGGTTAATGGGAGTGGGAAGACTTCGTTGTTGCAGGCGGTGGCTGCGTCGTTTGTTGAGTTTGCCAGCGCCATGCAATCCGGCCAGTCATTCGCGATAAATGATGATGTCCGATTTATAGTCGATAAGTTTCGAGGCAGAACACGATATGAAAAAAAGTTTCCAATAACGCTGGCCGCAAAGGGCGATGTTATCGGCGCAGTCGACTGGACAACAATCAGCCTTGTAGAAGACTGGGCCGCAGGGACGAATCAGAACCTGAAAAATGCGGTCGATCAATTCCTTGCACAGTCTCTACCGGAAGCAAAAATCTACCCCGATCTACCAATACTCGCGTTCTATCGCGCAGATCGACGCTGGAAAAATGCGAATGTTTCTGCAGAGTTTGCGGCGCAACAAAAAATTTCGCGTTTCAGCAGCTACAACAACTGGTTCGATGCTGTCGCGGATTTAAAGGACTTCGAGAGCTGGCTGATCGCCAAGACACTGGAGCGGATGCAAACCCTACTGGATGAAGGTTTGACGTCTTCGGAGTTTGACGACGAACTAGCCTGGGTCAATCAAGCAATTAAGTTTGCATTGCCTGAAGCAAATGACTTGCGCTACGACCTACGGATGCAATCTCTACTCATAGATATGGACGACGGGCAAACTCTCCCCTTCGGTCAACTTAGCGACGGCCAGCGCGGTATGGTCGCCCTCTTCGCCGACATCGCCCGACGCATGTGCATCCTCAACCCGCACATGGGCAAGGACGTCCTGAAAAACACCTCAGGCGTGGTCATCATCGACGAACTGGACATCCACCTCCATCCAGCCTGGCAACGCAACATTGTTCCGGCGTTGAAAGAAGCCTTCCCCAAAGTCCAGTTCATCGCCGCCAGCCACTCCCCTCAAATCATCGGCAGTCTGAAACCCGAAGAAGTGATCGTCCTAAACAATGGCGACGCCTCCCACCCACGGGTCACCTATGGCTTGGATTCCAGTAGCGTGTTGGAGGAGGTCATGGGCGTTACTCAACGCGAGCCCGAAATAGAAAGGCTGCTCTCTGAGCTGTTCTCCACCCTGGAAGACAACGACCTCAAAAAAGCAAAAGTCCAACTTGAGGCGCTGAAGAAAAAAGCCCCCGACCTCCCAGAGTTCGCAGGAGCCGAAGCGTTGATCAGGCGCAAGGAGATTCTCGGAAAATGAAGCGAGTGCTCAAAGGAACTGAACCCGCTTCATTTACAGAATGGAAAAACTCGGCAAACGATGAGTGGAGCCCTACTTATCCAACGCTGCAAAACCCGCAAAAACGGGACCTTCTCAACAGCTTGTTAACTGAACAAGGATTCTTCTGCTGCTACTGCGGTAGAGAAATAGAGGCGTCCAACAGCCATATCGAACATTTCAAACCTCAAGAGCATTTCGAAAAACTGGCATTGGAGTATCAGAATCTCCATGCCTCTTGCCTGCGCGAGACAAAACCCGGCAACCCGTTGCACTGCGGCCATCGCAAGGGCAACTGGTTTGACGAAGCGCTGCATATCTCTCCAATGGATGAACGATGTGAACTGCGCTTCCGGTATCTGAGAACCGGCGAAATCCAACCAACAGACTCTGAAGACCTGCCCGCATCGAAGATGATTGAAGTGTTGGCGCTAGATATTGCCTACCTGAACAATCGTCGTCAGAACACAATCCGGCTGCTGTTCGATGAGGAATTCATCACACAGGCCAGTGAAGAAGACCTCAACCGCCTCGTCACCGCGATTCGCTCAACCGACATCTCGGATCAAAAACCTTTCGACCACATCATCGCCCGCTACGCCGAACAACTCCTCGGTCACTAAAAACCAACACAAACAAAAACGCCCGGCATAAGCCGGGCGTTTTTTATCGGGCGACGATCACTCGTGATACTGCGCCGACAACTCATGCACAGCGCGCATGAACGCGCCTGCATGTTCCGGATCAACTTCCGGGGTGATGCCATGACCGAGGTTGAACACGTGACCGCTGCCCTTGCCGTAGCTGGCGAGGATGCGGCCGACTTCGGTGCGGATGGCTTCTGGCTTGGCGTACAGCACGGTCGGGTCCATGTTGCCTTGCAGGGCGACTTTGTTGCCGACGCGCTGGCGGGCTTCGCCAATGTCGCAGGTCCAGTCCAGGCCCAACGCGTCAGCGCCAGCGTCGGCGATGCTTTCCAGCCACAGCCCGCCGTTTTTGGTGAACAGGATGACCGGCACTTTGCGGCCTTCGTGTTCGCGGATCAGGCCGCTGACGATTTTACGCATGTAGGCCAGGGAGAATTCCTGGTACGCCGCCGCCGAGAGGTTGCCGCCCCAAGTGTCGAAGATCTGCACCGCTTGCGCGCCGGCCATGATCTGGCCGTTGAGGTAGCTGGTGACCGACTGCGCAAGTTTATCCAGCAGCAGGTGCATGGCTTGCGGGTTGTCGTAGAGCATGGCTTTGGTCTTGCGGAAGTCTTTCGACGAGCCGCCTTCGACCATGTAGGTGGCCAGGGTCCATGGGCTACCGGAGAAGCCGATCAGCGGCACGCGGCCGTTCAGTTCGCGGCGGATGGTGCTGACCGCGGCCATGACGTAGCCAAGGTCTTTTTGTGGGTCAGGAATCGGCAGGGCTTCGATATCGGCCAGGGTGCTGACGACTTTCTTGAAGCGCGGACCTTCGCCGGTCTCGAAGTACAGGCCTTGGCCCATGGCATCCGGGATGGTCAGGATGTCGGAGAAGAGGATCGCCGCGTCCAGTTGTGGATAGCGGTCGAGCGGTTGCATCGTGACTTCGCAAGCGAACTCCGGGTTCATGCACAGGCTCATGAAGTCACCGGCCTTGGCACGGCTGGCGCGGTATTCAGGCAGGTAGCGACCGGCCTGACGCATCATCCATACCGGCGTGACGTCTACAGGTTGCTTGAGCAGGGCGCGAAGGAAACGGTCGTTCTTCAGGGCAGTCATGTCGGCATCCGGAAAAAAAGTGCGGGCATTTTCTCAGAGCGCGACGCAAAAGGCACGGTTGCAGGTCAGCCTTTTGTCTATCGGGTCAATTTATTGCGGTGAAACTCCGGTATTGGTAACACCCTGAAACCAATGTGGGAGCGGGCTTGCTCGCGAAAGCGGTGTGTCAGTCGACATCAATATTGACTGTTACACCGCCTTCGCGAGCAAGCCCGCTCCCACATTTTGATCGCATTCCAATTCTGGAAAGTGATCAGACGCCCAGGTAATCCAGGATCCCTTCGGCGGCATTGCGGCCTTCGAAGATCGCCGTCACCACCAGGTCAGAACCGCGAACCATGTCGCCACCGGCGAAGATTTTCGGGTTGCTGGTCTGGTGCTTGTATTTACCCTGCTCCGGGGCCACAACGCGGCCCTGGCTGTCGGTCTGGATCTCGAACTGCTCGAACCACGACGCCGGGCTTGGACGGAAACCGAACGCGATGACCACGGCATCTGCCGGGATGATCTCTTCGGAACCCGGGATCGGTTCAGGGCTGCGACGGCCACGGGCGTCCGGTTCGCCGAGACGGGTCTCGACCACTTTCACGCCTTCGACGCGGTCTTCACCGACGATGGCAATCGGCTGGCGGTTGTAGAGGAATTTCACGCCTTCTTCCTTGGCGTTCTTCACCTCTTTGCGCGAGCCCGGCATGTTTGCTTCGTCACGACGATAAGCGCAGGTCACCGACTTGGCGCCCTGGCGAATCGACGTCCGGTTGCAGTCCATGGCCGTGTCGCCGCCGCCCAGTACCACAACCTTCTTGCCTTTCATGTCGACGAAATCTGTCGGCGACTTTTCAAAGCCCAGGTTGCGGTTGACGTTGGCGATCAGGTAATCCAAAGCGTCATGCACGCCCGGCAAATCCTCACCGGCAAAGCCGCCCTTCATGTAGGTGTAGGTGCCCATGCCCATGAACACGGCATCGTATTCTTCGAGCAGTTGCTCGACGGTCACGTCCTTGCCCACTTCGGTGTTCAGGCGGAACTCGATGCCCATGCCGGTGAAGACTTCGCGGCGATTGCTCAGCACGGTCTTTTCCAGCTTGAACTCGGGGATGCCGAAGGTCAGCAGACCGCCGATTTCCGGGTTCTTGTCGAACACCACCGGGGTCACGCCGCCACGTACCAGCACGTCGGCACAACCCAGGCCGGCCGGGCCTGCGCCGATGACCGCGACACGTTTGCCGGTCGGCTTGACCTTGGACATGTCCGGGCGCCAGCCCATGGCGAACGCGGTGTCGGTGATGTACTTCTCGACCGAACCGATGGTCACCGCGCCGAAGCCGTCGTTAAGGGTGCACGCACCCTCGCACAGACGATCCTGCGGGCACACCCGGCCGCAGACTTCCGGCAGGGTGTTGGTCTGGTGCGACAGCTCGGCGGCCTGGAGGATGTTGCCCTCGGCCACCAGTTTCAGCCAGTTGGGAATGAAGTTGTGCACCGGGCACTTCCATTCGCAATACGGGTTACCGCAACCCAGGCAGCGGTGGGCCTGATCGGCCGAATGCTGGGGTTTGAAGGGTTCGTAGATTTCCACGAACTCTTTCTTGCGTTGACGCAACAGTTTCTTCTTCGGATCTTTGCGCCCGACGTCGATGAACTGGAAGTCGTTATTCAGACGTTCAGCCATTGTTAAAACCTCATCAAACTCTTCAGGCGCATATCACTGCGGATTGGCACGGGTGCTGGAAAGCAACGATTTCAGGTTGGCAGCCTTGGGCTTGACCAGCCAGAAACGGCGCAGATAGTCGTCGAGGTTTTCAGCGAGGTTACGACCCCATTCGCTGTCGGTTTCCGCGACGTATTCGTCCAGCACGCGTTGCAGGTGGCTGCGATAGGCTTCCATCGCTTCGCCGCTGATCCGCTGGATTTCCACCAGTTCGTGGTTGACCCGGTCAACGAAGGTGTTGTCCTGGTCGAGCACGTAGGCGAAACCGCCGGTCATGCCTGAGCCGAAGTTGTAACCGGTCTTGCCCAGGACGCAGACGAAACCACCGGTCATGTACTCGCAGCAGTGATCGCCGGTGCCTTCAACCACGGTGTGAGCACCGGAGTTACGCACGGCGAAACGCTCGCCCGCGGTGCCAGCGGCGAACAGCTTGCCGCCCGTGGCGCCGTACAGGCAGGTGTTGCCGATAATGGCGCTGTCCTGAGTCTTGTAGACGCTGCCCTTGGGCGGAACGATGACCAGCTTGCCGCCGGTCATGCCTTTGCCGACGTAGTCGTTGGCGTCGCCTTCCAGGTACATGTTCAGGCCGCCGGCGTTCCACACACCGAAGCTCTGACCAGCCGTCCCTTTGAAGCGGAAGGTGATCGGCGCGTTCGCCATGCCTTGGTTGCCGTGCTTGCGCGCGATTTCACCGGAGATCCGCGCGCCGATCGAACGGTCGCAGTTGCAGATATCCAGGGCGAAATCAGCGCCGCTCATGTCGTTGATGGCCGAAGTGGCCATGTCGACCATTTTCTCGGCCAGCAGGCCTTTGTCGAACGGCGGGTTGCGGTCGACCTGGCAGAATTGAGGCTTGTCTGCCGGGATGTGATCGCTGCCCAGCAACGGGGTCAGGTCCAGATGTTGCTGCTTGGCGGTCTGGCCTTCGAGGATGTCCAGCAGATCGGTACGGCCGATCAGCTCTTCGAGGGAGCGCACGCCCAGCTTGGCCAGCCACTCACGGGTTTCTTCAGCGACGTAGGTGAAGAAGTTGATCACCATGTCGACGGTGCCGATGTAGTGGTCTTTACGCAGCTTCTCGTTCTGAGTCGCGACGCCGGTGGCGCAGTTGTTCAGGTGGCAGATGCGCAGGTATTTGCAGCCCAGGGCGATCATTGGCGCGGTGCCGAAGCCGAAGCTTTCAGCGCCGAGAATGGCTGCCTTGATCACGTCGAGGCCGGTTTTCAGGCCGCCGTCGGTTTGTACCCGGACTTTACCGCGCAGGTCGTTGCCGCGCAGGGTCTGGTGGGTTTCGGCCAGGCCGAGTTCCCACGGAGCACCCGCGTATTTGATCGAGGTCAGCGGCGATGCGCCGGTGCCGCCGTCGTAGCCGGAGATGGTGATCAAGTCCGCGTAGGCCTTGGCCACACCGGCGGCGATGGTGCCGACGCCCGCTTCTGCAACCAATTTCACCGAGACCAGGGCCTTCGGGTTGACTTGTTTCAAGTCGAAAATCAGCTGCGACAAGTCTTCAATCGAATAGATGTCGTGGTGCGGCGGCGGCGAAATCAGGGTCACGCCCGGCACTGCGTAACGCAGCTTGGCGATCAGACCGTTGACCTTGCCCCCTGGCAACTGACCACCTTCGCCGGGCTTGGCGCCCTGAGCGACTTTGATCTGCAGCACTTCAGCGTTGACCAGGTATTCCGGAGTTACACCGAAACGACCAGTCGCCACTTGCTTGATTTTCGAGCTCTTGATGGTGCCGTAGCGCGCCGGGTCTTCGCCGCCTTCGCCGGAGTTGGAACGCGCACCGAGGCGGTTCATGGCTTCGGCCAGGGCTTCGTGGGCTTCTGGCGACAGTGCACCGAGGGAGATGCCCGCGGAGTCGAAGCGTTTGAGCACCGATTCCAGCGGTTCGATCTCGCTGATGTCCAGCGGCGTGTCCAGGGTTTTGACCTTGAACATGTCGCGGATCATCGACACCGGACGGTTGTCCACCAGCGCCGTGTATTCCTTGAACTTGCTGTAGTCGCCCTGCTGCACAGCGGCTTGCAGGGTGCTGACCACGTCCGGGTTGTAAGCGTGATATTCGCCACCGTGGACGAATTTCAGCAGACCGCCCTGCTGGATCGGCTTGCGCGGGCTCCAGGCTTCGGCGGCGAGGGCTTTCTGCTCGGCTTCGATGTCGACGAAACGCGCACCCTTGATGCGGCTCGGCACGCCGCGGAAGCTCAATTCGCAAACTTCTTCGGACAGGCCGATGGCTTCGAACAACTGCGCACCGCGGTACGAAGTAATGGTCGAGATGCCCATCTTCGACAAGATCTTCAGCAGACCTTTGGTGATGCCTTTGCGGTAGTTCTTGAACACCTCATAGAGGTCGCCCAGCACTTCACCGGTACGGATCAGATCGCCCAGCACTTCGTAGGCCAAGAACGGATAAACCGCCGAGGCGCCGAAACCGATCAACACCGCAAAGTGATGCGGGTCGCGAGCAGTCGCCGTTTCCACGAGGATGTTGGAGTCGCAACGCAGGCCTTTTTCGGTCAGGCGGTGGTGTACCGCGCCGGTGGCGAGCGAAGCGTGGATCGGCAACTTGCCCGGGGCAATGTGACGGTCACTCAATACAACCTGGGTACGACCGGAGCGAACGGCTTCTTCAGCCTGATCGGCGACGTTGCGGATCGCCGCTTCGAGGCCGACGCTTTCGTCGTAGTTGAGGTCGATGATCGCCCGTTCGAAACCCGGACGGTCGAGGTTCATCAGCGAGCGCCACTTGGCCGGGGAAATCACCGGCGAGCTGAGGATCACGCGCGAAGCGTGTTCCGGCGACTCCTGGAAGATGTTGCGCTCGGCACCGAGGCAGATCTCCAGCGACATGACGATGGCTTCACGCAGCGGGTCGATCGGCGGGTTGGTGACCTGCGCGAACTGCTGGCGGAAATAGTCGTACGGCGTACGCACGCGCTGGGACAGCACGGCCATCGGCGTATCGTCGCCCATCGAGCCAACGGCTTCGTAGCCTTGCTCGCCGAGCGGACGCAGCACCTGATCACGTTCTTCGAAAGTGACCTGGTACATCTTCATGTACTGCTTGAGCTGGTCGACGTCGTAGAAAGCTGAACCGTGGTCGTTGTCTTCCATGGTCGCCTGGATGCGCAGGGCATTCTTGCGCAGCCATTGCTTGTACGGATGACGAGACTTCAAGCGGTTGTCGATCGCGTCGGTGTCGAGGATCTGACCGGTTTCGGTGTCCACGGCAAAGATCTGGCCCGGACCAACGCGGCCCTTGGCGATCACGTCTTCAGGCTGGTAGTTCCAGACACCGATTTCCGACGCCAGGGTGATGAAACCGTTTTTGGTGGTGACCCAACGCGCCGGACGCAGACCGTTACGGTCGAGCAGGCACACCGCGTAACGACCATCGGTCATTACCACGCCGGCCGGGCCGTCCCACGGTTCCATGTGCATCGAGTTGTATTCGTAGAACGCCCGCAGATCCGGGTCCATGGTTTCGACGTTCTGCCACGCAGGCGGAATGATCATCCGCACGCCACGGAACAGGTCGATGCCGCCGGTGACCATCAGCTCGAGCATGTTGTCCATGCTGGAGGAGTCGGAGCCAACACGGTTAACCAGCGGGCCGAGTTCTTCCAGGTCCATCAAATCGTTGGTGAACTTGGTACGACGCGCCACGGCCCAGTTACGGTTGCCGGTGATGGTGTTGATCTCGCCGTTGTGGGCGAGGAAGCGGAACGGCTGCGCCAACGGCCATTTCGGCAGGGTGTTGGTCGAGAAGCGCTGGTGGAACACGCAAATCGAGGTTTGCAGGCGCTTGTCGCTGAGGTCTGGATAGAAGGCGGTGAGGTCCGCCGGCATCATCAGGCCTTTATAAATAATGGTTTTGTGCGAAAAGCTGCAGACATAGTGATCGGCGTCAGCGGCGTTGGCCACCGACGAGCGACGACGGGAGGTGAACAGTTTGACCGCCATCTCCTGATCGCTCAGGCCTTCACCGCCGATGTACACCTGCTCGATCTGCGGCAGGCGCTCGAGGGCCAGGCGGCCGAGGACGCTGGTATCGATCGGCACTTTGCGCCAGCCGACGAGTGTCAGGCCGGCAGCGAGGATCTCGCGGTTCATGTTCTCGCGAGCGGCCTCGGCTTTGACCGGATCCTGATTGAAGAAGACCATGCCCACGGCATATTGCTTGGGCAATTCGACGCCGAAGGTTTCCTGGGCGATGGCTCGCAGGAACACATCCGGCTTTTGAATCAGCAAGCCGCAACCGTCACCGGTCTTGCCGTCGGCGTTGATCCCTCCGCGGTGGGTCATGCAGGTCAGGGCCTCAATGGCCGTTTGCAAAAGGGTATGACTGGGCTCGCCCTGCATATGGGCTATCAGGCCAAAACCGCAGTTATCCTTGAATTCATCTGGTTGGTACAGACCTGCTTTCATAGACACTTTCTCACCAGGCTGCCTCTTTTCGAGGCAAATTTCTTTTCAATTCAACCACTTGCCGCCCACGCCGAACGTACGTCGGCTTTGCGGGAGCAAAAGGGAGGTCATTGTACACACCGACACAGGGGCTCACAAATTTGACGACGATCTGTCGCAAATCTATGTCGCATTTGTGAAAGGTTTAAAGCGATCTGCTGTGCTAGTCAAAACATTTTTAATGTTGACCGCAACGACTCAAAGACTACTGTGACGCAGACACCACAAGGCACGCGGCCTGTAGAGGCGGCATGCGCTTGTAGAAATTTTGAGGTGCCGGGAGAGGCGGCCTGGGTAAGGCCGCCGAATCTTCAGCGAGCTGTTGCCAGTTCCTGTTGGACGCTGGCGACGGAGCGAGGCCAAGGTTTACCAGCCTGAACCTTCGCTGGCAAGGCCTTGATAGCGGTAACAGCTGCATCGCGGTTGGCGAAGCTGCCGTAGGTGATGACGTAAAGCGGTTTGCCGTTGAGGACTTTCTTGAAATAACGGTACTCGCCGCCCTGCTCCTTGACGAAGGTTTGCGCAGAGGCTTCGGAGCTGGTGCCGAGAATCTGCACCACGTAGTTGCCCGGCGCTTGCCCGGCGTACCAGCCGCTACCGGCGGCCTTGGCCACGGCAACCGGCTTCTCGGCAGGTTTGGCAGCAACCACAGGCTTGGCAGGCGCTGGCGCCGGTTTGGCCACGGGGGCAGGCGCTGGCTTGGCAGTAGCGACCTGAGTCGGTGCCGGAGCCGGTTTGACAGCAGGCACAGGCTTGGCGGCAGGCGTCGGCGCAGGACCCGGCTGGATGCCCGTAGGCGGCGCGATAGTGGTCACGGTCGGCGGTGTAGCGCTGGAGCCTTCGACCGGCACGCCGTCGTCGCCCTCAGTGATGCCACCGGCCGCTTCGGCCAGCGGGCTGCGCATGACCGGTTGCGACTGGCCGACCAGCGGCAACGGCATCGGCTGCGTGTTACCGGCGAACTCCACGGATGGAGCACCTCCGGCGGCGTTCGGTTTTGGCGTGCCCAGTGGCAGCTGAGCCTGTTCGTTGGCCGGTGCGCCGGTGGTCGGTGTCTTGCTGCGGCCCGGCATCAACCAGGCGGCGGCTACCGCGACCACGACTACGGCAGAAATCGCCAATACGTGTTTCTTCGGCATGTTGAACCCCATACTTGGACGCTTCACCGCTGTGCGGCTGGCAATCATGGCTTCGATCATCGCATCGCGGGCGACCTGGTTGATGTTGCCAGGCCAACCGTCGGAGCTTTCGTGAATATCAGAGATCTGATCCGCGGTAAAAAGTTCGATACCCCGACCGGCGCCTTCGAGCCGCTGGTCTAGATATTCGCGAGTTTCTTCTTCGGTGTAAGGCTGCAATTCGATGACGTGGAAGCGCTCTTCCTCAAGGCTCAGCGCCTCCAGTTGAGCGATCAGCGACGATTCACCGAACAGGAACACGTGCGGGCGACCTTCCGGTGCACCGGCCGCCAGGGCCATCAAGGCCTCGAGTGCGGATTCGTCGAGCTGCTCGGCGTCATCCACCAACAAGTAGACTTCCTGCCCGGTGAGGGCAAGCTGAACCACTTGGGCCAGAATCGCGCCGACCTCAGCCTGGGCCACGTTCAGCGCTTGGGCGACCTGACGCAATACACCGGCGGCATCGCCGGCGCCACGGGCGGAAACCACCACGCTTTGCACGGACTGCTTGTTGGTGCTGGCCACCAGGGCTTGACGCAACAGAGTCTTGCCGCTGCCTTGCGGGCCGGTGACCACCAGCAGCAACTGGCTGTAACGGGCCAGGTGATGCAGTTGTCCCAGCACCGGTTTGCGCTGGGCCGGGAAAAATTTGAAGCCAGGCACCCGTGGAGCAAAAGGGTCATGACTTAACTGGTAATGGCCGAGGAAAGCCTCGTCGGCATGCAAACTAGTCATCGGGATCTTATTAACCTTTAAGCTGAGCCAGGGCGCGGTAATCCGCTCCCAGCGTGGCCTGTAGAACCTCTTTCGGATAATCGTCGGTCACCACTGCTTCGCCTATTTGGCGCAGCAGCACCAGGCGCAAACGACCGTCGATCACTTTCTTGTCAATTGCCATGTGTTCGAGAAAATCGGCTTCAGTCATCTCTTCAGGCGGGATGACCGGCAGGCCGGCACGCTGGAACAGGCGAATACCGCGATCTCGCTCTTGCTCGCTGATCCAGCCCAGGCGTGCAGACATTTCCAGCGCCATTACGGTGCCAGCAGCCACCGCTTCACCGTGTAACCACACACCATAGCCCATGTGGGTTTCGATGGCGTGGCCGAAGGTGTGCCCCAGATTCAGCGTGGCGCGCACGCCGGTTTCCTTTTCGTCGGCACCGACCACCGCTGCCTTGGCCGCGCAGGAGCGTTCGATCGCATAAGTCAGGGCCACCTGATCCAGGGCGCGCAGGCGATCGACGTTTTCTTCAAGCCAGGTGAGGAACGGCTCGTCGCAGATCAACCCGTATTTGATGACTTCCGCCAGGCCCGCAGACAGTTCGCGAGCCGGCAAAGTATTGAGGGTGGCGGTATCGATCAGCACCACATTGGGCTGATAGAAGGCGCCGACCATGTTCTTGCCCAGCGGATGGTTGATGCCGGTCTTGCCGCCCACCGACGAGTCGACTTGCGACAGCAATGTGGTCGGCACCTGGATGAAATCGACGCCGCGCTGGTAGCAGGCCGCTGCAAAACCGGCCATGTCACCAATCACGCCGCCACCGAGGGCGATCACTGTGGTGCGGCGGTCGTGCCGGGCGGTCAGCAGACCGTCGAAAATCAATTGCAGGGTTTCCCAGGTCTTGAAGGCTTCGCCATCGGGCAATACCACCGAGACGACCGAGAACTGTGCGAGGCTTTTGGTCAGACGTTCGAGATAGAGCGGTGCCACAGTCTCGTTGGAGATGATTGCCACTTGCCGCCCGCGAACGTGCGGGGCCAGCAACTCGGGCTGATCCAACAAACCTTCGCCAATATGAATCGGGTAGCTGCGCTCGCCTAGATCGACCTTGAGTGTCTGCATGTGTCCCCACAGTGAAGATGGAATCAGGCGTCCTGCCTTGAGTTAACCAATGTCCGCGGCATCTGCTGGCATGACGCCGGTTGATAGCCATCCGCCACAACCTTGAGCGGCCATGACAGGACGCCGAGGATAGCGCATTTCGCGCTGCGCTTTAACGGGGAGGTAGCTGCTGCAAGCGTTCGAGGATGTCGAGCACCACCATTCGCGGTGGCCGCTCATCGGTTTCAACCACCAGATCGGCGATTTCCCGATAAAGCGGATCGCGGATCGCCAGCAAGTCCCGAAGGGTCTTGGCCGGATCGGCGGTGCGCAACAGCGGACGATTGCGGTCACGGGCGGTGCGGCCGACTTGCTGCTCGACGGATGCGTGGAGATAAACCACACGCCCCCCGGCATGCAGGGCCCGACGATTGGCTTCGCGCATGACTGCACCGCCGCCGGTCGCCAGTACCACGCCGTCGCACGCGCACAGCTCCTCGATCATCGCTTGCTCGCGATCACGAAAGCCGGGTTCGCCTTCCTTATCGAAGATCCACGGGATATTGGCGCCCGTGCGCAATTCAATTTCCTTGTCGGAATCTTTGAATGGCAGGCGCAGCTCTTTGGCCAGCAACCGGCCGATGGTGCTTTTACCAGCCCCCATCGGTCCTACAAGAATCAAATTTCGCACGGAATCAACGACTCACAGCAATCGCCTGGTTATTCATGATACGCGGAGTGAGAAATACCAGCAGCTCGGATTTTTTCTCCGAAACCACGTCACGCCGGAAAAGGCGGCCAAGATACGGCACATCGCCGAGAAATGGCACCTTATCTATAACCTTGCTCTGAGTATTTGAGAAAACCCCGCCGATGACGATGGTCTCGCCGTCATTGATCAGGACCTTGGCATTGACTTCGTTTTTGTTTATAGGCGGCTGTCCAAGGACCGCGTTTGCGTAATCCGGCTGATCCTTGGTGACCTTGACCTCCATGATGATGCGGTTGTCCGGGGTAATCTGCGGGGTCACTTCCAGCGAGAGGACTGCCGGCTTGAACGTCACCGTTGTCGCGCCACTGGAACTGGATTCCTGATACGGAATTTCAGTACCTTTGAGGATCTTCGCCGTTTCCTTGTCGGCGGTTACGACTTTGGGCTGTGAAACCACTTCACCGTTGCCGGTTTTTTCCATGGCACTCAATTCAAGGTCCAACAGTGTATTGTCCGTGATAAATGAAATCCCGATCCCGGACGTGGCTCCTGGCGCACCCAGATCAACAAAGGGTTTGCTGGTGCTTTGACCCGTCGGCGTGGCGAGATTGGGAGAGCCACCCGACCCCGTCCAGTTGCCACCGGTCTTGCTTCCGCCCCAACGAACACCCAACTGCTTGTCGTAATCAACATTGGCTTCGACGATCCGCGCTTCGATCATCACCTGACGCACCGGGATATCCAATTGCGCAACGATGCGGCGAAGCTCGTCGAGGCGATCCTGGGTCTGGTAGGCGATGATGTTGTTGGTCCGGTCGTCGACGGTGATCGAACCCCGCTCCTCCATTCCCGACTGCTTGTTGGTCACTGACTTGAACAGCTCAGCGATGTCCTTCGCCTTGGCGTAGTTGACCTGCAGCAACTCACGACGCAGCGGGGCCAGTTCCGCGATCTGTTTTTGCGACTCCAACTCCTGACGCTCACGAGACGCGATTTCAGAGGCGGGAGCCACAAGGAGTACGTTACCGATCTTACGCTTGTCTAAGTCTTTGGTTTTCAGTACCAGGTCCAGCGCCTGATCCCACGGCACGTTCTGCAGACGCAAGGTGATCCCACCCTGCACCGTGTCACTGGCCACCAGGTTGAGGTTGGTGAAGTCGGCGATCAGCTGCAGCACCGAGCGCACGTCGATGTCCTGGAAATTCAGCGAAAGCTTTTCACCGGTATACGCAAAGCGCTCGGCGTTACGCTTCTGCAAGTCGTCGGCGGTCACCGCCCGGATGCTGACGGTCAGCTTATTGTCGGTCTGGTAGGTCGAATACTCATAAGCGCCGACAGGCTCGATGCTGATCGTGGCGCGGTCGCCGGTGGCAGCGGCGTTGACGAACTGCACCGGGGTGGCGAAGTCCTTGACGTCCAGCCGCACGCGCAACGGCTCGGGCAACTGGGTCCTGGCGAAACCGAGGATGATCTTGCCTTCTCGCTCTTGAATGTCCGGGGCGATGGTCGGATCCGATAGATCGATCACCACATTGCCTTCGCCCTGGGTACCGCGCTGAAAGTCCACGCCCCGAATAGCCTTGCTCACGGGTGCGTAGGTTTTTGCGGGAGCCGGTTTGGCAGTGGCGACGCGCGGTGCGCTGGCGACCGGTTTGGCCGCCGCGCCGTTGGCGCCTTGCCCGATGACCACGAACAGCGTGTTGCCGGCAACCCGGGTGCTATAGGGCGTCAGTTGGGTCAGGTTGATGATCAGTCGCGTGCGGTCCTTGGCCTCCACCACCGTGGCACTGCGCGCGTTGCCGCCACCCAGCTCACGATTTTTGCTCGCCAGTTTGCTGACCACGCCCGGCAGATCCAGTGCAATTCGCGCCGGTTGTTCTGTGGTGTAACCGTGGGGCGGAGGTGGCGGACCATCGAAGGTCAACTTCAACTCGACGCGGTCACCCGGCAGTGCTGCGACATCCAGCGTATTGAGGTTGGCCGCTAGTACCATCGGCGACAGCAGCGCTATCCATAGCGAAATACCGAAGGTTGAGAAAATCCTGTTCATTGTTCGAGTTCCACTATGAGTGCTCTTTCAAAGGGATGGTCCGCGGCCGTTCCAGCCAGGCGCCTTCGCCATCGGGAACGATTTCGACCACATCGACCTGCGAGCCGCTGATGGCGACGATCCGCCCATCGTTACGCCCCAGGTAATCGCCGACTTTCAACCGATGCACACCACCCGCCCCACGCAGCAGCGCAAAGGAACCGCTGGCATTGGAGATCGTGCCGACCATTTCAAACTGCTCGATGTTGAATCCTTCGAGGTACTGCTTGACCCGATTAAGGTCAGGTTTGACGTTACGCGAACCGTGCTTTTGACCGGCCATGTCGACTCTGACCTGCCGTGAAAACGGACTGCGCAGGCTGGCGGCGCTGTAGGTGAATGTGGGGGAAGACCGGAATGTCGGCGTTGGTTCAATCTTGCCGGCTGGATGCAGACGCACTTCGTTCATGTACGCGTCGAGGTCGCTGAAGCCATTGTCACCGCCGCACCCGGCCAGGCCCGCCAGCAACACACCGATGGATAAACAACGAAACGGGGTCATTTTTGCAGCCCCTTGTCGTTGTAGCGGTAGGTCTTGGCGAGGATGCTCATGCGCAGCTTCGCACCACCTTCGGGATTGGCCGGCGCAAGGTCGAAGTCATGCAGCGTGACGATTCGCGGCAACCCCGCCACGCCACTGACGAACGTCGCCAGGTCGTGGTAGGCGCCGGTCACGGTGATCTGGATCGGCAACTCGATGTAGAACTGCTGGGTGACTTCCGGCAGCAACTTGATCTCTTCGAACTCCAGGCCACTGCCCAGGCCGGTGCGGGTGATGTCCTCCAGCAGGCCGGGCACTTCGGTGTCGCTGGGCAATTGCCGCAACAGCACGCCGAAGGAGTTCTCCATCTCTTTCATCTGCTGGGTGTAGAGCTCAAGGTTCGCCGCCATGCTGGCCTTGCTGGCGAATTGGTCCTTGAGCGTCGATTCTTCCGTGCGCTTGAGATCGAGCTGATCTTCCAGGTCACTGATGTAAAAGTAGTAGCCCAGCCCCAGAACCATAACCATCAGCAGAATACCCGCCAGCGCCTTGATGGCCGGCGGCCAGGAACCCATGTTGTTGGTGTCCAGATCGTTGATGTCGATCTTGCGCAGCCCTTCGAACCATTCGGATGGCCTCATTTAGCGACCTCCATCGAGGCAGGCTGAGTCTGATGGACGGTCAGCTGAAAAACGTTGGCCTGGTCCAGCTGACCGGCGGTCGTCGCCTTGACCTCGGTCAGACTCGGCGCGTCGAACCAGTCGGAGGCCTCCAGATTGCGCATCAACTCCGATACTTTGTTGTTCGACTCTGCCGCGCCGGTAATAGCCAGGGTTTTGCCGCTCAGTTTTACTTCGGTGAAGTACACCCCGTCCGGCAGCGTTCGCGCCAACTGGTCGAAAATTCGCCCGCTGATCTGCCGGTTACCTTGCAGGTCCTGGATGATGCGCATGCGCTCCACCAATTGCTGGCGACGGGCCTTGAGGTCACTGATTTGCTTGATTCGCTCATCGACCACGGCAATCTGTTTGCCCAGGTAATCGTTACGGGCCACTTGTTGATCAATGGCGCTGCTGATGACCTGATCGGCAATCAGGAGCAAACCCACCGAGCCGACCAGCACACCCGCCAGCGTCAGCAGAAAACGCTTGCGGCGTTCTTCGCGCAGTTCTTCGCGCCAGGGTAAAAGGTTGATCCGCGCCATCAGTCGAAACTCCTGAGGGCCAGACCGCAGGCAATCATCAAGGCCGGGGCATCACCGGCCAGGGCGCCGGCGTTGACCTTGCTGCTCAGTGCCATATCGGCAAAGGGGTTGGCGACCTGGGTCGGCGTCCCCAGCCGCTGTTCGATCAGCCGGTCGAGCCCGGGGACCGAGGCGGTGCCGCCGGCCAGCAGGATATTGTCGACCGAGTTGTACTGACCGGACGCAAAGAAAAACTGCAATGAACGAGACACCTGCTGCACCAAGGCCTCGCGAAAGGGCTGCAACACCTCGCTGACGTAGTCGTCGGGCAAGCCGCCCTGTTTTTTGGCCAGCCCGGCCTGTTCGAGGGTCAGCCCGTAACGGCGCTGGATTTCTTCGGTGAGCTGGCGACCGCCGAACAATTGTTCGCGGGTGTAGATGATCCGGCCGTTGTGCAGCACGCTCAGGGTGGTCATGGTCGCGCCGATGTCTACCACCGCGACGGTCGGGCGCTCTTGGTTGGAAGCGAGTTGGGTTACCAGCAGACCAAAGGAACGTTCGAGGGCGTAGGCCTCGACGTCGACCACTTTGGCGGTCAGCCCGGCCAAGGCCAGAGCGGCTTCACGGACTTCGACGTTTTCTTTGCGACAGGCGGCCAGCAGCACATTGACCCGCTCGGGGTTTCGCGCCGATGGGCCCTGGACTTCGAAGTCGATGGCGACTTCGTCCAATGGATAAGGGATGTATTGATCGGCCTCGATCTTGAGCTGGTTCTCCATCTCGTCGTCGGAGAGCCCGGCGTCCATCTCGATGGTCTTGGTGATCACCGCCGACCCGGCCACGGCCACGGCCACGTTGCGGATACTGGTCCGGGCCTTGAGCAGCACACGCGACAGTGCCTGGCCCACACCTTCGAGCTCGGCGATGTTTTTCTCGACCACGGCGCTGGGCGGCAGCGGTTCAACCGCATAAGCCTCGACCCGATAACGGTCGCCCTGGCGGCTCAGCTCCAAAAGCTTCACCGACGTGGAGCTGATGTCGATCCCCAAGACCGTTTTGGTCCTTTTATTGAAGAGTCCTAGCACTACCAATTCCCTATGACTATCCGTGAGTTACGGACTCTGTAATGTGTGTTGCGTTCAATCACCCCTTCTTGACAGAAGCGCAAATAACGCTCCCTGCGGAAAAATGCTTATAATGCCCAGCGTTTTTTTCCGCTTTTACTGCCGGCGCGGGTCGTTCTCTGTGTAGCCGAGACCCTGATGCCAAATTCATTCTTTGCCCTGGATGTCCAAAAGCCTTGATTCGTCTGCTGAAATTTTTCGGTTGGTCCATCGTCGCCGTTTTCTGCGGACTGCTTTTAGGTCTCAGTGGCGCCTATCTTTACCTTAGTCCGGGTTTGCCATCCGTGGAGGCGCTGAGAAGCATTCAGTTGCAGATTCCTCTACGGGTATACAGCAGCGACAACAAGTTGATTGCAGAATTTGGCGAAATGCGCCGGACTCCAATCCGTTTCGCCGACATTCCCCCCAATTTCATCAATGCGTTACTAAGTGCTGAAGACGACAATTTCGCCAACCACTATGGCGTCGACCCCAGCAGCCTGATGCGTGCCGCGACCCAACTGGTTAAAAGCGGACACATCCAGTCCGGCGGCAGCACCATCACCATGCAGGTGGCGAAGAACTTCTTCCTGAGCAGCGAACGCAGCTTCTCGCGCAAAACCACCGAAATCCTGCTAGCCCTTCAAATCGAACGGCAACTGACCAAGGACGAGATCCTTGAGTTGTACGTCAACAAGATTTATCTGGGTAACCGCGCCTACGGCATCGAGGCGGCGGCGCAGGTCTACTACGGCAAATCGATTCGTGATGTGAGCCTGGCGCAGATGGCGATGATCGCCGGCCTGCCAAAAGCCCCGTCGCGCTTCAACCCGCTGGCCAACCCGGCCCGCAGCAAGGAGCGTCGCGACTGGATCCTGGGGCGCATGTACAAGCTCGGAAAAATCACCGAAGCCGACTACACCACCGCGATCAACGAACCGCTGAACGCCAGCTATCACGTGCCGACTCCGGAAGTGAACGCGCCGTACATCGCTGAAATGGCCCGTGCCGAAATGGTAGGCCGT
>Ga0209847_1000160_pt1 | contig 29351 bp, 23 predicted proteins | sample OrgsoiDNA_201060_FD_185808 | JGI IMG/M metagenome (GOLD analysis project Ga0209847, IMG submission 185808) | Permafrost soil microbial communities from the Arctic, to analyse light accelerated degradation of dissolved organic matter (DOM) -... | ecosystem: Environmental > Terrestrial > Soil >... | reverse complement strand
TCAGTACCAATATTCCCAATGCCATCATCATCATAATACTCAATATCATTGCACTGCCCTGTTCACGTCGTTCCATCGACACTCTCCTTGGGTTTATCCTCAATGACCTGCTATTTGCACCGTGATCTGCCGATGTATGGCAGGCGCATCACTCCAGTGGGCGACAATACTGAGAGTAAACAACGACCTTTTGGTCGCGGGACTCACTGACGTTACTCTGAACTCAGTCACTTTCACTTCGGCGGGGTCGAGCAGTTTCTCCCAGCCGCTGCCGGAGCAATTAGCGACGCCGCGCTGCGTTTCAATTCCACCACTGCGCAAGCGGTAGCCAAAGAATTCAGAGTCACCGCTCCCCGGCAACTCCCACCGACCATTACGGTTCACGTCATAGGCCGCTATCACGCAAGAATTTGCTGGCTCTGCGTCACTGCGACCAAAAACTAACGCATTCCCTGCGCACTCCCCATTACAAAAACCGGCACGACGCAGATCTTTTTCTATGTTGGAAGCGGTGCTTCTCAGTAACTGGTCCAACTGAAAATGTCGGCTAAGGCTTTGGCTTCGCTGACGCAGGAGCGGATAAAGCTGTGCCGAGCTCAGCATCAGCATGCTGCCAATACTTAGCGCAATCAGCACTTCGGGCAACGTGAAGCCTTGCTGCCGGGACTGAGTTACTGACATTGCGGTAGCCCCAACATGGCTTTAACTTCGCTGCAAATTCTGAGCCGTCCTCTGGCTGACAAAATAATACGCACACTTCCGGCAGCGTTTTTCAGGACAATATGGCCTGACTGCGCGGCATTGCGCATACCGTAAAAACCCATCACTTTATTGGTAAAATCCATCACCTCAATCGTGGGCTCTGAGACCACAAAAGAGGCGACGTCTGGCAAAGAGTGGCAATCATTAGGCCGTGACGAATACCCGACACAGCCCCCAGCGCCTTCAATAGCCCATAAAATTACCGTACGGTTATAAGCATTGGCCTCGGCCTGCCATTCAGTGAGATAAAGTCGCAGCCGCTGCGCATTTTGTTCTAGCAACATAGATTGCTGATAACGTTGCCAGCCTTGTAGACCCCACAAGCTACACATGGCAATGAGGATTATCACCACCAGAATTTCTATCAGCGTCATACCGCGCTCTTTTAGATGCTTCGTTTTTTTCATGCGCCGAGTTTACCCAGCCAGGGTCTTCCTACCAGCGGTAAGGTTAGGTTTTCCAGCAAACCTCGGAAACATTTTTGGTATGCCATTGGGGGGGACATTTTTTTGCGTGATAACTCGCAACAGGAGGAATTCAGTGAAGTTTTTTGTGGCGTTCGCAATGGAAAAGCGTAGAAAAGACGACAGGACAGAGGCAATGGCGAATTGGAAAGATTTCCCCGCCAGCACGACGCTGGCGGGGAAGGCGGCTATTTAAATCGCCACCGGTGCTTTAATCGCAGGATGCGGGTCATAACCTTCAATAACAAAGTCATCAAATTGATAATCAAACAGCGAGGCAGGTTTGCGAGTGATCACTAATTTCGGCAATGCACGAGGCTCACGGCTCAGTTGCAAATGGGTCTGTTCCATGTGGTTGCTGTACAGGTGCGTGTCGCCACCAGTCCAGACAAAATCACCGACTTCAAGATCACACTGCTGCGCAACCATATGCACCAGCAGTGCATAGCTGGCAATGTTAAACGGCAGACCGAGGAACACATCACATGAGCGCTGATATAGCTGGCAAGAGAGCTTGCCATCGGCAACGTAGAACTGGAAGAACGCATGGCAAGGTGCCAGCGCCATTTGGTCCAGTTCACCGACATTCCATGAGGAGACAATGATACGGCGTGAATTGGGATCTTGTTTCAACTGCTGAATAACCGCGCTCAGTTGGTCGATTTTTTTGCCGTCGGCAGCACCCCAGGCGCGCCATTGCTTGCCATAAACCGGGCCGAGATCGCCATTTTCATCTGCCCACTCGTCCCAAATCGAGACGTTGTTTTCGCGCAAATAAGCAATGTTGGTTTCGCCTTTCAGGAACCAAAGCAGTTCATGAATAATGGAGCGTAAATGACATTTTTTCGTCGTGACCAACGGGAAGCCATCTTGCAGATTGAAACGCATCTGATGACCAAAAATTGACACCGTACCTGTACCGGTACGGTCAGCTTTAGGTGTGCCCTCATCGAGCACTTTCTGCATTAAATCCAGATACTGTTTCATGCTTACCTCAAGATACTTGTTTTTGCGGGCGACGGTATGCCCAGATCATCATGATAATCCCGCCCACGATCATTGGAAGTGAAAGGATTTGGCCCATGCTGATGAAACCATCAAACAGCCCAAGTTGAGCATCCGGCTGACGGTAATGTTCCACGATACTGCGGAATGCGCCGTAACCAATCAGGAACAGGCCTGACACCGCACCCATTGGGCGTGATTTACGGATAAACACATTGAGGATGATAAACAGCACCACACCTTCAAGCAGCAGTTCATAGACTTGGGAAGGGTGACGCGGCAAGACACCGTACTGGTTCAACAGCGGTTGCCATTTAGGGTCAGCGGCAGCAATGGCAATATCTTCCTGACGCGAGCCTGGGAACAGCATCGCCCAAGGCACATCGGTGGTCACGCGGCCCCATAACTCACCATTGATGAAGTTACCTAAACGACCGGCACCGAGACCAAACGGAATTAATGGCGCAATGAAGTCAGAAACCTGGAAGAAAGTACGTTTGGTGCGACGAGCAAACCACAGCATCACGACGATAACGCCGATCAAGCCGCCGTGGAAAGACATACCGCCATCCCAGACTTTGAACAGGTACAGTGGGTTGTCGAGGAACAGGGGCAGATTATAGAACAGCACATAACCGATACGGCCGCCGAGGAACACGCCTAAGAATCCGGCATAGAGCAGGTTCTCAACTTCCTCTTTTTTCCAACCACTGCCAGGCTTGTTAGCCCGGCGAACGGCCAGCCACATCGCGAAGACAAAACCGACCAAATACATTAGGCCATACCAGTGAAGTGAAACCGGTCCTATTGAGAAAATGACCGGATCAAACTGGGGAAACGCCAGATAGCTATTACTCATCTATCACCACAAATAGTTTATTGTTTTATACCCTTCAATACGTCGGGCGCAGGTGTGTTAGCTGCCTTCCTGCAACACGATGTCTTGGGGATATCGCCCGGTTAGGGGTCAGCAGGAGGCGGATCATAGCACAGGCAATATAGGCCAAGGACAAACGGGGCTGGAAAAGTTCTGTAAAAAAACGTCTCATTCCCGCAGGCTTAGATCAATCCTGCGGTACTTTTGCAGCACCGATGAAGAGTTATTTACCACCGCGAATCAGGCCGCCTAGACCACGGCGCTCCATAAATGCGGCAGTCATATGGCGCACATCGGTAGTAAACTGCGCTTCCAGAACCCGACGCGCTAAGTCTTCAGCATCGATAAGGTCGATGCGGCGAAGCAGGTATTTGATACGAGCCACGCTGCGCCCGTTCATGCTCAGATTGCGGTAGCCCATCCCCGTTAGCAGCAAAGCTCCCATCGGGTCTCCCGCCATTTCGCCACACAAACTGACCTGTAATCCTGCCAGTTCAGCCTGCGTCACTATCTGTTTAAGTACCCGCAACATCGCCGGATGCAAACTGTCGTACAACCCCGCGACGCGCGTATTGTTGCGGTCTACTGCCAGCAAATACTGGGTAAGATCGTTGGTTCCGACCGAGATAAAATCGACTCTGCCAGCCAATAAGGGCAGCATAAAAATCATCGAAGGAACTTCGATCATCACGCCAATTCGCGTTGGCGGTAAATCGTAACCCAGCTGTTCCTGGACTTCGCGCGCCGCGCGGTCGATCAGACGGCGTGCTTCATCAATCTCTTCCAGGCTGGTGATCATCGGCAGCAAAATACCGAGATTACCGGTAGCCGCATTGGCGCGCAGCATGGCGCGAACCTGAATCAGGAAAATCTCTGGCTGATCGAGCGTAATACGAATACCACGCCATCCGAGGCAAGGGTTTTCCTCGCTGATCGGCATATACGGCAGCTGTTTATCAGAACCGATATCCAGCGTTCGCAATGTCACAGGCTTGCTCGGGAATAGCTGCAACATGCCTTGATACTGCGCGACCTGCTCTTCTTCCGAAGGGAAACCACTTTGCAGCATGAACGGTATTTCGGTGCGATACAGACCCACGCCATCGACGCGAGTACCGAATAATTTTTCGTGATCGGCACTTAAACCGGCGTTAAGCATAACTTGCACGCGTTCGCCGGTTTTCATGGCCGCAGGTTGTTCTACGTCATCTTCTGCTTTTTGGCTGAGTTCAATCTCTTCACTGATCAGCCGTTTATATTCACTGACCAGAACCGGCTCAGGGTCAATAAGCAACTCACCACGATAACCATCAACAATCAGTTGGCGTTGACTGAGCAGTGACGGCTGAATATCCGCGCCCATGATGGTCGGTACGCCCATGGCGCGAACCAAAATGGCAGCATGAGAGTTAGCCGCACCGTCGCGAACGACAACGCCCGCTAGCCGGTCCTGCGGTACCTCGGCCAATAATGTGGCGGTCAGCTCATCGGCAACCAGAATGAAACGCTCTGGCCACTGGGTATTGCCCTGAATGCTGTCATCAAGATGGAACACCAGACGCTGGCCGAGCGCACGCAAGTCACTGCCACGCTCGCGCATGTAGGTATCTTGCAAGCTGGCAAACTGTGCGGCGAATTGCTCGACCACTTTTTTAACCGCCCATTCCGCCACGGCACCTTTGTCGATTTCCGTGAAAAGTTCACGCTTGAGACGGGCGTCGTTGAGTAAGTGCGAGTAAAGGTCAAAGATAGCGGCGCTTTCTTTCTGCGCACTGGCGGTAAAACGTTTACTAAAGCGACGAAATTCGGCACCGGCATCTTCCAGCGCACGCGTCAGGCGTTCGCGTTCACGTACGGTGTCCAGCGTGGACGCCATATAGACTTGATCGAGCGAAGGTTGGGTGCTGTCCTGCCAGCCGATACCGATAGCGACACCGGGCGAGGCGGCCAGTGCTTTAACGCGCGTTTGCCTGAAGCGGCCATACAGCACGTTGAGCTGTGCCTGCGATAAAATCCCTGCCAGCTGGTTTGCCAGCGTGACCATGAAAGACTCTTCACCTTCATCAAATTGCCGATGCTCACGCTGCTGGATAACCAGCACACCAAGCAGTTGGCGACGATGAATGATCGGCACGCCGAGAAAGGATCGGAACAGATCTTCTTTAACCTGAGGGATGTATTTAAAGCTAGGGTGGCTTTGTGCATCGGCGAGGTTAATAGGCTCAGCCAGCCGACCAACCAGCCCCACAATGCCTTCATCGAAAGCTAATGTGATGGTGCGCCCGCGAGGTTTTTTCAAACCTCGCGTCGCCATCAGGTAGTAACAACGACGGTCATTGTCAGCGAGATAAACGGAACAAACTTCAGTGTCCATCGCCAGGCAGGTTTCATTGACCAGTACATCCAGCGCATCATTCAGGCTGGACGCCATTGCTACCTTTTCAACAATTTCTCGCAAACGCGTCAGCATCTCTTCGTGACTTAGCCTCTTTTTCGACGATAAGCGGGCGATGAACGCGGCACCGGAATTTCCTGCATCGGCATCACGGTCAAAGAAAACTCTTTCATTACGCGGCGGTAAACATCACGTTTGAAAGACACGACCTGTCGAACCGGATACCAGAAACTCACCCAGCGCCAGCCATCAAATTCTGGCGTACTGCTACGCTGCATGTTGATGTCGGCATCATTACACATCAATTGCAGCAAGAACCATTTTTGCTTTTGGCCGATACAGACCGGCTTTGTATCCCAACGCACCAAACGTTTTGGCAATTTATATCGCAACCAGTTGCGGGTCGAAGCCAGAATACGGACGTCTTTTCTGCCAAGACCTACCTCTTCAAACAGTTCACGGTACATGGCCTGTTCGGCAGTTTCGCCAGGATTGATGCCACCTTGCGGAAACTGCCAGGAGTGCTGGCCGTATCGTCTGGCCCATAAAACCTGGCCCTGTTTGTCACAGATTACGATACCAACATTCGGGCGGTAGCCATCATCATCGATCACCGGACTACCTCAATAGCTTAAACTCATAGATGTCTTGATTGTTTCATACTACCAACAGACGGTAAACCACTGGTTAGCGCCGATCTGCAGGAATAAAAATGGGATAACTCACAGAGAATCGCAAAGTTATAAACAGATGCAACGATCCCAAGTCGGTTTTATTCACTTTTTCTGTGGATAGGTGTGTGAAGAAGTTCATAGCAAGAGGGGTAAAACTATTTTAAACATTTTTCCCCCCACGGTTAGGAGTGAAATTTACATTATAAATTTCAATTAATTAAAAGTAATTCACAGCTTCTTCACTGGGTTTCAAACCAGGGCGATTCATAACCCCCGCGCAGGTTGGCGAAAGATCCACCAATGCCGTTTTTATCCACAGAGAATCCTCTGTCATTGACTAATTATGGGACAAAACGACAAAATACCCCCTTCGTCAAGCCTGTAAATCGAACCAGTGATCGGGTTAATCGGGGGTTATCCAGAAAATCTGTGGATAACTAGGGGGAAGATCCTGTTCATTGTCTCCCGCAACTGTGGATCAACTTACTTTTGCCGGAGGCGATAACGCCAGGTTTCGGAAAAAAACTTGCCATAAATCATGCTATTATTCAGCTTATCCACGGGTATAACTTTTAATTCTGCGCGCTGTAAAACTCGCGTATGAAAAATAACCAATCACTTCAGGACTTGCTGTATGTCTATTCCACTGCCGATGATCGCCCCTCCAGAAGACGAAAAAACGTTGCTGACTCGCGCGCAGTCTCTGGCGGGATATTCTCTGGGTGAGCTGGCAGAACGGGCTTCATTGGCGATCCCGCCGGATCTAAAGCGAGAGAAAGGCTGGGTTGGCATGTTGCTGGAAATCTATCTTGGCGCCATGGCGGGCAGTAAACCTGAGCAGGACTTTGCCGACATTGGGGTCGAACTTAAGACCATTCCCATCGATTGTGCAGGAAAACCGCTGGAAACCACCTTTGTCTGTGTCGCGCCATTAACCGGCAATAGTGGCGTAACCTGGGAAAGCAGCCATGTAAAACATAAATTGGCGCGGGTCTTGTGGATCCCCGTTGAAGGCGAGCGGCAAATCCCGCTGGCAGAAAGGCGCATTGGCGCACCGCTGATGTGGAGCCCTTCCGCTGAGGAAGAGCAGCAACTGCGTCAGGATTGGGAAGAGTTGATGGATTTGATCGTTCTCGGCAAGGTGGAAACCATCACTGCCCGGCACGGCGAAGTGCTGCAACTTCGCCCTAAAGGTGCGAACAGCAAAGCGCTGACCGAAGCCGTGGGGGAGTTTGGTCAGCCGATTATGACGCTGCCGCGCGGCTTCTATCTTAAAAAGAGTTTTACTGGCCCGCTGCTGGCCCGGCACTTTCTGCTTTAGGAAACCCCTGTTGCTTTCGCCGAGCTTGCTGCTTGAAATCAAATAAAAAGGTTTTTTTCCCGCCAGCGACGTGGTCTTTTGCTACGCTGTTTACTATCTTCCTCAAGCCCACCATTAAAAGGAACTCTGATGAAAAAAGGCTTAATGATAATTAGCACCGCACTAATGGTTGTTGGTCTGGCCGGTTGTGCCAGCGATTACGTGATTTCAACCAAAGACGGCAACATGATCCTGACCGATGGAAAACCGAAGCTTGATAAGACCACCGGTTTGTTAAGTTATACCGACGATCAAGGTAACGAACGTCAGATCAATAACGATGATGTCAGTCAGGTGATGAAGCGTTAATCCTCACCCTGTAACTGATGCTATGTCGCTGGCGGTAGCCTTACCGCTGGCGTTTCTCAGGTTATTTATCGCCAACCTGATCATTTCCTGCCGAACGCCGCTGACGACACTTCCCCCCTTCGCATCGCTTGTATATAGTCAGTTATCGCCCCTATCGTAATGGCAAGTCAGTCAAGGCGCGCTTTTCCGCCTGACATTCTCAGCAAGTAAGGAAGACCGGCAATGCAATATCACCGTATACCCCACAGTTCTTTAGAAGTGAGCTTACTGGGACTTGGCACCATGACGTTTGGTGAACAAAACAGCGAAGCCGATGCCCATCAACAATTGGATTACGCCGTCGCCGCAGGGATCAACCTGATTGATACGGCAGAAATGTACCCGGTTCCTCCACGTCCTGAAACGCAGGGCCTGACCGAAACCTATATTGGCAGTTGGCTGAAAGCCCGCGGCAATCGTGAAAAGATCATTCTCGCCAGCAAAGTGAATGGGCCAAGCCGCGGTAATGACACGCCGATTCGTCCGGGTCAGGCACTGGATCGCAAAAATATCCGCGCCGCGCTGGATGCCAGCCTTAAACGCCTGAATACCGATTATCTCGATCTTTATCAGCTTCACTGGCCACAGCGTCCGGCCAACTTCTTTGGCAAACTGGGTTACCAATACACCGACGACAACTCACCGGTCACGATTCTGGAAACGCTAGAAGCGCTGAATGAACAAGTTCGTGCTGGCAAAATCCGCTATATCGGCGTGTCGAATGAAACGCCATGGGGCGTCATGCGCTACCTGCAACTGGCGGAAAAACACGATTTGCCCCGCATTGTGTCGATTCAAAACCCGTACAGCTTGCTCAACCGCAGCTTCGAGATTGGTCTGGCCGAAATCAGCCAGCATGAAGGCGTTGAATTGCTTGCCTATTCCAGTCTGGCCTTCGGCACGTTGAGCGGTAAATACCTCAACGGCGCTAAACCGGCCAATGCGCGTAATACGCTGTTCAGCCGTTTTACTCGCTACTCGTCGCCACAGTCAGAAGCGGCTATCACCGAATATGTTGCACTGGCGAAGAAACACAATCTGGACCCATCACAGATGGCACTGGCGTTTGTGCGCCAACAGCCGTTTGTCGCCAGCACGCTGATCGGTGCGACCACGCTGGAACAGCTTAAAATCAATATCGACAGTCAAAATCTGACCCTCGACCAGGATGTGCTGAATTCGCTGGAAGAAATTCACAAGCGCTTCACTATTCCTGCGCCGTAACTCATTCTGCTTGAACAAAATGTTGACATCAAAAAGGGCGCTCAGGCGCCCTTTTCTTTTACGACGGATCGCCCAACCATCAGGTCATACTGCCCGACGTTTCTGCACCACTTGCCACGCCCACAAGGCAATAATGGCTAGCACAAAGACCACACCGAAGCCGATACCAATCGCGACAACCGGCGCGCCCGCCATCACCACCAGCGAGTACAGCCCGAGCATCAACAGCATCGCCGTGTTTTCCCCGAGGTTTTGCACGGCAATGGCGTTACCCGCACCGACGGACTCTTTCCCGCGATGCTGCAATAACGCATTCAATGGCACCACGAAGAATCCACCAAGAACACCCACCACCACCAGCACCACATAGGCGTTAACCATCTGGGTTTGCAGCGCAAAAATCACTACCGCGACGCCAATCGCCACCCCCGCTGGCAGGCAGCGCTTAACCGTTTTCAAGGTGATCATCTTCGCAGCAGCTGCGGCACCAAAGACGATACCAATCGCTACCATTGCATTGAGCAGGGTCGGCGTTTTGTTATCACTAATCCCCAGCGCAACCGGCACCCACAGTACCAGCAGGAAACGCAGCGTCACGCCCGCGCCCCAGAACAAGCTGGTGCCGACCAGTGAGAAGCGGGTTTCACCGTCATTCCACAACGTGCGGCAGGCGCGGAAAAAGGTGCCGCTCATGGTCGACGGACGCCATGACTGATTCGGACGCGCCGCAGCCAGTTTCGGAATAAACCAGTTCGCCACCACGGCAAGGCCATAAGCCAGCACGCAAACCCCCAATGCCGCCAGAATGCTCCAGTCCGCTAACGCCCCACCGGCCACAGAACCCAGCAAGATAGCGGCAATGGTGGAAGCCTCCATTAAACCGTTGGCTTTCACTAACTGTTCGCCTTCGGTGATCTCGCCGAGAATGCCGTATTTCGCCGGTGAATACGCCGCCGCACCGATGCCAACCAGGGTGTAACCGAGGAACGGATTCAGGCCCACGCAAATCACCGCCGCACCAGCCAGCTTAAGAATATTAGCGACCATCATCACACGGCCTTTGGAGAAACTGTCGGCGAACTGGCCGACAAAAGGCGCGAGAATGATGTAAGTGGCGACGAACGCCATTTGTAGGATCGGCTGACTCCAGTCGGGATAGAGCTGCTGTTTAATCAGCGCCAATGCGGCAAATAACAGCGCATTATCACCGAATGCCGACAAAAATTGCGCGACGATCACGGCGGTCATACTGCGAGACATTAACGGGGATTTCGCGGTTAACGGCGAGTTCATTCCTGCTGCTCCGGTTTTTCTGCCATTTCGCGCAGAGTGACAAAATCAGGTTTACCGCTACCGAGCAGCGGTAAGGCTTTGACCACGCGAATATCACGCGGCACGGTAAGTTCTGGCAGCCCTAATTCCCGAGCAACTTTCGACAAAGCGTCGCGGCGCAGTTCGGCGTCGGTGGTGAATAACACCAGGGCTTCGCCTTTGCTGCTGTCGTGGCGTGAAGTGGCGGCATGTTGCGCTTCTGGCGACGCTTTCAGCGCTAACTGCTCGACGCTTTCCAGCGACACCATCTCGCCGGCCAGCTTAGCAAAACGCTTCACGCGGCCTTTGATGGCACAAAAACCTTGAGCATCGAGCGTGACGATATCGCCGGTGTCATACCAACCCGGCTGCATTTCGCCGTCGGCATTTTCAGCCTGTGGCGTTTCCAGCACGCCCGGATTTTCCACCCGCAAATAGCCTTTCATGATGTTCGGCCCGCGCAGTTGCAGACGTCCACCCTGCTCGATCCCCGGCACGGTGATCAGCCGCGACTCCATCCCCGGCATAATGCGGCCCACGGTATTGATTTTGGTCGCCATAGGCACGTTAATCGACACCACTGGCGCACATTCCGTCACGCCGTAGCCTTCGAGAATGCGAATGCCGAACTTGTCCTGCCAGATTTGCTTGGTGCTTTCCGACAGTTTCTCTGCCCCGGCGACTACGTAGCGCAAACGAGCAAAATCATATGGATGGGCGAAGCGAGCATAATTACCGAGGAAGGTGGAAGTGCCGAACAGCACGGTGCAGTTCTGGTCATACACCAGTTCAGGCACGATGCGATAGTGCAGCGGGCTAGGATAAAGGAACACGCGTGCGCCGGTGATTAGCGGCGTCAGTAAACCGACCGTCAGGCCAAACGCATGGAACAGCGGCAAAGATGACATAAAGCGGTCGCGCGGCGTGAAGTCCGCAATGGTGCGGATTTGCTCGACGTTGGCCAGCAGGCTGGCATGAGAATGTACCACGCCTTTCGGATTGCCTTCAGAACCGGAAGTAAACAGCACCAGCGCGGCATCATCGGGCTTTTGTGGCAACATCGCGCGGCGCGGGAAAATCAGATGGAACAGGATCCACAGCTTGTCTTCGCGCGTGACGGTATCTTTCAAATCTTCCAGATAGACCCATTTCGCTTCCGGCACGTTTTCCGGTAAATGGGTTAATTTGCCCTTTTCCAGAAACTGACGCGACGTGATGATGGTTTCAATCTGCGCCGCTTTCATCGCGCTCTTAATGCCTTTCGCGCCTGCCGTGTAGTTGAGCAGCGCCGGAATGCGGTTACGCATCGATGCGCCAAACAGCGCCGCCGCCATGATCGTGGCGTTTGGCAGCAACATGCCAACGTGTTCACCTTCGCGAGTAAAGCGTTGCAGAATACGGCTGACGCCGAGCGATTTTTTCAGTAATCCCTGATAGCTGTCCTCTTTGAAAGCAATGTCAGCAATGCAGGGTTTACGGCGGCCGTAGCGAGTTTGCGCTGACAGCAGCGCCTGATACAAGGTTTCTGGCTCGCGGGTGTTCATCCGCGCATCTTTCATGATGTCGTGCAGCGCTTGTCCTGCCAGTACGCGACGTTCGCGAGCCCTTGGGGCGTCAGGCATAGGGACCGTTTGCGGTGGCAAAATATTGATGGTGATTTTCGGGAACCAGCGAATTTTAAAGCTACCAAACAGACGACCAAAAGGCGTGTATTCAGCACCGTCAATGCGCACCGGCAGCACCGTGGCTTGCGACTTCGCTGCCACAAAGGCCGCGCCGTCATAAATCTTCATCAGAGAACCGGTCACGGTAATGCGACCTTCGGGGAATACCACCACCGGGCGGCCTTTCTCCACTTCGCGCACCAGACGTTTAATCGCCATCGGCTTGGTCGGATCGAGCGCAACAAAATCCACGTAGGGCTTCAGCCACTGCATATACCAGCTTTCGGTAATGCTGGAATAGACCGCGAACACCGGTTTGACCGGCAGAAAAAGCACCAACAAAATGCCGTCAATAAATGACACATGGTTTGGCGTTATCAACAGCTTAGGATAATCAAAGCTGGGATTGGCAGGCGTTACCGTGACACGAAAGGCCAGACGGAATAACACTCTGAAAAACGAAAAAAGAAACTGATACATCTATGCCATCTCCTTATGAGCCATCCCTGATTCTGAGGGGAAAAAGGTGAGAGAAACAGCATACTATAGGACGGTGGGATTTGACGACGCGCGGGGCAAAGTTTAGGACATTGCGTGGAGACTCGACAGTTCCTGAATTTTGGCAAAAAAAAACCTACGCATCCGCGTAGGTTGGTGCAAATTTAATCGGTATCAACATACAAAGTACGTTGATGATTCACCAATCAATACCTCTGGGACGTTCAATTTATCCGCTTTGCCTGATCAACAGCCAGCAGCCAATCGCAACATATTCACGCAAAGTGTAACCAGTGGTGAAAAAGTGCCTGAGTTCACTCATTCATGAAACATCAGGCAGTTACCTCAAGGTTTGAATATTTAACGGCGCGTGAATACCGCGAAATCGCACCGCCGTCTTATTGATGCAACGCCACGTCGACTAAACAACTCATGGCATTCGGCCCTTGGGTAAGCTGCGAAGTACCGATATCCAGCGTCAGCACGTTCGGGTTGCCCGCTTGATCGGTATCCTGCCATTGTCCGCCGAGGCCAGGGTCAAACCATGCACCGGTCGCCATCAGCACCACGCCGCGCGTAATGCCATCGTTGAGCTCAATGCCCGCCAGACAACTGCCGCGCGCATTGGACACTTTCACCAGACTGCCGTTATGCAACTGCCGCGCCGTGGCGTCTGCGGGGTGCATCATCAGCGTTTCCTTACCCGCAGTCTTATTCGACTGCGCTAAGGGCGATTGATCCAACTGGCTGTGCAGACGATCTTTGGGCTGAATGGAAATCAGATGTAACGGCCACTGTTTCGCGCTTTCCGCTCCCAGCCATTCGACCGGCGGTTTCCATTCAGGATGCCCCGCAAAATCGTCATAACCATAGCTGGCGATTTTTTGCGAAAACAGTTCGATTTTACCGCTTGGCGTGGCTAACGGGTTGGCTCGCGGACTTTTGCGAAACTCCTCGAAGAACACAAACTCTTTTTCTGGCATTGGCAATTCGATAAAACCCTTTTGCCAGAAATGTTCGAAATCATGTTCTGCGACCCCCGTTCCCTTTTGCGCCTCATGACATTGCTGGTAAATATGCCGTAACCACGCGTTTTCATCTCGCCCTTGGGTAAAGGCATCGCGATACCCCAACCGCTCGGCCAGATCGGCAAAGATATCGATATCGTTGCGCGCCTGATGCTGTGGCGCGATAGCCTGATGCATCGCCACAATGTAGCGATCGCGCGAAGAACCGCCGATGTCATTGCGTTCAAGCGTGGTGGTCGCAGGCAAGACGATATCCGCCATGCGCGCCGCCGACGTCCAGACGTTATCCTGCACGATCACGGTGTCCGGCTTCTGCCAGCCCTCCACCAGCCGGTTAAGTTGTTGATGATGATGGAACGGATTTCCGCCCGCCCAGTGCACCAAATGGATATCGGGATAATGCGCCGTCTGCCCGAGGAACTCATAGGGTTGGCCCGGATTGAGCAACATGTCGCTGATCCGCGCCACGGGAATCGATAAACCTGACGGGTTTGTCCCGGTGCTAACCGACGGTCCCGGGGTGTCTAAGCGCGGATTACCCACGCCATTCATCGAACCATGACCAAACGAAAACCCGCCGCCCGGCAGACCGACCTGTCCTAACATCGCCGAGAGTGCGATCATCATCCAGTAAGGCTGCTCGCCGCGATGGGCACGCTGAACCGAATACGCGCAGGTGATAAAACTGCGCACGCCAATCAGTTGCTGCGCCAGACGCGCGATACGTTCGGCAGGAATGCCGGTGATCTGGCTGGCCCACTCCGGCGTTTTCGCTACGCCGTCGCTTTCCCCTTGCAGGTAAGCCGCCAGTTGCGGATACCCGACACAGTGCGTCGCAAGAAACGCCTCATCCTGTGCGCCTCGCCGCTGGATTTCATAGGCGAGCGCCATCATCAGCGCGGCGTCAGTATTGGGCCGAATCGGGATCCACTCGGCGTTGGCAAATTCAGGGCAATCACCGCGCATCGGGCTGACATTAATAATGGGCGTGCCTTTTTGCGCCAGCTGCTCCAGCGCAGGTTTTAGCGTGTGCACCACCGCACCGCCGGACGCTACCTGAGCGTTTTTCAGCGCCAGCCCGCCAAACGCCAGTAAGATTTCTGCATGTTCGACCACGCTCGGCCAGGTGGTCACCCGCCCAGTCAGCGGGGTAAAGGTGCCGATAATATAGGGCAGGAAAAATTGCGCGGAGCCCCAGCTGTAATTGCCTTGCTGATCCACACCGCCGCCACCGGTGAAATAGAAACGCCGCACCAGCGAACGTGCATGATGCAAACGTCCGGCGGAAGACCAACCGTAAGATCCGGTGAAAATCCCTGACGCGCCATAACGATCGCGCACCCGCTGATTCTCTTGCGCCACCAGATCCAGCGCCAGATCCCAATCCACTTCGACAAAATCTTCTTTACCACGCAATGTGCGGTCGCTGTTTTCCCGCTTTTGCAGCCATGAGCGGCGCACCGCCGGTTTGCGGATCCGTTTGTCGGAATAGACCAGCGGGATGATTGAATCGAGCATCGGTGACGGGTCGGCATCCGCCGAATGCGGTTCACAGCGGATAAGACGCCCGTCTTCCACCACGGCGGTATAAGCGCCCCAGTGAGCCAATTGCGGATAACGTTTGATGGTCATTAATGACGAATTCTCGGAGGAGGAGTTTCACAGGGAAACATGCCCTAGTTTGGCGTTAAGTTCAACGCTGAGGAACTTGGGCGGCTGCCCTAAGCCCGCTTTTAACTTCAACTTCAAATTTAAGTGCGTGGGCGTCGGCCACACCGACCAAAACCTTGGGTTGCCGCCCAAACCCGCCTTAAGGTCAAGGCCGTGGGCGTCGGCACACACCGACCAAAGGGTCGCAGTCGCTCGACCCTTTGGAATCCCCGCTCTTTTTAACTGCGCGCTACCGCTCGTGGGAATGGACATGTTTCAGCGGGTTCTGTTCATACCGCAAAATGTCGCCGCTGCGCGGTTCCTTCGCTACGGGCTTCGAGCCATAGGTCTCGAACCGCTTGCTCAGCGCCATTTTTGAATGCGGTCTACTGGCTATGTAGGGCAAAAGATAAAATCCAACCAACCCAATTCAGTTCAGTTCATTCGATCCAACAGAATCACTTTCGATTTAAATGCCAGTGTGCCGCATTCAAAACGACGTCGAATGAGTGGTGGAAAACCGTGAGAGGAATTTATTCGAGCGGGTTGTAACCCGAAATGAGAGTACCGCGCAGCGGCGGCGTTTGCGGCGATAACGAAAGTACCTGAAACACGGCCATTCTGATTTGCGCAGCAACGGAGTGAAAAAAACGCGGGATTGGTAAGGGGATTCGTTTCAATCCCCTTACCCCGGTGTGGCCCGGCGGCCACGACCTTGACCTTAAAGCCCGTTTGGGTGGCAATCCAAGGTTTTGGTCGGTGTGGGCAGACGCCCACGACCTTGAATTTGAATTTGAGTTTGAGTTTGAGTTTGAGTTTGAGTTTGAGTTTGAAGTTAAAAGCGGGTTCAGGGCGGCTGGCCCATCAACCTTTGATCTCGATCACAGGGTTGTAATGCCATGCACTTGCGGCTCGCCCCATTGTCGGTAAAATTTGATAGTGTAAACGTTTACCCTCACACAAATTCTGGACGTGTAATGGCTACTATCAAAGATGTTGCAAAACTGGCGGGGGTTTCCGTCGCGACGGTTTCACGCGTGATTAACCATTCGCCAAAAGCCAGCGAAAGCTCGCGCGAGGCGGTGCTGAGCGCCATGCAACATCTGCAATATCATCCTAATGCCAATGCCCGTGCGCTGGCCCAGCAATCGACCGAAACGCTCGGGCTGATTGTCGCTGACGTCTCTGACCCCTTCTTTGGCGCGATGGTCAAAGCCGTCGAGCAAGTGGCATATGCCACAGGTAACTTCCTGCTGATTGGTAATGGCTATCACAACATCGATAAAGAACGGCAGGCGATTGAACAACTGATCCGCCATCGCTGTGCGGCGCTGGTGGTTCACGCCAAAATGTTGCCCGACGATGAACTGCAAAGCTTGATGAAACAGATCCCCGGCATGGTGTTGATCAACCGGATTCTGCCCGGCTTCGAACAGCGCTGTGTGGCGCTTGATGACCGCTATGGCTCATGGCTGGCAACGCGTCATCTGATTCAAAATGGACATCAACGTATCGCTATTTTGTGTTCTAACCACGGAATTTCCGATGCGACTGACCGCTTACAAGGCTATCTCGATGCGCTGAAAGAACACAACATTCCGGTGGATGACAAACTGATTGCTTACGGTGAGCCGGACGAAATCGGCGGTGAACAGGCGATGGCAGATTTACTCGGTTTAGGCCGCAGTTTTACCGCCGTGACCTGCTACAACGACTCGATGGCGGCAGGTGCACTGTCGGTGTTAAGTGATAACAGCATTGATGTGCCGAACGATATCTCGCTGGTCGGCTTCGATGATGTGCTGATTTCCCGTTATCTGCGCCCGCGCCTTACCACGGTGAGATATCCGGTGGTGGCGATGGCCAATCAGGCGGCACAACTGGCACTGGCCTTAGCCAATAACCAGCCGTTGCCGGAAACCACGCATATGTTCAGCCCCACGCTGGTGCGCCGCCATTCGGTAACGGGGCCGGTGAGCTAAGGTTTACAACAGTTCCAGCGCCAGTAACTCTTCGATGGTTTGACGGCGACGGATCAATCGCGGCACGCCATTTTCGAATAGCACTTCGGGTAACAGAGTGCGGCTGTTGTAGTTGGATGACATCGACGCGCCATAGGCACCGGTATCGTGGAACACCAGGTAATCGCCAATCTGCACCTGCGGCAGGGCGAAAGTTTCTACCCCGCCCCCGGCTTGCTGGGTGAAGACATCGCCAGATTCACATAAAGGACCGGCGATCACCGAATCAATCAGCGGGGCATCTGTCAGGTCACGCCCATCGGCAGGCAGCAGAGAAATATGGTGGTAACTGCCGTACATCGCCGGACGCATCAAATCGTTGAAACCGGCATCGCACAAGACAAAATGGCGGCTGCCCATGTTTTTCGCTGCGCGCACTTGCGCCACCAGCACGCCAGATTCCGCCACCAGAAAACGTCCCGGCTCGATCTCCAACTGCACTGCATGGCCCAAATGGGCGGCGATTTGCTCACGGGCGCGGTTCCATAATCCGTAATAATGCGCGGTATTAATGGCTTCTTCGCCGAAATGATACGGAATCGATAAACCGCCACCGGCAGAGATCGCCTCAATATCATGACCGGTTTCGATCACCTGACGTACCATCGCCTCGCAAACTTGCTCCAGATGGCCGTAGTCAACCCCAGAACCGATATGCATATGAATGCCGACCAGTTTCAGGTCATAGCGCTCGATTTCCGCCAGCGCCTGCGGTAAATCGCCATACCAGATACCGTGCTTGCTGTTCTCACCGCCGGTGTTGGTTTTTTGACTGTGACCATGACCAAAGCCCGGATTGACGCGCAACCACACCGGATGACCGGCTTTCTGACGACCAATCTGCCCCAGCATATCGATAGAACCGGCGTTGACCGGAATATCCAGCGCCGTCACGCGGTCCAGCGTCGGCTGGTCAAACACGTCAGCGGTAAAGACGATTTCACTGGCTTCACGCCCCGGTTTAAAACCGGCCAGCAGCGCACGCTCGATTTCACCCAGTGACACCGAATCCACTTTCACGCCCTGCTCACGCATCAAACGCAAAATATGAATATTCGAACAGGCTTTCTGGGCAAAACGAATGACATCAAACTGGCGTAACTGCGCGATACGCTGAGTGATGATCTCGGCGTCATACGCCCACACCGGACAGCCGTATTGCTCGGTAAGAGCCAGAAGATTTGCCGCGTTTAAGGCGGTTGAGGTGTCGTGTAAAGCGCGTGGCATAAGGCGTCCTGCAATCAGTGAGTCGGAATATGCCTTGAGTATCGCCCACTCTTACCTTGCTGAAAAATATCTATTTCACCGCAGTCTATTCAATTATGATATGGAATAAATTCTGCTGCGGAGGCCGCCATGCCCGCCATTTCCCTGCGCCATATCGAAATTTTTCATGCCGTCATGACCACCGGCAACCTGACCGAAGCCGCCGCGTTACTCAATACGTCGCAGCCCACCGTCAGCCGCGAGTTAGCGCGTTGTGAAAAATTGCTGAATTTACAACTTTTTGAGCGCCTGCGTGGTCGTCTTTACCCTACCGTGCAGGGGTTACGACTGTTTGAAGAGGTGCAGCGTTCCTATTACGGGCTGGAGCGCATCGTCAGCGCGGCGGAAGGGATTCGTCAGTTCGAACAGGCGCAGCTTTCTATCGCCTGTTTACCCGTTTTCAGCCAGTCGCTGCTGCCAACGGTCTGTAAGCCCTTCCTCGACCGCTATCCTGACGTCAGTTTTAACATCGTGCCACAGGAGTCGCCGCTGCTGGAAGAGTGGCTGTCGGCGCAGCGCCATGACCTTGGGTTGACCGAAAATACCCACACGCCCGCCGGAACCGAACGCCAGCCTCTGCTGACCTTGAATGAAGTGTGCGTTTTGCCTGCGGACCACCCGCTGGCGGCCAAAAAGCGCCTGACGCCGCAGGATTTTAGCGGGCAGAACTTTATCAGCCTGTCGGCCACCGACAGTTATCGCCAGTTGCTGGACGCACTGTTTAGCGAACATCAGGTGGCGCGCCGTTTGGTGATGGAAACGCACAGCGCCGCATCGGTATGCAGTATGGTGCGTGAAGGGGTCGGCGTTTCGATAGTCAACCCGCTGACTGCGCTGGACTACGTCGAAAGGGGCGACAGCGCTATGGTGGTGCGGGAATTCAGTGTACCGGTGCCTTTTACCGTCAGCTTGATTCGCCCGCTGCATCGTCCTGCTTCGGCGCTGGTCAATACCTTCATTGAACATTGCCATCAGCAGGCCCAGCGTTTTCCACAACGCTTAACGGTGGCGATCACCCATGGCTAGGTCTTGCAACCGGTCACCCAGCGCCTTGTAAATGATAATTATTCTCTTTAACATGACTCCTCTTCGGCCTTACCCTGTTATGGAATGATGAGGATTGTCATGAAAAAGAGCCTGTTACTGGCGGTTTTCCTGCTTACCGCTTGCGCGCAAACGCCACCCTTAACACCGGTGCCTGATAAACTGGCATCAACGCAAATACGCGACCTGCACAGTGGCGAGATCCTGACACCCGAACAATTGCTGGCGCGATTGGCCGTTCAGCCACGGGTGATTGTCGGCGAAAAACATGACATTGCCACGCATCATCAGATTGAAGCCTGGCTGGTTGAGAATCTGCCCACGCAACGACCGCAAGGCAGCGTGCTGATGGAAATGCTGACACCCAGCCAACAACCCGCAGTCGACAACGTAAAAAGTCTGTTGCAAACCCAGCCCGACACCCCGGCGGCCCGCGTCGCACAACTGATTCACTGGCAAAAGAGCTGGGACTGGTCAATGTATGGCGAGGTGGTGATGCCTGCGCTCAAAGCGCCGTACCCGCTGCTGTCAGCCAATCTGGACCGCAGTGAAATTATGGCGTTCTATCAAAATCCGACCTTTCCAGCCGGTGAAAACAGTGCCAATCCGCAAGTACGCAAAGCGATTGCCGACACTATTCGCACTTCGCATCAGCAAAATATTGAAGCCGAACAGCTTCACGCCATGCTGGCGATTCAGCAGCAACGCGACCATCGAATGGCCGAGCGTCTGCTGGCCGCGCCGCAGCCTGCGTTGTTAATCGTCGGGGGATATCATGCGAAACGAAATGTGGGCGTGCCGGTGCAGGTGAAAGACTTACAACCGCAGGCTTCAGTGACGGTGTTGATGCTGGCAGAACAAGGCACTTACGTGGATAAACAGCAGGCCGATTATGTGTGGATAACGCCGTAACCCTCATGATATGCCGCCCTCTTATTCATACCGAGGGCGGCACCCGCATCAGGCGAGAGCTTTTTCAGCCTTCTTTGCCGCACGACGGAAAGTAATAACACACAGCACAAAGCCCACCAGACCGAGCGCACCCGCCGCCAGCGGAACCGCCGTCAGCCCCAGCCCGCGAGCGATCACCGCGCCGCCAACCCAGGCACCCAACGCATTGCCCACGTTGAACGCCGCAATGTTCAGGGTAGAGACCAGATTCGGCGCGTTCTTGCCGTAAGTCACCACGTTGATCTGCAACGCAGGCACGGCCGCAAAGCTGACCATTGCCCAGAAGAACAGCGTGATTTCAGCCGCCAGCAGGTTGGCGCTGGTCCAGCTAAATAAGGCGGAGAACAGCGCAATCAGCAGGAAAATCAGCGTCAGCGTCGCCCCTAAACGCCAGTCAGCCAGACGACCGCCCAGCACGTTACCGATGGTCAGCCCTAGGCCAATCAGCAGTAAGGTCCAGCTCACACCGTGTTCAGATACGCCGGTAATTTCGGTCAACATCGGCGCGATATACGTGAACAGGGCAAACATCGCCGCCGAGAAAAACACCGTGATCGACAGCGATAGCCACAGGCCGAGACCGCGCAGCGCGCCCATCTCTTTGCGCAGATCCGTCGGTTCTTCGTCTTTGGCGTCTGGCAGCTTTTTATACAGAGCCAACAGTGAAGCCAGGCCGATAATCGCCACCGCCCAGAAGGTTGAACGCCAGCCCAGTGCCTGGCCAAGTGCGGTACCCAAAGGGACGCCGAGCACGTTTGCCAGCGTCAGGCCGGTAAACATCAGCGCCACGGCAGAAGCCCGACGATTTGGTGCCACCAAATTGGCCGCCACCACCGCGCCGATGCCGAAGAACGCACCATGACACAATGCAGTGATCACCCGCGCCAGCATCAGGAAGCCATAGCTGTAGGACAGTGCGCACATCAGGTTGCCGAAGATGAAGATCACCATCAGCAGTAACAGGGTTTTCTTGCGCGGTAATTTCGCGGTGAGAACCGCCATGATCGGCGCGCCGATGGCCACGCCCAGCGCATATCCGCTGATAAGCCAGCCCGCCAGCGGAATGCTGACCTGTAAATCGTTCGCCACATTGGGCAACAGCCCCATGATGACAAACTCCGTTGTGCCGATAGCAAATGCACTCAGCGCCAGTGCCAGTAGTGAAACAGGCATAGGTAACTCCCCATTATTTTGTTAGTACGATGTTATAATTTGGGGACAGAAATACCACGCAGATCACACTTTTGACCAGTTAACGCCGTGGGCAATGGCACAAAACAACCATGTATTTACCTTAACGTAATGATTTAAAAGCGTTTAGAAGATGTGTGCAAACGTTTCAAAATGACTCAATTTTCTGCCATCCGCACCTGTCATTACTCATTCAGCGACAGCCAACGGGGATGCCCGGCAAACCACGCCACCAGAAAGTCCAGCAGCGCCCGCAGGGCAGCAGGCATCTGCCGACGTGACGCGTAAATGGCATAAATACCCATGGTTTGCGGCTGCCATTGCGGCAACAGGGAAACCAGTTGCCCGCTGGCAATCAACGCAGCGGCGGAATAATAGGGTTGCATGACAATGCCCGCGCCCTCTATTGCCCCACTGAGTAACACCAGCGATTCATTGGCGCTCAGATTTCCGCTCACCGGGATCGCGCACTGTTCACCCTCGCGTTCAAATTGCCACAGACTTTTGCCAAAATAGCTGTAGGTCAGGCAGTTATGCAGCGCCAAATCCTCCGGTTTTTGCGGGGTACCGTGCGCCGCCAAATACGCGGGGGCAGCGCAAACCACTGACGGGCATTTCGCCAGCGGACGCGCAATCAAGTTCGGATCAAGATCATTCGTAATACGCAGTGCCAGATCGATGCGGTCTTCCACCAGATTGATCGCCCGGCTCTCGAGCTGTAAGTCAATGCTGACCTGTGGATGAAGCCGGAGAAATTCAGTCACCGCGACCGACACCGCTCCCTGCCCAAAAGACTGCGAGCAGCTAAGGCGCAGTAAACCGCGTAGCGCCTCATCTTTACCGTCGCCGACGCTGGTCATTTCCGCCGCCACCGCCAGCATTTTCCGGCAACGGGCCAGTGCCTGTTCGCCGGCGTCGGTTAAACTCAGTTTGCGCGTTGAACGGTGTAGCAGCCGTGCACCAGACCACTTCTCCATCTCGGACAAATAACGGGTGATCATCGCTCGCGACATATTCAGCGACTCGGCCGCATTGACCATGCTTCCGCGTTCGACAATCGCGACAAAAACCTGTGCAGCCGTAATGCGATCCATTTCATTCATCCGATTTATGCAACAAACAGTTGCGCATTATCCGGTTTTTCTCTCGGTTTACGCAACGTAAAGTAAGGGACTTACGCACCTATTGCTGGGTACTGCCCTGAGGAAATGTTATGCACCTGAAAAAAATCACCCTGACCGCCGCGTTATTAATGAGCACCACGCTTTCCGCCTACGCCGCTGACCTGAAAATGGAGGTCTACAATCCCGGCGAACACAGCATCTTCCCGGTCTCGTCTGAGATCATCACCGGTGAAAAAGATGCGGTGCTGATCGACGCGCAATTCCAGCGTAACGATGCCGAAAAGCTGGTCGAGAAAATCAAAGCCAGCGGTAAAAACCTGACCACGATCTATATAAGCCAGGCGGATCCCGATTTCTACTTTGGCCTCGATACGCTCCACGCGGCCTTCCCGAAAGCCAAAATAGTCGCGACACAGGCGACTATCGATGAAATCAACGCCACCAAAGAGGGAAAAATCGCCTTCTGGGGTCCGCAGCTCAAAGAGAATGCGCCAACTAAGGTGATCGTTCCTGAGCTGCTCAAAGGCAACGCGTTCGAGCTGGAAGGCAAGAAATTCGAGATTAAAGGTGTGTCGCCAGCGCGCACTTTCGTCTGGATCCCGTCCCTGAAAGCCGTGGTCGGTGGCGTGGTGGTGGATGGCAATAACATGCATCTTTGGGTGGCGGATACCCAGTCCGTGGCATCTCGCCAACAGTGGATTGCTACGCTCGACCACATTCGGGCACTGAAACCGGCCACCGTGGTGCCGGGGCATTTCCTTCCAGGTGCCGCGCAAACGCTGGAGTCGGTTGATTTTACCCAACAGTATTTGCTGACGCTGGAAAAAGCGCTGCCACAGGCCAAAGACTCCACGGCGTTGATTGCCGCGATGAAAGGCCATTACCCGCAACTGAAAGATGACTCGTCGCTGGTCATGAGTGCTAAAGTGCTCAAGGGTGAAATGAAGTGGCCGCAATAAAATAAACGCAGCAATGAATTATTCTCATTGATAGGCCCGATTATTCGGGCCTTATTTAATGTAGATTAGGTTAACTTTTTTAGACTATTTCATCACAACTTAAATAAATACCCTGCTTATTAAAAAGCCACCATCAGCAAAATACTCAAATCCTCACCTCTACATTTATTTTTCTAAAAGACAGGGTTAGTCGGCGTGGACAGCAGGCCTTGTGCCATAACAACGCTGGAAATTAAGATCTTATTCATGCGGTACCCGCTATCTCAGTTCAAGATATCTCAATGATTTAAAATAGAAACACCAAAAAGAAACCCTACATAAGTGAAATTTATGCAAAAAAATAGGCGTAAATAATAACCAAGAACTATTCTTTCTTTTTAATCATAGCATTTCGGATAAGCGCATCATGGAGTGCCGAGATGCGATAGAACATGGGCAAAAGGCTAAGCCTCTACTGAGAAACGTCGAATGGACCCAGCACAGCTTTCAGACTTCTATTTTGTTTATGAGCCTATTGTAAAAGTGACTGGCCGCGTATTGGGCTTTGAAATGCTGACCCGACGCCATCAGTCTGACACGGCACTTTGCGACGCCGAGCATTTATTCTCCATGCTGCCTGCGCAGCTTAAAACGGAGATTTTTAGTGAGCAAGTCAATATTGTCGCCAGCAATGCCGCTTATTTGCGCGGCCAGCATGTGCACGTCTCCTTAAATGTCGATGTAGATATCGCCGAATTTATTGCTCGTTCGCCTTCCTTAAAAAATACGCTACGCCGCCTCCCCTTTCTTCGGCTGGAAATTAACGAGCATTTTCCTGAGCTTTATCTGCCATGCGCTCAGCCTCTGCTCACCCAGTTGGCCTCGTGCTGTGCACTTTGGTTGGATGATTTCGGCTCGGTGAATTACCCGATACAACAGCCGCAGCATGACCGGTTTGAGTGCATCAAGCTGGATAAACACTATTTTTGGCAGTATCAGGACACCGAATCCTTGTCGGAGGTGATCCAACAATTAAATCAGGTGTGTCGCGGTGTAATTGTCGAAGGCATTGAAACCCCCGCACAGCGCAAGGGATTAATGAATCAGGGGATTTTAGGTATGCAAGGGTATTTGTGGCCCGCACGGGTTCAGCATAAAGAAAGTATTATTCAGTAGCAGCGACTGAGCGCTAAGGTTGCACGCGTGCAAACGTCCCTTCGGCCTGCACATTCATGCCGAAACCACAGTCACCGTCGGTATGTAAGGTGACGGCTTCGGCAACAAAGCTCATACTCACTTTGCACTCGCCACCGCCTGCATTTTTATCATCGGCCTCGCTGTACACCGCTTTCCCGTCTTTTACCGCTGTAACAAACGAAAATTCACCGGTATTCGGGCCGTAATACAACGACATCAGGCCCATATACATCCCGCTGAAGTCGATTTTGAACTGTGCCTCTTCGGCTTTAACGTCCACTTCGTTCCAACTGCCATAACCAGCATATTGCCAATATTGTCCCGCGACGCTCTCAGCGGCAGGCAGGGCGTCGAGCTGAGGCTGAATTTGGCTAAGATTGAACTGCGATTTTTTGTCATTAGGTGCCAGCATTAACCAGGCTTTGGCTTTACGAAATTGCCCCTGGCGAATATAGGTCAGTGCGATGTTGTTATACGCGGTGGCGATGGTGTCCTGCGGTTTATGACAAAACTCGCTCCACGCCACTTGATCACGGAACAGGTCGCGGGCTTTGTCATATTCGCCTTGCTGATAGGCCACCTTGCCGGAAGCCGCATAAATTCCTGCTTTCAGGCAATCCTTCTCAATATCAGGTTCATCAATTTTTGCAAATGCATGAAGACTGACCGAGCACCCTGCCACTAGCAGCAAACTTAAACGCACTTTCATCAAACACCCTTTTCTTATAACAAAATGGAACTTTTTGCAGGAAAAACATCCTTACATGTGTGCCATTGCTCTCTCGCGCTGGGTCACTCATTCTGGGATGATGACGCATTCACCACATTATTTATTGAACATGGCAATATATGACTCATAAACCTGGGAAATCAGCACCGTGGCGTGCTGTCTGGCAGTTAATTAAGCCTTATTGGCTTTCCGAAGAAAAGTGGCGTGCCTGGAGCATGTTATCCACGATCATTATCCTTTCTCTGGCTGGCGTTTATCTGAGCGTGCAACTCAATGAATGGAACCGCGTGTTCTATGACGCCCTGCAAAACAGAGACTATCCGGTTTTCAAAGCACAGCTGCTCAAATTTACCTGGCTGGCGCTGTTCTCCATTGCCATTGCGATTTACAGAATCTATCTGACGCAAGGTTTGCAAATGAACTGGCGGCGTTGGATGACCGAAGAGTATATGGACAAGTGGCTAGGTAATCACGCCTATTATTACACGGAATATCAGCATCAGGTTGATAACCCCGACCAGCGTATTTCCGATGACCTCAACGCGCTGACCAGCGGCACGCTCTCTCTCGTTCTTGGTTTAATTTCCAATATTGTCACCTTGCTCTCCTTTGTCTCGATACTTTGGGTGATCAGTGGGCCACTTACCTTTGCTATTTCATCCCATGAAATTACCATTCCCGGCTACATGCTGTGGTTTGCCTTACTCTATGCTTTTATTGGTTCGGTAATCGTCTGGTGGGTGGGTAAGCCCCTGGTTAAGATCGGATTTAATCAAGAGTGGTTCGAAGCAAACTTCCGTTTTGGTCTGATCCGTATCCGTGAAAACAGTGACGCGATTGCTTTGTACCACGGTGAAAAAAGCGAACGCTCCCAGCTCACCAGTAAATTTACCTCCATTAAAAACAACTGGTCTTCCTTTATGAAGATCAATCTTCGACTGAACTTCGCCTCCAGTTTCTACGCTCAGTTTGCCAACATTTTCCCCATTTTGGTCGCCGCGCCGAGATACTTCTCGGGTGCTATTCAGATGGGGACGCTGATGCAAGTCGTCTCGGCATTTGGTCAGGTGCAAGGTTCACTGTCATGGTTCATCAACGTCTTTGGCGATCTTGCGAGCTGGAAAGCCTGCGTTAACCGTCTGGCTGGGTTTAATGCTGCCATTGAACAAGTCAACGCCCAGCCGCGCGGCATCAGGGTATGCGAGTCCGACAAATCAGACCTGCAACTTGATGATTTGACCCTGCAATTGCCGAACGGTAATCCACTGTTTAGCAACGTCTCCGCCAACTTACAGGCGGGTGAACGCGTGTTAGTCGCAGGACCGTCAGGCTGTGGTAAATCTACCCTGTTGCGCGCCATTGCCGGTATCTGGCCGTATGGGGCAGGCAACATTCATCTGGCAGCAGGCAAAAGCCATCTGTTCCTGCCGCAGCGCAGCTACATTCCGATTGGTACCTTGCGTGAAGCCTTGAGTTACCCGGAATCCAGCCGCGACTACACCGATGACCAGTTAAATACCGTGTTGGATCAGTGCTGCTTGCCGCATCTGCAAAGTGTGCTGGATGATTACGCCAACTGGAGCCAGCGCCTGTCTCCGGGTGAACAGCAGCGCCTGTCGTTTGCCCGTGCATTGCTGATCAAACCGGACATTTTGTTCCTCGACGAAGCCACCAGCGCGCTGGATGACGAGACCGAGCAACGCATGTACTCGCTGCTGGTCAGTGAATTACCACAAACCTCAGTGATAAGCGTCGCACACCGCAACAGCGTGGCGAAATACCACCAGCATTGCTGGCGTTTTAAGCGTCAAGAAGACGGCAGCAGCCACTTCTCGTCGTCGGCGCTCTTGCCTGAGTAAATTCACAGAGATTAAATGTGGATCCCTCCTCATCCTCCCCGGATTTTCGGGGAGGATTCATCAAAAAACCGACTCCAGCGCACAATTCATCGTGTCAAATTTGTTCAAATGTATACCCCGCTATACAATTAATTTTGACAATCGGAGGGCTGATGAAGATCGACAAAACCTCGTTCGTACCGCTGTATCTCCAGATAGAACAGCAGCTTACTGAAAGGATCACCGCGGGAGACATCAAACCCGGCGAGCCGATCCCGACCGAAGCCGCGCTGTGTGATATTTATGGCGTTTCGCGCATGACTGCGCGCAAAGCGGTGGATTATCTGGTGCGTCAGGGACAGGTCGAACGCTTTCGCGGGCGAGGAACCTTCGTGGTGCAAAAGGCGCAAACGCGTCGCGTAAACCTTCCACTGGACCGGCATCTCACCGCCAGCGAATTGGCGGTGGAAATCAATCAGCCGATTGAAAATCGCGTGATGGAATTCGAACGCGTCTTCGCCAACAGTGAAATCGCCAGCGCGCTAAACATCCCGGTAGGCAGCGCGCTGTTCTTTATGGAGCGCTTACGGTTGCTGGGACAAGAACCGTTCGTCTACGAACAAGGCTGGCTGCGGGCCGACCTATTCCCCGACTTAACGCCCGCCCATTTAGCCACCTCAAAATATGCCTATCTGCGCTCGAAAGGCTTTGAACCGGCGGGCAGTCATAAAGAGATTTCGGCAGAATTGCCGTCAAATCATATCCGGGTGGCGCTCAACCTGACGCGCGACGAACCAGTATTGCACTCGCGGGCGATTTCAGAATTCACCGACGGTACGCTGTTTGAAGTCTCCGACGTCTATTACAACCAAAAGCATTACAGTTTCAGCATTCGGGCGCGGGTGAAAGGACAGCCACAAAAATAAGGCTGGCGCATCGGCCAGCCTCAATTTCCTTCCTACTTCCCCGCCGATCTTGCTGCTAACCGATGCCCGAGAGTTGGGCTTTCACCAGATTCGCCACCTGTTCCACCTGCGGGCCATAAATAACGTGAACGTCATTATCGGTCACGCGTTTTACCCCCATCGCACCGGTGTTCAGCAACACCTTATCCTCCACTTGCGCCATCTCTTTGACCTTCACCCGTAAGCGGGTAAAGCAGCAATCCACCTGTGAAATATTGCCCTCCCCCCCCAACCCGCGAATGATATCGAGGGTTTTCTGGTTGCCTTCGGCAGGCTTTGCCCGCTCCTCGGCATCATTCTCATCTTCACGACCCGGCGTTTTGATCTGCATCCGTAAGATCACCCAGCGGAAACTGAAGTAGTAGATCGGCGCATAAATGATCCCAAGGATCAGCGGATACCACCAATGGGTTTTCGCCCCACCCAGCACGCCGAAGATCAGAAAATCGATCGCCCCACCCTGCACGTTACCGATCATCACATGCAGCATCTGCATCAGCACAAATGAAATCCCGGTCAATACCGCATGCAGCACGTACAATACCGGCGACACAAAGATGAAGCAGAACTCTAGCGGCTCGGTGATGCCGGTGGTAAAGGATGCTAGCGCACCGGCAAGCATCAAGGCTTTTACCCGGCCCTTATGCTCTGGCCGCGCGCAGTGGTACATCGCCAATGCCGCTGCCGGTAAACCAAACATCATCACCGGGATCTTGCCCTGCGCCAGAAAACGCGTGGCCTGCTGGGTTACGCCATCGCTTATGGTGCCGGGATGGGTCAACGCCGCATTGAAGATGTTCAGCGCACCGACAATACTTTGATTATC
>Ga0209847_1000154_pt1 | contig 29750 bp, 23 predicted proteins | sample OrgsoiDNA_201060_FD_185808 | JGI IMG/M metagenome (GOLD analysis project Ga0209847, IMG submission 185808) | Permafrost soil microbial communities from the Arctic, to analyse light accelerated degradation of dissolved organic matter (DOM) -... | ecosystem: Environmental > Terrestrial > Soil >... | reverse complement strand
GAAAATGTAAAAGCGTTTATCCTTCCGGAAAAAAGAAAGCACCGACGATACGATCGTACAGTGCTTTACATACCACCTAAATATCCGTTCAGTTTTAAGTCACGTGAGGCTTAAGTGAACGGCATTAGGCACCAATGGCCCGCCTTTTTTTCCGCGATTCCTTACTCTTCTTTTAAACCCCGGTTCTTCAGCATCGGTTCAATCGACGGTGCTTTACCGCGCCAGGTTTCATACAGTTTTTCCAGGTCTTCGCTGTTACCGCGTGACAGGATTTGGTCACGGAATTTCTGTCCGTTTTCACGGGTTAACCCGCCCTGCTCTTCGATACCGGCGAAGGCATCGTCAGCCAGCATTTCGGTCCACAAATAGGCGTAATAACCGGCGGCATAGCCGTTGCCCCAGATGTGCTGGAAGTAGCTGGAACGGTAACGTGGCGGCACGTAAGCCAGGTCGATATTGTCCTTCTTCAGCGATGCCGCTTCGAATTTATCCACGTCCTGCTCTGGTTCGCTGGCGCTCAGGCTGTGCCAGTGCATATCGAGCAGCGCGGCGGCCAGCAGTTCGGTCATCTCGTAGCCTTTATTAAACTTGCTGGCCTTCTCGATTTTGTCCTGCAACGCCTGCGGCATCACTTCACCGGTCTGATAATGTTTAGCGAAGTGAGTAAACACTTTCGGATCGCTGGCCCAGTGTTCGTTGAACTGCGACGGGAATTCGACAAAATCACGCGGCGTGGCGGTGCCGGACAGGCTCGGATACTGCTGGTCGGCGAACAGCCCGTGCAGGGTGTGGCCGAACTCGTGGAACATAGTGATCACGTCATCCCACGACAGCAACGCAGGCTGGCCCGCAGCCGGTTTCTGGAAGTTGGCGACGTTATAAATCACCGGTTTGGTACCGAGTAATTTGGACTGATCGACGTAGTTGCTCATCCACGCGCCGCCGCCTTTGTTATCACGCTGGAAGTAGTCGGCGTAGAACAGCGCCATCGATTTGCCATCTTTGTCGAACACTTCAAACACCCGCACGTCCGGGTTATAGACCGGCAGATCGTGGCGCTCTTTGAAAGTCACGCCATACAGCAGGTTGGCGGCGTAAAACACGCCGTTTTCCAGCACATTGTTCAGCTCGAAGTAAGGTTTGATCTGCGCGTCGTCGAGATCATATTTGGCTTTGCGCACTTGCTCGGCATAGTGCTGCCAGTCCCAGGCTGCCAGTTTGAAGCCGCCTTTCTGCTTATCAATTAATGCCTGGATGTCTGCTGCCTCACGTTGCGCCCGCGCCGTGGCAGCCGGAACGATTTTGTGCATAAAATCGAGTGCCGCCTTGGGTGTTTTCGCCATCTGATCCTGTAACTTCCACGCAGCATACGACGGGAAACCGAGGATTTTCGCCTGCTCCGCGCGTACTTTCGCCAGTTTGGAAATCAGCTGGCGGGTGTCGTTGGCATCGCCACGTTCAGCCCGGTTAATCGAGGCGTCGTACAGGGCTTTGCGCGTTTCGCGATCTTCCAGCGACTGCAACAGCGGCTGCTGCGTCGTGTTTTGTAATACCAGCAACCAGGCGTTATCCAGTTTGCGGTCTTTGGCGGCCTGCGCCGCCGCAGAGAGCTCAGCCTCGCTCAGCCCCGCCAGCTGTTTCTGGTCTTTGAGCGTCAGCCCGCCCGCTTTAGTCGCCGCCAGCAGTTTATTGGTGAACTGGGTGCTGAGCGTGGCAGACTGCTGGTTCAGCGCCTTGAGTTTCTCTTTATCCGCATCAGAAAGATTCGCACCCGCCAGTTCGAACTCTTTGTAGGTCACTTCAATCAGGCGCTGGGATTCCGGGTCCAGCTTGAGCGTATTGCGCTGGTCATAGACGGCTTTCAGGCGCGCAAACAGTTTGCTATTGAGATAAATACTGTCACTCATCGCTGCCAGTTTCGGGGACATCTCTTCATCAATTTTTTGCAGACCGTCGGAAGTATTCGCGCCGGTCATCGCGCCAAACACGTTCATCACACGGGTCAGCAAGCTGCCTGACTTTTCCAGCGCCACGTAAGTGTTTTCAAAGGTCGGTGGCGCGGTGTCGTTGGCGATTTTGTCCACTTCCGCCAGTTTCTGCTTAATCCCTTCGGCAATCGCCGGGGCATAATCGCTTTCCTGATAAAGATTGAACTGCGGCGCCTGGTACTCAAGCGGGCTGCGTTCGAAGAACGGATTGGCGTGTTTTGCCGGACTGTTCATGACATTTTCCTGCGTTGGGGCAGACGCGGGGGAAGTCTCTGCTGCTACCGCGTACTGACTGCATGCCAGAGTAATGGCCAGAAAGAGGTTTGAAAGACGCATTGATGATCTCCTTTGCTATAAATTCCAGTAAGGCCCTGATCATAGTAACAGGTTGGGAGATCAGCAAAATCATGGCGACATTAATGTGAGATCTGCTAGTCTTGCCGCATAACTACTGTGCATTTTTACAGGCTTAATCATGATTAAAAATCAAACCTTTACCGATCAGCGTTTCAGCCAGCAAAAAACGCTGGCAGGCGAAATCTTCCATGATTGCCATTTCCTGCGCTGCCGTTTCGATAGCACAGACCTGTCAGAGACGGCGTTCGTTAACTGCATTTTCTATGATGATGAAACGCAAAAAGGCTGCTCTTTTCAGCATGCACAGCTTAAGGATGCCAGCTTCAAAAACTGCGATCTCACCATGGCAGATTTCAAAAACATTCAGGCGCTGGGTCTGGAAATGCGCGAATGCAAAGCCACTGGCGCAGACTTTGCGGGTGCCAATTTTATGAACATGATCACCGCCCGCACCTGGTTTTGCAGTGCCTTCCTGACCAAAAATAATTTTAGCTATGCCAACTTCAGCAAAGTGATTTTGGAGAAGTGCGAACTGTGGGAAAACCGCTGGACCGGCGCCAACATGCAAGGCAGTAACCTGAGCGGCTCAGATCTTTCCGGCGGCGAATTCACCGAATTCAACTGGAACGACGTCAACGTCACCCACTGCGACCTGACCAATTCCGATCTCGGCGAGCTCAACCTGCGAAAAGTGGACCTGGACGGTGTGAAAATCGACGACTGGCAACAGAGTCACTTGCTGGAGAAATTGGGCGTGATTGTGATTCATTCGAAGTAGGATATGCGAAGCAGGGTTAAGTGAAAGAGACTGCATAAAAATGCTCTGTTACATCACCCGCCATCAGAATTGCACAGCAATATGCTATAACAGCCGTTCGCTGTGGCTACGAAATTAACCTTATGAAAGATAATAGTATTTATTCTCCTCAATCCTCGGTGCCGGTGACGTCGCGGGTGCTGGGTTGGTCGGATTTGTTCTCGCTGTGGTTCTCGCTCGGTATGGGCCTGATGGTGTTGCAGGCGGGTGCGATTTTGGCACCGGGTCTGGGGATGGCAGGGGCAATTACCGCCATTTTGCTGGGAACGGCGGTGGGTGTGGCGTTGCTGGCACTAGTTGGGGTCATTGGTGGGCAGACGGGCATGTCGTCGATGGCGTCGCTGAAACTGAGTCTCGGCAAACGCGGCGTGGCGCTGCCGGTGCTGTTCAATCTGATCCAACTGGTTGGCTGGGGCGCGTTCGAGATCGTCGTGATGCGCGACGCCGCCAGTTTGCTGGCGCAGCGGGCATGGGGAAGCGAAAATCTGTGGGCGAACCCGACGCTGTGGACCTTTATTTTCGGTGCCGTTGCTACGTTGTTGGCGGTAAGCGGCCCGCTGGCGTTTATCCGCGTGGTGCTGCGCCGCTGGGGCATCTGGCTGTTGATGGCCAGCTGCGCGTGGCTGACGGTATATCTGTTCCAGCATGCCAATCTCGTTGCCCTGTGGCACAAAGCCGGTGATGGCTCGATGCCATTCGCCATGGCCTGTGACATCGTGGTGTCGATGGCCTTTTCGTGGCTGCCGCTGGTGTCCGATTACACCCGTTTTGGCAAATCCGCCCGGCAGAACTTCTGGGGCACGGCCTGCGGATTCTTCCTCGGCAGCGTGTGGATGATGTCGCTCGGCGTGGCCTACACGCTGGCATTTGTCAGTACATCAACCGACGCCAATGCGCTGCTGCTGGCGCTGTCCGGCGTGGCACTTGGTATTCCGCTGCTGCTGATTTTAGTCGATGAACACGAAAATGCCTTTGCCGATATCCACTCAGCGGCCGTATCCGCTGGCACCTCGTTACCGCTCAGTATCGGCAAGCTGACGCTGGGGATTGGCCTGCTCTGTACGCTGATTGCCTGGCGCGTTCCACTCACGCAATACGAAAACTTCCTGCTGCTGATTGGTTCGGTGTTTGCGCCACTGTTCGGCGTGGTGCTGACGCATCACTTTGTCTTGCGTCAGCAGACTACCCGCGACCTGAACTGGCGCTCGCTTGCGGCCTGGGTCATCGGTATTGCGGTCTATCAACTGATGGCAAACTTCCTGCCCGATATCGGTGCGACACTTCCTTCGCTGTTTGTCGCGGGATGGGTGTGCTGGGGTTTGGGGCGCAAGGTAAATAGCTAAAAAAACCGCCCCGAAGGGCGGTTCCTTTATTGTGACAAACCAGATCTTAAGTTGATGCTGAAGTTGATGTGAGAAACGTTAATGTTCCATCCATCTCCCGCTGGCGTCATCAAAGAACCCAGCACAACGATCAGTGCATAAATACACTTTTTCATTGTTTCGGCCTTTTAGAGCCGCGTTTCACCAATAAGCACCGGGACCCACTGACGAAGGACAAGCAGTGTTTGAGCTACCTGTACCCGCGGTGCTTAAGTTCTAATTTCAAGCCCGGTGACCCGTCTCTAAACGGGCAAATTAGCCCCGCGCAGATGCTACCATTAAGACCATAAAATAAATAAGGTTATTGATCATAATTTAAACTTGTGATGCTTTTATCCGTAGTGTAACTTAAAGGCGTTTGGGCTGCCTGTACCCGCTTGTTTCAAGCGAGTGAAAAATGGGAAAGTTTAGCGCTAACTGAACTCCCCAACAAAAAAACCGCTCTCTAAAGCGGTTTTTTTGTGCCTAAAATTCAGCCGTTACGACGAACGGCTCACCTCATTTCCCCTGCACGAAAAAGTCGTTATAGAGCATATAAAGATGCGCTGCGCTCCAGGAGAAGTTGGGCGCGCCCTGCTGCTGGCCGTTGAGCGGATTGTAGTTCTCGCGGATTGGGCCATCGGTGACCAGGCCGTCGGCGTGGTCGAAGAAAGTTTGGGCCATTTGGATCGCGTCATTGCGGTAGCCGTACTGCTCCATGCCTTTCAGGCCGAAGTAGAGCTGATCCACCCAGACGCGGCCGCGCCAGTAGATATCTGCGCCGAAAGCCGGATTGGTCAGCGCCGCAGTGCCGAGCGGCACGTAGGTGTTGAACTCTTTCGGGTCTTTCATCACTTTCACCACGGCGTCTGCATGTGGCTGGGTAGCGGCACCGTTAAACAGCGGCGACCAGCCCTCCGGGCCTCTGCCGCGTTCGACAATCGGTTTGCCCGCGCAGCCGTTGGCCAGCGGTTTGGCTTCGATACGAATGTCATAGAAGAAGCCGCTGCGGCTGTCGAACATGCAGGTATTGATGTAATCCGCCAGTTTGCTGGCTTTGCTGCGGAAAGTATCAGCTTCGGTTTTCTTACCCAGAATATCGGCCATCTCAGCCAGGTACTTATTATCGCTGTACATATAGCTGGCCTGATCGACTGACTCCTGCAACAGCGAATAGCCCAGCAGCGTGCCATCCGCAGTGCGGTTTTCGGCGAAACTCATCTGCCAGTCCTGCTTTTTGCCGCCATTTTTGACGTATTTCGCCAGTTGATCGGCATCGATAAAGCCAAAAGCGGCGGCATCGTCACGGCCAGACTCCCACGACGCGGCGACCTGCGCCGGGATCTCAATGCGGTCATATTTTCCTGACTTCACCACCTGATCGTAGTTTTTCAGCCCGGATTCCGTCTGCTCTTTTTGCCCCTCTTTGACGGTAAACAGCATCTGCCCGTCGGCGGTGTTATGCGCTTTATCGCGCGTGGCGCCATATTCCGGCACGCCGTTATGGTTGTGGTCGCGGTTGCGCAACCACCAGTCGTGATAGGCCACCAGTTTCGGGTACATCTCGGCCAGCCACTGTTTGTCGCCGGTGGTTTTATACACCTCCATCACCGACCAGGCTGCCAGGCTCGGCTTGGTGTTGCGTTCGTTCCAGTTGGTACCGTCGCCGCCGCGTTCCGGGCTCGGATTATAGGCAATCAAATCAGGCAGGAAACCGGCGTCCCAAGGGCGTACCGGGTCATCGGGCTGAACCTGAAACGCGAAGACTGCGCGGATATTATCTTTGGCGACGTCAGGGTTGAAATGCGCCATCGCGTAGGCCTGTTTCCAGGTATCCCACGGCCAGGTCTGATTGCCGGAGAACCAGCGCCCGGTAACAGAAGGCGTGACCGAGTCAAACTTCATGGCACCCGCCACGCCGCGCCAGTTACCGTTGAGGGTTTCGATGGCTTTCACCGCCACGCGCTCCTGAACAGAGGTGGCGTGTGCGTTGGTCAGCCCTTTATTCAAATACCCTTCCCAGCGCTGAGCGGAAGCCGTCAGGTACGGCTGCGGATGAGCCAGCATATCGGCGATTTTCGGCTGCTCTTTTTGCACTTCTTCAACCGTGAGCAGATGCGAATAGGTGGTGTAAAGGGTGGTAGAACCAGAAATACCGGCTTTCGCCACAAACCGATGGCCCTCGACGGTGGTTTGCATCGGTATCGATTTATGGATCTGATATTCAGACTCACCGGAGGTCATCAAATTGGACGGTGCCCGCACTTTGCCGAAGGTGACGGTCAGGCCGTCGGCGGTAGGCAGAATTTTACGGCTATAGCCCGGATAGACCTGTTCGATGGTTTGTGCGGACTGCGGCTTGCCTTCTTTTGCATGGTATCTCTCCAGCAGTTCACCGTCCCACACCAGTTCCAGCGGCACATTCGTGGTGATGTTGGTTTCCAGCAGCGAGGTGCGCGCGCTGGCAAAACGTAAGGTCATGTCGATGCGGATACCCGGTGCGGTCAGGGTTTGGATCAGCGCACCGGGAATACTGTAGGCCGTCATACTTAGCGCGACTTTTTGACCGTCTTTGTAGATCGTCAGGCGATCAAAGTTATCTGCCATAAAGTTGATGTATTCTTCGGTCAAGAGCGCCGGGCCGGGGAATCCGCCCATCCCTTCCGGGCCTGCGGGTAATAAATGTCCGTGCCATGAGCCGTCGTCGAAAAATGGATTCAGACGCTGATGGTCGTCTGAATCGTAATCGAGCATGTAATGCGGCGCGCCGCTGCGGTTGATGACATTTTTATAGGCATCGGCGCGTAAATGAATATCGCTGCCGCTGGCCGCCACACCACCGGAAATAAGCAGAGCCGCAGAGATAAAAATAGCGAGAGGTGTTCGCAGGCTGACCTTATTCATTATGATTTCCCCCAATAGAAATATTGCATCAGAAAGACCGAGTTACTGGCGCCGGTGGTGTCGTTGGTCATATAAAATTTGCTGTCGAGCGCGGTCGCAAACCGGCCCCCGGCGTATTCGTACCAGATCCCCGCCTGGGCATAGGAAGTGGTGGTGTCTGGCGCGTTATCCAGATGGTGTTCGGCGTAACTGTAGGCCGTGGACAGATAGAGCCCGTTGGCGGCTTCGACCATGGCGCTGGCCATCATGCCGGTCTCGGTGCCTGGATGATGGCCATCGCCTTTGCCGGTGTGATGCCAGACACGGCCCGCCAGATTCTTACCCTGTAAACCGGCCAGGAACAGCTGCCCCATGCCGTCGGTCAGTTCCAGTCCGTTCAGCAAGGTCAGCCCTTCAAACAGGTCATATTGGGTGTAACCATTGACCATCGCCTGATACGTGTATTTATCTGAATAGCGGTCATATTTGCCGAAATGCAGCAGCGCTTTGCTCTCATCGACGCGACTTTGCGGTGCGGCAGTCACGCTGTAGCGAAACTTCCCGGTGAGGTTCTGGATTTTTGCAGCCTGGGTTAAATCGCGGGTGTTGGGGATCACATAACCGTATTCCGGCGTGAAATCGCCCCACCATTGCAGGTCATCCAGTGAGGAGTCATTGCGCATACTGAGGATCAGTTCGGTGCCGTCATCGGTGCGGTAGCCGCCATAAAAACGGTTGAGTCCACCTTCGAATCCGCCCCAGCTGTGGTCCGGCACCCAGGCATTACCCTGATGATCGGCCTGCACAGTCCAGCCTTCGCCATAAATAAGCCCGAACCAGTTGCCATGCTTTATTTCCAGCCCGCCTTCAATATAGGTGCCGTCGCTGTATTTATGCTGGTCTTTCCCCTCTAAATATAGGCTACCGCCACCGCCCATTTCGCCATAAAAACGGTACGCGGTAGCGTTCGGGTTTTGGGCGGTTATTTCCGGTGGCGTTAAAATATTATGTTCGGCGGGTACGACAGGTTCCTGTGCCATTAAAGTTATTGGCGTGCTGAATAACAAGAATAGTAATATTTTATTAGGTGATGTTTTCTTCATTCGATGCGCTTCACTTATTCGATCCATGGACGAGAAAGGCAAAAAAGTAAAAGGCATACTAGTAAATATTTTACTAAAATATACTAAATAATAAGTAAATTGTTAACTGCGTCACATCGGGATTTTGGCCATTGGGACACGGATCCAATGTATACATGTGTCCGCGTAGCCTTTAAGCTAACTGACTGATTTACCCCTTTATCATTCACTGAGACACAGATGGCTACTTTGAAGGAAATCGCTGAGGCCGCGAACGTATCCGTTGCGACGGTTTCACGCGTGCTAAATGACGATCCGAGCCTGAGTGTGAAAGCGCAAACCCGGCAGAAAATTTTGGAAGCGGCAGAACGCCTGGAATATAAAGTGTCGCCCTCCAAACGCAGCACCACGCACCGGATGACTTTTGCCGCGCTGTTCACCTACCGGCAGGGGCTGGAAATCGACGATCCCTACTACCTTTCCATGCGCTACGGCGTTGAAACACAGTGTGAAAAGCTCGGTATCACGCTGGTTTCCGGTTATGACTTTAACGGGGATAAACCGCTGCCGTCCGTGGACGGTTTTCTGGTTATCGGGCAGCCGCAACCCGCGCTGCATACCCAGCTCAGTCAGCAATCCAGTCCGGTGGTGTTCATTGATGGCGTGATGGAAGACCCGCAGTTTGACTGCGTGAATGTCGATCTGGTTAAGATCAGCCAGAAAGTGATCGATTTCTTTATCGCGCAGGGCTATTCACGGATCGGCTTTATTGGCGGGCGCGATCATCCTGAATTTGCCGACCAGCGCGAGCAGGCGTTTGTGGAGTATGGCCGTCTGAAGAATGTGGTGCAGGCGCAGGATATATATTTTGGCGATTTCACCAGCCAGTCCGGCTATCAGTGCGCGAAAAAAATGTTGCAAGAGAACACGCCGTATCCTCCGGCATTGTTGATTGCCACCGATTCAATTGCGCTGGGCGTGATGCGGGCTTTGCTGGAACACGTGGTGAAAATCCCTGAAAAAATCGCGCTGATCAGCGTCAATGACATCCCGACTGCCCGCTTTGTTTTCCCTTCATTATCAACGGTACGTATTCATTCAGAAACCATGGGGGCACAGGCGGTCAACTTGCTGACCGAACGCTTGCGCGATGAACGCAGCGTACCCCTTTCGGTCTTTGTACCGAGTTCACTCCAGCTGCGCGACACCACCCGCCGCTGATACCGGCTTCCCGATTGCCACTCTCTGGCGCCATGTTTTTAGATGAACAATGGGCGTCAGAGGGATCCACTGCAACCGGTAAAATTAACGACATGATCCTCAAGCAGATTTTTTATTTATTGTGATCCCTCTGACAATCGGTAAATATTTTTAGTTATTTTTACTAAAATTTTACTATCTTCTTTCCCATAGAAACACGTCTCAGGAGAGATCACGTGAATAATTGGGAAAATATCGATAAACAGTCAGAGAAGCGTTTACCCCCGCGCGCCCGCTTTTTCAGCTACCCGCATGCACAGCAGGCCCTGAGCTTTGACCGCGCCGCCAGCCAGCATTTTCAGTTGCTGAGCGGCCGCTGGCAGTTTCGCTATTTTGAGCACCCGGATTTAGTGCCGGACGCGTTCTACCACCAGCCGATGACGGACTGGGGCGATATCGCCGTACCGGGCATGTGGCAGATGGAAGGCCACGGCCAGCTGCAATACACCGATGAAGGATTCCCTTTCCCGATTGACGTCCCGTTCGTGCCCACCAATAACCCGACCGGTGCCTACCAGCAGCGCTTTACACTGGATGAAGTGTCGGCGGGCACACAAACTCTCATCAAATTCGACGGCGTGGAAACCTACTTCGAAGTCTACGTGAACGGCCACTACGCAGGTTTCAGCAAAGGCAGCCGCCTGTGCGCGGAATTTGATATCAGCGCCTTCGTACAGCCGGGCGACAACCTGTTATCGGTGCGCGTTTTGCAGTGGGCGGACTCGACCTATATCGAAGATCAGGACATGTGGTGGATGGCCGGTATCTTCCGCGACGTGTATCTCATCGGGCAGAATCCTGTTCATATTCATGATATTACCGTCGTCACCACCTTCGATGAAAACTACTGCGATGCGCAGCTGACAATAGGTGCGCTGCTGCACAACGCGGGTCCGGTGCCGCTGACCGGTTACCGTCTGCATGCTCAGTTATTTGACGGCAAACGTTGCGTGGCAGAGCAATGGAAAGAGGTTCCTGAAGCGGAAGTGGAAGCGCGCTGCCAGTTGGCGATCCCGGTCAGCCAGCCACGTCAGTGGAACGCCGAACATCCTGAGTTATATCAGCTGTTGCTGACATTGCATGACGACGCAGGCAACGTGCTTGGCGTGGTGCCGCAACACGTGGGTTTTCGTGATATTTGCGTACGCGACGGGCTGTTTTACGTCAACGGTCGCTACCTCAAACTGCACGGCGTCAACCGCCACGACCACGACCACCGCAGAGGTCGGGCGGTCGATATGGCGCGGGTTGAGCGCGATATCATTCTGATGAAGCAGCACAATATTAACTCGGTGCGTACCGCGCATTACCCTAACGACCCGCGCTTTTACGACTTGTGCGATCGCTACGGGCTGTTTGTCATGGCCGAAACCGATTTGGAGAGCCACGGTTTCGCCAACGTCGGCGATCTGAGCCGTATCACCGACGACCCGCGCTGGGAACATGCTTATGTCGAGCGCATCGAACGGCATGTGATGGCGCAAAAAAACCACCCGTCGATCATCATGTGGTCGCTCGGCAACGAATCCGGTTATGGCTGCAATATCCGCGCCATGGCGGCACGCTGCAAACAGCTCGACCCAACCCGGCTGATTCACTACGAAGAGGACCGCGACGCCGACGTGGCCGATGTCATCAGCACCATGTACTCCCGCGTGCAGATGATGAATGCGTTCGGCGAATACCCGCACGCCAAACCGCGCATTATTTGTGAATACGCCCATGCCATGGGCAACGGCCCCGGCGGACTGGCCGAATATCAGGCCGTTTTTAACCGCCACGACAGCCTGCAAGGTCACTACATCTGGGAATGGTGCGATCACGGCCTGTTAGAAACCAATGAACACGGGCAGGCGCGCTACACCTATGGCGGCGATCACGGCGATTACCCGAACAACTATAACTTCTGCATGGACGGTCTGATCTACCCTGACCAGACACCCGGCCCCGGCCTGCGCGAATACAAACAGGTGCTGTGCCCGGTGGAAGTTAGCCTCACCGATGACAAAAAAGCGCTCCGCATAAAAAACCGTTACTGGTTCAGCTCACTCGACGACATCCGGCTCTCGCTGACGGTGCAGCTCGACGGACGTGGCCTGCCAACCCGTGAAATCACCCTCCCGCATCTGCAATCCGGCGAATCCGAAGAGATCCCGCTGCCAGAATTTACCGCCAACGGGAAGGAAACCTTCCTCAACGTCAGCATCTGTAAAAACAGCCAAACCGCGTACAGCGAAGCGAATCATCCGCTCGGGCAGTATCAGGTGCTGTTGCAGGCGGCACAGCCGCTGGTGACGTTACCCGAGCCTGAAAGCAGGATGCCGCTGATTTGCGACGAGCAAAAGCACCGGCTCATCGTCAGCGGCCAACATTTCCGCCTCGAATTCTCACGTCTCGATGGCGAACTAAAATCCTGGCAAGTGGATGGCGAAGAGATCGTCGGGCGTGCGCCAAAACTCAATTTCTTCAAGCCGGTGATCGACAACCACAAGCCGGAATTTGAAGGCATCTGGCAACCGAACCATCTGCATATTCTGCAGCAACATTGCCGTTCACTGCGCTGGGAGCGTCAGAATGACGACATGGTGATTGAAGTCTGCACGGTGATCGCCCCGCCGGTGTTTGATTTCGGCATGCGCTGTATGTATCGCTGGCGGATATCATCACAGGGCACGGTCAGCCTGGATTTATCCGGCACGCCTTACGGCAATTTCAACCATGTCATACCGAAAATCGGTCTGGATTTTGGCATCAGCCGCCGTTTCGAACAGGTGGAATATTACGGTCGCGGGCCGGGCGAAAACTATCAGGACAGCTGTCAGGCCAACCTGATCGGGCATTACCAGCAACCGGTCAGCAGCCTGTTCGAGAACTATCCGATGCCGCAGGATAACGGTAACCGACAGGATGTGCGTTGGCTGAGCCTGCGCGATAAAGCGGGTCACGGCATTTTCATTCAGCCGCGTCAGCCACTCAATTTTAGCCTGTGGCCGTACAGCTCGCAGATGTTACAGCAGGCGCAGCACATCGACGAACTCACGCCGGACAGCTGCCTGACGCTCAATCTCGACCATAAAATCATGGGGCTCGGCTCCAACTCCTGGGGCTCGGAAGTGCTCGATTCCTACCGCGTTTATTTCTCTGCGTTCAGTTACGGCTTCACGCTGGTGCCGTTCAGCCAGCAGGACACCGACAGCCTGAGTCTCGCTGAAGTGTCCTTTCAAACACCGGTCTTTCAACACCCGGAGATAAACTGATGATTATTCTCGACGCGTTATCTGAATTTCAGCGGCTTTACCGCACGGGAAAAAAATGGCAGCGCTGCATGGAAGCGATTAATAACCTTGAAAAACTCCGCCCCGGCGTTTTTCACTCGATCGGCGATTCGCTGGTCTACCGGCTGGCGTCCGGCGCTGAGCCGCAGCGGGCCGAATTCGAAGGCCACCGCCGTTATTTTGATGTGCATTACTACCTCGAAGGCCGTGAGGAAATCGAGTTCGCCGCGAAATCCCGGCTTAACCCCGTCGCGCCTTACCTTGATGAAACCGACCGCGAATGGTTTACCGGCGGTGGCGAAAAAATCACGGCCAGCAAAGGCAACGTCATCCTTTTTGAAAACCACGAAGCCAGCCGGTTCAGGCCGGAAAAAAACGTTAAAAAAGTCATCCTGAAGGTGACCATCGAAGAGAGCTATTTTCTAAACAAATAATAAAAAACCTAACCCTACAATTATCGCAGTTGGAGAATCTTTATGGCCGGGTCGAGCAGAAACACTATCGGTAAGTTTGGATTATTATCCATGACATTTGCCGCTGTTTTTAGCTTCAATAATGTCATCAATAACAATATTCAGTTGGGCATCGCATCTGCGCCGGTCTTTCTGCTGGCGACGCTGATTTATTTTATTCCGTTTTGTCTGATCATCGCCGAATTTGTCTCACTCAATAAAAACTCGGAAGCCGGGGTTTATGCCTGGGTAAAAAGTGCGCTCGGTGGCCGCTGGGCCTTTATGACGGCGTACACTTATTGGTTCGTGAATTTGTTTTTCTTCACGGCGCTGCTTCCACGCGTTATTGCCTATGCGTCTTACGCGTTTTTAGGGCATGACTCTATTTTCACACCGGTCACCACCGCCCTTATCAGCATCTGCCTGTTCGCTTTTTCCACACTGATCTCCAACAGTGGCGCAAAATTACTCGGGCCGATGACCTCGGTAACCTCCACCTTAATGTTGCTGCTGACTTTCTCTTATATTGTGCTGGCGGGCGCAGCGCTTATCGGTGGCGTGGAACCCGCGAATCCGATTAATGTTGAAGCCATGACACCGCATTTTAACTGGGCATTCTTAGGCATTATTGCGTGGATATTCCAGGCGGCGGGCGGCGCGGAATCGGTCGCGGTATATGTGAATGACGTCAAAGGCGGCAGCCGCTCGTTTGTCAAAGTCATCATTATTTCCGGGCTGGTGATCGGCGTGCTGTATTCCATCGCATCCTTGCTGATTAACGTGTTCGTGGCACAGTCCGCGCTGCATTTCACCGGCGGTACGGTACAGATCTTTGAGGGTTTGTCGGCGCACTTTGGTCTACCGGCGGTGCTGATGAACCGCTTTGTCGGTGTTATCTCTTTCACCGCGATGTTTGGCTCATTGCTGATGTGGACAGCGGCTCCGGTCAAAATTTTCTTTACTGAAATTCCGAAAGGTATTTTTGGTGAGAAAACCATCCGCCTGAATAAACACGGCGTGCCGACGCGCGCGGCGTGGATCCAGTTTTTAATCGTCATCCCTCTGATGTTAATTCCAACATTAGGCTCCAATAGTGTGCAGGATTTAATGAATACGTTGATCAACATGACCGCCGCGGCATCAATGTTACCGCCGCTGTTTATTATGCTGGCATACCTGAATTTACGGCTGAAATATGACAGCGTCGAACGCGACTTTAAGATGGGCTCGAGAATGCAGGGCATTGCCATTGTCAGTACCCTGATTGTTATTTTCACCGTCGGGTTTATTGCTTCGACCTTCCCGACCGGCGCCAGCATTATGACGATTGTGTTTTATAACGTCGGCGGCCTGGTGCTATTTCTCGGCTATGCGTGGTGGAAATACAACAAATACTCGAAAAGCCTGGATACTCAAACCCGTTATCACGAAGACACTCCGCTGGCGAGAAGGGTACTGGAATCACAACATGAGAAAGCCCGCGTAAATAAAGCCAACCCGCTTAACGCGCTGTCCGGCACCTAACGGCCAGTATTGCGCGCATAAAAAAACCGCCGGGTTAAAGGCGGTTTTGCATTTTATCTCAGTCGACAATTTACAACGCGACGTCAGCCACCTGTTTCTGCTCCTGCCCCGGTTTAGGGGCAGAAGAATTATCCGCCGCCGGCGCCGGTTCGACCGGTTTTGGCTGTGGATTGTCCAACATCAGAACACGGCTGGTGTCGCCCAGTTCTTTTTCAGTGGCTTCAACATTACCGTTCAACTGCGTGCCATACGAAGGGATAATCTCCTTCAGTTTGGCCTGCCATGCTGGCGTCGCGACTTTGTCTTTGAAGACTTTTTCCATCAGGTGCAGCATGATCGGTGCGGCGGTAGAAGCGCCCGGTGAGGCCCCCAGCAGCGCGGTGATGCTGCCATCTTTGGCGCTGACCACTTCGGTGCCCAGGCGCAGAACGCCGCCTTCTTGCTCATCTTTTTTGATGATCTGCACGCGCTGACCCGCTTCCCACAGACGCCAGTCGGCTTTCTTCGCATCCGGGAAGTATTCACGCAGCGCATCAAAACGGTCGTCGTCGGACAACATCACCTGGCTGACCAGGTATTTCACCAGATCAAAGTTGTCGATACCGACGTGGGTCATCGGCATGATGTTGGAGAAATTAACGCTGCCGAACAAGTCCCACAGGGAGCCGTTTTTGAGGAATTTGCTGGAGAAGGTGGCGAACGGCCCGAACAGCAGAACCTGTTTGCCATCAAGAATGCGGGTGTCGAGGTGCGGAACGGACATCGGCGGCGAGCCAACGGACGCTTTACCATACACTTTCGCCAGATGACGTTTTACCACGTCCGGGTTTTCCGTCACCAGGAATTCACCGCCGACCGGGAAGCCGCCGTAGTTATCCGCTTCAGGAATGCCGGATTTTTGCAGCAGGGTCAGAGACGCGCCGCCTGCACCGATAAACACGAATTTTGCTTTGATGACACTCTCTTTGTCGCCATTTTTCAGGTCAGCCACCGTCACGTTCCAGGTGTTATCCGGGTTACGTTTGATTTCACGGACTTCGTGGCCGAGGCTCAGTGAGAAATTAGGTTTCTTCTGCAAAGAAGCCACCAGCTGGCGCGTGATTTCGCCGAAGTTCACGTCGGTACCGATCGGAATACGGGTCGCTGCGACTTTCTGTTTCGGGTCGCGGCCTTCCATCACCAGTGGGATCCACTGTTTGATTTGCGCCGGGTCTTCTGAGTATTCCATGCCACGGAACAACGTGCTTTGTTGCAACGCGGCGTGGCGTTTACGCAAGAAGTTGATGTTGTCGTCGCCCCACACAAAACTCATGTGCGGCGTGCTGTTGATGAAGGAGCGCGGGTCATGCAGTACGCCATTCTCCACCTGATAAGACCAGAACTGGCGGGAAATCTGGAAGGACTCGTTGATCTCAACCGCTTTGGAGATGTCGATGCTGCCGTCGGCTTTTTCCGGCGTGTAGTTCATTTCCGCCAGCGCGGAGTGGCCGGTACCGGCGTTGTTCCAGCCGTTGGAGCTTTCCAGTGCAACACCATCCAGACGCTCAACCATATTGATTGACCAGTCCGGTTCTAATTCCTGAAGGTATGTCCCCAACGTCGCGCTCATAATGCCGCCGCCGATCAGTAGTACATCGACGGGCTTTTCATCTTTTGCGAACGTTGACTGACTGAAGGCAACCACGTTAAGGCAGAAGATCATGGCGAGTATTTTTCTCATGACGTCTGTTTCTCTGAATGTTTAGTTTTTGTTTTGCAGGTGAAAGCTATCCAGATCTCCCTGGATAAACGAAATCAACAACCCGATGCGGTGGGAAACAAGCGATTATTTCCACAGAGTGTGAAAGGACAATAATGCGGAGTAACGAAAACAGCGGCAAACAACGACAAATCAACCACACAAATGTTACCGAATACTCATATTATCGAGATTTCGCAAACATTTTAACATTGCCGTTACGTGCATTAACAATAGTTTACTGCTTTAAATAATTACATAAGTGAGTGTCACGGTCGCCTTCCTCAGGCAATGGTGGCCCGCAAAGCCCCCGCACGCACCGCCATTTCCGCTGCCGGGCAGTGGCCGATGAACATAAAGTTGTAGCCAGCATTGCGCCAGTAAACCACGTTCATCCCCTGTCGGATTTCACTCTCCTGCGGCGTACTGTTTTGCTGTTCGCTGCGGGTAATACAGAGCGCCATCGGCCCGTACTCTTCATCGAGATAAGAGATTTGTGCAATATCATAGTCGTCGTAATGCAGAATGCGGGCATTCTTCAATGTCGCGCCCGGCACCGCCAGTGCGGCCGGGCTTAACGCGATGCCCAGCGTGTTTTGTACCCGCGAGAGCTGCTGTTGTTGCTGTTCGGCGGTGTCATTGACGTCCGCCAGCGTCTGCGCGGTATACAGCGACATATAACCGGCAACGCGCTCGCGCCAGTTGCTATCGGCGGCAGAAACCTGTGCCGAGTAACGTCCGGCGAGCAAGCCGACCGCCAGAAAACTCACCGACGCCGCCAACAGTCTGCGGCGACTTATCCCGACCGGCCTGACGGCTTCAGGAATGGCATCGAGCCGTGCCTGTAAAGCAGCCAGCGGTGCCTGCGCCAGCATCGGCTCAAAGGCATCGTGGAAAGGTAAACTACTGTGCGAAAGCAGCGCCAGGCGTTCGCTGAGGATCTCATCCTCCTGCAAACGCCTGGCAAACTGTTCACGTTCGGCACGGCTGAGCTGGTTATCCAGATAAGCTACCAGCACCTCATCAGAGAAAGGAACGGGAAGACACTTTTGCGTCATTTTTTCTCCCCCTGTTGCGCATGGCGTGCAGCAACCGCCGTTTTCGCCAGCGTCTGCCGCGCGGTGGCCAGCCGGCTCATGATCGTGCCCACGGGAACGGCAAGAGTATGCGCAGCTTCCTGATAGGTAAAACCTTCGACATAAACCAGAAATACCGCATTGCGCTGAGCCTCCGGCAAACTGCCGACCTGTTGCATAACCTGCCGCTGCCAGCGGCTGTCTTCAAAATCACTGGCCTCACTGACCGGGTCCAGATCATTGATATCAACAAACCCCTGCCCCTGACGCACCTGCTGCGCCCTGAGTTCATTGACCCAAATGGAATGCAGAATCGAAAACAGCCAGCGGTCGATGCGGGTTCCCTCCTCAAACTGCGGGCTGCGTTCCAGCGCCCGCACGCAGGTGGATTGAACCAAATCATCAGCCACGTCGCGCTTGCGCGACAACACCATGCCATAGCGCCAAAGACGCGCCAGGCAGAGGCTCAGTTCGTACCGGATTTCAGTGGGTGTGATTTTTCACAACCTCGTCGTCAGTCAGACAACATCAGGATTCAGGATGCCCGGCGATCGCAGCATTGAGATCGCGATACTCTTCGCAGCCGGTGCCGCAAATGCTTTTGATGGTTGCCAGTTGGGCTTTAGCTAAATCAGGACGGCCTTTGATCATATAGGCTTCGCCAAGGTATTCGCGCACTTTGGCGTAATGGCCATCGAGTGCGATGGAACGTTGATAATAGCCGATCCCTTCATCCGTGCGACCCAGTTTGCGCGTCGCGTAGCCACGGTAGTTCCAGGCTTCGCGGGTATTGGGTTGTTGCAGGGTATCGAGCAGCGTCAGCGCTTCCTGATAACGGCCCGATTTCGCCAGATGATAAGCGTACTGGGTTTTATCCTGATCGGAAATCATGCTGCCTTTCTCGACCATACAGCTTTTGGTTTTACTGTCGTAAACCTGGCCTTTCGGGCAGTCTGGCGTTTTTTGCGAGTCGTCACCCATGGCGCTGGCGGCGACGGAAAACAGCGACAGCCCGGCGACCAGGCACAGCGCTGACAAGGCTTTAACGGAAGTGATGGTTTTCATATTGGTGTCCTGAGATCACTGCGTTGACGGATTATGGGCGGCCGTGGCTGCCCGGTAACATGCGGCGCAAAATGCCGTCGCGTAACACGTAATGGTGGAACAGCGCGGCTAGAGCATGAACGCCCGCGACGATGATCAGCGCCCAGGCCACGTTGTTGTGCAGCATCCCGAAGGTGCTGGTCATGATGCTGTCGAAATTGAAGACGTCGGGGATCGGGAATAAACCGAAGAAATAGAAGGGCTCAGCCTGCGACCAGCGGAACAGAAAGCCGAGAACGATCTGCGCGACCAACAATAAATAGAGCACCAGATGCGTCAAATGTGAAACGGCTTTCATCAGCGTCGGCATGGCGATGGGTGCCTGCTTGCTACGACCGGTACTGACGGTAAACAGCCGCCAAAGCAAACGCCCGATAATTATCACCGCCAGTAAAATACCCATCGAGATATGCACCGATTGCAGCCCTTTGCGCAGCGGCGTGCCACGTTCCAGCACCTCCCAAATATGCGCACTGGCAAACATAAAGATGACAATCAGCGCTGTTGCCCAGTGCAAGGTGATCGTCAGGCCGTCATAGCGATGACGAAGCGGTGAAGCGGAAGAAACCGAGTGTTTTTGCATAAAAGAAGCGTCCATAAGTGTCCTGTTAAGAAGTAAACACCTGAGGATGGGTTTTTATTCGATTTTATTTATCAATCTGGGAAAATAAATTTCACGTCGTCGAAGGGAGAACGTTCTGCGGCATGGCGTTAATCCTAAAAAAACAGTAATGCTGAAAAAGAGATAAAGCTTCGGCACCTGTTGCCGATAACCGTTATGACCGCTTTTTTAAGTCAAATTGAGCACCGGATAACCAAAATAATAAAATACTGATGGGGTATGGCAGGTGAGCGAAGCATCGAAAGAGCAATTTGTCAGACGCAATAAGCTGGGGATCCTGACGGTTCTGCGTGACCTGAAAAAGAACAATACGCTGGTAATGGTGAGCCACGGGCGCGGGCAATTTATCAGCAAAATCCTGGAAGTTCTGCCAGATACCAATCAGTTACTGTTCGACCTGGGCAGCGGCGATTATGACAATCAGTTGGCGAAAGAAGCTCAGACGCTACGTTTTGTGGCAGAGCCTGCCGGTGCCAAAGTGGAGTTCACGTCCGGCAAAATTCATGAGATCAGCTGGCAAAATCTGCCGACGTTCAGCTGTGAAATTCCACCTGAGCTCTATTTTATTCAGCGTCGTGAGTATTTTCGCGTCAACATTCCGTTGCAGCCGGCCTATATTTGCAGCGGAAAATTCCCCGACGCCAGCGACTTTGCGTTCAAGCTGAAAGATATCTCGCTCGGCGGCCTGGGGCTGCATGTAGATAAAGTGATGCCGCTGTGCATTGAGTCTGGTGCGGTGATTAAAGATACGGTGGTGGAACTGGCGGAGTTTGGTTCGTTCAGGCTGGATCTGGAGTTTATCAGCGCAATGGACCGCAAGTCGGTGAGCAATAAAGGCGAAACCGTCACCACGCAAAGATTGAGTTTCAAGTTTCCGTATTTATCGCCCGCACAGGAACGTGACCTGCAACGGGCGATTTTCGAGCTGGAAAAGCAGCAGAATCAGAAAGCCAAACGCTTCCAGGAGGACTGATTTAGCCGCTCCAATAAGCCGTTAGATAAACATACCGCCCGACGCTTCTACACGCTGGGCGTTCATCCAGCGGCCGGCATCACTGAGCATCAGCGCCACCATATCGCCGATATCGTCCGCCAGCCCAACGCGGCCCAGCGCCGTGTTATCCGCCACCATTTTGTTCACTTGCGGGTTATCACGCACCATACCGCCGCCGAAATCCGTTGCAATGGCACCTGGCGCGAGCACGTTGACCGAGATCCCACGCGGGCCCAGCTCTTTCGCCAGATAGCGGGTCAGGACTTCCACCGCGCCCTTCATAATGGCGTAGGCCGAAGAACCCGGTAGCGCAAAGCGTGTCAGCCCGCTGGAGACGTTCAGAATGCGGCCGCCATCGGCCATGAGTGGCAGCAGTTTTTGCGTCAGGAAGAAAGGTCCCTTCAGATGGATGTTCATCATCAAATCAAACTGCGCTTCAGTGGTTTCGCTAAACAGCGCATGGTTGCCCACGCCTGCGTTGTTAACCAGATAATCGAACGTATCGCGCTGCCAGACCTGTGCCAGCTGCTTTTTCACTTCGGCGGTGAAGGCATCAAAACCGCCGCTTTCTGCCGTATTCAGCTGCAGGGCAACGGCTTTGCCGCCCTTGGCTTTGACAGACGCCACGACAGCCTGAGCGGTGTCGGCCTGGCTGTTGTAAGTCAGAATGACATCAATTCCCTGATCCGCCAGCTTCTCTACCGCGTTTTTGCCTAAACCACGGCTGCCACCGGTCACTAATACTATTTTATTGCTCATTTTAAGACTCCGCAGTGAATTTTATAGGGTTGCTGTGTACGAAATACAGACTATTAGACGACGGAGTAATGATAAAGAGCACATAATGAGTTTCACTGTCTCAACTCAAACAACAATCGGGCAAAATGTGGATAAAATTCAATCAATGCAGGTGTTTGTGCGGGTGGCGGAACTGAGTAACTTTACCCGCGCTGCCGAAAGCCTGGGGATGCCCAAAGGCAGCGTGTCACGGCTGGTACAGCAGTTGGAGACGCGGATGTCGGCACGTTTGCTACACCGTTCGACCCGCCGCGTGCAGCTGACACAAGACGGCCAGGTGTTTTACGAGCGCTGCAAAGAGCTGCTGGCCAATATGGACGAACTGGAGTCGATGTTTCAGTCGCATCCGTCAACGGTGAGCGGGCGGCTGCGCGTTGATATGTCAGTCGCGATGGCCCGCGATTTGGTATTGCCGCGGCTGGGCGAGTTTCTCAACCGCTATCCGGCGATCGAAATTGAGCTTAGCAGCACCGACCACCGTGTCGATGTGGTACGCGAAGGGTTTGACTGCGTGGTGCGCGTAGGGGCGCTGAAAGATTCCGGGCTCATCGCCCGCCCGCTGGGTGAGTTCACCGTCGTCAACTGCGCCAGCCCCGGTTATCTGCAACGTTACGGCACGCCCGAGCACCCGAACCAGCTGACCCAACATGCGATGGTGCATTACGAGCAAACCCTCGGCAGCCGCCCAACCGGGTTCGAATATCTGGAGGGAAACCTATTGAAAGTAGTGAAAACCGGGGGGGCCGTAACGGTCAACAGCACCGAGACCTACTCGTCGGCCTGCCTTGCGGGACTTGGCATTATTCAGGTGCCGCTAACGGGTGCACGCAACGCACTGGCCAGTGGCAAACTGGTGAGCATCCTGCCACAGTTCCGCGCCCCGCCAATGCCGGTGTCGCTGGTTTATCCGCACCGGCTTAACCTGTCCCGACGCGCCAAATTGTTCATGGACTGGATGACGGATATCGCTCACGACTTCATTGCCTGACCCCAGGTATTGGGCGCTTCAGTGAACAGTCCGTGAGCCGTCGGCGCTCCCGGTGCCTGCGCGCGGCCTGTGGCGGGCTATACTAACGACATGGAAAATTTTTTAGATTAAGGACTGAGTGGATTAATGCCGACCACAACAGAAAATAAACCCCCCAAGCAGGAAGATCTCAAGCCGCTGATTATGCTCAAAACCGGTAATCATACGGTGGACAAAAATATCACCCGCGCCTCAACGCTGATTGCCCGAGTGCAAGCCTGGGGCTGGGTCGCTCACCTGATACGCACCACCGAGCGCTTTAATGATCGCCTCGGTAGCCAGTTCGGTGCGGCTATCACCTACTTTTCCTTCCTGTCGTTGATCCCCATCCTGATGGTGTCCTTCGCCGCCGCCGGTTTTGTGCTGGCCTCCAACCCCGATCTGCTGGCTAAACTTATTGGCAAAATAGTCAACAGCATCAGCGACCCGAATCTGGCTAATACCCTCAAAAACACCGTCAACACGGCCATCCAGCAACGTACGGCGGTTGGGTTGTCCGGCTTGTTGATTGCGCTTTATTCCGGCATCAGCTGGATGGGGAATCTGCGTGAAGCGATCCGCGCCCAGTCGCGCGATGTCTGGGAGCGTAATCCGCAGGATCAGGAGAAAATCTACAAGCGCTACGCCCGTGATTTTATCTCGCTGACCGGCCTGGTACTGGCGCTGATCATTACGCTGTCGCTGACGTCCATCGCCGGTTCGGCGCAAAAAACCCTCGTGGATGCGCTGGGCCTGGGGGGTATCGAATGGCTGCGCCCGGTGCTGACCTCGGTGACGTTGGTTATTTCGATTGCTGCAAACTACCTGTTGTTCCTGTGGATTTTCTGGATGCTGCCGCGCCACAAACCGCGCAGAAAAGCGCTGCTGCGCGGTACGCTGCTGGCGGCCATTGGTTTTGAGGTGATCAAGTTTGTGATGACCATGACCCTGCCGCGGCTTGCCAGTTCACCGTCCGGTGCGGCTTTCGGTTCGGTCATTGGTCTGATGGCGTTCTTCTACTTCTTCGCCCGCCTGACGCTGTTTGTGGCGGCCTGGATAGCCACTGCGCAGTACAAAGACGATCCGCGAATGCCTGAACCTAAAAAGAAGGCGGCACATCAGGAGAAAAGCACAACGGGAAACGACAGCGAATACACACCAGACAACCTCATCGTGCCAGAGGAAATACACATAGCAGCAGTTAACGCTAAAAAAAGCCCGATAAAGCAGTGATTAAAACCAATCAAGAACCATCTCTACCCTACAAACCAGAATAACTGACTGAGGCCGATACTTTTCTTTTGCGCTTTTTCAGTCAGTTACTCTGTCTTTTACCTATTCGGCAAACTTATGACTGGCAAACTCCGGTCATCAGCAAACAATCCCCCGATCCTGCTCAAAACGCCCTGTTCCCCGGCCTGAGTCGCGTTGAAATGCCATCGCGCTGTGCTTAAGATGCCTTTTCGCTATACATTTATTTACATTAGTTCCTACTCACTCATTACAAATAAGAAACACTTATGCAAGTCACTATCACTCCAGAATTAGAAGCTGACGCGAATTTGGTGAGTCAGAACTCACGCGGCAAAGTCATCGTGGCATCACTCATCGGTACGGCCATTGAATTTTTCGATTTTTATATTTACGCCACGGCAGCCGTCATTGTTTTCCCGCACATTTTCTTCCCGCAGGGGGACCCGACAGCGGCCACACTGCAATCGCTGGCCACCTTCGCTATCGCCTTTATCGCCCGTCCAATTGGCTCGGCGCTGTTTGGTCATTTCGGTGACCGCGTGGGTCGTAAAGTGACCCTGGTGGCTTCACTGCTGACCATGGGCATCTCCACCGTAGTGATTGGCTTGCTGCCGACTTACGCCACCATCGGCGTCTTTGCGCCACTGTTACTGGCGCTGGCGCGTTTTGGTCAGGGTTTGGGTCTGGGCGGCGAATGGGGCGGGGCGGCGTTGCTCGCTACCGAGAATGCGCCACCGAAAAAGCGTGCGCTGTACGGCTCATTCCCTCAACTTGGCGCACCGATTGGCTTCTTCTTCGCCAACGGTATGTTCTTGCTGCTCTCCTGGCTGCTGACCGAAGAACAGTTCATCGCGTGGGGCTGGCGCGTGCGTTTATTCTGTCTGCCGTACTGGTACTGGTAGGGCTGTATGTGCGGGTGTCGCTGCATGAAACGCCGGTGTTTGCCAAAATAGCCAAAGCCGGTAAACAGGTCAAAGTGCCGATTGGCACGCTATTTAGTCAACACCTGAAACCTACCGTGCTCGGCACATTTATCATGGTCGCCACATACACGTTGTTCTATATCATGACCGTCTATTCACTGGGTTATGGCACCATGCCGAAACCGCTGGGGCTTGGCATCACCCGTAACGATTTCCTGCTGATGCTGATGATTGGCGTGGTCGGATTTGGGGTCATGGTGCCGATTGCCGGCCAGCTCGCCGACGCCTTTGGCCGTCGCAAAACCATGATTTGCATTACGCTGCTGATGATCGTCTTCGCCCTGCTGTTCCCGACCCTGTTGGGTTCCGGTTCTCAGGCACTGGTGATGGTGTTTCTGCTATGCGGTTTTCTGGTGATGGGGCTGACCTTTGGCCCGATGGGTGCGCTGCTGCCGGAGCTGTTCCCGACAGAAGTTCGCTACACCGGTGCATCCTTCTCCTATAATGTGGCATCGATACTCGGTGCATCCGTTGCGCCTTATATCGCCACCTGGCTGGCAACCCGCTACGGGCTGTTTTATGTCGGTGTCTATCTGGCATCAATGGCAATGTTGACCCTGATTGCACTGCTGTTAACCAAAGAGACCCGCGACCAGTCACTTTAATTGATCCCACTGACGCAGCGGTTGCTGCGTCAGTCTTTGCCAAGGACACCCCATGCGTTTCTCACGCCGACTGCTTATTCCGCTGATTATATTCGTGGTGGTGATCGCTGCCGCTCTGTGGTTGTTTCTGCCGCATAAATCCAATCCCAACGCGTTATGGAATATTATCAGCCAGAAGTGCGTGCCCAATCAGCGCGCCAATGGCCAGCCTGCACCATGTGCTCAGGTCGATGAAAAACAAGGATTTGTGGTCCTCAAGGATATCAACGGACCGTTGCAGTATTTGTTGATGCCTACCGCCAAAATCACTGGCATGGAGAGCCCGGCGTTGCTCGAAGAGAGCACACCGAACTACTTCAGTCAGGCCTGGGATGCACGACACTACATGGCGGAGAAATACGGCAAGACGATCGATGACAGTAACGTATCGCTGGCAATTAACTCGCAATACGGACGCTCACAAAATCAGCTGCATATTCACATCTCCTGCCTGCTGCCGGCGGTGAAAGATACGCTGGCGAAAGATGCGGGTCAGGTGGGTTATCGCTGGCAGGAACTGCCGGAGCCGCTGGTGGGCCACACTTATCTGGCACGGAAAGTGGATCCGGCAGAATTAAATCAGAAAGGGGCTTTCCGCCTGCTGGCCGAAGGCGTTCCTCAGGCGCACGAAAAGATGGGGCATTTCGGCATGGCGATGGTCAGCCTGCCAGGCGGTCATTTCTTGCTGCTGGCCAACGAACGCAATCTGCTGAAGCTCAATAACGCCTCCACCGAAGAGATCCAGGACCACAACTGCGCGGTACTGGATCCGGTGCCGAAGGCTTAGTCAGACAAACAGAGCCGGCGAAATACCAAAACGTTTCGCCAGCTTGTTGATGTGCTCAACCAGAATCAGCGCCTCTTGGTGATCCTTTTCTTTTGTTCTTCCCCTTTTCAGAGGAGGAACAAAGACTACTTCTGCTTCATCTTCTGCAAAATCGGGCCGCACTGGTTCTGTTCGTTATCACTTGGAGAGATCAGCGCCAGCAACGCAGCGGCGGGGGCGACGATGGCACCCAGCGCAACGGCGGCGGCACCGCGGGCAATAAGTGGCCCCGGTTTCACCCCGGCATCCGGATTTTTATAGGTACCGCGCACGTAGAGCGGCGAACGCAGGGTCAGAATACGCACGCCTTTGCTTTCAGGGTCAATCGTCAAATCCAGACGTTCGGTGGCCATATTGGTGGTACCGCTGATATTAATCACGGCGTTCTCGGTGTCGAACACAAACAGTCTTGGCGAGACCAGACCGTTTTTGATATTCACATCGGCCGCCGCACAGTTAATGGCCACTTCGTCATCACCAAACAGTTTTCCGACCACATAATTACCGACATTAAGGCCGACAATTTCCATCAGCCCACGGCTGATCACCCCATCATTAATCAACAGCTTCATATCACCGTTACTGCTACCGAGCAGTTCGGCCACTGAATTACCGGTCCCGGACAGCGTGGCGTCACCGTTCAAGTCCCCCAGACTGCGTTCCATCGACTGCACGCTTGGCAGCAGTTGTTTCAGCTTCAGACCGCGCGCATGCATATCGACGCGGCCCTGCATCGGCGATTTATCCCCTTCCAGCCGCACAGTCGAATTGAGATTGCCACCTGCCACGCCAAAGCGCAGCGGGTCCATCAGAATCACGCCGTTAGTCAGTTTAAGGTGGGTACTCAGATCGCTTATCGGCAGGGATTTTCCGTGCTCAATGCGTTTGGCACTGAATTTCACGTCAGCATCCATTACATCCCAGCTCTTGGTATCAAATTTCTCAACCGGCAGAACTTTATCGGATGGCTGGCGGGTTTTCTCCCCACGCTTAGCCTTATCCTGGTTGGAATCTGCACCGATCAGCGGTGCAAGATCGGCGAAACGCAGCTGTTTTGATTCGACATTGCCGACCAGTGACGGGCGCGGTTTACTGGCGCGGTAGGTCAATGAACCATGAATATCGCTGTCGCCAATTTCACCGTTGAAGTTCTGATAGCGGTACACCGCGCCGTCTTTTTCATGCAATGTGGCGCTCAGGTGGCCGTCGGTGGAATATGGTGGCGTCTGCGGCAGCAGCACGCCAGTCAGGCCATAGAGGTCAGACAGCGTCTGCCCGGAGAATTTGAGGCGCAAATCCAGTGCGCCAAGATTCATCGGATCCGTCAGCGTACCGGCTACCGCCACCCGGGTATCGCCAGAGCGCACATCAGCCTGCAACGGGAAGCGGGAGTTCGGGTCTTTCAGCGCCAATATGCCGCCGATTTTACCGCTGCCAGACAGCGGCTCACCGTTGTATTTGCCGTCCACCTTCCAGCCGAAGACGTAATTCGGCGTTTTTCCGTTGTCGGCCGTGGCTTTATCGCCTTTCTCACCAACCACTTCGGTGAAAGGTAACGGCTTACCCAGCGGGTCAATGACCGCGCGGAAATCCGCTTTCAGCGGTGCGTCTTTATAGTCAATCTGGCCCCGGTCAAATACGATATCGTTTAAGGTAAATGACCATGCAGAGGCCGGCTGGGACGGATCTTGGGTGTCGCTGTTCGCCAGATTGAAGGTCCAGTTATTCTTGCCATTTGCCAGGCGGAGCAATGATGCATTGGGCTGTTTCAGCCAGATACGCGGGATCAGCACCTCTTTATGCAATAACGCCAGTGGCGCAATACTCGCCTCTACGCGAGCCAGCGTGACCATCTGTGCATCTTTTTTGTCGCCCGGTACGTCTTGCGGATTACCCAACACGATGTCTTCTGCATGAATGTGTGGCCAGGGCACCCAGGCGCGCCAGCCGGCCTCATCTTTCTGGCGTGACCAGTCAACACCCAGATTGCCGCGAATGGCAAAGGGGCGATTAAGCTCAGTTGAGACTTTTTGATTGATGGTGGGTTTCAGGCGATTCCAGTCAAACATCGAAATGAAAATAATGATGGCAATCAATATAATAACGATGATACCGGCCACCCAACTCACCACTTTACCTGTGCGTGTCATTAGCCTATTCCTATCAGACAATTAACTGATTAATAGAGCTAACCATAGTTGAGTTTGCGGCAGCTTGCATAATGGGCAAGGGAAGGAAAAACGAGGCAGGGCGTGATCAGTCCTCGAAATTTATGGGCAGTTTATCCAGTAAATCGAAGGTCTTAGGGCGTGATAAGTAATAACCCTGCGCGGCCAGCGCATCGGAATCACGCACCATACACCACTCCTGTTCGGTTTCGACGCCCTCGATGATCACGCCTTTACTGTAGCGGTTCATCAGGGTAACCAGCGTATAGAACAGGCGGGAGCCCTCTTCACTTTGACGCAGCAAAATAAACAGATCGCGGGCAATCTTGATGTATTCGTAATGCCAGGTGGTGAACGAAGAGAAGTTGGCAATGCCCTGACCGAAATCATCAAGCCACAGACGGTCGGCCTGCTCAATTTGCGACAGCGGGATGCTGAGGGCGTTTTCGGCGCTCTCTACCAGCTCGAAACGCACATAGGGCATGTTGTTGATCTGGCGCTTCAACGCACCATCGACCTGTAAGGCTTCCAGCACCTGTCCATCCACATTGATGGAGGCCAGCAGGCTGTGATCGACAAACATTTCCTGCCACTGCTGTAACAGGTCCAGTTGCTCCTGAACGATCTGCACGCGCTTGCCTAAGGCAATGGCGACAAAGTAGTGTTCAGGGGAGACGAATTTCTGCGGCTCCGACGGGTGAAAAACACCGGTCAGTAGCTCAATACCCAGTAACTTCCCGGTAGTCCGGTAAATGGGCTGAAAACGGTACACCCTCTGGCATTGCCGCCAGTAAGACTGTGCCCGAACACGTTCAATTACAGCGATAGAAGGCATCATCAGACCTAACATCATCTTTGTTATCATATTTTTTTGCCGCCATACTTTCTGCTGTCATACCCTTCACCGCTATACGCTTCGCCGTCATAAACGCGATAGGTCACTTGCGGCAAATATTTTGCGTGACTACACGGGTAGTCCGGCCCCCTGCAATTCTTTCGTAGTGATATCTATCGGCGTTGCGCGAGGAAACTTTAATCACCGGTGGCGAGAGAGGGGAAATAGAGGGCACAAAATGTCTGGGTGGTGCGCTGGAAGTTCCGCCGGGCAAGCTTTACAGTGAAAGACTCAATTGAACCTGTGATACATCTGGAGAAAACCATGCCTTTCGTCAATATCAGAATTACCCGCGACGGTGCCACCGCTGAACAGAAAAAAGCGCTGATCGAGGGGGTAACCCAACTGCTGGTTGATACTCTGAACAAAAATCCGGCGACCACCACGGTGATCATCGATGAAGTGGATACCGATAACTGGGGTGTGGGCGGACGCACCGTGACTGACCTGCGCAGTGAAGCGAAGTAAGGGTCTGCGCCCCGGTTAAAGACATGGCGAAAGCTTGCAGGCTTTCGCTTAATAAGATGGTCACCCCCACCCTGTGAGCGGTACGCTGACAGGGTGTTTTTCTTTCTGAAGGGGATCATCATGCAAAACGTTACGCTCATCGGTATTGACCTCGGCAAGCATTCGTTCCATGTCC
>Ga0209847_1000152_pt1 | contig 29825 bp, 34 predicted proteins | sample OrgsoiDNA_201060_FD_185808 | JGI IMG/M metagenome (GOLD analysis project Ga0209847, IMG submission 185808) | Permafrost soil microbial communities from the Arctic, to analyse light accelerated degradation of dissolved organic matter (DOM) -... | ecosystem: Environmental > Terrestrial > Soil >... | reverse complement strand
ATAGGCTAGTGAGTAAGGGGCTTATGGCTGGGAGAATTCCGCGCGTATTTATCAATGACTTGCTGGCTCGTGTCGACATCGTGGATCTTATCGATGCTCGCGTAAAGCTGAAGAAACAAGGCAAGAATTACCACGCGTGTTGCCCTTTCCACCATGAGAAAACACCCTCATTTACCGTAAACAGCGATAAGCAATTTTATCATTGTTTCGGCTGTGGAGCGCACGGCAATGCCGTCGACTTCCTGATGAACTACGACAGACTTGAGTTTGTTGAAAGTATCGAGGAACTCGCGACAATGCAGGGTCTGGAAGTGCCGTACGAAGCAGGCACAGGTCCAAGCCAAATGGAGCGCCATCAGCGTCAAAGCCTCTACCAGTTGATGGAGCCGCTTGCCGCCTTCTATCAACAGTCACTTAAACAACCCGCCGGTGCTCCTGCCAGAGAATACCTTTCTCAGCGTGGCTTAAGTGAAGACGTTATTACCCATTTTGCCATAGGTTTCGCCCCGCCGGGCTGGGACAACGCGCTTAAGCGTTTTGGCAAAAATGCCGATGACAAAGCCTCATTAATTGACGCCGGTATGTTGGTCACCAATGACAACGGACGCAGCTATGATCGTTTCCGCGAACGGGTGATGTTCCCGATCCGCGACAAACGCGGCCGCGTGATTGCCTTTGGTGGCAGGGTTTTAGGCGAGGGTACGCCGAAATACCTGAACTCGCCGGAAACCGAGATTTTCCATAAAGGCCGCCAGTTGTATGGCCTGTATGAAGCTCAACTGAAACACCCGACACCTCTGCGATTATTGGTTGTCGAAGGGTATATGGACGTCGTCGCACTGGCGCAATTTGGCATCGATTATGCCGTTGCATCTCTGGGCACGTCGACCACTGCCGACCACATTCAGTTGATGTTCCGCGCCACTGATAACGTGGTGTGTTGCTATGACGGCGACAGAGCCGGGCGCGAAGCCGCCTGGCGCGCACTGGAAACGGCCCTGCCGTATCTCAACGATGGCCGTCAGCTACGCTTTATGTTTTTACCCGATGGCGAAGATCCTGACACGCTGGTACGCAAAGAAGGTAAAGCCGCGTTTGAACAACGGATGGAGCAGGCGCAGCCACTCTCAACCTTCCTGTTTGAATCGCTGATGCCGCAGGTTGATTTAAGCAGCCCCGACGGGCGCACTAAATTGAGCATGCTGGCCCTGCCTTTGATTCGTCAGGTACCAGGAGAAACGCTACGGATGTACTTGCGGCAGCAGTTAGGCAATAAGCTCGGCATTCTTGATGACAACCAGCTTGAAAAACTGATGCCAAAGCTTGCCGACAGCGGGAATACCTACCAGGCGCCCCAGCTAAAACGCACAACCATGCGTATACTTATAGGGTTACTGGTACAAAACCCACAACTGGCTACACTTATACCCTCACTGCAAGGATTGGAACAAGCGAAGCAGCCAGGGCTGGATCTGTTTACTGAGTTGGTAAACACTTGCTTAGCCCAACCGGGGCTAACCACGGGCCAGTTGCTTGAATTGTACCGCGACAATAAGTTCTACCAGCAGCTTGAAACTCTGGCGACATGGAACCATATGATCGTTGAGGATATGGTCGAAGAAGAGTTTCGCGCCACGCTGGCCAGCCTGTATGACTCGATTTTAGAGCAACGGCTCGAAATATTAATTGCTAAAGCCCGCACGCATGGACTCAGCCCGGAAGAACGTACCGAGGTCAGTTCACTGAATCAGGTTTTAGCTAAAAAGAATTAAGCCTGAACACATGGGCAACTGAACAAACGGCTTAAGTGCCGATAAAAAGTGGGACACCGTCCCGCGCTATGCCGCTCTTGTGGGCCGCGGCAACAAGTAAACGCCCCTATACCCTAACGGGTAAACGTTATTGTTGGCGGTTTCGCTGACCAACACCAACCCAAATACTCTGAAGTGTGGATACCGTCTTATGGAGCAAAACCCGCAGTCACAGCTTAAGCTACTTGTCACCCGTGGTAAGGAGCAAGGCTATCTGACCTTTGCTGAGGTCAATGACCATCTGCCGGAAGATATCGTCGATTCCGACCAGATCGAAGACATCATCCAGATGATTAATGACATGGGCATCCAGGTTCTTGAAGAAGCGCCTGACGCCGATGACTTAATGCTGGCCGAAAACCGCCCTGATACCGACGAAGATGCAGCCGAAGCTGCCGCGCAGGTACTGTCCAGCGTTGAATCTGAAATCGGACGTACCACTGACCCGGTTCGCATGTACATGCGTGAAATGGGTACCGTTGAACTTCTGACCCGTGAAGGCGAAATCGACATCGCCAAACGTATTGAAGATGGTATCAACCAGGTCCAGTGTTCCGTTGCCGAATACCCGGAAGCTATTACCTATCTGCTCGAGCAGTATGACCGCGTTGAAGCGGGCGAAGCACGTCTGTCTGATTTGATCACCGGTTTCGTTGATCCGAATGCAGAAGAAGAGGTCGCGCCAACAGCAACGCATGTGGGTTCTGAACTGACCACAGAAGAGCAGAGCGATAACGATGACGACGAAGATGAAGACGACGACGCTGAAGACGACAACAGCATCGACCCGGAACTGGCGCGTCAGAAATTCACCGATCTGCGTGAACAGCATGAAGCGACCCGTGCCGTCATCAAGAAAAACGGCCGTAGCCATAAGAGCGCCGCAGAAGAAATTCTGAAACTGTCTGACGTATTTAAACAGTTCCGTTTAGTACCAAAACAGTTCGACTTCCTGGTTAACAGCATGCGTTCCATGATGGATCGCGTCCGTACTCAGGAACGTTTGATCATGAAGCTGTGCGTTGAACAGTGCAAAATGCCGAAGAAAAACTTCGTCACTCTGTTCTCCAGTAACGAGACCAGTCAAACCTGGTTCGACGCGGCTCTGGCAATGGGTAAACCATGGTCCGAGAAGCTGAAAGAAGTCACTGAAGACGTACAACGCGGCCTGATGAAACTGCGTCAGATCGAAGAAGAGACCGGCCTGACCATCGAGCAGGTCAAAGACATTAACCGTCGCATGTCGATCGGTGAAGCCAAGGCTCGTCGCGCCAAGAAAGAGATGGTTGAAGCAAACTTACGTCTGGTTATTTCTATCGCGAAGAAATACACCAACCGTGGCTTGCAGTTCCTCGACCTGATCCAGGAAGGTAACATCGGCCTGATGAAAGCCGTTGATAAGTTTGAATATCGCCGTGGTTATAAGTTCTCAACTTATGCCACCTGGTGGATCCGTCAGGCTATCACCCGCTCCATCGCCGACCAGGCGCGTACCATCCGTATTCCGGTGCATATGATTGAGACCATCAACAAACTCAACCGTATTTCGCGCCAGATGCTGCAAGAGATGGGCCGCGAGCCAACGCCGGAAGAGCTGGCTGAACGCATGCTGATGCCGGAAGACAAAATCCGCAAAGTGCTGAAAATTGCTAAAGAGCCTATCTCCATGGAAACGCCAATCGGCGACGATGAAGATTCGCATCTGGGTGATTTCATCGAGGATACTACCCTCGAGCTGCCGCTGGATTCTGCCACGTCAGAAAGCCTGCGTTCTGCAACGCACGACGTTCTGGCCGGTCTGACGGCACGTGAAGCGAAAGTACTGCGTATGCGTTTCGGTATCGACATGAATACCGACCACACGCTGGAAGAAGTGGGCAAACAGTTCGACGTTACCCGCGAACGTATCCGTCAGATCGAAGCGAAGGCACTGCGCAAACTGCGCCACCCAAGCCGCTCTGAAGTACTGCGCAGCTTCCTCGACGACTAATCGTAATTAATTAATCGTCATCAAAAAGCCCCGCGATGGTGAAAACCTTCGCGGGGCTTTTTTTTGGCATACATTCGCTGATTAATACGCGCTGAGCGCGTCATACATCTCACGATAAGACGCGACCAACTCATCCAGCGTGGCGCGGTTCAGTCCGCTTGGGTTTGGTAATACCCAGACCTCCGTACGGCCAATTTTCAATGCCTGACGGCCCCAGCTCACTTTACTGATGCCGAACGCCTTACTGAACGCCTGCTTACCCAGCACCGCCAATGCACGTGGCTGGTAACGCTCGATCTTGGCTGTCAGCAGCGCCCCGCCCTCACGTAACTCATTGCGCACCAGTTCCGTGGCTTCCACCGTTGGCCGTTCGACCAGCATCGTGATGCCACACGCGGTGTCGAGCAGATGCTGCTCCTCTTCCGGCTTAAGCAAACGGTCGGTAAAGCCGGCCTGGTGGATCACCTTCCAGAAACGGTTGTTGGCATTAGCAAAATGGTAGCCATGATGGGCAGTAGAAAGACCCGGATTGATCCCGCAAAACAGCACGGTAAGATCGTCAGCAATAATATCGGTGATCATGATGTAACCCTGTGACGTATTTACCGCAGTTATCGCAAAAAAAGGCAGCAATGACAACAGACTAGAATCGCACACAAAACGCGCATACAAACCGATCACCTGTAGACCTGTAACCGGAACTTACCGTATAATCCCGCCCCACGGCCCCTTAGCTCAGTTGGTTAGAGCACGCGACTCATAATCGCTTGGTCACTGGTTCAAGTCCAGTAGGGGCCACCAAATTTTAGCTTTAAATTCAGTACATTAGGCCACTTCTCGCGAGGTGGCTTTTTTGTTGGGATTTTTCAGTGGCGATGAAATGGCGATGTAATTTCTCCCCCACCCTTCCCGTAGCATCACAGCCCTTACGCTAAGAGAAGGGTTTCAAGGACCACAATCAGGAGCAGTACCTCAATGGGAATATTTAAAAAGGCCTTTCACTACAGCATTATCTCGTCCGCCCTTCTGGCAACAACCTTTGTTAGTTCTACATTTGCAGCAGATCAAACCGACGTGATTTATGAGAAAAATTACGGGGATAAATGGGCTTTCACTTTTGACCGAGCAGTCATTATTTGCGACCGTCAGGCAGCATTTATAACCGACCCAATGACAGACATTACATATCCGCTTAACGGGCTTGCTAAGACAAGGATCAAGGTGAGTGGCAAAACAGCGGGAAATTTAGATGATGTCTGGAAAGATGATCCCTCACCCTACGGCGTTAAAATCGACCTCTCTCCATTTATAGATAAGACGCTTAAACTGTGTGAATGACCCATAAAGAAACCCGCTTTCGCGGGTTTCATATTTAGTGCATTTGGAATGACTGCTGATTATTTTTGTCCGGGTGCAGCGGCACTGCGTGAATGGCTCCCGGTTCGACAATAATGCAACTCAGCGACTCATGCGTTTTAAACGTGCAACTGCAATTTATATTCTGACACTGGTGATAACGTTCCTTCGTGGTCTGGCTAAGATAACGACTTGAACGAGCATGAGCGGCTTGCTGGCATTTCGGGCAGTGCATCATAGTAATCACCATATGGTCATAGTAGTCATTTTCGCGCATTGTATGCTAACCCCGAAAACATACACTGCACATTACAGTCTTTTACACATTGCCCTCCGTCGCCTCGTAACTCACATCTGACAGCAGCACCTCCAGTTCCAGCCCTGTCGTATATCCGCTGTTATTTAGGCTGTGCGTCACCTTACTGATTATCCACGGCTGCGCGTCGATCACCGACTTAAACCCAGACACCGCTATCGGTGTTTCGGGAAACAGGTCGGCACGGCCACGCGCAAGGGAGATAGAGAACTCCGCCACACCGCGCTGCAGCTTCTCCCATTTCGATTGCGCCGCTCGCATAGCTGCCTTTTTCGTGGCGTAAATTGTGGTTATCGAAAACACGTTATCTTCACTGCCGGCCAGATAGTCACCGGCTTTATCTTCCGGGGCTTTCTGCACTTTGGCTTTCACTTTGACCGCCGCCGGGTGTTGCAGGGCGCGCAGCTGCTTAAACTTTGGCTTGCGCTGTAACTTCACCTTTTTCGGTTTTGGCTCTTTGGTATGCAGCCAACTGGCTGACACGCCGGTGTAAGCGCCACGGTCCGCAATGCTGAACTGATGCCGGTCGCCGTCACTGCGGCTTAGCGTCAGCTGCGGGATAGGTTTACCGCCTGCGGTCATACCGGCACCGGGTTTGATAAACAGCAACCGACCGGCCTTGATAGCGGCCACCGCGCCATTCAGCTCAGCAAGCCGGGTGATAAATTTCGCGTCCGTCTCCTGCGTCTGGTCAATATGGGAAATCGCCACGCCCACAAACTCAGCGGCCAGCATGGGCGTCAGGTTGTTGCGGCTGGCAACCTGACGGACAATCTCGCCGAGCGTGATGCCGTGATAGGAGTTATCCCGGCGGGCGTTGAGCGTGCCACGGTAATCAGCGCTGCGCGCCCGAATGGTCAGCGTATCCGGCGCACCGCGATGCTCCACTTCATCCACGGTAAAGTCCCCCTTACCGATCAGCACTTCCCCCTTCCAGCCTAAGAATACCGACAGCACCGCGCCTCGCGGCGGCATTTGCAGCTGGCCGTCGGCGTCGTCCAGCTCAATGTCTAATTGGTCAGCCTCAAAGCCGCGGTTGTCGGTCAGCGTCAGGGAAATCAGGCGGGGGCTGATATCGCGGGTAATATCCTCGGCGTTCAGCCTGACCTGATAATCCGGCGACAGGCGCACGCCGTTACCGATAGCAGTATTCGAAAGCATCAGAAGACGCCTCCCGCAAAGTCTTTCGCATAGCCGGTTAGACCGTTGGCTTTCTCAACCAACCCGTCGGCCTGCATGCGTAAGTCGCCAAACATAGCCGACAGCGATTCATCCACGCGCAGCAGGCTGATGCTAAAATCAATGCTGCGGGCGCTGCCGTCTGCAAAGAACTCCGTATGCGTTTCATTCACTGACTCAATGACGAACATGCCGTAAATGGTCCCACCGCCGTCAATCAGCGACCACGCCCGGCCCTGATCGGCCATCAGGCGCAGTGACAGCAGGCTCATTTTGCCGCCGGTAATTTCGGGCATCAGCGTCCCGGACAGCGTGACCTTTTCATCACCGGGACCGAGAAACTGCGGCGCGGCGCGCAGGCCGATGCGGTCATTGGTCGGCCACCGGTACGCGGTATTTCGCTGCAACGTCTGGTAGGGCAGCGTTTGCAGCATGAACACCATAAATCCAAGACACATCATCATGATATTTTCCTCAGTTGATATTCATCTGGCTGCGCTGGCTGGCGCGGCGCTCGCGTTCTTTCTGGTCGATGGTGTCCAGCGCCAGCTGGCGGGCCTCTTCGCGGCTCATGCCCGGCGGAATATGTACATTAAGGTTGTACTGCGGCTGACTGTTGTCGGTGTAGTTCAGCCCGCTGTTGGCCGCAATGGGTTTGTAAAAGCCCATCGGATCGGCAACGTCATCATATTCCGCGACTTTTTTGGACTCCTCCGGCACCTTATTTTTTAAGTCAGCGGATTCGGCGTTAACAACGCCCAGCTTTTCCAACACCCAGTCAATGCCCCGGCGCAGCTGGTTCAGCGCGTCGAGCGGCACGCGCAGCGCTTTACCTATTACCTCACCGAATGCCTTCCCGGCGTTCCGGCAGTTATCCAGTGTTTCCTGTGTAGATTTCACCGGCGCGATAAGTTCTTTAAACCACGTCCACGCCTGCTTTACCTTGTCCGCTATCCAGCCAAACTGATCGGCAAACGGGGCCAGCGCCTCACCCACTGGAAGAAACGCTGCCTTGATGCCGTCCATTACGCCGCCAAAGAAGGCGCTGATCGGCTCCCAGTATTTGCGGATAACCAGCACCGCCGCGACGATAACCCCGACAGCGGCCACAACGGGCAGGCTTATCGCCCCAAAGACGGCGGCAATGGTTCCGCCCGCAATGCTGAACGCGGTGCCTAAAAACCCGGCCCCGGCTATCAGGGCGTTAAACCCGGCGATCACCGGCCACGCAATCAGCCCCAAAGCGCCGAGCGCGCCCACCAGTGCAGCCAGTGAACCGGCCACCGTGACCAGCGTCTGCGTCAGTTCAGGGTTTTTCTTCACCCAGTCGCCGACCTCGGTCAGCCATTTATTGGCCGATTGCGTCAGGCGGCGCAGGCTGCTGTTCTCTTTGTCAAAGACCTCAATCTGCAAATCTTCAAACGCGGATTGCAGGTTTTTTAAATCGCCGTCGAGGTTATCCGTTTGAATATCAGCTACCCGCTTAGCCGAGCCAGCCGAGTTATCCAGCGCCGTTTTTTTCTCGCCCAACTTACCATTGCCTGCCGCCTCGACCAGCTTAACCGCGCCTTTCATAGCTTCTTCACCAAAAATCACTTTCAGGTACTCGGCCTGCTGCGCCGTCCCCAGCTTGTTCTTTTTGAATGAGCGGTCGATATCAGAAAGGATTTTCTGAATAGGCAGCATGTTGCCTTTCTTGTCCCGCGTGGTAATACCCAGTTCACGCAGCGCCGCCGGTGCCTGCCCGGTCGGGGCTTGCAGGCGGCTAAACATGGCGCTGGCACCCGTACCGGCCATGCTGCCCTTGATGCCGTTATCGGCTAGCACGCCGAGCATTGCGGTGGTGTCTTCAATACTGGCACCCGCCGCTTTCGCAATCGGGGCCACGTATTTCATGGCCTCGCCCAGCTCCATCAGGTTGGTGTTCGAGCTGGTAAAGCCTTTGGTCATGACATCGGACACGCGCCCGATCTCGGCCATCGGGATGTTGAACGCCGACTGCATGTTAGTGACGATATCCGCCGCATCGGCGATATCCAGCCCGGACGCCAGCGACAGGTTTACCGTGGACTCCGTCGAACCGAGGATCTGATCCGCGTTATAGCCCGAACGGGCCAAAACACCCTGTGTGCGGGCAACGTCGCCCGGTGAAAAGGCCGTACTGCCGCCGATATCGCGCGCCTGCTGACGGATAGCCGCCAGTTTTGTGTCGCTTTTATCCAGCCCCAGAATGGCCTGCGTCCCCGACATTTCCTTATCAAAACCCACTCCCGGCGCAATGAACTTTGCCCCGGCATACAGGGCGGTCGATGCGGCACCCAATGCCACCGCGCCACCGTTACGCACGCCGCTCGCCAGATTCTTACCCGACTGATAGCGGTTATTGATGCCGTCCAGCCGCTGCTGTTGCTGGTTCAGCCGGGCAAGGGATTCGCGCTGGCGCAGAAGTGCGGCATTGGCCTGCTGCGTGCTGCCTTGCAGGCGACGCTGTTCGGCGGAGAGGTTGCGCGTTGAGATACCGGCGGCGTTCAGCTCCTGCCGCTGGCGCTGCACGGACTGGCGCAGAGTGTTGTGTTTTTTTTGCAGCTCATTCGCGGCGCGTTTGGCCGACTCCATCAGGCGGGTTTGTGCCGCCGTGGGCTGCGCGGTGTTGCGATAGGCTACCGCCAGCCTTTCGGCGTCCTCCTTCGCCTTTTTCAGCGCCTGCCCGGTGACGGCCAGCTGCGCGCTGTTTTTGCGAAAGCCCTCAATTTTTGCGGCCTGTGCGTTCAGGTTCCTGAGCGTGTCCTGCGTGCTGCGGATATCATCGGACAGGGATTTGCTGGCGTTTTGAATGGCTTTAAAAGGACGGGTAGCGTGGTCAACCGCCTTTAAAAGCACCTGTAGTTTGAGATCACTCACTGGCTGCCCCGCTGCGCGTTAAGGCTTTTTGACGCCAGCCACACAGCTCGGTCAGCGTCATGTTGTTCATTTCTGACGGCGGCCAGTGAAAGATCACCGCAATATCCGCCATCAGGTCATCAACGCCCAAAGAGGACGGGAGTTTTACTGTGCCGATTTCGGCGACAAAAAACCGACCACCTTGCCCGCCAGTGCGATCAGGTCCGGCAGGCTCAGCGCCTTGCAGTCCTGTGTGGTCAATGCAGGCAGCGTAATGCGCGGCAGCACTACCGTCAGGGTATCGACGTCGGCATTAGCCAGCGAGGCGAGGCCGATGCCGCGCAGGTGCCCCGCGTTAGGCTTGATGATTTCAATCTGCTCGATCAACTGGTCACCACGTTTGATGGGTTCATCCAACATCACCACGTTGTCGTTTACTTCGGATACGGCTGTATTGCTTTTCATGGGGTTATCTCAATATTTAGCGGGAAAGGGTCGGCATCGGGGAACGGTGCCGACAGTCATGCCGGGTTAAACCAGACCGATAGCCCTGCGGTGCTCGGCAAGGCGGTCAACGCCGTTAACCATTTCGACCATGTTGACGGTATCGACTTCGATCAGATCACGGCCATCAATGGTCAGTTTGAAATAGGTGCATTGGGTGGACACTTTGGTTTCGGTGTCTTCACCTTGCTTGTACTCGCCGAAATCAAATTCCTTATGACGCCCGCGCATTTGCACTTCAACGGCGGAGACGTCGCCGGTATCGTCACGCTGGAATGAACCGGCGAAACGCAGCGGAATGTCCGACGTGCTGCCCCACTGTTGCAGCACCAGTTCGTCCAGACCGCCGATGGTCCATTCCAGCGTCAGCGCGTCGTCGTCCAGACCGAAATCAATTGAGGCCGCGCCGCTCATGCCGCCGCCACGATAGTTTTCGAGCTTGCGGGTCAGCTTCGGCAGCGTCAGCGAGGACACCACGCCGAGATAGTGATGGCCGTCGTTGAACAGGTTGAGGTATTTCAGTTTTTTAGGCAGAGCCATGATCAGTCCTTAGCCGTTGATAGCCGTGGCGAACGTCGCCAGATATTTATCGGTGATGCGCTGGCGCAGGGTCAGGTCTTCCAGCGGCGGGACCGGCGTATAGTCGTAGTCCACGAACAACTTACCGGCCTTGAGGGTTTCTTTGGTGTTGGCGTCCGGGTCATACCAGCAACTGCCGTCAATGATGTAGCCCGCCGATCTCATTTCACGGAATTTGGCATTGATACCGCCGATCATGTCGCGGATAAGCGTCGGGGTCATCGGCCGGTCCATCGCCCACATATGCGCTTCGGCCATCGTGTCCGCCAGCACCTGCGCGGTGCGGGTGTAGTTCTCAAAAGCAAACAGCGGATCATCAGTACAGGTACGGTTCCCCCAGAACTTAAAGCCCTCTTTGCGAATGAGCGTTGTCACGCCCGCTTCGTTGAGCAGGTCAGCGTCGGTGCCGGTGGTTTGCAAATCCCAGTAAACGCTGGCAGACAGGCCGGTGACACCGTTCACGCCGACGTTTGACAGGGTTTTATGCCAGCCGGTTTCGGTGTCGATTTTGGCGCGCAGACCGAGGGCGAACGCCGTCGCGGCGGCTTTGTCGCTGGTACTGGTCACGGTGTTCCACGCCACAAAGTCCGGCCAGATCAGCATCAGTTCGCGCTGGCTGAAATTGTCGCGGTACTTGAGCACGTCAGGCACGGTTTTGCAGCCGTAGGCGCTGATATAACCGAAGGCACGCAGCTGCTGGCAGATAGCGGCGAGCGCCGTCGCAACCTCCAGATTGTCCAGCCCCGGCACGCCGAGAATGCGCGGTTTTACGCCTAGCTCCGCCTGCGCACCCAACAGCGCCTTCATGCCGGTATACATGCCGGTGACGTCGGTGCCGCCGATAATGTTAGAAGTGGTTTCTTCTTCGTCCGCCCCCTCTGCCACGCGAACAACCACAGCAACCGGTTTCGCCTGATTGGCGATTGCCATCAGTGAGGCGTACAGGGTTCCCAATTTGCCCGCCTTACCGGCGGCGGCGAGCACGTTGGTGATCAGCACCGGCGTGTCGAGCGGGAAGGCTTTCGGGTCGGCATCTTCGGCGGTACAAACCATGCCGATGATCGCCGTTGATACGGTAGAAATGACGCGGGTGCCGTCGTTGATTTCGACAACCCGGACGCCGTGGTGGTAATCAGCCATGTTGTTTTCTCGATGATGGGTGAGGCGTCAATCATCGCGCGTTGTGAGAGAGCAGGCACGGCGGGGAGGGTGTAGGAGGGATAGCACAACGTGAGACATAAAGGTAAAAGCCCCTCGCGGGGCTTCGGTGATGCGGGTTTATACTTCGTCAGGCCAGATAATATTCGGGGCGTTCGTCAGGTCGGTGCGGCTCAGTTGCAGTCGGTAATTTTGCCAGCGGTTGAGCGCCTCTAGTTCCTCATCGGTCGCCTGATTGCTCTCTTTAGCGAATGACAAAATACTGATGTTTTCCGCCGCCTGCGCCATGCGGTCTTTTTTATCCTGCTGTGCCTGAATGAATAACGCGGTTTTCTCGGCCCCCACATTTTTCACCCACGCCTTACCGTCCCACGCGTCAAACTCAGAAGTCGGGGCTGTCAGAGTTTTACCTTCCGGCAGCGGCCCTAAATCAGCGACCTGCGAGCGGCCACCGTCGGTGGTGGAATACACCACGAAGCCGCGATTATCTTCAACGTATTGCCAACCGTCATTGGTGTAAATAATGGCTTTGCCTTTCTTTTTCATTGGCGGCGCGTCGAGCGTGCAATAGGCCGGTAAACCGGTGTGTGCCACCACCCACGCGTCGGACGGGCCGATCAGTTCGTTATTCATCGGGTTGAAATTGAAGACTTTAATCACGCGGTCTTTAGGTGCTAATTCGAACATTATGCGAGCCTCACAAGGTAGTTAAATGCAATGTTTTTGACGGTGTTTTCTGCGTTGCCCGTCGCATTAATGGTGATGGTGTGACCGTGCGCCCCGAGCGGAACCTGATGCGCGTGACCGCCGATAAACACGTTATGGCCGTGCGCGCCAATACCGACCCAGTGCTGATGATTGCCATCGCCAGCGAGCAACTGCTGATTGCTGTACCCCACACCCACATCGAAACGACGACTGTTTGACCCACCGCCGTTTAACGCAATATTGGATTCAATCGCTTTCAGAGCGTGCTCGTGATAGCCGCCCTCAGTGGTGAGTTTGCTGCCGTAATCAAAGCCTTCTGTCCCTTTCGTTCCGTAGTCAAAACCGGTGGTTGACGGTGCGCCAAGGTCAGTTTGGGACACCGTGCCGCTGTGGGCGTGTGACTTGATGCCGTCCTGCTCGTAGGACAATACGGCGCGGCCCGATGCTGGCTTACCCTTGATGGTCTGCCCGCGCATATCTGGAATAACGCCGGACGGATAAGCCTTGGCGAGCTGCGTATACACCTTTTTATCGAACGTCTGGCCGGTCATTAAGGCAAAGCCAGCCGGAACGGTATCGGAGGGCCACGGGATAGGCATGCCGACAAGCACCTCCCCAATGGCTAATGCGCCAAGTTTTTCCCGCGCCTCGGCGGCTGTTTTGGCACCCGTTCCCCCGCTGCTAACAGGTAACGCGGTGGTGAGAGAAAGCCCAAATGGGCCCGTGATCTCAAGCCCGCTTGTTTCCATAACCCAGTTATCTGCATTACCGGTGGTGAGATTTGCCGCCCGTTTACGCAGGATCCATCTGGCATTAGTGGAATCCCAAAATCCAAAGTTTCCCGCCGCTGAATAATTCACGCTAATAAGGGGCATAGTGACATCAGCCGAACTGAACTGGCAGGCGGCATCATGACGATTGAATTTCACTACGCCATCAAAATCAACCGTACCCGAGACACGGCCTCCCGCGACGGGAAGCGCGCCTACGTCAGCAGCCGTTGGCTTGAAAGCTTCATCGTAGACACCGACAAACCCATTCCAGACACCGCCACTTTTTGCACGGTGATACATCCGCTTGGCCCCGCCACCGCCAGCCCGCCATCCAATTTGTTTAGCAGAATTATTGTCATAAGCCGTATGAATAATTTCTGCTGGCTGACCTGCTTCAGGCGTATTTGTCGCTGTTTTTGGCAGCGTGTAAAAACCATTGCCGTTAATCGTGTTGGCATCCGTGCTGCTTGCCCCGTAGCGACCTAACCCGAAATCACCCGGCGCTAATGCCCCCACATCAGCCGCATTTATGCTGATATCTTTGGTGCCGTCAAAGAGATTGCCCGCAATCTTGCGAGACGTGGCGAGTTTCGTCGCAGCAACAGCTGTGCCGCCTGCGGGCAGCGCGCCCACGTCAGCAGGCGCAATACTGATATCCGCCGTACCGTCAAAGGCAACCCCGGCAATTTTCCGGGGAGTGGCGAGCTTTGTTGCTGCAACCGCCGTACCGCCCGAAGGCAATCGCCCGTTGGCGTTGTCATTGGCCGCTTTGACCGCTTTCGGTGTGGCCGCCAGCGCCTCACTGGTGCTGTTTGTCGCACTACTAAGCTGCACAAATCCCTTTGCTGTCAGAGTACCGTCCGGGTGATTGCGGCTTTTCTCATGCGCGGCCAGCAGGTCATTCACATATTCTTCGGTGGCGATGATCAGCGTGTCGTCCATCGTCAGGCTCACCGCGCTGGTATCGGTCACGGTGATCACCATGCGCAGGGTTTGCGTGCGGCCTGACCCCTCGGCCAGCGTCGGCTTATAGGTTTCCGCCATATTGCAGACGGCAATCAGCGCGCCGTCGTCAGCGTAAAGCCCCATTTCACGCATCCAGAAACCACCGACGCTGGCGGAGATAATCGCCTCGGCAATGATCCAATTCGCGTTTTTAGCGTCCAGCTTGAGTGAGTTCAGTTTGGTCCGATAAGTCTCTTTAATCAGTTTGGTTTGCGTCGCGTCCGGCTGGGTGGGTTTCCCGCCGCCGTCACCGACGGCCATGTGTGTAATATTGATATCTTTGCCGGACTGGATCGCGGCGGCAATACGCGCCTGACCGAGTTTAGTCACGACAGATTTAAACGTCGCCATGCGTTATTACCCCGGATAAACAGTTAATACTTCGGCGTCCGAGGACACCGCTGCCAGATACACCTTGCCGGTAATATCCTGCGTAATGGTCAGCCCTATCAGATGGCGGCTGGCGGGTTTGGCGTCGGCGATCAGCCGCTCCATTTCTTCATACATTTCTTCGGTGATGCCAGTTTCCAGCACACCAATATCGAGGCGAAACGTGCCGGGCGGATCAAAGGTTTCCCACCACTCCGTCACCTTAATCAGATAACCGAGCGGCTCAACCACGCGGCGGATCGCACCCACGGTTCCTTTGTGACTGTGAATAAACCACGCGGACTGAATGACGCGGCGCTTGGTGGCTTCGGGCCAAGCCTCATCCCAGCGGTCAACCGACAGCGCCCACGCCAGATAGGGCAGAAACGCCAGCGGACAGGCGAGCGGATCCCACAGCTCACGCAGCGGCAGCGGGACATTTTCAAGCACGGCGCAGGCCTTGGCGGCGGCAACTTCCAGCGGGGAGGAACCGACGGGCAGCAGGCGGCTACTCATCGTAGCCCCCGATGGTCAGCGCGTAAGCGGTGCAGTAAGACGCCTGTGTTTTGTCCAGTTCCAGATCGGCGACCGGCTTCGCCAGCTCCACGCGCTGAACGCCCTCAACGTGCAGGGCGGCGTAGATGGCCGACAGACGAATGTCGCGGCCCAGCCGGTGCTGCGCGCTGACGTATTTTTTCAGCTTCGCTTCCGCTGCCTGCTTGATGGGCTCCGCTTCGGGACCGGGGAACAGGTAGAGCTTGGCCTGAATTTCATAGTTAACGATGCTGGCCGACTGCACCGTCACCCTGTCCGCAACGGGGCGCACGTTCTCATCGTTCAGCGCCGTCTGCACAATCGCCAGCAGGTCGGCAGGCGCGGAGCCGTTGCCGGTTTGGGCCAGCACCGACACGGTGACGCAGGCCGGTGAAGGGCTGATCACCGAAATATCGGCCACGCACCCGTCAGCCGAGCGTCCGTGAAACTCATACGCACCCACCGGCCCCGCCACGCTCAACCCCTCAAACGCCTGCTGCACACGGATACGAAAATCCGCATCAGATTCCATCACTGCAGCAACAGGCGGGATCGCCGAGATATCTGCAGGCTGGACAATCAGGCGTTCGACGTCATAACGGGCGGCGATGTTGTCGAGGTCCGCACCGGTGGAATAGGCCAGCATGACCGCCTGCGCCGATTCGTTAACCCGCTGGCGCAGGATCACTTCGCGGTAGGCGTTCTCCTGCAACAGCTTCACGATGGGTTCAGATTCCAGCGTGAGCGTGCGGGCGATAGCGGCCTGCTGCTCTTGCGGGAAAAGTGATATCAGCGTGGCTTTTCGCTCGGCTAACAGGGTTTCGTAATCCAGCGTTTCCACTACGCTCGGCGCGGGTAACTGGCTCAGGTCGATAGTTGCCATAGGTCAGCTCACAGGAACGGTTAAGGAAATATCATCAGACGTATCGCTGCGGGTGCCGGTGATATCGACCACCATTTTTCCGTCAGCCGTCGTTTCGAAGGTGATGCCGGTAAGCCGCACGCGCGGTTCCCACTTGAGGATCGCGCAATAGCAGGCCGCCATAATTTGCAGACGTAACGCAGGATTTTGCGGGCTATCAAGCAGCTCGGACAACAGCGAACCGTAATCACGGCGCATGACGCGGCTACCAACGGGCGTCGCCAGAATGTCAGCGATAGATTGCTGAATATGGGCGAGGTCTTCGACACTGCGCCCGGTGCCGCGACTCATGCCGATGTATTTAGCGTTTGTCATTTGTGTAAAGGCAGTAGAGGCCAACGGCTGCTACCAACCACCAACCATGCAAGCCTTTGGCAAGCATTACGCCGGATACACACGCGGCAAAAATAGTCAGGAACATTTTTAAATTCATTTCTAAATCCTTGTTTAATTTATGAAGGTGCACCGGTACTTCCACCGCCTGTCTGCACGCCGCTGTGTTTATGGGTATGCAACACAATGCCGTTAGACGTGATGCTCCCGCCCGCGTGTGAAAGGTCGCCGGTCATGCTCCCGCCTTTTTTTATATCGATGGTTGAAGTAGTCAGCTTGTTGGTGCAAACCACTTCCGGGGAGTCGAGCGTAATACGGGTAGTTGCGACGCAGTTGATCAGCGGCGACGTCACCGCGACTTTTTCCGAGGCGTTGACCGTGGCGGATTTAATGCCAGTAGCCAGCAGCGCGCCGGTTTCCGGTTCGTACTCGATCACCGCACCATCAGGGAAGGCAATATGCACCGCATCAGCCGAGGCAGACGGCGCGGGGAAGTCATCAGAGAAAATGCCCGGAACCACAAAGGCGGTATCCAGTTCACCACCGAGTGACAGCAGCAAAACCTGCTCACCGGCACAAGGTGCCCACCAAGAACGGGAGCGTCCTGCGCGGGAGGTTAGCCAGTGCAGCCAGTCGGTGACGTTGCCGCCGGTATTTACGCGGCAGGTGCCTGCGACTAAATCCACTTCGGCAACGGTGCCAATGCGGATCAGATTGCGCAGCAGGCGCGGAATGTCGTTGTGTGGGATAGGTATATTCATGATGTTTATTTTCATCATTCGAAAAAAATGTTAAAACAAACACTCACGTATCATTGTTGGCACAACACCCATCTTTGGATGGCGGCTTATTTTTTAGCCAAAAGAACGACCTTTATGACAAACATAGGGACATCATTTAATGTCGCATCAACATACTGTCGAAAATGGCTCGCCCAACAGTACCAAGATTTGTTACCACAGTAAGTGGGTTACTTTTTTCTCAATTTTATTTTCGTCTTTAGCAACTCTTGTAATATGGATCTTGCTTTTTCAAACATCTTTTAGTTCAGGATTTGCTTCTTACTTCGGAATACAAAGTGAGTATTTTTTACAGCATCCACATGCTCCGATGGATGCACTTACACTACACAATATCGGAGAGTTGGTTTCTAATGGGACTCTATTGAGCCTTGATGACTTATGGTCATTCCAAGGAACTTTCTATCAAACAATCATTACAGTTTTAATCGCTTTGAATGCTATTTTAGGTGGTTTTGCTTTTTTTATGGTGAAACAGTCCTCCAATGCAAGAGCCAGAGAGGAAGCCATATTAGAAGTGAAGAACTATATTGAAAGTAAGTCTTTTGACCGAGAGGTAAAGGATATTACTAATAGCAAAGTTGAATTAGTTATTAATCAAAAAGTTGAAGCTCTACAGCTAGATTTTACCTCCCAGTTAGAAGTGCTTGGTGGCTTGATAGCAGAAGTCAGAGAAAATAGGAAAAAAGACGAGAAAATCAACAAACTAGAGACTGAGTATGCCGAAATAAAAAGACATATGTCGCTTTTGGCTCAAGCTGTCTCTCAAAGAGATACATCAGAAAGCGATGGTTCATCATTAACATTAAAGTAAGGATATTAGAATGGCTTTTATGAAACGGAAGAGCGTAGATAATAAAAGTATTAATGGTGAATCTGTCATTGCGAATACCCCAGAAGAACTCCTATCCTTTGCCAGCAATAATGGAATTTCCATTGAACCTTTAGATGTAACTAGCCTGACGCAAAAGTTAGGAATTGCTATGAGAATGGAGCCTATGGCTGGAGAGGAATCGGGGAGTCTCAAAAAAGATAAAGCGGGGAAATGGGTTATGACGATTAATTCACTACAACACCCCCATCGGCAACGCTTTACTATTGCCCATGAACTTGGGCATTACATAAAGCATACTGTTCTTAAGGAGAATTTTCTGGACACAACTTTCTTTCGCAATGAAGAAAGTAACCCAATGGAACATGAAGCCAATAAATTTGCTGCAGAATTACTTATGCCACAAGAGCTTTTCATATCGTTTATAGAAAATGTATCTAAACAGGTTGATGATTTAGCAAAACATTTTCAGGTTTCATCGATGGCTATTCGTATCAGAGCTAAGCAACTTGGATATGAAGGGCATAATTTATGAGTAAATATTGCTATTTCCCTTTACTTAAAACACGTGATGCTGAGTTAAAGGCTATCTCAAGATTTAATAATGATGATTTTGATAATGTATTACCAATTTATGAATTAACAAAATCAAGAAAAACAAATGTAGCTCCAGATGGTGATATTCACCGAAAGATGACAGCCCTTAAAGAAATTCATGGGGACAGGCCATTTATACTAGATGTAACATCAAACGAGAAATATATTAATTATCAACTAGAGCAATTGCTTGATGAGAGTAATTTTTTTTATGAATGGCAATATTTCATAAATTTATATAACAACTTAAACATCATACCAATGATACACTTATATGATGAAGATGATTTCACTGAAGTATCTGGTTTTGTTAGGGAAATGTCGAAATCTAAAGATTACCTTGCAGTAAGGCTACCCTATTATCTTGATAATTATAAGAAATTCATCTCCCCTATTTTCGACAACCTTTCTGCAAACTGTAAGCTGTTCGTAATATTAGATGGCGAGCAAGTGATGAAAGGCAAATCTGAAGCTATAATTGAAGGCTTTAATTTTGCCTGTTCAGAACTCGAGGTTTTCAGGCATAAGATTGAAGATATAATAACCGTATGTACATCTTTCCCTTTGAGTCCCGCAGCAGAAGGGCAAGATGATCATGGAGAATTCCCTATTATAGAGGAAGATATCTTTAATAGCGTATCTTTGGAGTTTGATGTGAAGTACGGAGATTATGGTTCTATAAACATACAACAGGTTGAGATCAAGGGCGGGACTTTTGTTCCACGTATTGATATATGTCAGGACAACAAATTTATTTATAAAAGATATCGTAGAAATGCAGGGAGCTATATTCTATGCGCACAAAAAATGCTTTTAGATGAAAGGTATAAATCATTAGGTATTTGGGCTGATGATGAGATAAATAGTGCAGCAAATGGAGAACCATCTGGAATAAGCCCTTCATTTTGGATAGCTGTGAGAATGAATTATTTTATGACATCGAGAACAAGACTCAGGTTATTAGATTAATTCTCTAGATGGCATTCTTGTTAATATGAGAATGTCATCTGAGTGTATTTTCTTACCAAGTTCATTGAGAAATGCTTTGTAAGGCTCGGTTATTTTAAGAAGTAAATCTTTTCTTGAAATATCTCTTACTTGATCAAGAGTTTTTTCAGTAGAAAGAACTTCACAAAGATCATGTTTTGACCTTGCTTTTTTATTGGAAACTATTTTACGCAGAAAACGCACATCTATTGTGCTTGCCAATGTGGCTTTATCTTGTTTCTTTATGAGCTTAGCAGCTCTTACTTTAGTCACACCGTCATTATTAACGACCAATATCCCAATACTTTTCGGCGTTATCCTCCTAATGTTAGGAAGATTTACTTTCTCGCAAACAATAAAACAAAAATCAAAATATTTCTTATAACTTTCAATTTGACTCTCAAGCCTATCAGTATTATCACCCGCGCCTTTGATCTCAAAAGCAATAAGATTACCTTGCTCCATGCAAATTACGTCAGCTCTTCGAGTTCCAAAATCGAATCGAAACTCAGAGCTTATTATACTATCTACTCCGTTAATCAACGATTCTATTAAAACCTTTTTTATCTCAATTTCTTTCATGACTAATCACCATATTCATCAGAACATATTATTTATTTTTTATGGTTATTTGTACAGTGTTTTTATTGGGCTATACACATCCTCGCAAGCCCGATTCAAGCAACATTAGAAATTCAACTTCAACGATTTTCATGTCTTCGGCATCCAGCCCCAGCAGCGGACGAGCTTCGTACTTAACCTCTCCGGCCTTAAGTGATGGCCTGTCACGCAGCCCGTAATGGTGAACTTTCGCCATGCGCTGAACCTGCCCGGTAAATTCCACCACCGCGTCATTACCTGTGCCGAGCGCCTTCATGTATTTATTGGTGCGTAGCTTGCTGAACATCTCGCGCTTAATACGGCCTTTCTTGCGGCGCAGTGGTTGAGCACGGCGCGGGGTATAGGGCTGACCGTCAGGACCAACCTGTCGCTTAATGCGTTCCTGCTGATGCTTACGCAGACGCTTCGCGATAGTCGCCGCCATTGCCTTACGGCTTTGCGGTGACAGCGCGGCGATCAGCGCCGCCAGCCTGCTATCGAATGCCGTTAACTCACTCATTCCACGCGCTCACCAGCTCGCCATGCAAATACAGTTCGCGCGGCCTGTCGATATCCTCCGGTAATGGCGGCTCAGGGAGATTAGTCACCCGCAGCGCGCTGCCCTCCTGCTTAACCAATGTTCGCTCGGTCAGCTGCAGGTTAATGCTGATATCAAAACTGCCATCGTTGAGCATGTCGGCTTTGAAGGTGAAACCGGTCTGCTGCTTTTCGGGGGTTGCCAGAATGTCCGGCTGATTCTCCCGCAGCCATGCAAGGATCGGCACCAGCAGCATGTCAGCGTCCTGCGTGAAATCTGTGATCAGCAGGTTGAGCTGGTACTGTTTTTCGTGCGACAGCGATGCGGCAAGCGTCGAAACGACACGGCCACTATCAACAAAAATACGTAGCTGTTCAGGGCTGGTTTTGAGCACCGGCACGCGGGCTGTCAGATATTCTCGTAACTGCAATGGCTTTAGCACGGTGATTCTCCTGACACTGTTTAACCGTTTCAATCTGGAGGCCACAGGCCACTAATGCGGCCTCCAGATTTCTGATATCGGCGGTTAAACCGCCGTTAGTTTTGGGCTGACTAGCCGGGATCGGGCAACTGCTGACGGCTGGACAACCAACGTAAATAATCTCCGGGGGTGGCGAAGGCCGGGCGCTGTTGCAACCGGATAACGTCAACAGGCAAAGGAGTAGCAAACCAGTCCCGCAGTGCTTGATTTTCATTGAGTAACCTTTGGATTTCATATTCACGATCCCGCGCCTGCTGCCCGGCAGCGCCGAGAGATTCACGCAGTTCACGGCCCAACTGCTCGCGCTCTTCGGTTTCCGACTGCAACCGCACAATCACGCGATCACGACTTTCAATACCTGACGACAGCGTGCCGATAATTCGCTGGTTAGCCACTGCCTCACGGTTCAGTTTCTGAATGTGGAACATCTGGGCCAGAGCAAAGAAACCGATAAACACGATTGCCCCCATGATTAGACGCATATCAAATTCCTTTCAGGCAGTAAGCCATTTCATTCTTGCGGCGACGCTCAAGCCCGGCAGAACGCACGCCTTTCACAAACACCCAGCGCGGCAACTGTTCGCAGGCCTGACGCCATTCACCCTTATTGATGAAAAACGCCAACGTTGAATTACACGCGGCAGACACACCCACATTGAAGGCAAAAGACACCACAGCGTCATAAACCTGCGGCGGCAACGCTCCCGGCATACACCGCGCGATACCGCGCTCAACATGCTGAACATCCGCCACAAAATTCGCAGCAACCTGCGCCTCGGTGATTGGCTTGCCGCCGGTCACGCCTGACGTGTGGCCGATGCCGCTGGTCCACACACCGCCACAATCCTTATAGGGCGTCAGCTGACACCCCTCGAAGTCGGCAATCAGGCGCAAACCTTCTTCGGAGGTTTGGATCCCGGCAGTCTGTGGCAACAGCGCGGCAAGGGCGAGCACCACCGCCACGGCGCAGCGCTTAACGGTTGATGGCGTCATTAATCCCCCTGTCGATACCCATGCTTTGCAACAGTCGGAACGTTTTGCGGCGGTAGTACCAGTTAACGATAAAAGTGCCAACTCCCATCACCGCGCCGACCAAAAAGGCAATATCCTGCGGGGATAATCCGCCGAGCCACGCCATGAAAACCGCGATGCAGTAGCAGAAAAACGTCGTGAATTTCTCCATTTATCAGTCCCAAAGCGAGACGGTTTCGCTGACCGTGGCCTGCGCCATGTCAGGAAGCTCAACCGCGCAACCGTGGGGCAGCTCTGCCCCTAAATCGGCTAACCCAACGTTAACCGCGTAAACCTGCTCAACCACAGAGGCCGTGCGCCCGTAGTGCCGCCAGCAAAGCACGTCTACGGTGTCGCCCTGCTGGGCGTAAACTTTCATCAAATCAGCCCAATGATGGAATGACTCACGCCTGCGACGTCGTGAATAGCGTTGCGAGCATCGCGCCACAGTTCATCAACGGTGCGCTCTACAATGACGGCTTTCTGACTGCCTTTGTCGGTTGTGTCGTTGCCGGGGTAGCGCTCTGCCAGTATCGCCGCCGTCATTGATGACACCGCGTTGAAATAGGCGCTGATTTTGACGCTTTCGCCGTCAATGTCGTCAGCAGGCACATCGGCCAGCTCTTTAAATCCGCAGGTCATTTGCGCTGCGCGATAGTTGAATAGCTCGGCATTCACTTCGGTCATGGCGCTGATAGCAACTGAGCGCAGACGCTTCGGCGTCACGGTGCCTTCCAGCCGCAGGGTGTCACGCAGTTCAGCCGGGCTGATTTCGGGCCAGAAAAAGGAATTGCTGATCGCGGGTTCCGCCGCTGCCGGTGGTGGTGGCTCGCTAATAACGAGTGACATAAATACCTCTGAATGGGGGGCGGTGGACGCCAGCGTTAACAAGGCCAAAGACCTGTCGCGGCTGGCGTGCCGCCCTGCGCGGGGCGCATTTTGTTAGCCGCCGGATGCCTTTTTAATTTCGCGTTCCAGCTGCTCAATCGCTTTTTTAACGCCGCTGTTGATATCCAACTGGTAGGCGCGCTGCATATGCTGTAAAGCAAGTCCAGCCCTGCCCAACGAGCGATAAACCGTGCCGACGACTTTGTGCAATTTGGCGCGCACAAGGTCGGGCATGTCTTCGCCGTCAGTCAGTTCAAGCGTGTTAAGAAGCGGCTCAATGTCCACCGTCTCGCCTGCCGCCATTTCGCGCAGGGCAAGCAGCGTAACTTCCTCAGCCAACAGATAGCCTGTCGGGCGGGTAAAGTCCTCAGTGGTGGCGAGCTTATGCTTAAGGGCGTAACGCGCTATTTCCAACGCACCGGCAATATCTCCGGCATCCAGACGCCAGATCATCACGGTCATTAAAATGGCGTCCTGCGCCCCCTTGCCTTCGGCGAGAACACCGTCAACCCAAGGCGCATAATCCGGCAGCATGCTGCGTTTTAGCTCGGCTTTGGTTTCGTTCGACTTGACCTGTTTTAGCCGGGCTTTATCCTCATTGAGCTTTCTTAGTTGCAGTTCGTAGCCAGTCGCATGGCGCAGCAGGTTGCTATCCTGCTGCGCGGCCTCGATAGCTGACTGCCGCAAAAAGTGACTACGGGCAGGGCTGATCATGACTTATTCCTTCTTGTCGCCTGACTTATCGTCTTGGTTTTCCGGCTCGTCTTCTGCCTTGCCTTCTGGCTGGGCTTCGGGTTGAGCGCTCAACGCTTTTGCAGCTTCGATAATGGCAGCAGCAAGGCCGCTATAATCATTAGGCGCAGCAGACAATGCAGCCACTTCAGGCTCAGCAGTCGCCAGCATTTCGATGTTTTCAACGATGCAGCCGCAGCCGTAATCTTCAACCACGTAATCGTCATTGATAGATTCGTAGTTTTCTACGCGGTCACGCTTCGGGTTTTCTTCAATGTGGCGGCGGTGCGTTTCGTCCTGCCAGTAAATAGAAAGGTTATCCAGACGGGTGACAAAGAAGGCATTGGCAGGGAAGCCCGGCACACGAACGGCGGGTAAATTGCCGATGCGTTTCTGGCTGATGATCAAATCTGCCGCCATTGATTCGGTATTAGCCTGCGTTTGATTGACCAGCGGGAAATACTTGTCAGCCAGCAGCTGACGCCCGCAGATAACAACCAGTTCAATGTCGTCCTGATACACCGGATCGATCAGGCTGTTCACTACGTCCATCACCGCCGCGTCGAGGTTGGCATAAACACCGCCTTTCCCGATTTTCACCGGCAGCGCGGAGATTGTGCCGTCGTCATTCAGCTTGCTACCCAACACGCGCTTAGCGGCGTTGCGGCGATATTTCTGCATCCAGCCCTCACCCACGTCTTGCAACAGCGGGTATTTCAGACGGTTAGAGGTCGGCGCGCGGGTAAAGCCATTGAAGCCGATCAGAATGCGGTCAAGCGCCTGACGCTGAATAATGGCGTCACGTAATTTCGTTTGGAAATCGTTGTAACGCGCCCACAGGTCGAGCTTGTTGTAAGGCCAGTGGAAATCGTAGTTAGTCTGCTGGCAGAAATAACCTTCGGCATCCAACGCGGTGAAATCCGCAGTCTCGCGCACGTCGCCGCCACTGGTATTTGTGGTGCTGGCGATAGTGCTGGATACGCCAACGCCGATTTTTTCGCCCTTCATTTCATCAACAGGAATGATGTTGATACGCTTGAGGAATTCCGAGGACTCCTGAACGCGCGTCATCAGGCGCTGCGTTACAGATGGCTCAACGCTGAATTTCTTGTTCAGCTCATCGGACTGAATACCGTTGAGCTTCGCGAGCTGCGTCATAAACGCATTAAATTTAAAGCGGGTTGTTTTACGCATTTCTTTTCCTATTACAAAGGATCATTAATCTGAGAATGACGGCGCTTAGCAGTCGGTCACGGTGTCTTCCGGGTTGTTGCTGCCGCCGCTGGCCGGAGGGCGCTGCGTGAACGTCGAAGGCTGGGATTTTTCCAGCTTGTCTTTCAGCGCGCTGAATTCTTCACTGTCTTTCGCCGTGGATTTTTCCAGCGCGTCGAGACGTTTAGTCAGGGTGTTTTCCACCTTAGTCAGCCTGACGTCCTGACTTTCCAGCCCTTTCTGGACGTGATCGGCCACTTCGGTCACGGCGTCGTGAACCTCTGTAAAACGGGCGTCATCACTGGCTTGTTTACGGGAGAAGGTTTGTTTAATGCGGTCAACCAGAGAGGGACGTGATTCGATTTCTTCAAATTCGATCAGCGTTTCTTCGGCGGCTGTAAACAGGTTTTCAGCAGATTGTTTTCGGTGCGCCAGCGGGTTCTGCTGAGCCTTCGCGCTGAATTGCAGGTATTCGGTGCCGAGGCTGGCCGGGCTGTCGGTCACAGCCAAACCAATCAGATAGGCTTCTTCGGTATCGGAGAATTTCGGATTAACTTCGATTGAGGTGTAAACCTTTTGACGTGCCTTCGTCATGGCGACCAGTTCAGGCGTCGGATCGATATCAGCGTAGAGGGCCAATTTTCCCGCCAGTGCGCCTTCGGTAATTTCTTCGGCATAACACGCCTTTACATCACCAAACATGCGGAAAGTGCTGTCAGCCGAATAGCCTTTGATGTGCTCCATGTTAATGCGAGCACCGTAAACCTGCGGATCGTAATTTGCCGCCATTTGCGAAATCCATTCGCGAGAAATGGTGCGCCCGTCAGTGGTCGCCCCTTCTACGCAGATGCGAAAACGCTTTGCTTTTGTTGCCATCTTTCTGACTCCGGTGGTGTGGATGTTTCGAGATAGCTAGTTTCCCGAGAGCAGCGCCACGCAGCCAGCGGGCGCGGGTTGATGCTCGATGGCACAACGTGGACCGCGCGAAGATTGGCAGGCCAGTCGGTAACGTGACGGCATGATCACTACAAACAGCACCATACTCAGCGACCCACGACGACAGGCGGCACTGCTTTACTGGCAGGGTTTTTCTGTGCGCCAGATTGGGGAAATGCTGAACCAGAAAACGCCCACCGTGCAGAGCTGGAAAACACGCGATAAATGGGAGGACATTGCCCCTATCTCTCGCGTTGAAGCCAGCATGGAAGCGCGGCTGATCCAGCTCGTACTAAAAGACGTCAAAGGGGGAAGTGATTACAAAGAAATCGACCTGTTAGGCCGACAGATTGAACGACTGGCGCGGGTTAACCGCTACAGCATGACAGGCAGCGAAGCCGACCTGAATCCGAACGTCGCCAACCGCAACAAAGGGGACCGCAAAGCGCCGGAGAAGAACGTTTTCAGTGATGAATCTATCGGAAAACTCGGCGATATTTTCATGGGTGAGTCCTTCGAATATCAAAGGGGATGGCACCGCGCCGGGATGCAGCACCGGATCCGCAACATCCTCAAATCGCGCCAGATTGGCGCAACGTTCTATTTCGCCCGCGAAGCGCTGATCGACGCGCTGACTACCGGGCGTAATCAGATATTCCTGTCAGCCAGTAAGGCGCAGGCGCATGTCTTCAAAAACTACATTATCGACTTTGCCCGACAGGTGGATGTGGACCTGAAAGGCGATCCGATTGTGCTACCGAACGGCGCACGGCTAATTTTCCTCGGCACCAACGTTCGCACCGCGCAGAGCTATACCGGCAATCTGTACTTAGACGAATATTTCTGGATACCGAAGTTTCAGGAGCTGCGCAAAGTGGCGTCGGGCATGTCGTTGCATAAGAAATGGCGCAGCACCTACTTTTCTACCCCGTCGAGTCTGGCACACAGCGCCTATCCGTTCTGGTCCGGGGAGCTGTTCAACAAGGGACGCCGCAGCAAATCAGACCGGGTTGAAATCGACCTGTCACATAGCCATCTGGCGAAAGGCGCGCTATGCGCCGACGGGCAGTGGCGGCAGATTGTCACGGTTGAAGATGCGCTGACCGGCGGCTGCAACCTGTTCGACCTCGATCAGCTTTCGCTGGAATACAGCCCGGCGGAATACGACAACCTGCTGATGTGCGAATTTGTTGATGATAAAGCGTCGGTATTCCCGTTCGCCGAGTTGCAGGGCTGCATGGTGGACAGTCTCGACGAGTGGGAGGATTTCGATCCGTATCTTATTCGCCCATTTGGGTATCGCCCCGTCTGGATTGGTTACGACCCATCGCACACAGGCGACAGCGCCGGTTGTGTGGTACTGGCACCGCCAGCAGAACCGGGCGGCAAATTCCGCATTCTGGAGCGCCACCAGTGGAAAGGCATGGACTTTGCTGCACAGGCGAAAAGCATTGAAGACCTGACGAAACGCTACGTTGTGGAATACATCGGGATTGATGCCACCGGTATCGGTCAGGGCGTTTTCCAACTGGTTCAACAGTTCTTCCCGGCGGCGCGAGAAATTCGGTACACACCTGAGGTCAAGACCGCGATGGTGCTGAAAGCGAAAAACACGATTTCATCTGGCCGACTGGAGTACGACACCGGCCACACCGATATCACCGCCAGCTTTATGGCGATCCGCAAGACCATGACCGCCAGCGGCAACCGCTCAACCTACGAGGCCAGCCGCAGCGAAGAAGCCAGCCATGCCGACGTCGCGTGGGCCACCATGCACGCCCTGTTAAATGAACCGCTTACCGCAGCCAACGGCGGACAGAGCAGCAATATTCTGGAGTTTTATTAAATATGAGTAAGCGCAAATTCCGAAAGCCAGCACCCGCCGCCGCGCCAGCACAGCAAGCCGGTGCACAAGCGTTCAGCTTTGGCGAGCCGACACCCGTTTTAGACCGCCGGGAAATACTGGATTACATCGAGAGCACCGGTAACGGGCGATGGTATGAACCGCCAATCAGCTTCGAAGGTCTGGCACGCAGTGCGCGGGCGGCTGTTCACCACAGTTCGCCTATGTACGTGAAGCGAAACATTTTGGCTTCAACGTACATCGGCCACCCATTACTTTCTCAGCAGGAGTTCAGCCGCTTCGCGCTGGACTATATTATTTTCGGCAATTCGTTTTTGGAGCAGATCCCGAACCAATTAGGCGAACCGGTGCGCCTTGCATGCAGCCCGGCAAAATACACGCGGCGCGGGGTTGAGCAGGATAAATACTGGTTTGTGCAAGACTGGAAAGAAGCCCACGAATTTACGTCCGGTAGCGTGTTTCACCTCATTGAACCGGATATCAATCAGGAGCTGTACGGCCTGCCGGAATACCTCAGCGCGCTCAACTCGGCATGGCTCAATGAGTCCGCAACGCTGTTTCGCCGCAAGTATTACCAGAACGGCGCGCACGCTGGCTACATCATGTATATGACCGATGCAGCCCAAAGCAGCAGCGACATTGAGCAGATGCGCAAAGCGATGCGGGACACGAAAGGACTGGGGAATTTCCGCAATCTGTTTATGTATGCACCCAACGGGAAGAAGGACGGGATCCAGATTATCCCGCTGTCAGAAGTGGCGACGAAAGATGATTTCTTTAACATCAAGAAAGCGACACGCGACGACCTGTTAAGCGCGCACCGCGTTCCGCCGCAGATGATGGGGATTATTCCAGACAATGCCGGGGGCTTTGGTGACGTACAGAAGGCGGCGCAGGTGTTTGTCAGGAATGAACTAACGCCGTTACAGGAAAGAATGAAGGAGCTGAATGACTGGATCGGTAAAGAGGTCATCCGGTTCAAACCTTACGAACTTTCAGCAGAATAACCTCCGCCCTATCAATGGCCTCCCATCACGGAGGCCAAAGCTCACCCCATCAGACCGCAGCAGCGCGATTCTAAACGCCCCACCCAACAAACACACCCGAACTCAACAAACCGCAGAAAGCAGCCCAGCGGGCCGCAGGCTGCGCCATTTCCTGCGCTAAACGCTGCTCTGCGCGCAATGTTACCCGCCTGCCCGCTGTGACTTTATCGATCGGTTTTAATGCACTAGCTCGATCCGCCGAAAGCCCAGCCTTAGCGGGCTTTGCGGCGTAACGCGATCCTTTTGGATCATGCAATAGCATGCGGGCTATGCATGCACATGCCCTATTTCGGTTTATTGTAGTTTTCCGTTGGTATTCTCAGTGGAAAACATCAGGTTTTTTAATAAGGACATCATCAGAAGAAGTTAGCTGTTGGATGGCTTCACTTGCCATTTCTGCAATAAAAACAATCGCTACTTCTCTCTCATTTTGACGACACTCAACGCATGACGATAACTTAGCAACCAAAGCAATACGTTCCAATAATTTCGCTGTATGTAACACATTCATCAACAACAACCCTCCCAATAGATACTGTTCATACGTACAGTACTATAAGTTATTACAAAATAATTTCCATATTTTTCTGTAAGTTATTCATTTAGGGTTATTCACTACCTGCAGATTTCTCACGTCAGACCCTGCCATACAATGTATTCTGTCAATGAAAACTCAATGGAAGGTCTCGAGGCGAAAAACGCCCAAAAGAGACTAAATGAAGGTAACCGTTCATAAAAAAGCCTGACTGCATTAATCTAATGCCGATCGTTTAAGAGTACTTGAACGATCCTGCCAGTAAGAGACAATCCGGGAACAGCCTTCTGTTCCCGGATTTTTTATGTCTGAAGATGACATGGATTTTGTTGTTGATGCTTTCTCCTCT
>Ga0209847_1000150_pt1 | contig 30045 bp, 32 predicted proteins | sample OrgsoiDNA_201060_FD_185808 | JGI IMG/M metagenome (GOLD analysis project Ga0209847, IMG submission 185808) | Permafrost soil microbial communities from the Arctic, to analyse light accelerated degradation of dissolved organic matter (DOM) -... | ecosystem: Environmental > Terrestrial > Soil >... | reverse complement strand
TGATTACATCGAGATGTTCTACAACGCAAAACGCCGCCATGGTTTCAACAATCAGCTGTCACCGGTAGAGTTTGAAAAGCGTTACGCAATGAGCTTGCAAGGTGTCTAGAGAATCCGGGGCGATTCACAGGTTGCTATGGGTGCGATCCTGGTCGAGCTGTTCGCAAGCATCTTCGATGAACTGAAGGACTGGTATCAAAACGGCCGTGCCGAGGAGTCGACGGTAGGTACAGAACTCAAACGTCGCCTCAAGCGCGTAGGGGTTCGTGTAGCCAAGCAATGGAAAACCGTTCTGGACGCGGCTGCCGGCGGTTTTGTTACTGGTATTCTGTCGAACCTGGTCACTGTTCTGATCAATGCGTTTCTAACGACAGCGAAGCGGACCGCTCGAATGATCAGGGAAGGTGCTAGGTCCCTGGTTATCGCTTGCAAGACTCTGCTCCTGCGCCCCGAAGGCATGTCACTGAGTGATGGATTACATGAGGCGTCAAAGGTTTTGATCGGTGGAGGGATTGTTGTTGGCGGTGTACTGCTTGAGGAGGCCATCAGTACCTACCTGAAAGCGGTACCATTCTTAGCCCCCTTCGCAGATCTTGCAACTGCTGTCATCGTTGGTACTTCAACGGCCATCATTTCCACACTGGCGGTGTACTTGGTCGACAAGGCCGATCTATTTGGTGTGAATCGAGCGAAAATGCTCGATCAGATCAACTCCGAGCTCGATGCATCCCTTTACTCCCTAGAAAATCAAGAATCCGCCCTTATTGGTCAGTTCCGAGCTCTGGCTTTGTAACTGCGCGTTCGGCCCGGAAGCTAGTTAGTCACTGAGGCCCGTCTAGCCTCCTGCTCGCTTTGGGGGATAGCAGCAGACGCGAGCTTCAGTTTTTGGTCGATGGGTCCTAGTCGTGGATGGCCGCTATTGGCCCAGAGTGTGTAAAAACGCCTTCGCGAACACTTGCTATGATTTCTTAGGATTTCATCGCAGGGATCGCCCATGAAGCGCTTTATCCAAGGTGAACATCGAGGCCAAGGCACCTTACTTCCCGAGAGCCTCGACGACTACGTCAGCGATACCAATCCGGTACGCGTAGTCGATGTCTTTGTCGACGAACTCGACCTGGTCAATCTGGGTTTTGAAGGTGCCATTCCAGCCGACACTGGCCGGCCTGCTTACCACCCCGCGATCTTGCTGAAGATCTACATCTACGGCTATCTCAACCGCATCCAGTCGAGTCGACGTTTGGAGCGAGAAGCCCAGCGCAACGTCGAACTGATGTGGTTGACCGGGTGTTTGATGCCGGACTTCAAGACGATCGCCAACTTCCGAAAAGACAACAGCAAAGCCATCAGAGCCGTCTGTCGCCAGTTCGTTGTGCTGTGTCAGCAGTTGGGACTGTTCGGAGAGCATCTGGTCGCCATCGACGGCAGCAAATTCAAGGCCGTCAACAATCGCGACCGCAATTTCACCAGCGCCAAACTGAAGCGGCGAATGGAAGAAATTGAATCGAGCATCAACCGTTACCTGACGGCACTCGATGCTGCTGATCGGCAAGAACCAACAGCTTCCGAGCCCAGTGCCGTGCGGCTGGAAGAGAAAATCGCCAAGCTCAAAACTCAAATGAAAGAGCTTCAGGCAATCGAAATCCAGCTCAATAAATCGCCGGATAAACAGGTCTCACTGACCGATCCAGACAGCCGATCCATGATGACGCGCGGCACGGGAATCGTTGGCTACAACGTGCAGACAGCGGTCGATACCCAGCACCATTTGATCGTTGCGCATGAGGTGACCAACGTCGGTTCCGACCGCGATCAACTCAGCTCGATGGCCAGGCAGGCCCGCGAGGCGATGGCGTCAGATACGTTGTCGGTAGTGGCGGACCGAGGTTATTTCAAAAGCGAACAAATCCTGGCTTGTCACAATGCCGGCATCACCGCCTATGTGCCCAAACCGATGACCTCTGGAGCCAAGGCTGACGGGCGTTTCAATAACGATGCCTTCATCTATGACGCGGCAAAAAACGAATACATTTGCCCGGCTGGAGAGGCGCTGATCTGGCACTATTCCTACGTTGAAAAAGGCCTGAAGTTGCACCGTTACTGGAGTTCGAAATACCGGAGCTGCGCGTTGAAATCGCAGTGCACCCCGAGCACGGAACGACGAGTTCGACGCTGGGAACATGAAGCTGTACTGGAGGAAATGCAGGCCCGGCTGAGCAAAGCACCGGAGATGATGCGAGTCCGAAAACGGACTGTTGAGCATCCCTTCGGGACGCTCAAACAATGGATGGGTGCGACACACTTCCTGACGCGGAAGCTGGCCGGGGTGGGTGCGGAGATGAGTTTAAATGTGCTCGCCTACAACATGAAACGGGTCATGAAAATCATCGGTGCTCACGGTTTGATGAAGGCGCTGTCGGCCTAAAAAAGGCTGATTTTGGCCCATCCCAGAGGCTGTAAAAACAGCATTGACGTGTTCCAGGCCGCGACTGATGCGACACGCAGCATTTGCCTTGCGATCTTTCAGCCACGAACGTCGATGATCCAAGACGATGAGGCCATGAGCGTTTTTACACACTCTGGGCCGATTTGAGCCGTTCACAACCGAAATAGAGCTCGGCAAATTTGAGCCCCGTGGACGCTCTGAATGCGAACGGGGAAGCGCTGGTCGCTGTATGGGATGCTCCCAACACACGGTTTGATTGCAGTGACACGACCATTTGTTAGAGATCGATCCTCGGCTTTGGCTTTCTCATACTCGGCTTACGTTTGGCTCCAATAGCCTTATTCGCTTGAGACAGTTGCTGCTCCAGAGTTTCGGCGCGGGCCTGGTGTGCTGCAGTCAATTGCCGAGCTTGACTGAGCTCACTTTGGATTGACTCGAGCCGCCGTTGTAACTGCTCGACCTGCCGCCCGGCGGCTTTGAGTTGGATCATCATCGCTTTGCCCTCCTCCCTAGCTTGATCGACCTCGCGGTGGGCGCGATCTTCGACGCCACGGACGTAGCTTTCCTGCTAGATGCGCTCCTGCTCAGCCTTGAGCCGCAGCACCTGCAATTCCTGCTGGAGTGCCTGACTTTGTTGCTGAGCCTGGCCGCGCTCGCGGAGCAGATCTTCGCGCTGTTGCTGCAGGTCCTCGATCTGCGTCTGACGCTGCGCCAGCAACAACTCGAGGTCAGCCAGTCGCGTCTCGCGCGGATTGGCGTCCCGCCACGGCCTCCACCGTCCGCTGACGAAACTGCGCCGCGTCCTGACGCGCCTGCTCCTCGACTGCGGCGACCCGCTCACGCTCAGCGGCGACTACCTGTCGTTGTTTGTCCAATGCCTGTTCAGCGACACCCTGTGCTAGGTGGATCGCCTGTTGCCACACGGCGACAAAGGCCTGCGACACCTCGCCCGGCAGTGCCGGCAGGCGGGTCTCGCCATTCAGACGTTCGGCCAGCCGTGACCACCATTGATCAAGCAGTCCCCCGACCCGCGCCGGGCTACCGCGCCCGAGCTCCAAGCGTACGCGCTCCACCGTCGGCCGTTCGCCACGGGCCAGCACCGCGTCGGCCGCGGCGAACACGTCATCTTCCGGCCCCCCTACTGCCATTGATCATCTCCGCGTATATTAGGTCTGATAATGGAATGTTATCCGACGTTATTTTCCGAAGACTGAAATTTCAGTCCGATGGCCGTAATCAATACTACCGATCAGTGGCCGCTGGTCGACGAAACGCCGCTGGACCTGCATGGCCTGGCCGCCAACGCGCAGGAAGCCGCGGCGGCGTTTATCGCCGCCGACCCCGACCAACACCCTGCGCAGCTACCGCAGTGCCCTCGCCTACTGGTCCGCCTGGCTGCAGCTGCGTTATGGCCAGGCACTGGGCGATACCCCGCTGCCGCCGGCGGTGGCGCTGCAATTCGTCCTCGATCATCTGGCCCGCCCCTTGGAACACAGCAGCTGGGCGCATCTGCTACCGCCGTCGATCGACGCCGCGCTGGTGGCAGCACGGGGCAAGGCCAGACTCGGGCCTTTGGCCTACAACACGGTCAGCCATCGTCTGGCGGTGCTGGGTAAATGGCACCGCCTGCAGAGCTGGGACAACCCGTGCGAGGCGCCAGCACTGAAGACCCTGCTGCGCGAAGCGCGCAAGGCGCAGTCGCGTCAGGGTGTAAACGTGCGCAAGAAGACCGCGATGGTGCTCGAGCCGTTGCGGGCGCTGCTCGCCACCTGCGACGACGGGGTGTGCGGGGTCCGCGATCGCGCCCTGCTCTTGCTGGCCTGGAGCGGTGGCGGCCGGCGGCGTTCCGAGGTGGTGGGCTTGCAAGTGGGCGATGTACGCCAACTGGATGCCGACACCTGGTTGTACGCCCTGGGCGCCACCAAGACCGACACCGGCGGCGTGCGTCGGGAGAAACCACTGCGCGGGCCGGCAGCGCAGGCACTCAGCGCTTGGTTGGCCGCCGCTCCCGCTGACAGCGGTCCGCTGTTCCGCCGACTGTACAAAGGTGGCAAGGTTAGCACTACCGCGTTATCAGCCGATCAAGTGGCGCGCATCGTCCAGCGCCGTGCTCAACTGGCCGGGTTAGAGGGTGATTGGGCCGCGCACAGTTTGAGGTCGGGGTTTGTGACCGAGGCCGGGCGTCAGGGCGTGCCGTCGGGCGAGGTGATGGCCATGACCGAACACCGAGGCGTCGGCACGGTCATGGGTTATTTCCAGGCTGGCTCGCTGCTCGCCAGTCGGGCCACAGAACTGATGTGTGACCCTGATCTCCAACCCAAGATTAAAGCGCGGCAGGCAACAGGGGATGGCATCGTGCGTTATCTCGCCGAGTATGCGGACAAGCACGCAATCAACACGCTAAAGCAGCGCTTGGCCGCATTGGCTCAGTGGCACATCACGCAGGGATTCCCTGATCCCACAAAAACGCCGACTGTTAAGCAAATGATCAAGGGCATCCGGACATTGCATCCGACCCAAGAAAAACAGGCAGCCCCTCTCCTTCTACTTCACCTGGAGCAAGCGGTAGGCTGGCTTGAGCGAGAGGCAGCTCTCGCGGCTGAGCGCGGCGAATTTGTAAGTATGATCAGACATCGGCGAGACATTGCTTTGGTGCTGATCGGGTTCTGGCGGGGTTTCCGGGGTGATGAGCTGGCACGTCTTCATGTCGAACACACCCAAGCCGAATCAGGGATAGGGATCACTTTCTACCTGCCGCATACGAAAGGCGATCGGCAACACCTGGGGACGACATTCCACACCCCTGCGCTCAAGAAGCTCTGCCCCGTTCAGGCTTACATCAACTGGATCACCGTCGCCGGTATTGCGCGCGGGCCTGTATTCAAGAAGGTCGATCGTTGGAGCAACCTTGCTGACGGCGGTATCAACTCTAATAGCCTGATACCTCTGCTTCGCCGCATCTTCGAGCAGGCTGGCGTCTCAGCGGATCTCTATAGCAGTCACTCCATGCGCCGCGGATTCGCGACATGGGCATCGGCGAATGGCTGGGACATTAAGAGTTTGATGAGCTATGTGGGGTGGAGGGATGTGAAGTCGGCGCTGCGATACGTGGATGCAGGCATGTCGATTGGAGGTCTGACGGCCCGTTCAACTAACCCACCAATAGACACATTCTGATCAGGTGCGGAAAGGTGGAAGCTTCAACCGAGCTAAGTATTTCAGGTATCTGAGTCTTCTTGAGCATGGCAGGTCGAGCCCTACCCTGGACAAGCTTCAGGATTTGTCTGAAGCCCTCGGTGTAAGCCCCCTGGTGCTGCTGGGCGCGGCTACCGCGATTAAAGAAGGCGTTCCGGTCGATGAGCTCATCGACGAATTTGCCGCTCAGATGCGGCCGTTCGAAGCCGACGGCATCCTCAATGCAGCCCGCTCAGAGTTGATGGGTAGGAGTTGCTTAGTCGTCCAGCCGGCCGAGTCATCGATCGAGCACTGAAAGCGTCAATCCAGTAGTGCAAATGTCAGGGGCTGACCCAAGCGCAGACATCCCAGAATCTTGGGGTGAACAAGATGACCGTCAGCAGGTATTGGCGCGAGTCGGAGTGATGCAACCTTTTTTGAACCCCCCCGTGCATGATCTAAGCCGCGCCTCATGAATAGCGATCACAATTCAGCCCGCCGTAGCCATGTGGGGCACCACCTTCGCGCACTCTGCAGCCAGTCGGGGTAGAAGCTGGAGGGGGTCGCCACGCCAGAGAATACAGCCCGCTAAGATGACGCATAGTACTGAAACATTCCAAGGTGTTGGTGCACGACACCCCAGTCAGGTTGCTTATTTACTCAAAGGGAAATGTCCGCAGATTCTGACTGCGAGGAGCTCCCATTCCAGATGCGTGTAACATTAGCGTGTCAGGAACGTAATGAAACTAAACCAAGCCGTTTAATGAGCTGACGGTTGTAACGGCAAACTGCTTTCATCATCAATGAGCCAAAGGAACGCTTCGGGATGTTTCGTACTATCGCCCGACTTCCATATACTGCCACTGGGTAGTCGTAAAACAGATCCATGAACGCATCGACCATGTCCAGAATTTTCGGTGATTGAGTTCGACCGTAGGCGTCGAACCACACCAGCTTGCTCAAGCTCGACGTGGTTGGGCCAGTTAAAATGAGCCGCCGGGATAGTGCCGTGCCCCTAAGGCACTCGTCGGCGTGAAACCAAGCAATTATGATCCCCGATGGAAATGAAACAAACATCCCTATGTCAGCTTGCGCACCAAAAATCTCGTCGCCCTCAGTAACAGCTAGCGCCATGGAGAACCTCATCTGGGTCAAGAACTGCATTTGCATACCCACTCCGAATGACAGCTATCGAAACCGGCCAGAAAACCCGGAAATAAAGCCATCCAAATGAGGGTTGTAGATATTGCGCGAGAGCTCTATCAACTGCGTCGAAAGTTGCCGCCCTCGATCTTGAGTAAAAACATTGGCTGACCTACCCAGCCCGGAAAAGTTGTCAAAATAATGATGGCGCTGATCAAACGATCGCAAGTATCGCTCCGCAATGGGGCGATCACCGTCCTCTACAACATCCAAAATCAGGCCCGTTAAAAGCGTAGCGAGCCGCCTACGTGCCACGTTACTGGCCAGTGGACCCACGTGTAGATTGTATCTGAACAGCTGAGTATCAGTGTTGATCGCCTGCTTGGGGAATAATGACGTTATAATGCCGTGCCTCGGGTATAGGAATACTCTGATGAGGAGTTGGATAAGACGCCATTTACTATCGTCTACTCCTTCACTGAGGATGCTATTCTCAACTCTGAACATGTATGCTTGTACAGACAATAGAGCAGGCATCGCCTCGATTTCTAAACCCGAGTGCGCCTTGAATACAATATTGTTGGCGGCATGATAGTATCCAAATAGCTTTAACGCCATACTCAATTTGTAATTGTATACTCCTGGCGTATCAAGCAATGGCACCAAATGTATAGAGCAAACTGTATGAAACACCGAACACCACTCAGCAAGCATGGTCGGAACCTTGAATTGTTGAATGTGATCACAAAAACAATGGTAGCAAAATGCACCCCGGTAATAACGAGGAATCAGCCAAGAGCATTTTTGTGAAAAGCTATCAAAATCAGACCGGGATAACTCTAGCTGTTTTAATGAGCGACTGACAAACTCACTATACTGGTCAAAATCAGGATAAAAATCACCCTTCTGCATGCAGTCTTGATAAATTTCCACAAGGTCATACAGTGGTAATTTCCCGACCCTAGGAATTGCACCCTGCCGAAAAAGCCATGAGGAAAAAAGCTCATTTGGCAACGGCTCGGAAACTTTACTCATTTTGAGACCACCGACTAATGCCCCGCTGTTTCCTGAGCAGCGGATGGCACAGGTTCAGCATTGTAAGTGCCAAATTTCCTTGGGTTCTTTCATGCAGTTCCGACAACTGAACATCTGTAACACCATCCAAGCCAAAGACCTCTATTACATGTGTGAGATGTACAATATACTGACTTTCCCCTGTAAAGCTTTGCAGGTAGTACTCATTGCGCTCATGGCACCCGATTATGTCACGATGACGTATACTGCAATCAATCGCGCTTCTCAACAGAGATTGAGATATCACGAAATGCACGTTTGGCCATGCGGTTGTCAATTTACTCAGATGGGCAACAGTAATCTTTTTCATCGCCAGCGTTACGGCAAAGTCATCTATATCTTCGATGCATACGATTGTGATGGGGCGCAAACTTACCAGCGACGTTACATATGCCGGAATCGGGGCTCGATGAGCTATGTTTTCTCCTATCAGCCCCAGCTCATAATAGCATGCATCGAGTAAGTTCAAGCCACTAAGAGCCGGCCTTGTTGCAATGTACAAGCATGTGGCACCGAAAAGCGATTTCAATCTCTCCATGAGGGTCGAGAGACCCGATCCAGGCATGGCATCGATAATAGTTATGGATGGGACACCACAGGCAAGCTGATGAGAGATTGTATTGTAGATCATTTGCTGGCAAGGAGTCATTTTAGCTTTTAGTCTTTGTTCCATTTCGCTCAGCCTTCGGAGTATGCAAGTTAAAGCCAAACCTCATTGCGATATTTGGTAGTCGTGGAAACTGCTCAGGCGTTATCCGTTCAACGCCAGAGTCAATAGCATCCATGGCTAGACATTTCATGATCTTGACAACGTTATCCATAATCCCGTGCGACGCAGTATGAATTAGAGTCCTAATCTCTGGGGATGCAAGATCGGATTTAACCTTAAGAGGCAAATGCGCTTCGTAGGTCGCAAGAAAGTCGACAAAATCCTGACCAATCTTCCAATCATCGATATAATATTGTACGTAACGCCTATCAATTATTCGATCGAGCGTTAGAATATCGCAAGCTTCGGTATTGCCAAACGCTATAACGCACAGCTTTAATGTGCCCGCCAGATTACGCATCAACGAAAGAAGAGTTCGCTTTTGGGCATAAGGCTGCAACAGTGCATCATTTAGCTCATCGATAACAATAGCGCAGATCCCATTATCTGCGATATACCTTAAAATTAGCTCTTCTTTGTTTGCAGTGCTGCGGCGAGCTATATCGATACCAAAAGCCTCACACAGACGATCGTGTAGCTTGAAGCGGTTGGTATTCTCGGACAACTCAATAAAAACCATTTTTTTATCTGAGTGCGCATTAATAAATTTCAAACGGTGCCAAGCAGCCGATTTACCATCGCCTCCGTGCCCATGAATGAAGATACAGGACGCCTGGATCTGGTTAGCTGTGTACATCATATGGCCAATACACTCAAACATCAGTGCGAATTTTGGAGTGTCAATCCAAAAGTCGTGCCTGCAAATCTCGATTCTTTCGGGAGCCGGAAGTTGAAGCTTGTGTCGATGCTCTTCCAACACATGCAAATAATCAAAGGAGCTTTCCATCGTTATACCTTGAACCTATCTACGATGATTTTGGGCTGTATAATCCTTGTTCCGCTGACACTACTGTCGATTAAACGTGGAGTACCGATTATCGGGGGGGCCGCCGGGGGTTCCGAGAGGCGGTGTGATTTGGGCGTAACGTCCTTGATAGGCGGCTTTTTTTGGCGAGGTTGAACTTCTACCTCTTGCGCTAGTTTTCGTTGGCGCTCCAAGGCTTCAAAGGCATATTCATCATCAATGAATCCCCCAGGCGCGCTATGACCAACCTGTCTAGCGCTAGACAATATTTTATGGCTATTATAGGACTCCCAGTTGCTGGATAGCCTATTACGTGTGTAGGCACACGGTATATGTAGAAATTTTCCCGGTACTAATACCCATATTGACTCCAAATCATATGATTGAAAACGTACTTCAACACCAGTTAGCCCTATGTAGGGCTCGAGCTCGTAGCTAGCATACCTTCGGCCTGCGAAATTAATGCCATAAGGGTGGATCACATGGTTATAGGAGGGAGAAAGAAAGTCAATTTCAAAACGAGTTTGTTCCTCAGGAAGTATTTTTCTATCACTATCAAGCAAGCCCTGCGACTCATAATAATTCCATGCTTGGCGTGGAGTGCAGCCCAATGCTTCATGCACTGTACCATGATAAATGATTGCTTGATCAAAGAAGAACTTTGCACATTGGACAATATCCATCTTGGCGTCCAGCTCAGGAGTTAGGCCCTCTCTTTGAATAACATTGCTACCCGTAGTTCCTGGAAGAAAATGAACTTCGGACATGAAAGTACCTATCACTCGCTCGATCAACCCGCCATACCATGTCTTACCGATCGGGCGATGATCCCAGTCCATTCCCCACTGTTTGCATTTTGCAATAAATCGCGGACTTGTGAAGTCCGTACCATTATCTGTATAGATCAGCAATGGCTTACCCTGAAACGGATAAACTTGTAGGCCATTCGAATATGACTCAAGGTATTTTAACTTGTCCAGAATCGCGAAACTTAGTGCATTAGAGACGGTTCTCAAACTAGGAGCTTTGAAGCTCAGGTAAAAGCCCAAGATAACCCTCGTCAGCGCGCACATTATTAACGTCAGCCAAGGCCGTCCGGCTATAACATTGCTATCGAACTCGTCCACCAGCAACAGGTCGACCATGGTGTGATCCATCTGTACTTGCTGCAGCACGCGCTCCATAACTTTCTTATGAGGTTTGATTTTATGCTTCTCATCTGCCTTTTTTTTACCCAGTTTTCTATAGTCCTTATCCCGTTGAGGCTTGGCGGCTACGAATTTCCGAGCTTGATACTTACTAGGCGGCGCTTCGTTATCATGGCAAAGCCCTTGGGCGCCCTTCCAAACCTTAGCTGACGATGCATCTGGCCCCTTGTAGTTTTCCTGATACGACAACTCAAGAGCGCTGAGCTGTCCGGCCGTAAGCGTTTGGCTTCCGGGCTTGGTTCCTCGTTTTTTTCTCGTCAACTCTAGATAACTGTCAGACTCGAGGAATTTATTGTAGATATTATAGAATTGACTTTTCTTGAGCTCTAAAAGCTCCATAGCTTTAGCGGCATCTATCATGCCGCTTTTCAACTGCTTAAAAACTGCATCGCGTTTGCGAGCGAGCCTCAGTTCCTCGTCGCTGATATCCAGGCAATGATACGGTACGGCCTCATGAACCGCTGGAGGGTTTGCTAGTTTCCACGGCCTTGGAATCCTAAGAGGCGGAACTTTGAGTCTCAAAGGTTTGGACGCGTGGATTGTTATCGATGTCGGAGAATCCTTGGCCATACTTCACCTACCAAACCGAGACCAAACGGTTTTGTTTTAAACACTTATAAAGCTGACTTTTGTTGCCATCAAGCACGGTCATCGCCGACGCTTGTTTGGCTATAATCCCGCACTATAAGCTCAAGGTGTTTGACGATTTGCGGGCGAACGTGGCATCGACACCGGCATCGTTGTCAGTGATGGCATTGACAAGTTCGAGCATGTAAGTGCGGGCAGTAATTCCCGCACTGCATGGATATAAAATCTCGAAGCCGCACACGTTGACGATTGCTGTCTTCTAGGCAAACAAATTTGATAGCTCATTTTGACTCACCGTAGCTCGAACAGGGGACACAAATAGTATCTTGAATGCGTTAAGCATTCAGCTGTTGGAGGGTGACGTTAGCTCAGTATGTTTCAAAGCACAACATGTTTTTTATTTAGTCAAAGCGTCAGAAAGTTGACTGTGCGAGTTAAGTATATATTGAAGAAAACAGTTAAATTATTTTCCCATAAGTTACTCTTTTCTTTTTGCATTACAATCAGACAGTTAAAATCCAGAAAATTAATTAGGCATAAATTGATTACATCAATAGACGACTTAACCGATCAATAAATCCCTTCGATCTCACTGACAAGCCAAGGCATTGACACCGCTCTAGTCTATTTAACCACCTATCAATGGCCCTTACCGCAAGCCATGCCGCCTCCTGGCGAGTTAGATGATCTTCCTCCAAGCCAGCGAGAAAGTTCCATGATGCAAGGGTGTCGATTACCATCCAAGCGAGTACCTTCTAAAGAGATGAGAACCTGTAGGAGCGAGAGACTTTGGCTTGTCCACCGGGAAGCCATTTGGGGCGCCAGAATCTGATAATGATTTTTATCTAAATTTGATAACAGATGTTATGAGCACCATGCCGTGAGGAATGGGCGTAACAAAAACATGCCCCTAGCACACGCATGTTCTGATTGGCCACTTTTGATCGGTCGATAGAACAGTCAACGTAAAAAATCCGGCCTTGTATGGCGTAGCCTTTGAGTGGAAAAATGTATGAGATTTCAACGTTTGATCGGAAAAAAGAAATCTATTTTCCATTCAAAGGCTTAGCATTGCAGTAAAAAGGATGCAGATCAAAGAGATACCGCTTTCCAATTAACTGGTGATCGTCACAACTATTCTTCCAAAAACCTGTGTCGGTTTAAAATTCATGGCCTTACCTACCATTCCTCTCAGCTAGCCTAGACTGACCTTCCACTTATCAGTGTCGTGTCCCGCTTACCATTCAACGTCTACACTCACCGCTAACAAATTCGATATTACGATGCTGGTGTCCACATGGCGTCACCGTTTGTCCCTTTCCCAATTTTCTGCCCTTACGCTGAATGGCGTCCATCAGGCCTCAGTCAATTTCCACAAAATGCCGATGTAATCGCTAACCTAGAGGCTGTCACAGCTTCCAGCCTTCCATTTTTCAGCGTCTGGTACTGCCAACGATATCTGGCTTGGTTGGCGCATAGCTGGAGTCCTGAGCAAGCTTCTGAGGCTTACTATTTTGAAACTACTCACCTCGAGCGCCTTTTAAACTGGAGTTTCTCTCAAGGCTTTTCATTGTTGGATTTAGATTCCAATGGTCTCCTTCAGTACGCGTCCTTTTTTTGCAATCCGCGGCCTGACTGGTGCGCTCCTAAAGCGTGTTCAAAATTCCTCGCGGATCCATTGGATCGTTACCAGAACTGGATGATCAACCCTGACTGGCGGCCGTTCCTTTCGTTACCTCGTGACGCATCACGCCAACTTGGTCTCGCGCAGGCCGTTCTGAATAAATTCTATGACTTTTATTATCATGAGATTTCCTCAAACCGACCCGTACCAATCCTCAAAGGTAAGTCCCTGCATTCGAAGAATTCGCCGAAATTGACAGATTATGAAATGGACTGGTATCTGAGCAATTTTCAAGACCTACCTTACGGTGAGTCTTACAAAATAAGCACGCTCGTATATTTTGCACTCGCTAGGAGTTCAAGGCGCACGCGACGGCGATTAGTGGGCACTTCGAGCAATCCTGGATTGCTCAACCAATTTTCAAAAAATTCTGAGGGCGAATGGGGAGAATTACTCCCCAGAGGCGAATTCAGGATCTTAGGTAATGAATTCACTCTCATGTTTGAACGTTATCTGAGACATCTGGGACTGGATTCTGAAATGCCGATACCTCCACATAGGCTGTTCGCGACATCGCCTGATAGTAAATTTGCGCGAAAATGCAGGGCAGAATTGGTCAGAATGGCACTTGCTTCTGAGGATATCCAAATTAGAGAGGCTGCAAATAAATTCCGATTCCTTACATTTTCCTCCATGCGTAGATCGTCAACATCCTAGTGTAAGGCTGCTGATTCCTCCTCGCAGTTCACACGAAGTGCTCAAGGTATATGGCAGGAAAGCCACCCTAAAAATGGTAGTTTAGTTCCCTTACCAAGTGCATATGGAGAGGCATTTGAGCGTTACCTGATTTACCTGAATATTGATCCCAAACAGCCTTTACCTCAATCCAGCCTCTTCCCCAGAGGGCACTCACTTGGCGCATTTTCCCTCAGAGCGCTTTGGCGGATGATGTGTTCGTTTAGGGGCCGTCTGGCAGATATAGCAATGGCTTCGGATATTCCGAATATTGCCAAAGAGGCTGATAATATCCGGCGACTAACAGCTGTCATGATATCTAGTCGCAAATTCAGTCAATCGTGATCACTATTCTTCCGTCATCAAGATAGGTTATCCAACATCATTTTTTCTTACCTGCCCGCCGCCACCCCACCAAGCCTGACGGAGCAAGATTATCCAACCGTTTGTGGGACGATGCAGCTCAACGCCGGCACTATTCCGCTTTCGCCGGAAAACCTGGCCGACGCGGACTCCAAAGACGGGAAAAGTGAGGCGCAAGGGCCAACGTTCATATAGCTCCAGCCTCATCGCCCGCGTGGCCAGGCCGGCCATGTCGTCTACGGGCCGTTGGAGTGCGGATCCTTTGAGGGGTTAACTTTCTTCGCACGGCCCTAAGGGCACGGGTGTCGTGAATCAAGCCACCTCGCGGTGTCTTGCCCCTGAGGGCTTTCACCCTCGTGCCTGCGGCCAGAGGCCCGCGCTCCGCCTGCTGTCAGGCTCGCGGTTGTAGCTCGCTGGCACCTCGGCTTTAACCGTGTTGTACCTGTGTGTCACCCAATTAGATACCCCGATCATCAATGATGAGAATCGGGCCGGCTTATTAGTCGAATGGTGTATTCAAGGGCTCACAACTGGCGTGCAGCTTTGTTGAGTTCTGCGAAAGCCTGCATTACACGCCCAGTCGTGGCCAAGATAATCAAGGCTGGCATTCAGTGGTATCTGGACAGGTAGGCATTCCTCCCCTACCCGTTTGAAGCCTCGCGCGCACTCCCAGCCATGCCCTAGATAATCTAGCTTGGCGTTTCGCGGGACGAGCACAGCTGAGCACCCGTCGCCCGACCGTTTATAACCTGCAAGGCATTCCCATCCATGGCCGAGATAGTCGAGTTTCGCGTCGGGTGGAACACTAATGGAGCTGCAAGCCTCGCCGGACTTCCTGTAGCCCTTGGCGCAATCCCAGCCGTGGCCCAAGAAATCCAGGCTTGCGTGAGCCGGTACCACAACCGCGCCACAGCTACTGCCTTGACGCGCGTAACCCCGCTGACACTCCCAGCCATGACCTAAGTAATCAAGCTTGGCGTGTTGAGGAACGACGACCTCGCTGCAAGCGTCGCCGCTTTTCTTGTACCCCCTGATGCACTCCCAGTTTCGCTTCGTGTAGTCCAGCTTCGAGTGCGCCGGGAGCTTCACTTGCGCGCCCGCCGGGTTCGAGATTGAGGTGCTCGATGGCTGCGCTGGGGTGTATGCAGGGACGGGAGGCGTCGTTGTGTATGTAGACCCGGACGAACCGTGTGGCTCAGTTAAGGTGCCTGGCTTCCCCGTATATGGATTGACGTTGTCCAGGGTGCTCCAGTTGTTTCCGAAATTACCGTCAGGTGCTGAGCGCTAATGGGGCGCTACGTAGGTTCCGTTTGCACGGGTATAGCCACTGACGTGAACCGCCCCGCCGCGAGCGTGGGCATCCTCAGCCCAACCGAACCCCAGGAGGCCGATAATCACTAAAGCAGTAGCGCCCAAATCCCTGAGCCATTTCATCGACGTGTCCATGGTCACCTACGAAAGATTGGAATGCAGCAGCCTCCATTTCGGTTCGCGACGGGGCTCTCCTGGTCATGGTATCAATGCGCCATCAATCCTGTATGTAAGTTGGTACACCGCCTAGCGGTTTGTGTCGATTCTCACGCTAATCGTTTCGATACTGTTCGTGGCACCTCACCTTGCCCCGAGGCGATTAACGTTGGCGTTTCAGTAGTGAGTCCAGCTTGCACTTGACCCCGATCTTCGGATTCAGCTTCAACGCCTCCTCGTAACACCCGATAGCTTCAGAAGCTTGGCCAAGCGCCTCATGAGCCAATCCTTGCACCTTCAAGGCAGTGGGCTTCCAAGCCGGATTACCGTCCGCACCAAGACCACGAGCTCGGATCAGCGCCGCCAAGATAGACTCCAACTCTGCAACGACCGGTTTTTCTTTGAGCATGGATTCAGCGGTGAGAATCACGTCTGAGTAGTTCGTCGACCCCAGCAACGCTACATCTGCCGCACCTTCATCCACCAAGGCGCCATCGGCGCCGTACCGGTACTCTCCTCCGCCTGCAACTTTGGCTACAAGCTGCAAATTGGCCTCGTCAAATCCGAACCGCTCGCACGCACGTGCTGGCGTCACAGCAAAGAGCTGCCGGCCCTCTTTGATGTCAAACAGGAACAGTTTATGCGATCCTCCGTGGGGCTATTGGCTGTCGTGCAGAACGCCAGGCGCCCGGATTGCGAAATCCCGCTGTCCAGTATGTTGGCAGAAAGCTCTTTGGTGATGATCGGAGCTCCTTTTGCGCTGAAGACATGGAATGTCCCGGATAAGGTGCTTCCGAAATGCCAGTCCTCCAGGCAAAAGGTGCCGTTGTCGGCGACTGCCCCGTTGTTTGGACGCGCCATACGGGCATCTACTCGAACCGTGTTCCCCTCAACGTCGACAAGGACGTACCTGCCCTCGCCTGCTTCCCGGCTCCCGCCTCGACTGCCATCTGGCGTCGAGTCTTTCCATGAGAGCAGCCACTTTTTCCCTGGGGCACGACGAACCATCCCGTGATACCCAATGGCAGTTATAGTGAGGAAACTGCCACCAATCTCGAAAGCCAGGTCTTCGCGGGGAGCGCTTTTGTCGTGCTGCTGAGTTGGGCGTTTTCTAAACCAGCTAAACATGGCCATCAAACCTGACTGATTAATTATGGGTTTTCGTAACGGATGTTGTCTGCGCCCAGCAGGCTCTGCAGAAGCGACAGCTCCTCAACGCTGCAATCGAGCAGATGTTTGTCGAACAGGATGCAGGGCTTCCCAACTCCTTCGTGACCGGAGGGGTGAATTGTCATTCCCATCCATAGAGCGGCAAGGTTCTTATCTCGGGTGAGCAATGCTATCCGCTGAGTCGGCACCCCTTCTTGGAAGCCGCGTAGCAGCAAAAGTAAAAAAATGTCCCACATAGCGTTGTACGCATCGGCGGGGCCATACACTGCTGCTGGTTTGATTACCTTCTTCGCAGGATTGAGGCCTTGTGAGGCGGTCAGCGCACTGAGGGCTACGGCGACACAAGGATGTTGCGGGGACACTCCGAGTGCTTGTACCGCTTCAATCATGGCCCGCCATGCCGCTTGACGCCGATTTCGTCCGGTAGCTGCCATGAGTGATGGCGCGACCCGTTGCAGAAACCGTACCCCATCAGAAAAAATGTCACGGTAGCGATCAAGCAGCACTTGAATTTCTTCAAGACTGTAGGGCTGTTCTGGCCATATTTTGATCTGGGGAAGCGCTTTCTTGAGTGTCGAGATCGCGCTCGCCAGTTGATCTTGAACCGCCTCAGCATTCGGGAGGTTTTGAGTATTTCCCTCCAGTGCGAAGGGTAAAGGGTTCAGATAGCAGCCACATGCTGGATTGCCCAGCATTTCGAGAAAATCGCTCAAAGGTGCCGATCCCGATTTTCGCCTGCCATTGTCGAAGCTCGCTTTGATCTCCGAGACGATATTCCGGTCTACGAAGATGTGGCTACCAGAGAGGCCGTAAAACAAAGGCACCCAGCCCCCATCGACGAGGCATATGCTCTCATTCTTGATCCTGGGATCGAGTTGCAACCGTGCTCTCATGCGATTGCCTACCGGCACAATCACGTCACCAACGAAACCTGAAGCCTGCTCAACGGTGCCCTCGAAGACAACCGATACAGGTTCGTTTTTCCGATACAGGAGCCAGTCGTCCAGAGAGAGTGCTTTGGCTACGACACCTGTTAGCACGACACCACTGACGGCCGCTGACAGCACTTCGTCGTGGCGCAGAAGCGTTACGGAGACACGCGAATTGTCTTCTTGCATTGTATGGGCCTCTCTGCGCTAACTTGAAATCTCTACGCCGGTTATGAGTTTTGCCTGACCGTGCGCAATCAATGGGACGTCTCTCGACAGCGATTAGCTGTAGGTCGCCGCCACCTTGGATATCTAAGGGAGCTCGAAACCCAGGGCTTCCAGCACCAACCGATCTTCAGCCTTCAGCTTTTTCACAGCCCAGATGAGGACGTGCTTTGGCCGCGAGCTCGCCACGTAGGCAAACCTCGCCGCCTCGGAGGTTCGATCACGCAACCAGTCTTTCCAGTGCGACAGATGCACACCTGGCTGCAGAGACGATACAACCACGGTCACGTCGTGTGTTTCACCTTTGACCCCGTGAATCGTCTCGAAACGCAGGCTGTCTCGATGGGCCGCTTCATCGGGTACCCCGGCCAACCTTTCGGAGATCAGCGACTTTCCCTGTCCAGGACGGGCTCGTAGATTAAGGCCCCTCAGGCCTTCTAAACGCCCTCGCATTTCTACAGGTACGAACGCTCGATCTGGCAACTGCCCAAGCGCAATTTTCGCAGCCCGGGCCCAGCTCGACCAAGTCTGACCACCATCGCCAAGCTCGTTTTCTACCAAGAACTGAAGGCTGTCGTGAAGGAATATGCGCCACGCAAGTTTTGACTCAAAATCCAAAGGGCAGTAAGGCCCTGCTCGGGTTACCTGCAGATCTAACCGAGTTGCCAGCCACTTCCCGAACGTTTCCAGGCATTGCGCGATGTCCGTCAACCTACCGGCCTTGAGATTCATACAGGCCAGCGCCAGCAACTCGATGCCCTCGAAAGCTCTACCAGTACGTAAGCGCTGGAGAGTCGCGTGTCCGCGCGCGACAACCACCACCTTGTCATGGATGAGCGTCATTTCTCGAATGGCTGGAAGCACCTCCGAGGGACAGTTTAGGTATTCAAGTACCCTTGGCTTTACTGAAGCAATTCTGGGGTTTCCCACCACACGTTCGGACTCAAGAATGTTGGAGCACACATCTACGATGGCTTGCCCGCTTCGCCAATTTTCGTTGAGGGCATACTCCTCAAAAACCAGCTCCTCCATGCGTCTACGTACGTTCGCGGGGTTTGATTTTCTGAACCCATAGATCGACTGGTTAAGGTCACCTACAAAATGGAATTTCACACCCAGGAGGCTTAGCTTTTTGACGACCATCTGGAGCTCAGGTTTTTGAGGAAAGGTTGGCTGCTGTGCGAGAGTGTAAGGTTGCGGGCATGACTCAGCGTGAGGCAGTGGTGAAGCTCGGTTTACCTGCTTCTACCGTGCAAAGGTACTGGCACAAAGAATAATTCCCTCACTACAGTGCAGTTAAGATCCGCAGTGGCCTTGCACATCAGCCCTTCCTGATTTACCAGTGCAGCATTACTAATCAAAGCGTTCTGGTATCGTTGGAGCAATAATCCATTAGCTCTACGTCAGTCCTGAAGATCAGCAATGGATGGAACGCTATGCGTACCAGTCCGTGAGAGTATTCGATGAAGCATGTCAGGTTAATCCGACACGGGGAAAGTGCGGCCAACGCCGGCGAAGCAAGCCTGGATCATGCGACCATTCCTCTCACGCTTACCCGACCATACCGTCGCCACCGCGCTCTGTAAGATGCCCTTGCTCCACTGCAGCTCACGGGTCAGGTGACCTTGATCGTCCCAATACTGTGGGGAAATGGCATTACCTGGCTGTCGTGCTGGATCTTTGCACGCAACGGGTGGTGGGCTGGGCATTGTCAGAAAGCCGGACGCCGATCTGGTTATCAAGGCGCTGGATATGGCTTATGAGCAACGAGGAAGACCTCAGGGCTTGCTGTTTCACTCGGATCAAGGATCGCAGTATGCGATTCTTTTATTTCGCCAGCGGCTGTGGCGTTATCGAATGCGCCAGAGCATGAGTCGCCGGGGAAATTGTTGGGACACGCGCCAATGGAGCGCGTGTTCCGCAGCTTGAAAACGGAATGGATACCGACCACGGGTTACCGAACGGCTCAAGAAGCCCAGCGGGATATCAGCCAATTCTTGATGCATCGGTACAACTAGATTCGACCCCATCAATTCAACGGTGGGCTGGCGCCAGCTCGGGCCGAAGAAAAACTTAACGTAGTGTCCGGGATTAGTTGACCACTACATCTGAGATCCTATCTACTCAAGCCTGCCACAAGGTCGTTACGTATCGAACCTGAAAGCAGTGCCTGCTGGTTAACGAGATGCTGCTGGAGTCGATTGGCGTAATCGTCTTCCACGGCAGACATGACACTTGGCCTGTCTGCCAATGAAGATCGCCACGCCGATACGCGGGGAAGATCGTTGAAGATCGGCTGGGAGACGACTGGGCTCAGCAAGTCGAAGTATCGAAAAATAGGCGCAAACACCGCATCGACCATACTGAACGATGATCCTGAGAAATAGGGCCCTTGATCAAGCTTTGATTCAAGCTGATGCAATTTATCTCTAAAGGCAGTTTTCTTGCTGTCGGCCATTTCCAGATCTTTGGCGTTTAGGAATTGCCAGGCATCGGAGAGCGCCGCCACGCCAAACTCTGCCCAGGCGCGTTGTTGGGCACGAGACAGCGCATCATCGGAATAAAGACTGGCGCCATCCTGCGTTTCGTTTAGGTATTCGCAGATGGCCGTGCTTTCAAACAACGTTGCGTGCGTACTGTCCGCTAGCGCCACCCCGAGTAATGGCACTTTTCCCGACGGCGAAAGCGCCAGGAACCAGCCAGGCTTCGCTGAGAGGTCAATGTTGATCCTCTCAAAGGGCACATGTTTTTCCAGTAGCACAATGGCCGCTCGTTGAACGAACGGGCACAGAGGATGGCTGATGAGCGTTAGTTGAGCGTGCGGCATGGTGGTCTCTCGAAAAAGCCAGTGACGGGGTGGAGTTAATCCGGCTGTGGCTACAGCAACTGCCCGCCCGAGATGTCAAAAGTCGTCCCATTAGCCCAGGCCATGTCATCGGACAGGATGGCAGCTACCGCACCGCCGATGTCGTCCGGTAGGCCCACACGCCCCAGCGCGATGCCCTGCGCCACGTAGGCGTTCACATCCTTGTTGTCACGCACTGCACCACCGCCAAAATCGGTTGCGATGGCACCTGGGGCAATCGCATTCACTCGAATCTGGCGCGAGCCCAGTTCTACAGCCATGTATCGGGTCAGCACTTCGACTGCCGCCTTTACCGCCGCATAAACGCTGTACCCTGGCAAAGTAAACCGCACGAAGCCGGAGGATACGTTCAGGATACGACCGCCATCTTCCACGAGCGGTAATAGCTTCTGAGTCAGGAAAATCGGGCCGCGAAGGTGCGTGGCGACCAGTGAGGCAAACTGATCTTCGGTTGCGTCAATAAAGTTCGCAAAGAGGCCATTGCCAGCATTGTTGACGAGGAAGTCGAAGCGCTCGCGACCGAAGTCGGTCTTCAGCGTATCAGTCAGTGCGTTTGAAAAAGCCTGGTAGCTGGCGGTATCGGTGATGTCGAGCGGCAGCATCGCTGCCTTGCCGCCTTGCGCTTCTATTTCCCGCATCAGCGATTCGGCTTCTGCCGCGCCGCTGCGATAAGTGCCGATGATGTATACGCCGCGCTTGGCGAGGTGAAGGGCCATGTTGCGGCCAAGGCCACGGCTGGCGCCAGTGATGAGTGCTATCTGATTGGTCATGGACTGTCTCTGCTAAGTTAGGCACGCCTTTCGGCGGATTCTTGACCTGCCCAAGATAAGCAATGACGGGTATGCAACCCACACCCAATAAGCTCAATTTATTGCCTGATTATATCAATCAGCTTGCATGGTGTCGGAGCTTGGTCATAATCGGCGCATGAATAGAGATCTTGCACCGCATCTTGATATAGCCCTGCGCCATGCGCCACCGGGTTTGACCACCACGCGGATCCCGCGTGTGGATCTCTGTGTTGGCCAAGGTTCTACAGACAAGGCGCCGTGTCTTTATCGCTCAATGATCTGCTTCATCCTACAGGGCTCTAAGAGCGTTTCTATTAACGACAATCTTCTTAGTTACGGCAGCGAGCAATATCTCATCAGCGCTCTGGATCTGCCTCTGATCGGCCAGATTTTTGATGCTGAAGACGGACAGCCCTACGTTGCGGTATCGCTCGTGCTGGATCCGGCGATACTGGCTGAACTGGCGGCGAACATGCCGCCGATTCGCGAGAGTTCACAAACAGGAATTGGCATCACGATTAACCCAATGACCGCTTCGCTTCGCGATACGTTGCTACGCCTATTGTCATTGCTCGACACGCCTGCCGATATCCCAGTTCTCGGCCCCATGGTTGAACGGGAATTGCTTTATCGTCTTCTACTGGGCCCTCAGGGGCGGCTGCTGCGGCAGATTGCGCAACCCGATGGCGCACTTGGCAGTATCCGTCGTGCTGTTGCCTGGATCAGGGACAATTACGACACTCGACTGCGCATCGAGGCCTTGTGCGACGCAAGTGGCATGAGCCGGGCAAGCCTGCATCGCCACTTTCTGTCGATGACAGGCCTAAGTCCGATCCAGTATCAGAAACAGCTTAGATTGCAGGAAGCTCGCCAGCTTTTGCTTGCTGGCGAGCACCGCGCATCTGATGTGGCGTTCGCTGTGGGATATGAAAGCGCTTCACAGTTTAGCCGCGAATATTTGCGACAATTCGGCGCTTCGCCTGTCCGCGACGTGCGCGCGATACGGCAAGCGATCACTGGCGAGGCTGCTCAAAACGAATTCAAGGCTTGATATCTGTTAGTGAAGCAGGCCACGACTAATTAGTTGGTAATGTTCGGCACGATTAATTCGAAGTCCTATCGCCAACCGGCGTTCCGAGACTCTGTCTACTCGCACATTGTAAGCATCTTCCAAAGTCACCTTGTGTGACTCAGGCAGATACCCGCTGATGCGGCAATAACTGGTCAATCTCACTCGCCCGCTGCGTCGGCAGCCGCGTCGTAAGCGTCCGTCCAATACACCTTGCGCAACGAAACTGACTTGCACCGGGCTAGAATCCTAACCGCAGCCGCGTCGGGGATGCTGGAAGCGATACGTTAGGTGCAAATGGAAGTGCGCGTAGTGAGCAGTGGAGCCGAAGGCGGAGCGCCGATGGAAGGACAAGGGCCCCCTGATATCACCCGCGATTTTGCCCGTTGCTCTACAGGCCCCGGGGGGACTGAATATTCCATGCCCGTAGTGATCGCTGTAATCGCCAAGCGGTTCTTGCGGGGCGGAGAACGTGGGGACGAAATTAAGTCCAAGCTTTATGCGGCAGCGCCACCTGATTTATCGGTAAGCTACGCTTTTAGCTCGCTGTAAATCCACTCCTAACCACACCCTGATGACCAATATGCTTGACTGGGACAGCCTCCGTTTTTTCTTTGCCTTTGTTCATGAGGGCTCCTTAGCCGCTGCGGCTCGCTCGCTGGGGGTGGAGCACGCGACTGTGGCTCGCCGAATAGCTGCCCTTGAAGCCTCTTTGGACATGAAGCTGGTAGATCGTAGGGGCCGTGTCTACCAACTGACCGAGGATGGTGTGAGGGTAGGTGAATATGCAGCGCACATGGAGTCTGCGTCACTTGCGCTCAGGCGATTCGCTGACGGGGGAGAAAGCCGTATTGAGGGTGCGGTGATCTTGTCTGCACCTCCTGCATACCTCGGAACGTTGGTAGCTCGGCGACTTGGGGTATTGCGCGAGCGTTATCCCCGGTTGCAGCTGACGCTCGTCGGAGCCAAGTCCACTGCGTCGTTGGCAAGGAAAGAAACCGATATTGCCATTACCTTCAGCAGGCCGGATGAACAGAGTGTCGTCGCCAAAAGTCTCGGCTCCTTGCATTTTTACCCTCATGCTAGCGAGGACTACATTAGTCAACGTGAACCTGAAGAGTTCGAGTTCATAGGCTACGACCGTAGCATGGACGATTCGGTACAGCAGCAATGGCTCCTGGATCGGCTGAAAGGAAGACCGCTTTCCGTCACCAGCAACGACCTGCGCATCCAGGCATTAGCTGCCGTAGGCAATGCTGGCATAGTTTTCCTTCCGGATTTTTTAGGCAAAGAATATGGGCTGGCAAGGGTTGATATGGATCACACACCGCTGGAACTACCCATCTGGCTCGCGTTTCATGAAGATTTACGCAGCTCTCTAAAAATCCGGGCAGTGCTTGATTTCCTCATGGAGGGATTAGTGCAGGCACAGGAGCTGTGAATTTTTTCACATCCGGTTTGTGACTTTGATGAATGGGCCATCACGAAACATTTCTCTACTCTGGGCTCCGAATTGAATTCCTGCCCACTGAGAGGCCCTTCACCAATGAGCAGTTCCCATCCCATAAAAAGCTCAATGGCTGTGTACCGTACAGCGTGGATCGTGACCGCGATTTTTATACTTTCAAATGCCGCTACGCCACTCTACAGCTTTTGGCAGCAGTCCCTCGGCTTCGCGTCGGGGGTGCTAACCGTAATTTTTGCCTGCTACATCATCGGTCTTCTTCTAACTCTCACCGTCGCTGGGCAGCTGTCCGACCACTACGGGCGCAAAGCCTTGCTTCTACCCTGTGTGGGGCTGGCTATCATTGCAGCGATTCTGTTCGACCAAGCGCACAGCATCGGCGTCTTGATGCTCGCACGCTTCCTCACCGGCGTTTCGGTGGGCCTCGTTGTATCTGGGGGTATGGCGAATGTCGTCGAGCATGCTCAGCCTCATCGCAAGCATTTTGCTTCGCTAATGGCATCTGTCGCGATGGTGGCCGGAGCGGGCACCGGGCCGCTATTGGCAGGGATCGTTGCGCAATATCTTCCGAACCCGATCCACACAGTCTTCCGAGTGGAAATCGCGATTTTGTGCGTGGCGCTCCTAGCGTTACTCAATCAAAAGAACCAGAAGCTTGGGGGCGGTACGTTTAAACCGCGCTTGCCCACCGTCGCTAAGGAAAACCTTGGCATCGTGCTATTGGGGATAGCGTTCTTCGGCCCTGGAATAACTTCGACATCATTCATCCTATCGCTCGGCCCCAAGCTGATAGCGACTTTTCTAGGCGTGAATAGTCCCCTTGTCACGGGTTGTATGGCCTTTTCAATGTTCCTCGTCGCCGTGGGCGTGCAGTTTGCGGCGAAGCGATACAGCAGCCGTACCGTGTTTTCGCTTAGCGGGATCGGTACTGTCTTCTCAATGATTTTCGTGTGGATCGCGCTGGAAACCGGTTCCGCTCCATGGCTGATCGTTTCCGCTCTGTTGGCAGGCGCCGGTCAAGGCTTGGGCCAGTTAGGTGGACTGACCCTTATTGCTGACCGCGTGCCTGCGCAGCGCAGAGCCGAAGCCAACGCAGTGTTCAACATGGGGGGGTATGTGCCCGCTGGGGCGATCCCGGTGTTAACAGGTTACTTGATCGACTTTTGGGGGCTGAGCATTGGAATAAGCTCACTTGCGCTCATTATTGCGAGTCTTGCTTCTTTGGCGCTCATGCAGCTTTGGAGGCACGTCCCTAAGCAAAGTCAAACTCGTACACACGGCGAGGCTTAACGAGCCCACTTATGTGGCAGCAGATCGATAATCTGACTGGCGCGCTGGGTTGGCAAGCGCGTGAGGACGTCTTTCAGATAGGCGTATGGATCGTGCCCGTTCATGCGCGCAGACTGGATCAGGCTCATGATTGCCGCCGCCCGTTTACCGCTGCGTAGCGATCCGGCAAACAACCAGTTCGAGCGTCCAAGTGCCCACGGCCTTATCTGATTTTCGACCGCGTTATTATCGATGGGCACAGCGCCGTCCTCGAGATATCGCGTCAGTGCCGTCCAGCGCTTGAGGCTGTAATCCAGAGCTTTGGCAATAGCCGATCCTTCGGGCACAAGATCGCGCTGGGCCATCATCCAGGTATGTAGTGCGTCGATAATGGGTGCCGCTTTTTCCTGACGTATTCGCCAGCGATCTTCATCGGTCAGATCCCGCGCTTGCCGTTCGATTTCGTACAAGCCACCAATTGAGTGCAGCGCCTGTTCGGCCAGTTGGCTTTTGTTCGTCGCGTGCAGATCGAAGAACTTGCGGCGCGCATGGGCCATGCAGCCAATTTCGGTGATACCTTTCTCGAAACCGGCTTTGTAGCCAGCAAAATCGTCGCACACCAGCTTGCCGTTCCAGGAGTCAAGGAAGTTACGCGCATGCTCGCCGGCACGGCTTGGACTGAAGTCGTAGACCACCGCCCTGAGCGCTGAAAACGGCGTGGTGCTGTAGGCCCAGACATAAGCTCGGTGGGTTTTCTTCTCACCCGGCGCTAGCATTTGAACCGGGGTTTCATCGGCGTGGATTACGCCTTCGGCCAATATCGCCTCGCGCAGCGCATCGACCAAAGGCTGAAGCTGCACGCCAGTTTGCCGACTCTAAGCAATGGAGCCCACACGTGAGAAAGCCACCTATTAAAATCATGATCGAAGAATGGGATGGTGACGGTGCGATTCGAATTCCCGATGAGGCATTGCAAGAGCTAGAGCTAGAGCTGGATGTTGGCGACTCGTTGTATTTGATAGAGGAATTGGTCGGCAACACACGATGCCTAGTCTTATCAAAAAAGCCTCAAATCGCGGCGCCGAATAGACGAGCTCACTGTGACATGAGGGGAAGCGTTGGGCGACTGAAATCCTAGGCAAAATGGAAAAGGCTTACCGAGAGGTAGGCCTTTTTTGTGCCATTTTTGATCTGATGAAACGTATCAGCAAGCAACAAAAAACCACTTATTGAAAAAAATCAGCATTTTCCCTTGATCCTGAAAACTCATTGATCTACAGTAAAACTACTGTATAAACATACAGTCAATTAGCAGGTATTTATTTAAATGTGTGAATCAATGAGGTAACACCTATGAAAAACAGTACTGAAAAACTTGGCCTTCTCCCCCGCCAACCCAGCCTGTGGACACGCGCCGATGCGTTGAAAGTTCATGCAGATGACCCAACCACAACCCAGCCGCTGGTCAGCGCCGACTTCCCGGTGTTGAACAACGAAGTCTTCATTTGGGACACCATGCCGCTGCGCGACATGGACGGTAATATCGCCTCTGTCGATGGCTGGTCGGTCATCTTCACCTTGACCGCAGATCGTCATCCGAATGACCCGGAGTACAAAGATCAAAACGGTAACTACGACATCACCCGCGACTGGAACGATCGCCACGGTCGGGCAAAGATGTACTTCTGGTTTTCCCGTACCGGTAAAGATTGGGAGTTCGGCGGCCGCGTGATGGCCGAAGGGGTTTCTCCAACCACTCGCGAATGGGCTGGTTCTCCGATTCTGTTGAACGATAAGGGCGATGTGGATTTGTACTACACCGCCGTTACACCGGGCGCTACCATCGTCAAGGTACGTGGCCGCGTGGTCACCACTGAGCATGGTGTCAGCATGGTGGGCTTCGAAAAGGTGAAGCCGCTGTTTGAAGCCGATGGCAAGATGTACCAAACCGAAGCGCAAAACCCGTACTGGGGCTTCCGTGATCCATGGCCGTTCCGCGACCCAAAAGACGGCAAGCTGTACATGCTGTTCGAGGGTAATGTGGCCGGTGAGCGCGGGTCGCACAAGGTCGGTGAGGCCGAAATCGGCGACGTGCCACCAGGCTACGAAGACGTCGGTAATTCGCGCTTCCAGACCGCCTGCGTCGGTATCGCGGTGGCAAGCGACGAAGATGGAGACGACTGGGAAATGCTACCGCCGCTGTTGACCGCTGTGGGCGTCAATGACCAGACCGAACGTCCGCACTTCCTGTTCCAGGATGGCAAATACTACCTGTTCACCATCAGCCACACGTTCACTTATGCCGACGGTGTAACCGGCCCGGACGGTGTGTACGGTTTCGTCGCCGATGAGTTGTTCGGCCCTTACGTGCCGTTGAACGGTTCCGGTCTGGTACTGGGCAACCCCTCCTCTCAGCCATTCCAGACCTACTCGCACTATGTGATGCCTAATGGTCTGGTGACCTCGTTCATCGACAGCGTTCCAACCAACGAAAACGAAGCCGGGATGAAGTTCCGTATCGGCGGTACTGAAGCGCCGACGGTGGGCATCAAGGTCAAGGGACAGCAGACTTTCGTGGTGGCCGAGTATGACTACGGTTACATCCCCCCGATGATTGATGTAACGCTGAAGTAAAACTGGAAACACATAGGGCCTTCAGTCACCGGGTTTGACTCGATAACAAACTCGTTGTGGATATGATCGAGATATCCGCGCGCCTGACTCACTGCGACTTGATCGGGAGCCGCATTGAACAATGCGTAACACGACCCTTCGTCACTGGCTGCACGGATGCAGCCAGTGACGGGCCTCCCCCTCTGAGCGAAACGCTTTATCTGATACTCGACAGCAGCCTCTTCCCGTAGCTGACACCTTCGATGTGGTGGACACAAATTTGATTTCGGTCGAGCTCCAACGTTGGTAAAGCCCGATTGCCAAGGCGACACGTGTCTGCTCACAAGCTCTCCTGTCTGACCAGGCTGCCAGGTCTGCCCCTCCTCAGAGTCATACAAGCCCACATGGGCGGCTTCGAATCCCACTGCCGCTTTATGAACCCCTGATGCTTTATGGAACAGGATCACATTTTGGCCCTGAAGCTGACCATCGATATCGGGTAGCCGGGCCTCGTTGGCCCGAAGAAGCGACCTCTCCATTCACGCCACTCCATATCGCAGCTTTGCTACGGGCAAGCGATGACTCGAAAGCGAAATGAATTGAACACAACCTCCCCTCGCACCACCCGTGAGGTCTACCAGGTACTGGAGGACGTCGCGCTGGGTACGCGCGTCATGAAGAGATACTGCAAACAGTCATGGAGTGAGATCAACTTAAGCCAAGTGTCGTCGAAAAAAGGCAGCCTCTAACGCGACTCTGAAAAGGTGATCTAGCCCCTGCCCGCTCAGTCCTTGCTTGATTTGGGTATCGCAATACGGCTACTGGTCTTGACCTCGCGCAAAGCCAGACTGGACTGGATGGATGCAATTCCCACCTGACGCCTGAGCACCTGCTCGATAAAGTCACTGTAACTATCTAGATCCTCTGCAAGCACTTGCAGTACGTAATCGGCATCGCCGGTGATCTTGTGACAGGACAACACTTCGGGCAATTGCGCAATCACCGCCTCAAAGGCGTCCGGAGCATGATCGGCATGGGTGGAAAAACGGATGTGTACGAACGCCATGATATCCAGCCCGAGCATTCGTCGATCAAGGTTGGCCTGATAACCCTTGATTACCCCCGCCTCCTCCATTCTCTTACGCCGTCGCCAACAAGGCGTCAGGCTTAACGACAGGCGTTCACTGAGCTCGGCGTTGGAAATGCTCGCATCCTCTTGCAGCAACGTGAGTATCGCCAAGTCAGTCTCGTCGAGACTGATGCGTTTGGATAATTTTTTCTGCATTACGCCAGTCCTGAGTAAAAAAGCCCGAATAATCTAGTAAACCACGAAAATAAAGCAAAGAAAGCGCATCCCAGCCGGAACAGAATATTTGCACTGGCTCACATTAACGGATGCGCAGAATGTTTACAGTTTTCAGTGATTCCCACCGTTTGCACCACGGCACCGAATTGAAAGACGGCGTGCTCAAGCCGTCGTTCGAGCAGCCCAGCCGGGCCGATACCGTCCATAACCGCGTCAAGCAGGTCGGCCTTGGCCAGATCATCGAGCCGCGGGCATTTGACCGGTCGTGTTACGTCAATGCTCACAGCGAGCGCTACGTCAGTTTTCTGGAAAGCGCCTGGTCGGAATGGTGCGCGACCGGACGTACCCACGATGCCCTACCGCTAGTATGGCCAGTGCGCGATCTGGCTAACGAGCAAGTCCCGACTTTCATCGACGGCAAGCTCGGTTTCTACGCCATGGACGCTGGCTCCCCGATTACCGCCACCACCTGGCAAGCGGTAAAAACCAGTGCGGACATTGCCCTAACCGGCCTGGCGCTGATCGATGAAGGCCACGACAGTGCCTTTGCCCTGTGCCGTCCGCCCGGCCACCACGCAGCGCGCGAATACATGGGCGGTTATTGCTATCTCAACAACGCAGCCATCGCCGCACAACAGGCCATCACCCGAGGCGCCAAACGTGTCGCGGTGCTGGACGTCGACTTTCATCATGGCAACGGCACCCAGAACATTTTCTACGAGCGCAGTGACGTTATGTTTGTCTCGCTGCACGGCGAACCGACGGTGTCCTATCCGTACTACTCAGGTTTCAGCCACGAAGTCGGCGCCGGCCACGGCAAAGGTTACAACCTCAACTACCCACTGCCGAAAAACACCACTTGGGAAAGCTACCGCAACGCCTTGCTCCACGCCTGCAAGAAACTCCAGCAATTTGCCCCTGAAGTCCTGGTTATTTCACTGGGCGT
>Ga0209847_1000141_pt1 | contig 31019 bp, 21 predicted proteins | sample OrgsoiDNA_201060_FD_185808 | JGI IMG/M metagenome (GOLD analysis project Ga0209847, IMG submission 185808) | Permafrost soil microbial communities from the Arctic, to analyse light accelerated degradation of dissolved organic matter (DOM) -... | ecosystem: Environmental > Terrestrial > Soil >... | reverse complement strand
AAATCGCACTGGCGGCCGCCGGTACACCGATCGGCAATAATGACAATGACGCGGCCATTGCCGGCCATGCGATCTCGGCAGGGGCCATTTTGGTGACCAATAATACGCGGGAGTTTGCGCGGGTGCCGGGGCTGACGCTGGAAGACTGGGGCAAATAACGGCAATCCCTCTGTCGTCGCGGGGATAAATCCGCTCCGACGGAATGCGGATATTGCCCTTTACGTATCATCTGTACCAACTCGATGCCCGCCAATATCGTCTGCGACCGCCTAAATGATTTGAACCCTAGCATCAGCCGTATTCGGCGTTTGATGTTCCGGTGATCTTGCTCAACCAGATTGTTCAGATACTTGCTTTGCCTGACAGTGATGCGTTCCTCTTTTTCCTTACCCGCATTGAGAGTGGTCAGTGCCGCCGTGTTGGTGCCACTTTTATCGATAGTGACCACCTCGGGTTCACCGTGATGACGAATTGCCTTGCTAAAGGGTCAATAGCGCCTGGCCGTTTATGGCAGCACAAATTAATATCATTAACCAGGATATTCAATTACCACCTGATATTAAAAATGATAACTGGTTATTTCCGATGATTATTTAGGAAGGAATACCTTTAGCCATCAAAAAATCTAATTCTATATACATAGAATGTAAAAACACCAAAGCTTTCTAAATTTAACATCTGGCACAGGAAAAAACGCAATGTGAAAAACAATACAGAGCGCTACCCTTAGTCGAGCCAATTAAATGAATCAGAGGATCATGCCAGATGAAAAAAATTGCCAGCACTGCCCTCCTTCCCTGCCCATTAATTAAAGAGGCAGAAGGCCTGCATCTTAATCCAGAGAATGCCGAAGACGGTGCGCTGGCCACTGTACCCCCGTATAATGCGATGAAAGTGGATGATAAAGTCACTTTTAATTTCATTGCCAGCAAGAAAACTTATACCAATACCAAAACCCTGACTGCAGCGGACATTGGCAAGTCGCTTCACTGGACAGTACCTTATGCTTCTCTGTGGCCTAACGAGGGTTCCCAGGCAATAGCATCTTACAGCATCACCTATGCGGGTACCACGTCACCGGGCTCCACATCAGCCGAGCAGGTGATATTTATTGATAATGTTGCAGCCACTCTTTTGCCCGAAGTCACTTTTGATAATTTTTCAGGTAGTGAACTCAGCCCAGGGCTCTACCCCGAGGGACTAATGATTGCTGTCCCCTGGTGGACTGAAGCAGACCCGCAAACCACGGTTGCCGTTTATATTAAAAGTGAAAGCACAAGTAATAAAGTGACGCTAACGCAAAACCTTGATGCCAGTAATACAGGCAGCCAGAAAATCAGTGTGCAATTTCCCCAAAGTGACCTCAATAAGTTTATTAACGATACATTGACGATTACCTATCAGTTCAGCAAAACCGGGACCTCGGCCTCCTCGGAGGGCCGGAGCATCGAGGTCGTTAAACCCCTTAACCTGCCGCTTCCTGCTTTTGACATGGCTCACGTTACACCAGGGAACCCAAGCTCCGGCAGCAGCGAAGCGATATCCCTGACCGACGGGCTGCCTGTCAGCGTCACTTCCGAGGCTGAAACGGGGAGCCATAATATCGAAATGTGTTGTGAAGGGGACGTTGCCGTGCAGTCATTTGTTTTACCGGCACAGGCAGCACGGGACTTTACCTTCCCTCCTGCGATGGTGGCAGCCAACATGGGCCACGGATGTGACATTTTTTATCGCATCACCCAGCCCGATGGTTCACACGGTGAAGAGTCTGCCCGCTATCGCCTGACGATCAAAAAAATACCGGTCACCCAATTCCCGCAGGCAAGCTGCCAGTACGCCACAGGCACTCAGCTTTCACTGCGGCAGATCACTACCGATACCGTCACCATTTTCCTGGGCAGCTGGGGATTTATGGCGGCCGGTCAGTTAGTCAATATCATCATCAGCGGCATATCTCACACCGGCGTGGCCATCAATGCGGTGGTACTGGACGCCCATCCTGTCACTGTTCTGGAGAATGGCAAAGCCGTCACCGGCACCGTCAAAAAGTCGTTTTTCCAGAGCCTGAAGCTGCAGGAACAATTCAGCATTACCAGCCGTGTGAGTTTCGATCAGGGTGAAACCTTTATTCCCTTCAAGTCAACCAGTCTTACGTTAGTTAACTAATAGCAGGAGTTCTGAATGAACAGCATGAACAAAACCGAACTGGGTGAATATCTGGCCAGTAATAATATTGCCAGCGACTGGGGCGGGATTCTGGCTTTTCGTACCGATGCAATCAATAAGGTGCTTGAAGGCGCCTATCAGGCTATGACGTCTGAGCTGAATATCATGTCACCGATTAGCGGAACTGCTGATTATTCTGGATTTGGTTTGGATGATGCCAGATTTACGTTGTATACCGGTTGCCCGACGGTCTCTTTCAAAAATGCGCGGCTGTCAGATGCCACAGCTACGATTATTTTCCCTATCAGCTATGGCAGCTATGACTATCAGAAAAAAACGGATATCACCAGCGCTTACCTTGCTGAAAGCCGTACCATTGAAGAAGAGGATGGCTACGTGATTGAGTTTGACGTCACGTTTAAAACCACCAGTAACACACAGAAAAAAAATGGTGATGTCGTCGTCGATATCGCCGAAGCCAGCGTATGTCGCTGCAATCTTGCCACCACCGAATTGGGCAGGAAAACGCTGGGTGACAGCATACTGGCATCGGTGAAAAGCTTCGACAAAAAGAAAACGGTCATTAAAATCGCCACGCTGGATTATAGCGTTTATGACGCCACGGCACCGAAGTCGACCAGAGTGGTCACGCAAAAATCGCCGGATATTTCTGCAGATAACCCGGACGAAGGGAGCTTGATCATTTTAATGCAACTGGTCGCGAATAAATATCAGGGGGGGATTCCCACCGAACCTTTCCCTTATCTGGTACCTAATAATAAGCGTAACGGTGCTTACCTCTATGATGCCTCTTATTATCTGTCAGAAAGCTGCTACAAATACTTCAGCATGACCGATAACCTCGGTTTCACTAAATGTTATACTCTGGCAGGAGATAACAGTATTTCAGCGGACGAAACCGCCACGACGGAGAGCACCCGAAAAAATAATATCCTGTTCTCAAGCGGCAATGTCATCCAGACTGAAGACGCGTTAACAATTAAATACAGTAAATTAAATTACGCACCGGGAGAAAACCATCAGTTCAGCGCGTGGCAGGGTGATATTCCCCTATCCACTGCGGAATGGGAACTGCACAACCTGAGCGACCTGTCTGCCACCGGCACTATTGCCAGCAACGGCATGTTTACCGCACCGGTCAGGGAAAAAATGACCACGCCGATCTCTCAGTATGTGTTAACGGCCATCACCACGGATACCAGCACGGGTAAAACGAAAAAATCCGCGGTAATCTATCGGGTTAAAAACTACGATTCGGCCGTATCCCCACAGTTTGCCACCGCTTTCCGTGGTGCGGGTCAGTTAACCTTTACCCTGAACACCAAAGAAAACGGTCCCTTTACCTGGGCGTTATCTGAAGAGAATAAAGGTGTACTAATAGCTAACGGCAAAACCGTTATCTATACACCACCGTCCACCAAGGTCAGCCTGTCCCGACTGACGCTCTCGGCGAGCAGCGGCAGTAAACTGATTGCTTCCGCAACGATTTTATTACAAGACCAAAGCTCAGATCTCGAAATCGAGCCTGCTTATCTCAACAATACCTTCACCGATCAAACCACCCAGTTCTTTTTGCCTGACGAAGAAATCTCACGCCTGTTCAACGTCGCTCAGAAAAAAGCCGGTCGTACCATCCGTGCCGAAGAGGTGAAATACACATGGTCGCTTTTGGGCCCGGGCAGCATCAGTGAGGACGGAGTTTATACTCCCGCTGCCGACGGGGGGGCAACCGCTGCGGTGGTCAGGCTCAAAGTGACAGCCCCGCATATTAATTTCGAAGGCACCTCTGTGGCCAGAATCACCCCTTATGCTGCGCCTAAAAAATGGTCTGACCTGGCGACTTTTGACATTAAACCCCTGTTCTCAGAGGCTATCGCCTACGCCAATGGCTATCAGCAGATCCCAATTCAGATCGAAATTACCACCAAGATTGTCGGTGAGGAATACTACCCGATTTCCGCCGTGGAACTCAGAACGCTCGAGTTACTGTATGAAGGTGGCAATAATGTTCAGTTGCCGTTTATTGACCCCGATCTAGATGGCATCGACAGCCAGTTCGGCAGCACATGGGGCGCCCACACCAGGGAAAACCGCTACCGTTATAATAATAACTCCACCAAGGCCTTACAGCCCCTGGCCAGTACCCCTGGCACTGCCTCCCGGCGTTTTTACATTCATACCACGGGAACGGTTCCGGAGACGTTTTATGCCAGATTTAAAGGAGACAACGGCTTCTTCTATAACTCCACGGATGAAGATTTTAATAATGGAGGATTTAATACCATTAAGCTAACGCCGCTTATAACAACACATCCAGAGATCAAAGACTATAGCTTCACGGCGAAACGTGTATTAGGCGGTGGAGCGGCCGGGTCTGACAATGGTGAGGGGGGGAAATTCGAACACGATGATTTCGATTTTCACCTGCAAACCAGCGATTACTGGCGACTAAAATATACGCCTCAGTCCGGGTGGGTGAAGTTTATGACACTCGAATTCGATGAAAACACGTCCATCACGCAGTGGGAAAGCACACAGCTGGCTGAAACCATGTTCAGCAGCACCGGTTATTTCTTCCTGCCTGCTGACCGTTCCACGAAATTACCCGATAACGCTATTTCCTATGACTACCGCCTGCTGGATGTTATTGCAGAAACTAATGAGCATATTCAGCAGAAACTTGACAGTGGAGAACCGGAAGTCCCGGGAGAGCTGTTGATTATCCTTGACCGCTTTGACGCAGTGAATTACGTACACCAGCACCCGCTAAGTAAGGGAATGATCGTTCATCTTCGTGATGAATACGGAAACATGCACAACATCTCGATTAATTTCTCAGCCAAAGATAATCGTAACCAGCTTACCTTCACCACCGGAGTGTAAGAGCATTATGAAAAAACAAGCGTTGATCAATATAATGACAGAAGGGACTGTTGACCACGGCTGGGATATTATTGCCGCCTTTAACAGGGGCAAATGTAATCGCCTGCTGGCGTTACAATATCTGACCAATCTTGCCAGTCAGAAAGTCAACTTTATTAAAGATGGTGAAGTAAAAAATGACAGCACCTATTATATTATTTCTAACCTGGTCCTTGGCCAACCACGACTGTCTTTCGAGAATGCAACCTTAGAAAACTCGAAAGCTAAAATGGTGCTGCCATTTATTTCCGGCAGGATTGACGTTGAATATTACTCTGAGCAGGAAAACATCCGCTATCTCAAAGAAGTCATTGAGATCTCAGAGGGACACCAGTATGTCCTGACTGTCGATATTACCCTTAAAGGTGGTGCAGTCGGTAACATTGAACAGGGTAAAATCACTCTTGACCTGGTCGATGACGGCATTAACTTCATGACCAACATCAGTGACTCTTCACTGGCCAACAAGGCCATTGGCGACCATTTCGAGAAATTGTTCAAAACGGGCGATCTCCCGGTTAAAAAATATGAGCTGGGTCAGTTTGCCGAAAACAGCGCCAGCCCGCTTAACCCGAAAGAATTCCGTCTGCTGACCATGTCTTCCGACCCCACGAGAAAAGGCCAGACTGAAGACGGTGCTGTACTGGCTTTCATCCGCGCCAATAACACCGGGACGGGCAGTCTACCGACCACCGGCTCAGGCTTCCCTTATCTGATCCCGGATGATACTGACGCAGACGGTAATCCGCTGTATGACTCCGCGCTGGTGGTGTCCAATAATACCCTCAGCCGCGATTTTCTTCAGGAACCGCTCAAGGCATTACCTGCGGCGACAACTTCAGTTATAAAAAAGGATAACTTCTCTAGCACGTTGGTCACCGCCACCCTCACCGGAGCGGGTACCGATACCAGTTGGACACATATTAATTTGGGTTCCGTTATTCACTACAGTGCCTACTCTAATACGGATAAAGATAACAAAACCGTCATCACGCTGGAGAACATTACCTACGCGGCACGAGACAATAAGCTGACAGTCAGCTATAGCGGTAAAACCTCGTTCCCGGCCAAGGTGTTTACTATCGTGAACGGGGCGCTGAACCCTGCTGAAACCGGAACGATCACCGTCGGTCCGACGGCCTCGTTCCAGTACAAGCTGGTCACTGATGCCGAAAACCTGACACTCTCTTTTGTAAAGGAAACCGACCCTACCATTGACTTTGAGATGCTTGACGATAGTTTGCTTGCCAATCTTCATGGGGAAACAAAGCAGGCACTGGAACTGGCCGGACAGCTGAAAGAAACCATTTCAGTACCGCTGCAGCAGCTGGCGGTGTCGATCAAAGACTTCGAACTGTTTCCGACCGCTAATCTGCTGTTCCCGGAACAGAATGCCTTCAAACTGATCTCTGCCGACCTGCCTGGCGATATCCTGGTGCTTGGCCAGCTCGATCCGAAAAGCACCGCAATGGAAATTACTCCGCTTACCGGGTTTGTCGGCATCACGAAGACGCTACAGTTTTCCCTGATTGAAAGCTATGTGCAAACGGCAGCGGCGATGACGTGGGAAGTCTTCAGCATCGACGGAAAAACAAAAGGGCTCGGCACCATCACGGCTTCAGGGCTGTATACCGCACCGGATAAAACCCAGGTCGATCAGGCCTCCCTTCAGGAGCTGGTAGTTGCCACCAACGGTGCGAAAGTGGCCAAAGCGATGGTCACCGTTGTGGCGAACTCGGTGGCGATTGACCCGGCATTTTACTTTACTGCCGCAGGGGCGACTAACTCAGACGGTACGCTGGTGACGTTGCCACTGAACGCGATCACGGCGCCAGGCACAGACGACATCGACTGGGTGTTCGCGGATAATACCGCGGGCGGTACGCTGGAAAAAAATGGCCGCTCTGCCACCTATACACCGCCAGCCAAGGTGACTTCCGGTGCCTACGCGCTGGACCTGGTAGCGGCCAAAAATAGTAACACCGATCAAACCACGTCGTGTGCAGTACTGAACTTTACCAAACCCACGGGTTACGCCGTTGGCATGGTTAAGCTGCTGCCGGAAGGCGATCTTTTCGTAAAACCATCAGAGAAAGTCACTATCAACGCTGACCCGGGCCTGGAAGAGGAGGCGTTCTTCAATCGCGAAATCGGTCGCTCATTCGATGCCCAGCTTAAAGCAGTCTGGTCAAGGATCTCTACCGACCGGGAACTGCTGAAAGAACAGGATAGCCTGCCTCAGACCTTTGCCGAGTTCCGTCAACAGATCAGGGCAGAGGGCGATGCTGTTTTCACCATTATTCACGGGGGTGGGACTCTGGTCGATACCTCTTATGAAATGCCTAATCCCAACCCTGGAGAAGATCCTATTTTGGTCGATCAGGTTGAATATACTGCGCCCGCAACGATTACGGCACCCTGTGCGGTCGTGGTCTATTACTACGATGTCACGATAAAGGGCAAAAAATACATTAGCTATAACTACAAAATCGTCCGCTTCCCACCGTCGGAGCTGTCAGGTCAATAAACACGTTTGTATCCGCTTTAACCCCACCGGCTGCTCACGGGGTTAAAGCGGAGCAGGAGGACGAGAACCGTCGTCTGAAGCAGATGTTTGCCGATCTGAGTCTGGAATGCCGTGCGCTGAAAGACGTCATCGAAAAAAGCTTTAAAACCAGCGATAAAGCGTGAGTTCGTCAGCTATCTGACTATAAACACACCGATTTTTCGGGGAGATTACCTCATGACCAGATTAAAAAATAAATAATCAGGTATTCACCTAATTCATTATTCGGGTTGGCATGCGTTTAATTAACCAGTCTCGACTATCAACAGTGAGAGCACGGTGAAGAGCGTGTAATTTCCGTTTTAACGATATATTTATAATTCCCAATGACTCATAACATTAGGATAGAATATGCCTTTTTGTTTCTTTGGTTCAAAAAGTAATTATTCACAACTGAAGAAAAACTTCAAGCAGGGTGATATTATCTATGGTCTTTCAATTGATACCACACCAGCCCTTAATGAGCTTTCTTCTATTGGAATGAAAAGAAAAGATAACGGGAAAGATAACATACTTGTTCAGAATGTACTTACTAATGCGGTATTTGGCCTCGTCCCAAGCCCAGGTGAATGGAGAACGAATTCAGAGATATGTTGTGACTTAAATGACGGGCAGCGAGGTATAGACTTTAAAGATTTTTCAATGAACTCATCTCTTTTTGACGGAGTTGATTTGAAAAATAAAAATCCCGAACAATTAGCAAATAAACTTTGGGGAAGGACAAGTAAATTAGGAATAATTTATCAGGTGGTTAATAGAAATCGCACCGTGCATTTCATCGTTGACAATACATTTTTAGCGTTGAAATACATTGTAACTAAATCGGGTAGAGAGGGGCGGTGTGTTACTGCGGCAGAAATTAGGTATATCTACAGGAGAAAAAACTTACCACTATTTCGTAGCAATATAAAAATCTATACAAAAACTAGAGAAGTTAACTTTGATGAGTTCTTTGGACACTCGCTATGGCTTCAATATCACCCTAAGAATACTTATTCTTAACGTTTCCATCAAGAATTCAAAATGTAGCAACGCAGAGCCAATGACAGAACTCCATCTGGGCCGTATTTCAGAGTGTAAATTTTCGTCACCACATTGGCACAGGTCGCACCATAATCTCGGAACAGCTGGAAACATTTATCTTCCAGCTGGTTCCTATCTTCCAGTCGGTGATGGTTGGCAGCGTCCCGTTAAGATGTCTGAGTACATTTTCCCGCGGTCTGTTTGACCAGCGTGAGCTTTCCCTTACTCATCCCCAGCCGTAAACGAATGTCAGCCTTCCCTTCCGTTACCAGCACTTTATCGGCTAATAAAGGCAGTAACTCGCTATTAATTACCGCGTCGACTTCTCGTGCGCCACTCTGCGCCACCCAGCAACGGCTGGCGATAAACTCAATGATTTTCTCGCTGTAGGTGAGAGAGGAAGCACCTGCCACAGCATTCTCAAAGCGCTGGCATACTTTGTTCAGCTTCAGGCGAATGATTTTCGCTAACGTCTCCCCCATTACAGGCTGATATGGGATTAACCGCAAACGCCCCATTAGCGCCGGGTGGAAGAAGCGGTCAAATTCCGGGCGAATAAGTTTGGTCAAGCTTGCGGTGTCGGCACCACCGGCTTCGCAGGCGTTCATGACTAAGTTGCTCGCCAAGTTACTGGTAAGAATAATCAAGGTGTTGCGGAAGTTAATGCACTGACCTTCGGAATCCTCCATAAACCCTTTGTCAAAGACCTGATAGAAAATCTCCATCACATCAGGGTGGGCTTTTTCGACCTCATCGAGCAACACCACACTGTATGGACGGCGACGTACAGCTTCCGTCAGGACGCCACCCTGACCGTAGCCGACATAGCCCGGTGGTGAACCTTTCAGACCTGACACCGAATGGGCTTCCTGGTATTCCGACATGTTGATAGTGATAAGGCTCTGTTCACCGCCGTATAACAGTTCCGATAGCGCCAGCGCGGTTTCAGTTTTACCGACACCGGATGGGCCCGCAAGCATAAACACGCCGGTCGGCTTGACCGGATCGCTCAAGTTGGCACGGCTGATACGGATCTGCTGGGCGATTTCAGCCAGCGCATACGGCTGCCCGATAACCCGCGCCTCAAGGCGCGCCACCAAATCGCTGAGTTGTTGCTGCTCTTTCTCCATCATTCTGCCCAGCGGGATCCCGGTCCAGCCTGCTACCACGTCTGCCACACTGATAGCGTCTACGCAGTCGTAAACCAGTGCATGCTCTTTATGCAATTCGGTCAGTTGCGCACGAAGTGCTGCAATTTCCGCGACATTCTGCGTACCATTGATTTGCGTGACAAGTTGCCGCTGCTGCTGCCAAACCGGCTTTAGGGTCTCCAGGCTTTGATTAATTTCACTTTCGCGCTGATCCAGCCATTTCAGTCGCGTCGCGTTTTCGCCCTCTTTTTGCAAGCTTTCGCGTTCAGTCAGAATGTTGCTCAGTAAAGCGTTAAGATCTTCAATCTCTTTCGGCTCATGGCATTGTGAAACCGCGACACGGGCGCAGGCGGTGTCGAGTAGGCTAATGGATGTATCCGGTAGCTGACGGCCTGAAATATAGCGACTGGACAGACACACGGCAGCCACTAGGGCGCTTTCCAGAATCAGCACCCCGTGGTACTTGCTGAGCGCAGGTTTGAGCGAACGCAGCATCGCGGTTGCGGTTTCTTCGTCCGGCTCGGCGACTTTCACTATCTGGAAGCGTCGTGCCAGCGCGGCATCCTTCTCGAAATATTTCTTATATTCAGCCCAGGTTGTCGCCGCAACGACGCGTATTTCGCCGCGTGCCAGCGCCGGTTTGAGCAAACTGGCGGCATCGTTCTGCCCCGCCTGACCACCTGCGCCAATCAGCGTATGGGCTTCATCGATAAACAAAATTACCGGCGATGGGTACTCTTTTATCTCTTTCAACAAAGCTTGCAGACGGTTTTCAAACTCACCTTTGACGCAGGCCCCAGCCTGGAGCAAGCCCATATCCAGCGAGAGAATTTCCATATTTTTTAAGGTATCCGGCACGCTGCCTTCAACAATGCGCTGTGCCAGCCCTTCAACCAGTGCCGTTTTTCCTACACCGGGTTCGCCAGTCAACACGGGGTTGTTCTGGCGGCGGCGGAGCAATACGTCGATGATTTGGCGGATTTCCTGCTCACGTCCTAACGCTGGGTCAAGGATACCCTTTCGTGCCTCTTCGATGAGATTTCGTGTAAACTTCTTCAGTGCGGAGTCCGCACCGTGGTCGACATAGCTAGCCTCCTTGGTCTGAATGGCCGCAGCACAGGCTTCACGTAGTAGCTGGTCGGCGTGCTCTGTGTGGCATAATAAAGCCTCTTGCAGGGCAGTTGAAAAATATTGCAGACGCTGATTGGTATTCACAAACAGACTACCAATCAGCGCCTGCACAGGTAGCTGAGTTTGTTGCCAGCAGACACTGGCATGCAACCAGGACTTTTCAAGATGGCCAACCAGTGATTCCGACAGCACCGGGCTACGGGTATTACCGCTACGTTGTTGATCGAGGCTGACTTTCAGCGCTTCCAGCAACGCGTCTCCGCGCAGACCAGCATGCAGGCAGAGCTGTTCAATCATCGTCGGTTGGTGAGTGACGATGGAGAGTAACAAATGTTCAACTTCCACCTCGTGATGAGTACGGCACATCGCCAGACTTACCGCCGCATCAAGACAACCGCGCGCTTCAACGCTCAGACTTTGAACTATTTTTTTCAGATAACCACCCATTTGTTGAATCCTGTTAACATGTTTTTTAAATAAAAATTGGCTGTTCACTGGCATTCCGCAATGCGGGCCGGCAGTTGAGATAAATCGCAGCTAAGCACTGTTGGCCGCTGTTGCTCTGTTTTTTTGTCGGTCAGTGCCCGCTGTGCATCCGCATTGTCATTCAGCAAACGCTCCAGGGCCTGCCACTGCTGCCAGGCATCCTGGACCGTGTCTTGTGAACCGGCTTGGTAGCGCACCAGAATATATTTGATGCCTAGCGAGTCCAGTTGTGCCGCCTCTTCAGGAAAGTCACCGGCAAGATAACGGTGCTGACCACCGGAAATATCGGCAAGGAAATCAGGCCAGGCGGCGCCGCCAAAATAGTCGTAGGTCAGATCGAATCCTGGGAAGTTAATCATCAGCGTCACGCGACTACAGTGACCTGGACGCCAGCGGAATAGCGCCTGCTCGCTGAAGTTCATGCTATTCAACATCCAGCGTTGATCGTCACAGAACAGTGCTAAGCGTGTACCAGTGGGCATCAGGCGAGCCCCGCCGGGGATCGTTGCAGGTTGACTTTTCAGCATTAGCTCAAGCGGGATCTTTTCCAGCGCAGCCATCTGCGCTTCAATTTTCCCCTGCTCCGTTTTTAGCGCGGCCAGTGCATCATTGTTGCGCGTGTTCTCACGCTCCGGCATTGCCAGCACATCGTCCGGGCGCAGAACATGGTTAACCATGCGCAGGAACTCGGTGGTCAGGCTCACGGTTTGCCCGTCGAATTGCCCCGCTTCCGGACCATTGTCACCAACTACCAGTACGCTTTTCGCTGGTCCCCGGATAAAGTCAGAGAGGTATTGCCCGCTCAAATCTTTCTGAGTCTGGTAATCCAGATGTGCAGCATTTTTTTCCATCGGCCATAGCACCCGGCTTTGCCATTGCTCCTGTAGCCAGCAGCCGGAGTGCTGCATGGCATTCGCTACCAGCCAGTGCGCATCGGTTTTATATAACGCCCATACGGCATTCAGCGAAAAGTCGTTTTGCTCAGCGGAGACGCTTTTGCGTAGCGCCGTAAAGCGGCCGTCCAGCTCTTGCAACGGGTTCTTGTCACTGCTTTTCCCGCGGACAAACAGCCCGCGCATCAGACGATCGCTCTTTTCCGGCATTACAAAGGCATCCGCCACCGCGGCACGCAGGCTGTCTTTCCATGCCGCCCAGTTTTTGAACGACAGATCGGTCGCTGCCGTGCTCAGCGTTTTACTGTCCAGCTGGAGCATGGTGGCCACTTTCTGCAGCGTAGATTTCTCCAACCGACCGGCGATTTTCATGACGGAATTCCCGAACGGTGTCTGCTGGAGTTGGTTAAGCTGCCGCAGTTCCTTTAACCAGCGGCTGGCTTTACGGTTGGGGATATCAGCAAGCTGTTCAGTGATGTAGCGTGCAAGCACCATTGCCGGGCTATTGCCCTGATCGATAGCCACCAGGGTGGATTGCCACTGCGCCCTATTTAGCACCGGAGCGGACTGAGCGTTCATGTTCAGTATCAGCTCCATCCAACGTTCCTGACGTAACGTGCCCCAGTGCTGCTCAAACGCCGTCAGCGTAGGCAGGCTGATACGTTCCCCCGCCACATGGCGTATCAGCTCCAGCCACTGCTGAATTTGCGCTGTACCTTGTTGCGTCCATAGGCCATCTACCTGCACGTTGCTCTGCGCAGAAGGTGAGAAATCCGTCAGGTTGACGGGAGCCAGCGTCTCCGTTGGTGCGACTAGCCACGACCAGTCGCTATTGCTGTTGATCAGGTTACCCAACAGTCGACGAAGTGCATTCAACTGTATTTCTCCCCCCGGTTGTTGCAGCAACGCACGCTGCAGGGCGAGATCCTGAGTCAGCGGCAACGGGTGATTAACGCCGGTAAGACTCAACGCAGCAGGCACCGTCGTCTGTTTTTTCAGTTCGACCAGCCGCTGGTCGTCGAGCATCGCTTGTTTGGCCATAATAGTGTTGGCAAGGCTCAGGATCAGCGTGCGCTTCCCCTGCGGGTCAGCCTGAACAAATAGCTGCTGATAATTCGCCTCAACTTCCTGCATATTCACCTGCTGGCGAGGTATTGCCGCCAGAATGCTGGCTTCCAGTTCATGGTGGCGTTTATTCAGCAGCGGAACAAAAGGCAAATACAGCAGCGGCAGCTGGATCCAGCCCTCAATTCCTACCAGTTGCTTCACCTGCTGCCTAACGTTCATATGGCGAACATCACCGGCTGCCAGGTTATAGCTGCTCGCCGAACTCGACAGCAGATAGGCTAAAGCCAGAATGCTGAAGGTCATTACTCCCCAGCGGCGCAGATATCGGCGACCAAATCCAACCGGGTTTATCTCACGCTGACGACTGAGCGTCGGCAGCAAATAAGTCATCAAATCATGGGTAAACAGCGCCTTGCGGGTAGCACTGTTTTTACTCACTGGCTCTGTGGCGCAGAACCAGACTCCGCCCAGTTCAGCTGGTTCAAAGTAAACGTCCGGTTCACATAAAGCGGCGAGGTAGCGCTGCAGCGGAGGTTGTAGCTGCAATACATGCTCTGGGAAATCCAGTAACGCTAGGGTATGGCTATCTGGGAGCGCCCCAGATAGCATACTGGCACGCACATTATCCAGACCCTCTTTCACACATGTAAACAGCCGATCCAGCAGCGCGGGATCTTTACCATCCACAATCGGGGAAGTCAGCCAGTAGTAACCCAACGCCTGCTGACGCTGGGCCGGTGAAAGCTGGTTCGCCCAATGAGTGAAGCCAGTGATTTGGTCACAGCAGGTGACAAAAAGGTACACCGGCAAGCGACGCTTAACCCTTTTAATCAATGGTTCGATTTGGGTGCGGATAAGACGCGCATTGTGGTGCAATTCTGCCACGTCTTTTTCCAGCAGATCGGTAACCGAAACGCATACAATGATCCCTGCTGGCGCAGGAACGCGCTTGCACCAGTTGACCAGCCGCAGCCAGCCACGTTCAAACGCCGGAGTTTTGCTGAGAAAGTTGCTCGATAGGTCAAGAAATCCCGCCGAATGGAAAAACCACCAACGCAATGTGCGGGTCGGCACCACTCGTATATTTTCAGGTTCATTAGAAAAAAGCGGTAACCCGGCGCTGGCCATTAAAGTTGTTTTACCGCTGTATCCACCGGTTAAGACAAACCAGGGTAAAAACTGTTTACGCCTGCCGATGAATTTAATGACCGCAGCACCCGCTCTCCAGTGTTCCAGCAGAACATGTTCCATCCGGGTCAGTTTTAAGCGTTGCTTAACTGCCAGAATAACTTTATTTTCCGAGAGTCCCGATAACGAAATCCAGATAATTTGCACCAGCAGGACCGTCGCAATTAATGCCAGCCACATCAGCAACGCAAAGAGAAATGACTGTTCAATTATTACAGCGACCGATAAGGAAATAATAAATAATACGCTGAGCACAATAGCCAATGCGAAAAAGGAGAGCAGTTTCTTAAACATTTTGATTACCTGATAAATATTTCCGAGCCAATGGTAAGCAGCACGACATAAATCACAAACGGCAGCAAACACAGCAACCATTTACGTTGTCGCAGTTTCTTGTGCTTGCCGTTAATTAATCCCAGACCCTGCTCAACCAGGCTGGCATCATTCGGCCAATGGCGCCATGCTTCAGGTAAGCATTGCCTTTCAGTGTTAATACGCTGCTGTAATAACTGCGCATCCTTCTGGGTGTATTTACCGTGAAACCCCATCAATAGACAAAACAGATACACCATTCGCAATTGCGTATTGGTTATATCAATCTCGTCAAGCCGTACAAAGAAGGCTTCCCCCCCCACGGAGATCGAGAAATAATGTATTTGCAATAATTCTCCGCGCCATTCTTTTCTCCATGGAATGGTCGAGCACAATACGCGCTCATCCAGAAAGAGCACGACCGCAAAAAAAGCATCTTCACATTCCTGCTGCTCATGATGTAATTCCGACTCGCGCTGTGCCTGCTCTAATAACGCCATACAGTTGCAGCGGAACTTGCCATAATCCTGATGTTGCTGAGGATAGAGGAACAACATGGTCGCCAACCTGAACAGCGGTAAATAACAATTCAATAAACTCATCATGATGGCACCACAAAAATAATTTGAACCTGAAGATCGTCTGGCATATCAGGCCAGTAACAGGAAATGCTTTTTCCTTTGAGGGCTTTACTCCACAATTCGCTATTCTGATCGATGACAAAATAATGTGAGTCGTTGCGGTTTGGTACCCCACGCGGTGGCTGGCGACAGCCGTTTACCGGCACTCCTGGCAGAGCATGCTGAATTAAGGTTTCGATAATTTGCCCGGACGCCAGTTTGATCCCCCCCGAATTTTTAATCTGACGATTTTCCATCGGCATGTGGGTAGAGCGTAGTAACAACAGCGCCGTTTCGGTCTTTTTAAGTTCAACGTTGCTGAAATCACCGGTGAAGACGCCGTGGGCATCTTTCTCGAGCATGATGTATGTGTTGTCTTCCAGCACTAGGCTGTTGAGCAGGGAAAGCAGAGTAGCGCGCGCGCTCTCAAAACAGCTCAGCAGCTTATAATGATTATAATCCAGCAGTTTTCTTTCACCGTCGCACCACTGGCCATCAAAGGAACAGTTGTCGTTAAAAGACGAAAGTTCGCCAATCAGCAGACATAACAGGTTATATACCTTCCAGGGGTGCACCTGACGGGCCTGGCAATAGTTTTTCAGCATCGGTAGAACACGGTTCAGAGAGCGCATAGCCAGTAGCTGTGTCACCTGATCGCGGTGTTCAGCATCTTTCATCAGCCGTTCGGGGCGTTTGTACTCTTCGAGTTTGCGGGCCCGCGCGCTGAGATCGAAATAGATAATATCGACCAGTTTTTCCAGGTTGTGCGAGCCAAACAGCGTGACCGCGGGGGGGGAGAAGGCCGGATCCAGCGTCACACTGTCGTTAACGAAACGCAGGCGCGTTAATGGCATGCATTCGCAATCAACGGCATCGATTATTTCAGCGCCGGTAAGCAGGCGCACGTTGTAACATAAGCGCGCCACCGCAGCGTCTGGAGCGTGATCGTAGACATCTCTCATCACCCGGTTTTCACCGGCGTTGATCCAACGCGTCACGGCGCGATCATGCTCTTTTTCAAGCGTTGTCACGTTATTGTGCAACGGATCAAAACGACGTAACGCCAGCCAGATGGTCAGCGGTTGATCGCGCTGTTTCCAGATATCACGGAAGTTTCGTTTTTCTACCTGGCAGTTGCCCGGCATTGATAAGAAGGTACCATCAGGCATGATCAAGCGGATGTTATCGATTTTGATCACGTAATCATTTAATGCTGCTTCGTTGATAACCAGTTTGATCAAGCCTTGGTTGTAGGGGCGTTCTAGCTCGACAATCTGGGCGTGCTGCCACTCATTATGCAGGTCAATTGATTGAAAATGTTGAGGTTGAAGGTATAATCCGGAGTGCCAGTAAATTTGCTGTTGCTCGGTATACATTAGCTTTTATCCTCAGCAGCGGCGTGCTCAGTTTGCTGAATAGACGCGGTTTTCGGGGAAGAGCTCTCAGTGGTTTTTGACTCGCTTGCATTGATAATACTTTCACTTCCCAGCACCATGGAAAGCGTGATCGGTGCCAGTGTAGAGTGCCAGACCGTTGACCACCAACCGCAGCTCTGTGTCTCTACTGGGATTTCCGCTGTAAACATATGTTGCTTGGCCGGGAAGGGATAATAGCCTGCGACTAGGGCAACATTGCGGGTATTCTGCGCCCGATCGATGTGCAGAATGTTGGTTTGCCCGGGCATCATCACGTAGCGGTCGAGTTGCAAAATATCCCCTTCACTGCCTGCACCTGCAAACAGGCCTTTGACCAATATCGGGTTATTCAGCGCTTTATCCAGCGAGGGTTTGTCTTTTGCCTGAATGAGCAGCACCGTACAACTACTCGGCAGCTCATTAACGCTGTTAAGGCACGGTTCTGCCCGCAGGTTGAGGGTTATCGCACTGTTGGCGAAAGGTGCCGGTACGGCGCGAATAGACTGCTGCCGTGCTTCATCACTATTCGATCCACAACCTGCCAGCAGAAGCGCGCAGAGGAGCTGATCAGTACAGCCAAGGTAACTTTTCATTCTATTTCTTGTCCTTTGAGTACTTTGTTGATGTCGCGCATGCTGCTTTTGTCTTCCAGCATCTCTTCCAGCCATTCGGTCAACGTCATTCCCGCCCAGCGTGCCGCGCGCTCCATCAAAAAAGGTACTGGGCTTGAAGGCTCTGACTGGCGAAAGAAATGCGCAATGGTCAGCATGTGACTGATGGCTAAATCGCGTGACATATCCTGCTTTTGTGTTTTCCCTGTAAACAACGCCTCTTTGGCGGGCTGCGCTTCTTCCTGCGGTGTCAGCACGTTGAGGGACATGACGTCTTCATATACCAGTGCCGTGCGGTCAAACAGCTGCTTGATAAAATCCTGCATCTCGACAATGACACTACGTGTTTGCTCCATAACGTAAGAATCGGCCTGCGGATTAATGTCGGCGTACGTGGCTTCCAGCGCGTCGAGCCTCTCCACCAGTTGATTCAGTCGTTCACGCTGTGTCGCGATGTTTTGCGGTGCCAGCGTTGCCACCCAACGGTTGAAGGTGTCCATTGAGAAATCGTCGTTGGCGTGCTCACGATCAGCTTTCATCGTCGGCTGATGTGCCTGAAGTAGCACTTTCCGCCAGTGATCGAGTGTCCTTTCTGAGTCCCCCATCAGAGGATAGACGTTCAGCAACTGCGTCAACTGGCGATCCAGACGGTTAAGCATGCTATGGCGGATCACCGCACCGTCTTCATCCAGTTCAGGCCAGCCGTGTTGCCAGTAGCGTTGAATAAACACAGCAAGAAACTCACACCCTTGCTGTAGTCCGCTCAGACCTTGTTGCTGAGCTAGGCCTTCAACCAGCCAACAGGCCACTTGCAGGTCTTTGCTGTCCAGCTTCAAAACCTGACGACTCAGGCAAACGACTTTACCCCAGTCCGCCTTACGCAATTTAGTTGCCCACTCGCCCTGCGGCAAATAGTCCGGATCGCTTTCACGCGCCTGACGGATGTCATCATAAATTTGTTCATATTCGGTGTTGCGCCCCGTAGGCTGTTCTTCGCTAATAGGCACCAGCAGGTCATCGAAGTTCGTTTTCATAGAAGTAAACCCTAGTAAATCAATGCCTTAAAAAACCCTGTAACAATAAAGCCACCGCCGGTCATGCTGTCACCCATACGGGCGGCGGGCTTGCCACCAATCAGCACTTTGGTGCTGCCTTTAACAACAGCGGCCGGAGGTGCCATCGAACCGAACGTGGCAGCAGGCACCCCGCCGATCAGCACTTTGGGTGAACCGGGCGAGACGATCGGCCCGCCCACAAATACGAAGGGGGGGGAACCCGGCGTGACCATATCCCCCATGCGCGCAGCTGGCTGGCCCATCAGTGGCTTCCTTGTCCGCGATGCCATTGAGTAAGCAGGTGTTGCGCGCCAGTAAGCGGCGCATTTCCTGCCGCAAGTAATACGGCCAACTGTTTCAAGCCACAGTGCAGCATTAATGTTGCTAAGTGTGGTTCGGGGTACACGGCCTCAAATTCGTCGGGCGTCATGCTGCCCTGCATCCAGAATAACGACAGGCCCAGCGCGCCTAATGGCGTATCAAAACCGAGCCCTTCTGCCTGCTGGAAAATCGTGCGGCGCAATGCGTCGTCATGGGTTTTCAGCCACTGGCTGATATCGGCTGCACACTGTCGTGCGGCTTCATCCAGCGGCAGCGAGTTCACCTGCTGTAACGCCCAGCCCAGCACTTTTTCCGGTGCAGCATCCTGCACCAGGCAGGCCAACGCGTCTTCCCACAGGTTTGTCACCATCAGGTTCAGCGCATTTTCATATCCGCTATCAGCGATACGGCATCTGGCTATACCTTCTGGCGTCATTAATTTTTCTTTCATTGTCATCGTCCTCAACCAATCATCACTACGCCACCCTTGATCTGGCTCATACCACTACCGTTAACGGTTACCATCGCGCCTTTCAGCTCTGCGGTGCCGCAGCCTTCAACCTTGATGGTGGTGGCGCTGATAGTAATGTCGGAAGGGGTGATGTAAATTTTGCTGCTGCCCACTTTAAGCTCGATACTTTGGGTCGATTCGATGACGCAGGCTTTGTCAGCCTTCACCTTGTTGCTGCCGCCGCTGATCTCCATCAGATAATTCCCCTGTTTCAAGGTGGTATTGTGGTTGCCTTTTTCGAGGGTCAGTACGCGGTCACCCTGTTTGAGGATCAGCGTCTCATTGCCTTTGGTGATTTCGGTGGCACGGTCTTCACCAATGGTTTCGCTGACTTTTTTGGCGATTTCAGTGATCACGTTGTTTTTCACCGTCAGCAGAAGATCTTTCTGCGAGGTAATGACTAGACGCTCCTCGCCTTTTTTATCGTCAAAGCGCAACTGATGGCTGTCTTCAACGCTGCCATCAGGCGAACTGCGGGACACAAAGCCACTGTGATTTTTTTCATCCGGTAGGGTCAGCGGCGGTTTGTTCTGACCGTTAAACACCGTGCCGGTCACCAGCGGATAATCCGGGTTGCCGTGCACAAAACTGACGATCACTTCACTGCCGACACGCGGCAGGAACATGGCGCCAAAACGCCCACCTGCCCACGGTTGTGACGCGCGTACCCAACAGGAGCTGCCATCGTCGTGTTTGTTTTCGCCATCCCACGGAAACTGAATTTTGATGCGGCCATATGCGTCGGTATGAATTTCTTCCGACTTCGGTCCGACCACCGTTGCGGTTAATATCCCAGCAATATCCGGCTGTGGCGTTTGGCGTTCTGGTCGCCATGACACGCTGTCTTTCAGTAATTCGAGTCCACAGTAAAAATCGGGCCGGCTACCATCAATGCTACTGGTAGCGCGAAGACTTACGGTTTTAATGCGGTAATCGCCCTTGCTGGATGGGTGATCGTTGAGGGTGAATTTTTCGCCACAGCTAAACCAGAAGGCGCTGGTATGGGCCGAAAACAGCTGATTATCGGCTTCCAGCTGTTCCATTTTGAGCCTGGCCTGGGCCTGCAATACCGAGCGGTTGTCGTGACTGTGGATATCAACATAGCTGACACCCTGTACGGTGTAGTCGGCATCCACCGCCTTTGATTCACCTTCTACGCTTGCCGCCTGCTCCATGTTAAAACCTTTCAGCATGACCGAGGATGCGACCAACGAGGCATCGGCAGCCCAGCTAAGAATGCCAACGCCTTCGTCGACACCGGCTTTCGGAGTAAATGGCAACTGCGCGGGTTTAGCCAACTGATGGCTGGAAGGATGGTCGGCCAGCACCAGCGAATGTTGCCCGGCTTCGTGGAAGAAGAAATAGTAAATCCCTTCCTGTTCCAGCAAGCGGCTGATGAAGGCGAAATCGGATTCGCGATACTGAATACAATATTCACGTGGCTGGTAAGTCGCACGCAGACGCAGATCAATCTGGTTAATGTCCTGCTGACGCAGCAGCTTGCAGAGTAAATCCGGCACCGTAATATTCTGGAATACCGCCAGGTTGCGGCCGAGACGCAGTAGCGCCATCCGAGGCTCAAGGCGACCTACATAGGTACTGATACCCTCGGTATCATTTACTTCGTTGAAGCAGGTCAACACACCATGGACATAGCGTGTTTGTTTGTCACGACCTATTTTACAGGCTATTTCTTTACCGAGGAAACGGCCCATTTGCGCACCAGTCAGTTCAGTGCGGAACTTGATCTGGTAGAGAAAAGGGGTCGAAAGTTGTTCTTTACCCTCAATGCTCATTAATGTCAGTGAGGCCTCCGCATCGCCCACAAACCGAATAAATTGGTTGTCCTGCCCTGATGGCATTGGCATGTATTATTTTCCTTCATGATAGATCGGTAATCGAATTGTGTGCTCACCCGTCCCAGATGAGCGCCCAAGGCAAATGTCCAGACCTAGCTGGCCTGCGCCGAGTTGCGTCATATTGTTTGATGTATTTTTGATAAGCAGATCAACATCGAAATCCAGCCCGGCCCCCACAAACTCGCGGATCTGTGACCATAGTTTTTTGTAGTACTTTCCTTGCGGCAGAAACAGCCCAGCGTCCTGAAGCAGCACCGGTCCCAGTGTGACCGTGAAATGCGATTGCCTGTCCCAGTAAACGCGGCCCAGCATGGGTGCAGAAGCCAGCGTTTGCGACGGCCTCCCTAGGCAGCAACACAATTCAGGAGCCATCGCACGCCATACGCCGGTAAACGGCGTGATCCTCGCTGGAGCGGAAAACGTGTGTTTTAGCCAGGTTTCTAAATTGAGCATCGAGCGCACAGAATGGGCGAACAGTTCGGCAAATCGCTCTTGCTTAAATGACGGAACGCTGTGTGTGACGCCAGAAAATGCCCAAATCGCCTCTCTTAACGGACGGCATGCCGAGAGCTCAGCCATCGCGTAGTAGTGATATTTCTGCCAGGAGAGATAGCGCAGGATGTGCAGCCGGTGGTTAAAAATATCCAGAAACGCCTTGGCGGTTTTATCGCCATAGCGGTAATGCCGTTCGATCAGCCATTCGGTGTACACCGTCGGTAATGCCCCAAGTGACCCGGTCAACCCATGCGCCGCCACCTCAACCTGCCAGCGGTTGTTCCCCTGGTATTCAATCGGCCCTACTGCACCCTTTGGGGCATCGAGTGAGAGCGGAGAAATAAAGATGATCTGTTCCTCCAGAACCCGTTTACTGTCGATGCCCTGCTTTCTGCTTAGCAGGCGCAACATGGTACGCACCTGCTGGAAAAAATTGTGCGGGCTGAACAAAGTGGTTAAATCCAAGACAACCTCCCCGCACGGATTGGCCACACACGGCGGGACTCTTCTCGGGATTCAATCTCGGTTACGACGCGGGTAAAACTGTTGACCGGCGCGTAGAGCGCCAGAAAGCTGTCAATGAAGCGGCAAAAGAGAAAATACTCGGCTTCCGTGCTTGCTTCAGTGGAAAAGGTGACACGAATTTCGATTCCCCGTGCCATGGATTGCGGATCCTGCGGGGCCAGCCGCGCGACCACAGGCGCTGATTCCACGGCCCGCAGCAAATTGATCAGCCGCGTAATCCCCGGATTATCGGAGAAGTTGTACAACGCCAGAGTCTCTTTCAACACGCGAACACCTTCCGGTCCGCTGACCAGCATGTGGTTTAGCGAGAGCTGGGAGATCAAACGCCAGCGTGCGGCCTGTTTCATCGGAGGCCTGACCGGCAAAGTCGGGCGTGTTAAGGCGATGATTTTCATCCCAGCAATCGGCAGTTCTGACTCAAAATCACCATCCGGATCGCCATTCCGCATGTTGAAAGGCATGTCGCGATTGGTACAGGTGAGCTTCAGGCTGATAACGTCGCTGCCCGGCACCATTGGCTGATCGCTGCGGTCGCTGAAGGCGATAAACATCATGCTATTGATGTCGGTTTCTCGGCGCATGCATTGCCAGTACAGGCCGGTTTCGCCGTCAGATGTGGATTGATCTAAGCCGAATAGCGGATAAATCGGTCTGGAGAGCGTTTCATTACCCTGTTTTCTCATGGCCGAAACGCTGTCTATCGACCAGACGTCTATCTCATCCTGATGGCGAATATCAGGAATAACCGGGTATTCAGCCGTTTCATGATCCGGAGTAATTGGCTCAGCACGGCGCTCAAACAAATTTACCGCTGGCGTGCAGTTCAGCAGAAAGTAACTTTCGTTGACTATGCTTGCCATTTTTTCAAGCTGAGTGGCAATCGCGCAGCGGTTGAATTGCAGAGTTAACGTGATGTCGCTTTGACTTCCGGCCACCAAACCGGCTGGCAAAGGTAAGTCGATAAAATGGAATTTCTGCGGGAAGAAGAAATAGTCCTGCAACAGGCTATGGGTAGGCGAAATGCGCGAGCCACCCGCCAGCAAGCTCTGGTGTTTATCAAAACCCACGGCCTGAATATTTTGCGCAGAGAGCGTGTAGTGCTGCTCATCGTGCAACAAATATAGGGTGTGAACTTCACTGCACATAAGAGTGTAGAGAATATTAACGATACTGCTTGCACCGCCAAGATGAATGCGCAGTGAACTGGCGCTTAATGTTGCACCAGACCACACCGTCAGTTGCAGTTTCAGATTCCAACACAAGGTGTCATCGTCCATATGTAGACTCGCTTTAGACAGGCGAATAGGCTGGAGCATCACCGGGTAAACGGTGCGGAAATAGCAGACCTGGTCGTTAATGGATGTGGAATATAGACGGGTTCCAGCCTCAATCAGGTTACCGGAAGTCAGCGCACTGGTTTTGGCGTCCGGAGACATTTGCACAATGCACACAGAGGGAAACGACCGCAGGAACTGCGGGGCTAGCACCGTCAGCAGCACGTCGGTGACTTCATGCATATCTTCATCCAGCCGTTGCTGGATTTGAGCAGTCACTAGCGCAAAAGTTTCGATCAGTCTTTCAATATGCGGATCTTCGGATGCACCTTCGGAAATGCCCAAGCGGCGAGCTACTTTAGGAAAATGGCGAGCGAAAACCTTCCCTTCCGACTTTAGCCATGCAAGTTCATTTTGATAATATGAAATAAATTTATTCGTCAACGGTATCAACACTCGTTAGTTTCTCAATGAAAACCGACCGATCACGTCATCCCACATCAGGCGATAACGAACAGCACCAAAAAATGTGTCTGCTTCAATAATAAATACGCTCATACCCTCACGGGCTTCGCCAGGGAGGACAGCAACATTTATAAGTCTGGGTTCGAAACGTTGTAGTGCTGTATTAATTCGTTCGCACATGATCAAATTTCTCTCCAGGCGAGGTATATCGCTGGAAAAAATATCACTCACACCATAGTTAATAATTGATTCATTAATGCCAGTAATATTTTCGACAGGATAACTACAAGGTCGTGAAGACAAAAGTATCAGTATATCCGCTATCAATACTTCGCTTTGGTCTTCAACCTCTTGCTGTTCTTCCTTATTTTTTGGATCATTATCGGCAAGGCGCTGTAATAACGATTTCATTCACTGAACTCAGTAAAGTAGTGTGCATGACCGCACACCACTGATAAACATTACAGCTTGGTGTTGGTTAAAAGGTCCCAACCCACCGGGCCGTATTTCTTGGTTTTGCCGCCAGGTTCAATCATCTGAGTTTCGAACTTAAAGCTGCTGAATACGAAGCTCAGAGTCTCGTAAGGAATATCTTCCGCACTCCGTGCCCCGACATGATAGCTAGTCAAGATGCATTTTTCATAGGTCCAGCGAGCCATTTCATTATCTATATCGTTAGTTTTCACGTTCATGGCGACGACAATTTTTTTGATATTGGAGCCTTGGGCAACCATACTCACCAGATCGGTAGAGACAGCATCCATCTGCTTAGAGAAAGAAACGGACTCGAAATTAATACCATCGATGTGCAACTGACCAGAACCATTGTTGATTTTAGCTGTGCTGTTTAAAGCATTATTGATATTATCAATAGAAACCCAGCCACTATATTTATCATCGCTCACGGAACCTTTAATTCCGTCGATCTCCATGAATAGATTATCAGCAGTTGCCATTTAAGTATTTCCTCATAACTAAGGTTTATGCATCGTAGATGCTGGGATTTCAGCTACCAACCGCAATGACATACTGAGTCCTTCGAGCTGAAAATGAGGTTTGAGATAAGCCACCGCGCGATAGCTTCCAGGGCAGCCGGGCACATCTACAACATCAATGGTTGCTTCACGCAGAGGGTGGGTTGCTTTAATGTGGACACCCACATTATCAGAGCCAACAACGTACTGATTGATCCAGCTTTGTAGGAAATCCTGGCACTCTGACCGCGACATAAAGCTGCCGACTTTGTCACGCACAATCAACTTCATGTAATGCGCGAAGCGTGAGGTGGTCATGATGTATTGCAGCTGGCTGGACAATTTCGCGTTGGCATTCGCCTGTTCTGAATCGTACTTGCGCGGTTTATTCACCGACTGCACTGCGAAGAACGCTGCGTAATCTGTGCCTTTGCAATGTACCAGCGGAATGAAGCCCAGATCGGCGAGTTCTTTTTCGCGACGGTCTGAAATGGCCACTTCAGTTGGGCACTGCATCACTTTCTCACCGGTTTGTGACACAAAGCTATGGGTTGGCAGGGCGTTCACCAGACCGCCGCCTTCGACACCACGAATCGCTGCGCACCAGCCATACTCTTCAAAGGCTTCAACCATGCGACCAGCTAATTCGTAGGCCGCATTGACCCACAGATAGCTGGAGCCCGCGTTGTTTTCATCAACATTTTCTTCGAAATTGAACATGTCGACCGATACGGTTTTCGAGCCATACGGTAGGCGAGCAATAACACGCGGCAATGTCAGCCCGACATAGCGGGAATCGTCACTCTGGCGGAAAGAATTCCAACGTGCATAATCAGAGGTATTAAACAGTTTGCCCATGTCACGTGGACGTGGTATTTCAGAGAAGGATCCCATCGCGAACATGCCCGGATTGGCGGCACTCAGGAAAGGTGCGTGTGCTGCAGCCGCAACGTGCGATATTTGCTCCAGCAGCTGAATATCTTCCGGCATCGCATCAAATTCGAAGTCACCCACAAAAGCAGAATACGGGTCACCACCGAAGGTGCCATATTCACTCTCGTAGATACATTTAAACAGTGATGACTGGTCAAAATCGGACGCAGATTTAAAATCACGCAGCAACTCTTTTTTGGTACAGTTAAATACGCGCACTTTGGTATTTTCTGTCACGCTACTCTGTACCAGTTTATGCAGGCCACGCCAAGAAGACTCCTTGCGCTGGAATTCCGGTGCCTGAAGAATTTTACTGACCTGCGCAGAAAGCAGCTCATCAATTGCCGCGATACGCATTTCAATGCTGCCGACTAAATCGTTGGAAACGATAACCGCGCCAGAGGCCACTTCGGACAAAAAGTTGTCTAGCTGTTTCTTAACTTTGCTGCGGTCAGATTCACGACGAATGGCCTGAGTATTATCAATAATTTGATCGAGAAAATCGGCCGGCTGTTTGGTAATCTCTGTCGTATTCATTGCTTGAATATCACTCAATCTGCACTCTCTTTTTTATTAGTTGCGGGATTTGATTCAGTATTTTGACTTTCAAGTAATTCGACCAGCCGTTCTTTTAGACGATCGTTGCTTGCTGTACGGTTGCGCAAGTCACTTAACTGCTCACGTAGTTCCAAGAGTTTGCGCATCGGTTCAACATGCATCGCAACATTTTCTGGAGAAAAATCATCAATAGAATTAAATGTCAGGGAAACGGCCAAGTACCCTTCTTTTTCCGGTAATGCGCTTTCAACCAGCATATCAACTGAAGGTGCCATCCCTTCCATCACATCATTGAAATTATCTTTATCAATGTGAGTAAAGCGGCGATCGCGCAACGGCGTCTCGTCACTGGTGAAATCACCGACAACGCCTATTACTAAAGGCAATTCTTTTTTAGATTGTGCGCCACCGACTTCCACGTCATACGTTATTTGCACGCGAGGTGGACGTGCTTTACCGAGTTTTTTTTGAGTATTACTCATTGTTAATTCCCTGTTAGGTTAAAAATAATACGTCACGTCACAATGTTATTAGAGTTATTAGAGTTATTAGACTCTCCAAGAGCCTAAATGCCACGTTTAGGCTCTTGATTAAAAAGCAGGGGAAATGTTTCTGATTTATAGGTCAATGTCTATCCATGACATTCATTAACAATATTGCCATATTATAGCTATATTATCCTAAGCGGCGAATCCGGCAATGACCTGATTATTTTGCATTCTGAAATCGTGAATAAGCTATTTTATGGTCTTTACCGATCCTCACATTTTTAATCCTTAATGGAAAAGTTAAAAATAAGTATTCTTAGGATGATATTGAAGCCATAGCGAGTGTCCAAAGAACTCATCAAAGTGAACTTCTCTAGTTTTTGTATAGATTTTTATATTGTTACGAAATAGTGGTAAGTTTTTTCTCCTGTAGATATACCTAATTTCCGCCGCAGTAATGCCCCGCCCCGCCCGACCAGATTTAGTTACAATGTATTTCAATGCTAAAAATGTATTATCAACGATGAAATGCACGGTGCGATCCCTGTTAACAACCTGATAAATAATGCCGGATTTACTTACTCTCCCCCAAAGTTTATTTGCTAATTGTTCGGGATTTTTATTTTTCAAATCAACTCCGTCAAAAAGAGATGAGTTCATTGAAAAATCTTTAAAGTCTATACCTCGTTGCCCGTCATTTAAGTCACAACATATCTCTGAATCCGTTCTCCATCTCCCTGGGGTTGGGACGGGGCCAAATACTGCAATAGTAAGCACATTCTGAACAACAATGTTATCTTTCCCGTTATTTTTTCTTTCCACTCCAATGGAAGAAAGTTCATTAATGGCTGGTGTGGTATCAATTGAAAGACCATAGATAATATCACCCTGCTTGAAGTTCTTCTTCAATTGAGAATAATTATTTTTTGAACCAAAGAAACAAAAAGGCATGGCCTATCCTAATGTTACAAATCATTGGGTTTTCCAGATTTTTTAATACAGAGAATAGATGAAGATTATTTTTCAATGTCTTTATATTATATGTCACACATATTGTATGTAGGGTATATCACGTATGTGAGATTATACTAGAAAGGTCATCACCACCTTGCTGAATTGCTTGGCGCTTGGAACCAGAATGAATTATTCAGCCCCTAAATATACGATGTTACCCGTATGTTCACTGTTGGTTCCTGGAGCTAGACTTCATGCTTAATTTTTTGATTCCAGCCGGGTTCTAGCCGGATGTTCCTTTATTATGTATTCCTGAGGTAAATAATGACATTAATTAACATCAGTGATTCTGCCAGAATGTGCAAGATAGCAACATACTGTGCGGGGACCGCCACTGCAGAGGGAAAATACATAATGTCAGGCTCTGGGGGTATGCTGGAGCATATTGTCAATTTTTTCACTTTTGGGGGGGTGTGCAGGGATAACGTAAAGGCATTTGATGAATTTTCAGCAGCGATGACGACAGCGCTTTTCCAGGACGCCTGCTGCATTACAATACCGGAGACGCTGATCGTTGATTGTTTCGGCTACACCGTCACCTTCACTCAGCCGGGAGAACTTCATAACGCGGCAGATCCTGTGACCATTGAGGTACGCAAGTCTGGAAAAACTACGACAGCACAGGTTAATAAGGATAAGTTCTGCCGCGTTATCACCGCTTTGCAGTTACGTCAGATGAGTGGGCTTCCTTCCACCGCTGTTGTTTTAGCTGATAATAATCGCATGGAATTGCAGGGGGCAAACCTGAGCGGGGCTAACCTGAGTGGGGCGAACCTGGGCTGGGCTAACCTGTGCGATGCTAGCCTGAACGGGGCTAATCTGGTCGGAGCTAATCTGAGCGAAGCTAATCTGAGCGAAGCTAATCTGAACGGGGCTAATCTGAGCGGGGCTAATCTGGTCAGTGCTAAATTGGACCGGACTAAGTTGGTCGGGGCTGACCTGAGTAGGACTAACCTGTTCAGAGCTAGCCTTTTCAGAACTGCTCTGTACGGGGCTAACCTGAGCGGGGCTAACCTGAGCGAGGCTAACCTGAGCGAGGCGGACCTGAGCAGAGCCGATCTACGTGAGGCTAGTTTAGCCTGGGCCAAGTTAGCCCAGGCTAAACTGCGCGGGGCAGATCTGAGCGGGGCAGACCTGAGCAATATCCAGCAGGAGGGGGCTTTGCTCTACCTTCCTAATGCATGGAGTAGCACAACGCTGGACACTCATCTCAACCATATCAATAACTTTGATCAAGGTAGCCTGCTCACCATGATGGACAGCATCGATGACCGTCATGCCGACGTCAAATTACGCATGGCGCGGGAACTGATGACGTCGCTGAAAAAAGCCGGTGTTAACCTGTCTGAGGTCGCGCTGCCCCTGATGGATATCCTCTCCAAACCGCCGTACACCGATGATGCTGAGATTAACACCTGGCTGGGCAACCTCTGTGAACGCTACCTGAGCCGGTACAATGGGCAGGCCCTTCCGGTAAACGAAGGCGTATTTAATCAGTCCGTAGACCTGTTCACCCGGCGTCCGGCGCTGATGCTCTCCCATAACGGTGCCTTTATTCAGATTATTGCTCAGGGGATGGCTGAATCTGGCCCGGTGGAGATGAAGGCAAAGGCCGCCGCGCTTTACGCGACCTACCTGCAGCAAGAGCCGGTAAAACCCTACTGCAGCCTGGAGGATTTTGGCGACGGGGAGGGGAAACCCGACTGGGCCGATAAGCATACCGCCAATTTCATTCTTCTTTCTGCTCAGCCCGCCACGGTCAGCGCCATGCTGCTGTCGCAGGCGTCGCTGGAGGCTATGCTGAGGCCCCAACCCGGCACGGAATGGCATAACGTTTATTTGTACAAGGACGGGGTGAAATTAAGCCCGGCAGAGTCCCCCGCGCCTGATGAGCTGTTTGCCAGAGCGTTTCCGCTGTTTAACGGCCCCTATCAGTATATGCAAAAAAACGCGAAGTTCCTGCTGCTGCTGAAGGCGTTAAATCTGGGGAGTCTGGAAACTGTCAATACCGATTGAATTGTGACCCACCCTGCCAAAGTAAATCTGACCCACCCTCCAATGATTATTCCTGTGGTTCAGTGACCTTCGATTTCTTTAACTGACCGCTTTTCAGTTTGTCTTTCAGGCGATAGCTTTGACCACTTATCTGGACGATGTGTGCGTGGTGAAGCAGTCGGTCTAACATCGCTGCCGTCAGCGTTTCATCATCACCAAACGTACCTGACCACTGAGTAAACGGCAGATTACTCGTGAGGATCAGACTTCCGGTCTCATAGCGCCGGGCGACAACCTGGAAGAATAAATTAGCCTCTTCCTTACCGAACGGCAGATACCCCACCTCATCAATCACCAGCAGCCGCGGCTTGTTGACGCAGTGCCCTAAATATCCCTTGAGATCTCCCTGTCGGTGAGCGGCAACCAGCTGCAACATCATGTCTGCTGCCGTTATAAATCGAACACTCTGACCTGACATCGCCACTTTATGTGCCAACGCACAGGCCAGATGGCTCTTGCCTACGCCCGAGGGGCCCAGTAACACAATGTTCTCGTGCCGCTCTATAAATGCCAGCCCCGCGAGCTCCTGAAGCTGAGCGCGGGGCGCGCCGCTTGCGAACTTGAAGTCGAACTGCTCCAGCGTTTTAACCGCTGGCAGTCCTGATAACCGCAAAAGCGTCTGTCGGCGACGTTCGTTACGGCTGTTCGTCTCCAGTTGCAGAAGCTGTTCCAAAAAGTCGCCGAATGTCCCGGCATCCTCCAGTGTTTTTTGGGCGAGTGCGGGCCACTCACTGGCAATACGTTCAAGCTTGAAGTCGGCACAGAGCTCGCTAATACGTTGATGCTGAAGGCGGCTTTGTTGAATAAATCGGATTTAGATAAAAGCGCCTCTCGTCACTGACTTCCTCAGGCAATCCGTAAACTTTCTGGCATCCCTGCTCGCGTCATTTTGTTTAAGGCACGGATCATGGCCATAGCT
>Ga0209847_1000139_pt1 | contig 31449 bp, 23 predicted proteins | sample OrgsoiDNA_201060_FD_185808 | JGI IMG/M metagenome (GOLD analysis project Ga0209847, IMG submission 185808) | Permafrost soil microbial communities from the Arctic, to analyse light accelerated degradation of dissolved organic matter (DOM) -... | ecosystem: Environmental > Terrestrial > Soil >... | reverse complement strand
CTCGGACAAGCTGAAAAGCTTCCTGGAAGGTAACTAAGACTTGACTAGTGTCCTTGATAACCCTTATCCTCGCGAGTTCGTTCGATAACGAGCGCGTCAGAGGACAGGGTGGCAAGGTCCCAGCGCAGTAGCAACAACTGGGCCTCTAGCTCATGCTTGGTTAGAGCAGCGGACTCATAATCCGTTGGTGCCGTGTTCGACTCACGGGAGGCCCACCAATAAAAACAAGGACTTAGGTGAAAATCTAAGTCCTTTTTTCGTTTCCGTTGGGCACATCGGTACAATTTCGGTACAGTAAGCAAAAATTCGACAGTACTGGAGAGTTCATGGCTACCATCGTAAAGACCCCCTCGGGCACCTGGAAAGCGGTCATCCGCAAGGCCGGCTGGCCCACGACCATCAAGACATTTCGCCTGAAAAAAGACGCGGACGACTGGTCGCGCCGAACCGAAGATGAGATGGTGCGCGGCTTGTTCATACAGCGCGGCCCTTCCGAACGGATGACGTTTGAGGCGGCGATGAAACGCTATTTGGCTGACGTGACGCCGACGAAACGGCCACTTACGCAGAACGCCGAAAAGAACCGGGCCGGCTCCTTGGTTACGTTCTTTGGAAAATATTCGCTGGCGGCGATCACGACAGAATTGATCGCACAGTATCGAGATGCCAGGCTTGCGGGCGAAGACCGGATGAAGAATGGTAAGGCCCAGCCCCGTGCAGCAAATACCGTACGGCTTGATCTGGCCTTGCTTGGCCATCTGTTCACAGTTGCAGTGAAAGAATGGGGTCTAGGCCTTCCATACAATCCGGTGTTGAATTTGCGCCGTCCGTCGCCTGGGCCTGGTCGCAATCGCCGCCTAAGTGCAGAGGAGGAGTCACGGCTCTTGGCCGCCGTCGACAAACATTCCAACCGCATGCTGAGCTGGATCGTTCACATCGCCATAGAAACCGGCATGCGCTCGTCCGAGATCGCAACGCTGCGACTCTCCCAAGTCGAACTCGAGCGCCGCATCGTACGCTTGATTGAAACAAAAAATACTTTGCCCCGTACCGTGCCGCTTTCCATGGCCGCAACCGAAAGTTTCCGGCTCGCCTTGAGTAATCCCGTTCGCCCCGATGGGACGGACCTTATTTTTTACGGCGAACCTGGACGAGATGGAAAGCGCCGGCCGTATAACTTCAACAAGGTGTGGGCGGACATCAAGACTGGGGTCGGTATCACCGACTTCAAATTCCACGATCTTCGCCATGAAGCGGTAAGCCGCTTGGTGGAGTCTGGGTTGAGCGACCAAGAGGTGGCATCCATCAGCGGGCACAAGTCAATGCAAATGCTGCGGCGATACACGCACCTGCGGGCCGAGGACTTGGTTGCTAAGCTCGACAGTTTTAGGAAAGAGTAGCCGGTTTGCCTCCCGCCGGCGCGGGAGGCGAGGCAGTTCGTTTTTTGCTTGACAGGTGGCATACACTCCCACCTCCAGGCGCCGCTGAGCCAGAATGCCATCAGTTATTCTGCACAAAACCGCACCCACCACCATCAAACATCTTGCTCGGGCTCATGAGGGCAGCCTCAGGCAAGCCTCTTTCGAATCGCAAATGTCACGCCATCCACAATCGGCGGGACAACAGCAAAGAACCGGGCGTTGCCCGTAGGGAATTCGCCTTCAATAATTGGATTCTTGTGGTCGACAATTTGACCTAAATGCTCCGCAACCCAAGAGATTAATCCGGTCGAGTGTGGTTGACCCATTTCGCCGATATGCTGCTTAGATGCGCTGGGGCCGACTACCCAAAGGCGCCCGTCGGGGTTGAGATGGATTTCATACACGTTGGGATCATCGAGTGCGGTCGAAAGGAGTTTGTCCATTTCGTAACTAGTTACTGCTCTGCCCCGCTGCGAAGATGGTAGTTCTCGCGGTAAGTCGAAGCGAAAGCGTTGGGGTACCAACTTTAGCGCTTTGCTTACCGCTTGAGGCGAAATTCCAAGCATTAACGCGACCTCAGTACCTTTCTTGCCTGAGGCAAGCAAAGATATAATTTCCTTCTTACGGTCGCTTACATTTTTCTGGACGAGTAGGTGTGCAGTGTCGCGTAGGACGCCTTCTTCATCCAGATAGAGCGCATCGCGCGTGATAACGGCATAGATGAATTGGTCCACGGCTCTGTTGCCTGAATCGGCGCGAAGTTCGGAAATGCATCCTGTTTGCTTTTCTAGTCGAAATAGCTCTTCTTCGAAGCGAGATTTTTGTCGCACGGCACGCTTGTACTCAGCACTGTAGCTTCCATCATGTTGTTTTGGCCGATGTGCATTGCAGTAGCGAGCACTGAAGTAAGCAACACTTTCATCGTTCTCCCATTTTGACTCGTCTCGCCGGAATTCCTCAAGTTCAGATGGCTGCCCGCACAACTCACAATATTCGTGCGCGCGCCGGGCATTTAGGCGCCTCACGCGGGAAAGTGGTGCAATTGCCAGTCGTTTTGGCTTCTTACTGCGACACCTGTACGCAAATATGCGTAGAGTCTCAAGCGTAGCCTCAAATTCATCAATGCTCGAGCTGTCCATTCCATACAGTCGGCCGTTGTACGAATGGATGGAAATAATGCTGTCTTCCAACGCACGGAAGCCGTGCGCACGAGCAAATTCACTGAGCACAGGGATCTTACGAAGAATGCGACCAGCAAGTGCAGCTGGCAATGCATTTACATATCGTTCCCACGCTTGATCAATCACATCTCGAATTAGCGCAAAGATTGAACATCCTTTGGATCGCGTCGAGTACGGCTTCCAGCAACCTGAGAATTCTTCGATTGCGGCTTCAACTTGCCTTTCGCATCCCGCGCGGACGTCAATTCGTGACTCCGACATGTTATCAACCTAAATGTCCAATTTATTGGCTGAAGGATACGTGAGTCGCGCGTATCTTTCAACCTTATCGAACTCTACGCAAAGGATGATGAACCATGACAATAGAAGAGAACCTAATTGAGCGGTTTGGCCCGTTGATCCCGTTGGCTGGCCTTGCTGCGCTGCTTGATCGCTCGCCAGAGGCAATTCGAATGTTCCTGCGTTCGAACAACGAACTTGCCAAAAATATCAACACTGCGAAGTTGAAGGTTGGGCGTCGCCTGTATTTTCGATCAGCGGAAATTGCACAGTGTCTCAGTGGTGATGGTGGAGCAAAGTAGCCAATGGATACGAACAATTTTCCTCATCATACCGGTGGCGTAGTTCAAGTCAGGCATACGACGCGATATGGCGTGGTTCCCGAGGCATTGCTTGAAGACAGCCGACTCTCTCTGGATAGTAGGGCCGTTGCGGCGTGGCTTGCTGTAAAGCAAGATGGGTGGCAGATACTTGTCGGGGTATTGCGAACTCGGCTTGGGCACGGGGGGCAAGCATTGCTGGGAAAGGATCGCTGGCAACGCATAGCCAACGAGCTGGAATCCACCGGCTATCTCACCCGTAAAAAAATAAACGGGCATGTCGGGCGTTGGAGTTGGCATATCACGTTTACCCCCGTTCCCGAAAATTGCACCGGAGCCGGGTTTTCCGGCTCTGGCTCGACCAGTCACGGTTCAGCCGTCGCTGGATTGCCCGGAGACGGCAAACGCAGCCATAAAGTAATACCAAGGTCAGCAGTACCAGAAATTGCAACTACCACTACAGAACACCCCCCCACGTCCAATCCCGAAAAAGAAGAACGTAGTCGTGGTTTTGTAGAGCCGAACCGTACCGAAAAACTGCACTACCCGAAAGTGGGAACCAATGAGCTAGCAGCACTTGAGAAATTGATGTCGCATTGCAGCGCCGACAACCGACAAAACGTATTGGATGAGATTGAAGGGATTCGGCAGGCTGGTGGGATTAAGCGTGGAATCGTTCCGCTCGCAAGAGCGCTGACCTGCAAGGTGGCAACTGGTGAGTTCGTGTTAAGCGCCGGTCACGGTGTGCAGGCACACCGTGAAAAATGCGAATCGCATAACTTGGCTCGCTCCGCCTCAGTGAATTCTCTTGAAACATTGTTGCCGATGTCTGAAGCGGATATCTCGAAGTTGCCACCGAACATCGCCAAGCGCATTCGTGAGCAGGCAGTACAGGCGGGTAGGTTCGACCATGCCGCGACAACTACACAAAAGTTGTCGAACCCATGAACATTGTTCGCAGCAATGGCGTGAGACCTTTGTGAAAGCTCGGTCATAGCAAAAAGGAAGTGTAAAAAATGCATCTTCGTTTGGAAATCGCTTGCGTGACGACATGCTTCGAATATGCACAAAATCCACTTCAAATTTACTACAAATTTGCAGCAACTGCGCAGCGTTACGAAGGACAGGATGCCAGATGTCCGTACGGCCATCTGGAGTTTGAAGTTAGGTCGCTGCGCGCCACGCACTTCCACTCAGGGCTGCGCCCCGAGACCCCGGCAAATTCTTCATTGCTCTTCTCAATAAAACTAAGGAACGTATGGAATCGACAAAGTTAAAAAAATATTCACTGGGCGAGCTGTTCGAACAGCGCGAAAAACGCGAGCGCGAGTTTGAAGCGCTTCAACTCGCCGCGACCCAAGAACTCTATATAGAGCTAGTAGCACTCGCTCAACTGATGGGAATCACCCTAAGGCAACTGATGCAGCGCGGCACCGCGCCCGGGCCACTGTTTTATGTGAATCCTGAGAACATTTCTCAGCAGTGGCGGGGGCGAGGCGCCAAACCGCAGTGGCTTCTAGATTGGCAGGCGGCAGGAAAATCGCTCGATATGGTTCGCATGTGATCACAGTGTTCGTTATGTTAACTCAATCGATGTACGGCGATGTGCCCCTAGCCCTGTCGTCCTTTCAGAGCTAGGGTCTTCCCTGGCTGATTTTTTCGAGTAGATGATGCGAAGACATAAACTATTTACACCACTACCAGATGGCGTCGGTAAAGAAGTGCGTATTGAGTTTCGCGCGTCAAAAGCCGAGCGTGAAAAAATGAAACATTTGGCCGCTGTGCGCCAGATGCCTCTCTCCGAATTCTTGCGCCGAGCGGCGCTGGGTCGGGCTGCGCCGGTGGATTTTGATACTGATCTCGTTCTATGTCTTTCCGATGCCACCAGGGCGATTCGGAATCTTCACAAGGCGTATCTTGATATCGGATATAAACCGCCGGAGGAGCTCCTTCGCCCAGCGATGGAAGAGATACTCATTGCGCTCCATCGAATTTCTGACAGCAAGTGAATCCTCACGCGAACCGCTATAGCAGCTTTCTCATCGGCTGAGCTGTTGACCTGTCTGGACTCTATTCGAGAAAAGATAAAACGTCAGCCTAACCGGAGTGCGCGTCGCATGGGGGGGGGCTGAATCGTCCAGCGGCTTGTGTGCTTGCTCGCCACCAGCGCCACGGCCGTGACGCGGCGACAGACCGACCCAGGAGCGGCTTCCGAGCGTGGGAGGATCAGGGTAGCCGCTGCGTCAGAAATATTAGCATGGCTCGGGCACTTGTCCCGGTGCAGGGTCGAACTGCGCCAGCAGTTCTTTCGCCAGAGTCAGAAGCGCCGATTGCAAAGCTGATGACGCACGCGGCCAATAGGTAGCAGCTGCGCCGAGCAGGTAGGGCGGCGCGCAGGCACAGGTGCAGTCCAGTTCGCAGGCCAATGCTCAGCAGCGCGAGGGTTTTCTGAATGTGACCCAAGCAGGACGACTCTCTTCTGCCTAGGCCGCCTGCGCAATCGTTCTGCTGCCGATGCGGCTGCGATTCGGCATGAAATCGGGGAGTTGGACGCGCAGCCGGCGAGAACGACCTGTCGCCAAGGCTGATGAGCAGGTTGGGGAGCGTGAATGGACAAACTCGGCGTAGGAAAAAGTTTTCATCGATCAAGTGCATTTATGCACGGATTCCGTGTATCATATGAATGAGAGAAACGACTTTCGTTAGTTATGAGGAAATTTTGAATAAGACCAGCCCCACGCCAGCAGAAATCAGATCTGTGCGCCAAGCATCTGGGCTTTCCCAGACCGCCGCAGCAAAATTGATCTATTCAACGTTGCGAACCTGGCAGGATTGGGAGGCTGGAAAAGCGCATATGCACCCCGGGCTGTGGGAGCTGTTTCTCAACAAGAAGCCGGAAAGTTGGAGCGATCGAACGGGAGGTGAGGTGACGTAACGACGAGAAAGAAGCAGGCATGGGCGGGGCTGTCACCCCGTCCATGCCATGACCACAACAATTCCATCCAGGAGCCATCATGGTTAACGAGGATTCTAACATTGCACCCGGCTTCACACTTTATTTCAGTAAACGTAATCAACGTTTTCTGCTGCCAATCGCCACCGTTGCCGAGCTTGTGTCCGAAGCTGACCTCGCGACACAGAAAGCGGTAGCGGAAAAGGCTGCTAGCGCTACGGCAGCCCCAGTCGTGATGAAAACGACATTCGTCGAGTCGAAGCCAAGGCCGCAGCACGAGAATATTTTAAGGTTGCGTCAAGTCGATTTTGATCTTTCCAGCATTCGCACAGACACCAAATACGACTTGTCGGACGCGATGACGCTCGCGTCTCGATTGCTTGCGCAATCGACGGTCGCGATGGACCGCGCCACAGCAGCAATGTCCAACGACTTGCTTGTCGCCATTTCCATGGGCATCGCTTACGAGCATGGCGACGGCAACCTGATCGACGTCCTTGATTTTCTTCGTGATCCATTGTGGGATTGCCCGGCACAAATATTCCAAAGTTTCTTCGATCCTCAACCAGTAGCATTCCAGCAAGCGGACGCGGCCCTCTGGATGAATGGTTTTCGTAGAAAAATCAGGAAACTGGATAGTGGCGACAAGGATAAGCTAGTAGCCGATTCCTACCTACATTGGACCAGCGCAGGCCAGCCGATTGTCAAAGCGAAAAAGCGGATCAAGACGCTGGCCACAACTCAAGTGTTTGCCCCAGATGACCTCGCAAGAGCCACAGTGCGGGTCGGAGAGCTGAAAGACGATAGACGCGATGCGGGTGCACGCATTCTGCAAAATGCTCATTCAAACAGCGGCAACCGGACATTGCCAAATGCCAAAACTGCTCATGTGCGGCTGGAGGCGGCAAAGTCGCGCTTTGAAAATCTGATCGAGCCGATTGAGCGACTGCAAATTGATTTGATCCTTTCGGCCGCAATGAAACCATGCGATTTTCGCGTCACGCCGCTACTTCTGCTTGGCACTCCCGGCATTGGCAAGACGTTTCTGGCCACGCAACTTGCCGACGCACTCGGAGTGTCAACTGAGAAAATCAGCGCCGGCGGCGCGCAAGGAGGATTTCAATTAACCGGCTCCCACAGTTCGTGGACTGCTTCGCGTCCAGGAATGCTCTTTTCGTTGCTTGCCGAAGGTGATTCGGCTGCGCCGGTGGTTGTCATTGATGAAGTCGATAAAATTCATGACGCTCAATCTCCGGTCTTGCCGGTGCTGCTCGACTTGCTCGATGCCGGCAGCAGCAAACAATTCAAAGATGAGTTTTTTGAGCTGCAATTCGATGCCAGTCGAATCATCTTTGTCCTGACCGCGAACAGCATCGAGAACGTTCCTCCGGCCCTGTTGTCGCGGGTTGAGGTATTCAACGTGCCGGCGCCGGAGCCGGTGCAACGGCTGCGCATCATTCAAGAAGCGGCTGAGGTATTGCGTATCAAAACAAAACGGAAAATTACTTTCGACGAAAGCACCGTGGACTTGTTGTCAGAACGCATAGATATCGACCTCCGGCGAATCACCAGGCTGCTCCATGAGGCGTTTACTCGGGCCATGCAGGCCGGTGATGCGGTGGCGCGTATTGTGGTGCCTAAACAAGATGGAAAGCGCAGTATCGGTTTTCATTAATAGGTCGGATCCTGGGAACTGACGTTGCGATGACTTGCGCTGGCGATGGGGCATCTATCCCGGCGCGTCGCCGCGCAAAAGCAAGGAGCAACGCCGGCATGCCAGTGGCAGGTTTGCCTTTGTGGCCTGCTGTCCATGGGGTAAAGTGGCACCTTTATGCCGCATGGCGCCGGAACGCGAACAAGACTACTCATGGCCATCAAGAAATCAGAACTTTACTCATCCCTTTGGAAATCCTGCGACGAGCTGCGCGGCGGCATGGATGCCAGCCAGTACAAGGACTATGTCCTCATCCTGCTATTCGTCAAATACGTCTCCGACAAGTACGCCGGCGACCATAGCGCGCTGATTGACGTGCCTTTTGGTGGCAGCTTTGCCGACATGGTGGCCGCCAAGGGAGACAAGGAGATCGGCGACAAGGTCAACAAGATCATCGGCCGGCTGGCCGACGCCAACGACAGCCTCAAGGGCGCCATCAACGTCGCCGACTTCAACGACGAAGAAAAGCTGGGCAAGGGCAAGGAGATGGTGGACCGGCTCACCAAGCTGGTGGCCATCTTTGAAGGGCTGGACTTCGGCGGAAACCGGGCCGGGGGCGACGACCTGCTGGGCGACGCCTACGAGTACCTGATGCGCCACTTCGCCACCGAGTCCGGCAAGAGCAAGGGGCAGTTCTATACCCCGTCCGAGGTCTCGCGCACGATGGCGCTGGTGATCGAGCTGGGCAATGCCTCCAGCGCTGGTCAGAGCATTTACGATCCCACCTGCGGCTCCGGATCGCTGCTGCTCAAAGCGCACGACGAAGCCAAGCACCGGACCGGGCTGGATCTGGCCCTGTACGGCCAGGAGATGGACAACGCCACCAGCGCGCTGGCGCGCATGAACATGGTGTTGCACGACTGCCCCACGGCGGAAATCTGGCAGGCCAACACCTTATCCAGCCCGCATTTCAAGAACGCCGACGGCGCCCTGAAAACCTTCGACTTCATCGTCGCCAATCCGCCGTTTTCCACCAAGGCATGGACCAGCGGCCTGGACCCGGCCAACGACCTGTATGGGCGCTTTGAATACGGCACTCCACCCGAGAAAAACGGCGACTACGCCTTCCTGCTGCACATGCTCAAAAGCCTCAAGAGTACCGGCAAGGCGGCCGTGATTTTGCCGCACGGCGTGCTGTTCCGGGGCGGTGCCGAGGGCGGCATCCGCACCCGCATCCTCAAGCAGGGCTACATCAAAGGCATCATCGGCCTGCCGGCCAACCTGTTCTACGGCACCGGCATCCCGGCCTGCATCATCGTGCTCGACAAGGAAGGCGCGGCCGCACGCAAAGGCATCTTCATGGTGGACGCCAGCAAGGGCTTCATCAAGGACGGCAACAAGAACCGTCTGCGCGCCCAGGACATTCACAAGATCGTCGACACCTTCACGCGCCAGATGGAAACGTCCAGGTATGCGCGCATGGTGCCGCTGGCCGAGGTGGAGGGCAACGACTTCAACCTGAACCTGCCGCGCTACATCGACAGCACCGAACCGGAAGATCTGCAAGACATCGCCGCCCACCTGATGGGTGGCATTCCGAATGCCGACATCGATGGCTTGGGCGCCTACTGGCAGGTGTTCCCCAATGTGCGTAAAGACCTGTTTCAAGATGCCGAGCGCGCCGGTTACTGTCATCCGAAGGTCGCCGCCGCACAGGTCAAGGCAGCCATCTTTGGCCACCCGGAATTTACCGCCTTCAATACGCAGGTGACAGTCTTGTTTGGCGCTTGGGCGGCCGCCAACACGCCGCACCTCACCGGCATCGCGCAAGGCCAGCGGCCCGGCGCGCTGATCGAGACGCTGTCCGAGAGCCTGCTCGACACCTTCCGCGCTCACGCGGCGATCTCCACCCTGATCGACCCTTACGGCGTGTACCAGCACCTGATGGACTTCTGGATGGAGACCATGCAGGATGACGTGTGGATGATCGCCAGCGACGGCTGGCAGGCCACTCAGGCCGGCAAACCCAACACCGACCTGATACCGCCCGCCCTGATCGTGGCGCGCTACTTCGCCGCCGAGCAAAAAACCATCGAAGAGCTCGAAGCTGTGCGCGACAATGTCAGCCGTCAAATGGAAGAGCTGGCCGAGGAGTACGGCGGCGAGGATGGGCTGCTGGCCGACGCCAGGAACGACAAGGGCAAGCTCACCAAAGTCAGCGCCAAGGTCCGATTTAGCGACATCAAGCGCGACAAGGATGCGCTTGAAGAACGCAAGCTGCTGGAGTCCTATCTTGAGCTGGCGGAGCAAGAGTCCAGCGCCAGTAAAACGGTGAAGGACGCTGCCAAGGCGCTCGACGCCAAGGTGGCCGCTCAGTACAACCAACTCACGGTGGATGAGATCAAGACACTGGTGGTGAACGACAAATGGCTGGCCGCATTGTCGATGAGCGTGCAAGGCGAGCTGGACCGTGTCAGCCAGGCCCTGACGGGGCGCATTAAACAGCTGACCGAGCGCTACGTTACGCCCGTCCCCCAACTGATGAGCGAGGTGGAAACACTGGCCGCCCGAGTGGACGCACATCTGAAGAAGATGGGGTTCGCATGGAACTGACGAGAGGCACAGCATGAGCGCGACAGTGCGAGCGGGGTATATGCAAACGGAGGTAGGGGTGCTTCCGAATGAATGGAGGGTCAAATCGTTGGGTGATATGTCCGCCATCAGTTCGGGAGGGACGCCTAGTCGCGGCCGATCGGAGTATTGGAATGGCGCGATTCCGTGGATAACTACATCGCAAATTGATTTCACAGAAATTGATACCGCGAACCAGTTCATAACAGCCGAAGGGCTGCAGAACTCCGCAGCTAGGCTCCTGCCGCCGGGTACACTGCTGCTGGCGCTTTATGGACAGGGGAAGACCAGAGGGAAAGTCGGCGTACTTGGGATTTTTGCCGCGACTAATCAAGCTTGTGCCGCCATTGAGGTTATTCGCGATGTTTCGGCAAGCTTCTTGCTTCACTTTCTAACCAGCCAATATGATTCTATTCGCGGCATGAGCAATGGCGGTAGTCAGGATAACCTCAACAGTCGCATCGTTAAGAGCATCCTTGTTCCATTGCCAACGCCCGCTGAGCAGCGTGCGATCGCCGCTGCGCTGTCGGATGTGGATGCGCTGCTGGCTAAGCTCGATGCCCTCATTGCCAAGAAGCGCGACCTCAAACAGGCCGCCATGCAGCAGCTCCTCACCGGCAAGACCCGCCTGCCGGGCTTCAGCGGAGAGTGGGATGTGAAGCGGTTCGGTGACACGTTGAAGGTGCGGCATGGGCGAAGTCAGCACGAAGTGGTTGTGGCTGGAGGGCTTTATCCGATTCTTGCTACAGGTGGCGAAATTGGTCGTACTAATGTTTTCCTTTATGATAAGGCATCGGTATTAATTGGCCGCAAGGGGACTATCGACAAACCGCAATATCAAGATTCGCCATTTTGGACAGTTGATACCTTGTTCTATACGGAAATTTTCAACCGGATTCTCCCCAAGTTCATCTACTATAAGTTTCTAATGATCGATTGGCGTTCGTACAATGAGGCGTCTGGAGTTCCAAGCCTGAACGCATCAACAATTGAAAGCATTGAAGTTACGATGCCGACCTTGGATGAGCAGACCGCTATCGCCACTATCCTCTCCGACATGGACGCCGAACTCGTCGCCCTCGAAGCCCGCCGCGACAAGACCCGCGCGCTCAAGCAGGGCATGATGCAGGAGCTGCTGACCGGAAGGATACGCCTCGTATGAGAGAAGCCCAGAACATCGAGTGGAAGCAATCCTGGCGGGATGAATACCTGAGATGGATCTGCGGCTTTGCCAACGCCGAGGGCGGCACGCTGGTCATCGGCAAGAACGACAGCGGCGAGGTGGTGGGCGTGGATAGCGCGGCCAGGCTGCTCGAAGACATACCCAACAAGGTGCGCGATATTCTGGGCATCGTGGTGGCGGTCAATCTGCACACGCACGCCGGGCGCGACTGGCTGGAAATTGTGGTCGATCCCTACCCCAGCCCGATCAGCTACAAGGGCGAATACCATCTGCGCAGCGGCAGCACCAAGCAAGAGTTGCGCGGCGCCGCGCTCGACCGTTTTCTGCTGCGTAAACTAGGCAGGCATTGGGACGGCGTGCCGGTGCCTCATGTGGCATTGACGGACCTGGAGCCGCGCGCCATTCAAGCGTTTCGCAAGCTCGCTGCGAGGAGCGGGCGCATGAGCGCGGAGTCGCTGGCCGAGAGCGACGCCGTGTTGGTCGAAAAGCTGCACCTGACCGAGGGGCAGTATCTCAAGCGGGCGGCCACGCTGCTGTTTCATGCCGACTCCGAGCAATTCACCACCGGCGCCTGCGTGAAGATCGGATTCTTTCGTACCGACTCCGACTTGCTCTACCACGACGTGATCGAGGGCGACCTGTTCACGCAGGTGGAGAAAACGCTCGACCTGCTGCTGACCAAGTACCTCCGCGCAGGCATTTCGTATCAGGGCGCGCAGCGGCTGGAGCGCTTGCCGGTGCCCGAAACTGCCTTGCGCGAGGCCGTGATCAACGCCATCGCACACAAGGACTATGGCGCGCTGATCCCGATTCAGATCAGCGTGTACGACCACAAGCTGATCATCTGGAACGCGGGCCAGTTGCCGCCGGACTGGTCGCTGGCGCGGCTGATGGCCAAGCACCCGTCGCTAGCCGCCAACCCCGACATCGCCCGCACTCTGTTCCTGGCCGGCCTGATTGAATCATGGGGGCGCGGCATCGACCTGATGCGCAATGCATGTGTCGACGATGGCAGCCCAGCACCGCTTTTCTTTTGCGACAGTACCGGGTTTTGGGTGGAGTTCCCATTCCCTGCAGTGGCAGAAGCCGAAAAGCCTTCGACGAAAGCGCCGGTAGCAACGCTGGTAAAAACGCCGGTAGAAACGCCGGTGAAAACCCCGATCGCGGTCCTCCAGAGTCTTGCGGCCAATCCGACCAAGACGCTGGCGGAGGTGGCCGCAGAGACCGGAAAATCGCTCAGTGCGGTCGAGCGGGCCAGCGCCAAACTGGTCAAGGATGGCAAGCTTAAATATGTTGGCCCAAAAAAAGGCGGGCACTGGGAAATTTTGACATGAGTATCCGTGGGTATATCTGTTCCCCAGGCGCACGCCACGATATGCAACCTCAAGCAACACAATAGCTATTGACAGGGATAATTCCAATCATATGAGCACTATCACACCTCACTATCGCAGCGTCCAGCAATTACTGCAGAGCCAGTCTTTTTCCATCGACGAGTATCAGCGGGAGTACAAGTGGGAAAAAGAGAACATTCTGGAACTTCTGACTGACTTGCGCGAAAAATTCTTGAGCTGCTTTCAGGATGGCGACAGCACAAAAAAAGTGAGTGAATACGAGGACTATTTCCTCGGTTCTATCATTGTCAGCAAACGCAATGGCCGCAGTTATTTGGTCGACGGGCAACAACGTGTCACATCACTGACCCTGTTGCTGATCTACCTCCATCAGGCTGCCAAGAAGCAGGAGCTGGGGGTGGTGGGTAGCCTCGCGCCGCTCATCTATTCAGACAATCTCGGTGAGCCTCGGTTTAACTTGGATATACCTGAGCGCCTGCCGGTGATCGAGGCACTGTTCAAAGCCGAGCCGTTCAACCCGGATGGCAAGGAAGAGTCCATCCAGACGATGTATGCACGGTTTCAGGATATTGAACAGTTGGATATGGTGGGGGAGCTGAAAGCAGCATTACCGCATTTCATTTACTGGCTGATGACCAAGGTGGGATTGATCGAAATCGCGACCGACAACGATAATTACGCCTACGCCATTTTCGAGACCATGAATGACCGAGGCAAACCCCTTAGCCCCGTGGATATGCTCAAGGCTTATCTGTTGTCGCCCATTGAGGATGCTGACAAGCGCCGCAATGCCAACACCGAATGGAAGAAGAACATTCTGGAATTGATTTCCTGGGGCGGCGAGCACGAACCGGAGCGCGATGCTAACTGCATCAAAGCATGGCTTCGCGCCCAGTACGCTGAGACCAAGCGCGAGGGGAAGGCCGGTGCAGTCGACAAAGATTGGGAACTGATCGGCAGCACCTTCCATCGTTGGGTTCGTGAAAGCAACGTGAAGCTCAAACTGGGGAGCGAGGCACAAAATCTGGCATTGATGTCTACACATTTCCCATTTTTCAGCAAAGCGTACCGCCTCGTTCTTGATGCAAGCAAGACCTACACAAAGGGACTTGAGGCGGTGTTTTACAACGCCCACAACGAGTTCACCTGGCAAAACACGGTACTCCTCGCGTCATTGGTCGTGACGGACGATGACGAGATGGTGAGGCGCAAGATTGCAGCCACGGCGACCTACCTTGATATTTGGATCATGCGTCGGACGGTGAACTACATTCGCGTTGGCTATTCCAGCACCAGCTACGCCATGTATTCCCTGTGCAAGGACATCCGCAACAAGCCGGTTGGCGAACTGGTGGCGGTGTTGTCCAAGCGCCTGGAAGAGGACGATGTGACCTTTTCTGGATATGTCGCCAAGGGGCGATCTGGCATCGAGGGGCTCGGTTTGAATCAGCTCAGCCGTCGATACATTTACCACCTCCTGGCACGTTTGACGGCGTTTACAGAAGTGGGTGCCGGCAAGCCTGACTTGTTTGACAAATACGTTGATCGCACAACCAAAAATCCTTGCGATATTGAGCACATTTGGGCCAACAATATCACGCCGTACGTCAATGAGTTCAGCTCCGAGGAGGAGTTTCAGGATTGGCGTAACCACGTTGCCGGGCTATTGCTTTTGCCTGCGGACGTCAATCGCAGTTACCAGGACAAACCGTTCGAGACAAAGGCGCCGCACTACGCCAAGCAGAATTTATATGCCGCAAGCCTGACCTCCAGCGCCTACGAACACGAGCCGCAGTTTGCTGCATTCAGGCAAGTCCATGGGCTGCCATTCACACCATACGTCCATTTTGACAAGGCGGCACAGAAGGAGCGCCGCAGCCTTGTCGCTGCGCTTGTGAAACAGGTATGGTCCACCGATCGGCTTAAAGAGTACAAGGTATGACGACCGTCGGCCAGATCGAAAAGCGCACGCAGGCCCGCATCGTCGCCCTGTTTCAGGAGCGGCTGGGCTACGACTATCTGGGCAACAAGATCGACGGCGACAACCGCAACATCGCCACCAAACTGCTCACTGCCTGGCTGGAAAAACAGGGTATAAGCGGCACCCTCATCGCCCGCGCACTGCACGAGCTGAACCGGGTTTCCAGCGACACCAGCAAGAGCATCTACGACCGCAATCACGAGGTGTACGAGCTGCTGCGCTACGGCGTCAAGGTACTGCCTGCGATGGGTGAAAACAAGGTGACGGTGTGGCTGATCGACTGGAAGCACCCAGAGAAAAACCATTTCGCCGTTGCTGAAGAAGTGACCGTCAAGGGTGCGGACGCCAAGGCCAGCACCAAGCGCCCGGATGTGGTGATCTACATTAACGGCATTGCGATCGGCGTGCTGGAGCTGAAACGCTCAACGGTGTCGGTCGCCGAGGGCATACGCCAGAACCTGGACAACCAGAAAAAGGAGTTCATCCAGCCCTTCTTCTCGACCATGCAGTGGATCATGGCGGGCAACGACACCGAAGGTCTGCGCTACGCCACCATCGAGACGCCAGAAAAATATTACCTGCGCTGGGTGGAGGAGAGCGGCCCCCATGCGGCCGAGCACAACCTGCTCGACCGTCACGTTTTACAGGTGTGCGGCAAGGCGCGCCTGTTGGAGCTGATGCACGACTATGTGGTGTTTGATGCGGGTACCAAGAAGCTATGCCGCCAGAACCAATACTTCGGTGTGAAGGCTGCGCAGGCATTCCTACGCAGGCGCGAGGGAGGCATCATCTGGCACACCCAGGGCAGTGGCAAGAGTCTGACCATGGTGTGGCTGGCCAAATGGATACGCGAGAACATTGAAGGCGCGCGCGTGCTGGTCATCACCGACCGCACCGAGCTAGATGAGCAGATCGAGAAGGTGTTCAAAGGCGTCAACGAACACATCTACCGCACCGCCAGCGGCGCGGACCTGGTCGACAAGCTCGACGGCACGGCCGAGTCCCTGATCTGCTCGCTGGTGCACAAATTCGGCGGCAAGGGTGGTGATGACGACGCAAGCGGCGAGGGCGCGAAAGACTTTATCGCGTCGATCGGCAAGCTGTCACCCGACTTCAAAGCCAAGGGCGACATTGTCGTGTTCGTCGACGAATGCCATCGTACGCAAAGCGGCGACCTGCACAATGCCATGACGGCGTTGCTGCCCAATGCCGTCTTCATCGGTTTTACCGGCACGCCGCTGCTCAAGGCCGACCGGCAAAAGAGCATCGAAGTATTCGGCCGCTACATCCACACCTACAAGTTCGACCAGGCAGTGCGCGAAGGCGTGGTGCTAGACTTGCGCTACGAGGCGCGCGACATCGACCAGACGCTGACCAGCCGCGACAAGATCGACGTGTGGTTTGACGCCAAGACCAAGGGCCTTAACGATCTGGCCAAGGCGCAGCTCAAACAGAAGTGGGGCACCATGCAGCGTGTGCTGTCGAGCCGCGACCGACTCGGAAAAATTGTGGACGATATCCTGATGGACATGGCAACCCGCCCGCGCCTGATGGATGGCCATGGCAATGCCATGCTGGTGGCCGGTAGCATCTACGAGGCGTGCAAGTTCTACGAACTGTTCGCGAAGACCGAGCTCAATGGTAAGTGCGCCATCGTGACCAGCTACGCGCCCAGCGTGGCCGACACCAAGGGCGAGACCACTGGCGAAGGCGTCACCGACAAGCTGCTCAAATACGAGATGTATGGTCAGATGCTGGCGAACTGGTTCGATGAATCGGCTTCGGCGGCGATTGGTAAGGCCGAGCGGTTCGAGCAAGAGGTGAAGAAAAAATTTATCGAAGAACCCGGCCAGATGAAGCTGCTGATCGTGGTCGACAAACTGCTCACCGGCTTTGACGCGCCGTCGGCCACCTATCTCTACATCGACAAGCAGATGCGCGACCACGGCCTGTTTCAAGCCATTTGCCGCGTCAACCGGCTCGATGGCGACGACAAGGAATACGGCTATATCATCGACTACAAGGATTTGTTCAAAAGCCTGGAAGGGGCGGTGGGCGACTATACCAGCGGCGCGCTGGATGGCTTTGACGCCGAGGACGTGAAGGGCCTGCTCGAAAACCGGCTGGACAAGGCCAGGGATGACCTGGAAGATGCCCGCGAGGCGCTGGCGGCGCTGTGCGAGCCGGTGCCGGTACCGAGAACGCAATCGGCCTACCAGCACTATTTTTGCGCGGTCGAGTCGGGCAATGCGGCACAACTGAAAGAGAACGAACCGAAGCGGCTCAAGCTCTACAAGTTCGTAGCCAGTCTGGTGCGCACCTATGCGGCGATCGCCAGCGAATTGCTTGAAGCGGGTTACACGGACGAGCAGATTGTGACGCTCAAGGCCGAGGTGGACCACGCCAGCAAGATGCGCGACGAGGTGCGCTTGCACAGCGGTGATTACATCGATTTGAAGCTGTACGAACCGGCGATGCGGCGCCTCATCGACACATACATTCGGGCTGAGGAGAGCGAGAAAATTTCGGCGTTCGACGACATGAACTTGATCCAGTTGATCGTCGAGCGCGGCCCGGAGGAGGCCGATGCCAAGCTCAAGGGAATCATGAAGACCGAGGAAGCGGTCGCCGAAACCATCGAGAATAACGTGCGCAAGCTGATCATCAACGAGTCCCCCGTCGATCCGGCCTACTACGACAAGATGAGCAAGCTGCTTGATGCGCTGATCGCGCTGCGGCGCAAGGGCGTACTCAGCTACAAGGAGTATCTGGAGAAGATCGCCAAGCTAGCCAAGGAGGTCACGCTGCCCGGTGGCGGCACCGGCGCCTATCCGCCGGGCCTGCAATCGGCGGCGCAGCGCGCGCTCTACAACAACCTGGGCAAGGACGAGGCGCTGGCGCTGGCGGTCGATGCGGCGATCAAGGGCAGCCTTCAGAGTGACTGGAAGACCAACACCATGAAAACCAAGCGCGTGCGGGTGGCAATCCGGGACGTGATGGTCAAGGCGGCCGCTCAGCCGCCAGCCGTCAATGCGGCCAAGCAGGACTCGGCGGCGAATGATTATCCGGTCGAGGCGGTCACGGAACAGATTTTGGAATTGGCGAAGCACCAGAATGACTACTGAGTCGAGCACCGGGGTCGGCCACTTCACCGTCAGTGGCATCAAGGTGGAGGTGATTCGCAAGGACATCAAGAACCTTCACCTTGGGGTGTATCCGCCCAATGGTCGGGTGCGGGTAGCGGCGCCCCTGGTAGTGAGCGATGAAGCGGTGCGCCTGGCGGTGATCGACAAGCTGGGCTGGATCAGGCGGCAGAAGGCCAAGTTTGCTGAACAGCCCCGTCAGTCGCAACGCGAGATGGTCAACGGCGAGAGCCATTACTTCCTTGGGCAGCGCTATCGGCTGCGCGTGCATGAACACGATGGCCCTTCTAGAGTCGCCATCCGGGGTATCGCTAGCATCGATCTGTTTGTGCGCGTCGGCGCCAGCGCTGAACAGCGCGAAGCGGTCTTGCTGCGTTGGCATCGGGAGCAACTCAAGGCGCTGATCCCGCCGCTGCTGGAAAAGTGGCAGCCGGTGCTCGGCGTCCATGTCGCCGCCTGGGGCATCAAGAGAATGAAGACCAAATGGGGAAGCTGCAACCCTGCCAGCCGGCGCGTCTGGTTCAATCTTGAACTGGCCAAGACGCCAACGCAGTGCCTCGAATACATCGTCGTGCACGAACTGGTTCACCTGCTGGAGCGGCAGCACAACGAGCGTTTCACGGCGCTGGTCGAGGCTCACGTTCCGCAGTGGCGGCAGTGTCGGGAGCGGCTGAACAAGACTCCGCTGCGATCGGAGAAATGGCAGGGCTTGCGGGCGCCAAGATGATATTCGTTGATTTACATGCCCCTGCGCCTCGCCGCCGGGACCGTCACTGCCCGCGATTTCGGGCAACCTGACCGCGCCGCTGGCCGCAAAAACCTTAATTGTTCAGCGTTTCCCTAGAAGAGTGTACGATGTGGTTTTTTAACACGCATTGATACTTAAGCAATATCGACCTGCACTGATGACGCGAACTAAGATTACAAGAAGAGGCGGGGAAGAATGGGGAGCGACATTTTCCGACTGCGGACAATACCGGTATAAGTTGTGGCGTGAATGGGATAAGTCGTTGCCGCGGGCGGTCTTCTGTCTTATGAACCCCAGCACTGCCGACGAAAACGTGAACGACCCCACTGTTGAAAAACAATATCGACGCGTGGTCCAATGGGCCGATTTGCGCGATTTTCACATCGGAAGGCTCGATATCGTAAATGTTTTCGCATTCCGTGAAACCTATTCAACCCTGCTGTCGGGCTACCTCGCGAGCGGGATCGACTTGGTGGGGCCGGAAAATGACCAGGCAATTTTGACCGCGTGCCATGGTGCCGAGATCGTCGTGTGCGGATGGGGCGAAGTAGGGATGTTGGCGGGGCGAGGAAATACCGTACTCAAAATGCTGCGCGACCATGGAATCGTACCAAATGCGATTAGAGTGAACAACGACGGCAGCCCTACTCATCCTGGCCGATTGAGCTATGTTCTACCGGCGACGCCGATTTTTCCCGACGATCTCCCTCACCCAAAAATGGCGTAGCGCACAATCATTTTCATGGACAATCACCTAGAGCGACGTGTTATAAGACCAATATGGGCAATATAATGACAGATATGATTGCGGACGACTCAGGTGGAGTGGGCGCGAAGCAGGGTTTTGCTTACCAAGACTACGCCGCAGCAATGTACATGATCCAGATGCTGCGCGATAAAGAACTGCTGGCTGTTCGTTGCGAAGTAACTGACGATATCGATTTAGAATACAACGCTTATACAGAATACGTCCAAGTAAAGAGTGCTGACGGTGAGGGGAAATGGAATGTTACTGAACTCTGCGTGGTCTCGCCACAGCAAAAAGAAAAAGGGAAAAAGGCAATAAAACAAACCGACTCGATTTTACACAAATCACTCGACTGTGATCGTATTAGCGGGCGCCCGGTCAGGTTCAGAATTCTCACGAAACGCGACGTTAGAGTCAATCTGCAATATTTGAGAATTCCTCAAGACAAGCGCCAAGGAAAACCAGGCGAAGTGGATCTTAAGAAGACGCTTAGAGGCAAGATCGGATCATACGTTTCTCCGGCGGGAAACGATGTTGAGTTTTGGGTCGATAAGACATACTGGCATGTAATGCCAACAATTGACGAGATCGAATCGCTATCCAAACTGAAGATATTGCAAGCAGCGGCAGACAGAAATGTATTCCTGAATCCAAACCGTGACGCCGATATAATTCTTAACGACATTTTGTGCACTCTAACCAAGAAGAGTGCGATTTCGCGCAAGATAAATACCGCCGACGACAAATCTTATTTGAGATCGGACTTTCTTCCATGGTTCAACAAGGAAATTGAACTGCTGGCTGGGAAAAATTTAAATCTATATAGCAAAGTATACGCAAAGAAATCTGACAAACTTCCTGTTGTCCTAACAAAGTTTTTAGACCTAGGTACACCCAAGATTAAAGTAGGAATGGGAGTGGGGCGCGGCTACGAAAAGCTGAAATACAAAAACGAGTATATCGCGGAAGCGATTGTCGCGTGGTTACCAGAGATGCTGCTCCGCCCAAGTGAACTCGCTGATATGGACGGCGTGAATCTAGTTCGAAAATCCGCGACATTATTTTCTCGCCTTTCTAAACATCATGCTGACTTTGCATCCTTTCTTGGGAAAGTTCTGCTTCATTCTGCGATTAGGCAGAATTCCGCAAGCCAACCCATTCCTGCGACGCTCTATTTGGAAGACTCGGGAGAAACGTTCGAAGAGTTTGAGAACGTTCACATAGTACAAAGTGATGACGGACCCGATGAACTATGGCTGGGGATAAGTAAGCTAGTGGTTGCAGGCGGACTTGAGAATGCGATGATTGAGGTTTGCAATAAACTAAACGATCTTGTCTCGAACAATTTCAGTAAGCAGAAAAAACGGATATTGGACGTTAAAGAGGATTCGTATTTATTTTCGCATGAAATTAACGAAATATTGGTAGATACCGCGACGTTGGACGATCACATCGAGCGATTTCGGTTTGTAATATTTCTCGGATATGACTCGCCCCATGTGTTTCTGGAACTAGAAGAGTTGGCGCACATTGCCCCGGCGAGGATCCAGCAGATAAAGGAGGCCGAAGATCTATTTAGTGAAATTTTAGTGCGCCTTATTGGCGCAGACAAATATTTTGATTCGACAAAAATTTTTATTTATTTATTCCCGACGCCGTGCGTTAAGACCTTGGAAGCAGCCGTCCAATCGAGAATAAAGGAAGCGTTGAATGCGAAATAATTTCGAGGTTGAGGTTGCAGCACTTCGATCGGACAATTTCCAACCGTTTGGTTATCTAAAAGTGGCAAACGAGCTGCTTTCTAACCCTGTTCAGGAGAGGCTGGGCCGAGAACTTATCATTCGCGCGCTAAATGAGCGAACGAAATTCGATAGCTATGAGAAAATTTTGAAAGGATTGGTGCGAAAGGCTGGCCTTTATCCGTATCTGTTAAGCGAATTCGACAGTCGAACCGCTTATGAAGATTTTGTCCTGGAGATGTATCGGTCCGATCATGCCCCTGAATTCGTATTCCATTCCCTTCAGTTTCGTATTTATCGACTTCTTCTAGCCGGCCATAACGTAGTACTGAGCGCACCAACTAGCATGGGCAAAAGCGCCATAGTGGACGCTCTTCTGGCGAATGGAGACTATCGCAGAATTGTAATTGTCGTCCCGACCATTGCGCTTATTGACGAAACGCGAAGAAGAATTTGCGCGAAATTCAGCGAGCATTATGACGTGATTCATCACACGTCGCAGGTGCCTAGAAAAAAGAAAAGAACTGTTTACATCTTGACGCAGGAGCGAGTAAACGAACGACAAGATATAAAAAATATTGACCTTTTTATTATCGATGAGTTTTACAAGTTAGCATTTCATGGCGCTCCCGACGAGCGGGCTATTGCGCTCAATATCGCATTAAGTAAATTATTGGTAGCATCCAAACAATTTTACATGATTGGCCCAAATATTGATGAGATTCGAGGGCTGGGAAATTTTAATAAAAAATACTATTTCATTCCGGCGAATTTCAATACCGTTGCAGTTAATGTTTCCGAATACAACATAAAACCAAACGACGAGGCGGAAAAAAGATCATGCCTACTGAACATTTTGGAGGTGGACCGAAATAAAAAGGGTGGACAGGGTCAAACAATAATTTATTGCAAATCTCCCCATGCAGCAGCTGAAATCGCTCGCTTTCTCGCATCGGCTGCGGTTTCTAATGAGTTGGATTCGGGCTACGTCAAATGGGTTTGTAAGAACTACAGTTCCTATTGGTCATATTCCATAGCGATTTCAAATGGAATCGGAATTCATCACGGCGCCCTGCCTCGTGCAATCCAACAGCACACTGTCGAGATGTTTAATCGCAAGGAGATCTCTTTACTGATCTGTACATCGACAATAATAGAGGGCGTAAATACCAATGCAGAAAATGTGATCATTTACGATAACAGAAACGGCGTAGGGTCAATCGATCGCTTCACGCATAACAATATTAAAGGACGGGCAGGCCGAATGAAGGTTCATTTCGTCGGGAATGTTCACTGTTTGGAGACCGTGCCGGTCGACACGTTGGCTTCTCGTGTCGTGGATATTCCTCTGGGGATGCAGGATGAATCGATACCCTTCAATATGCTAGCCGGGATCGATGCAGGTCACATTGATCCGATCGTTGCCGAACGATACGAGACTTTCTTGAGCACTAACTTAGTCCCGATATGGATGTTGAAGAAGCACTCCTCTTTTCATACAGACCAATTAAAAGAGTTAGTGGAATTTGTTGAGGGATTGAATGTCAATGACTTCAGAACCTTATGTTTTTCTGGGTTTCCAAACGCATCTGCTGTGGAGTTGATATGCGTTGCGTTGCGACTTATCGCAAGCCCATCGTTAAGAAATTCATCGTTGCACTTCGATAGCGAAGAATTAAAAAACAAATTTACTGCCTATTTGTTCGCAAAAACCCATCAGGATTATGTGAACGCTGCCATCGAGTGGCTCGTAGAGAACAGAGCTACCAGTGAAATTTCTGACAGCATCGATCGGGAGTTGAAAATAATAAGAAATATCTTTGGCTTCACTATACCCAAGGTGTTGTCGCTTTTGGAGGATACAATTAATTTCGTTCGCGAAGCGCGAGCTCCCAATGTACAGGCTGCGAAATTTAATTTGATGATGGCAATCTTCGAGAATAACCACCTCCCTAGCAACTTTGCGGCTTTGGAGGAGATGGGTATTCCTATTCAAACACTAGAGAAAATTCAATCTGAAAGATTGGCCAAAGTTGAATTGAACGTCTTAGTGCGATACTTTTCTTGGAACTTTAACAATTTTGAGCTGTTTGATGATCTGGACAAGGATTTCGTCCGCAACGCGCTCCTTCCATCCGCTAAACGAACGCGGGAGGGCCCAACTCTGTGGCAGCGGGTGAGTGATTGATGATCTAGTTGCTTCCTGTGAAACTCTAGGCGCCGGTTCGTCGTTGCGCTTGGCGCGCTGCCCGACAGCAGGCTCATGCTCGGCTTCGGCGGCGATGGCCCGACCCGCTACGTGGTGATTCGCAATGTGCGCGGCGTGGTGGACATGTTCGTGCTGGGTGAGCCCCTGCATCGGACGTCGGCAGTTTCATTACGATTCGGCAGGCCAAGTATTTAGTGACGGAGAGATTCATTCCCTGATCGAAGTGTCCGGCGTGTTCTTCATTGCATGGGAGGAAAACGATACAGGGACGATGATCGTGAATCCAATCATCCGCTTTAGCTTGGATGAACTGGAGGAGCTCGGGGCTGAGGAGGCTTGGACGGTTCTGTATGCGCCGGCGGAGCTTTCTAAAGGCATTCAGTTCCGGGAGATGGGTGATGCCGAACTGGTCGATGTCTATCATCGGATGGAGGCGCGGTCCTTGGGTGAGTTAGCTTTCACGGCCAGTCGGTATCTAACCGATAGCCGAGCTTGAAGGTGTTCAAAAAACGGTGGTTTTCTGAAGCCGACAGCCCGCATCTCAGCGGGCTGTTAAAAGCGTAGTAATCTGTTAAAATTCTCATCATTTTTTCAACGTCCGGTAACTGTTCATGAATCAACGAATCGGCTATGCCCGTGTTTCGACCGATGACCAGAACCTGGACCTGCAGCGCGATGCTTTGCGCTTGGCGGGGGTTGAGTCTATTTATGAGGAAACGGCAAGCGGCAAAACAGTGGCTCGCCGAGAGCTTGACCATTGCTTGAAGGCGCTGCGAGCGGGCGACTCCCTCGTGGTTTGGCGGTTGGATAGGCTGGGGCGTAGTCTGCCGGACCTTGTGCACATCATCGCCGGATTGGAAGAAAAGGGGATTGGCTTCGAGAGCATCGCCGAGAAAATCGAGACAAGCAGTGCGGCCGGAAAGTTGGTTTTCCATGTATTCGCGGCGCTTGCAGAGTTTGAACGTAACCTGATTCGCGAACGAACTCGGGCAGGCTTGGTAGCGGCACGCGCCCGTGGCCGCGTTGGTGATCGCAAGCCTAAGCTAGATGCACGACAAATCAGGGAAATCAAGCGTCTAATGTCTGACCCGACCATTCCAGTCGGCCAGATCGCGGAACGCTACAAGGTTTCACGGACAACCATTTATAAGGTGGCTCCGCGTAGTGACGTTTCGACTTAACAGGAGCAATGATGGAAAGTATGCCACCAAAGCAGGCAGGGGCTCGATCCCTTGTCTTCACAGAAGGGGCTCAGTGGGTTCGCGCTGACTTTCATCTGCACACCCGCGCAGATCGCGAATTCAAGTACGCGGGGGATGTTAATTTTTATAACAGCAATTATGTCGATGCGCTGGAGAATGCGAACATCCGGCTGGGCGTCATTACCAATCACAACAAGTTCGACTTCGATGAGTTCAAAGCACTACGCAAGACAGCCCAAAAGAAGGGAATTGCGCTGCTGCCGGGCGTTGAGTTGTCGGTCAACGATGGGGCCAATGGCATCCACACGCTCGTTGTATTTTCAGACGAATGGATTGATGAGCACAACTACATCAACCCTTTCCTGACAAGCGTATTCGAAGGCAAAACACCTGCACAGTACGAGCAAGAGAATGGCCGCACTTCTTGGTCTCTTCTGGAGACGATCAAGAAGCTGGAAAGCTATCACCGCGACTTCTTCCTCGTCTTCGCCCATGTCGAAGCACCGAGTGGTTTGTGGGCAGAGCTGGATGGTGGTCGACTTACTGAGTTGGGGCAAAGCGAGGTCTTCCGGCGTAGAACGCTGGCATTTCAGAAGGTTCGCACGCACGACGGAGCAGGCAAAGACAAACCCTGCCGCACCAAGATTCAAAGCTGGCTACAGAACTGGTACCCTGCCGAACTGGAAGGCAGTGACCCCAAGTGCATCGATGAAATTGGTCGGGGCAAGACCAGTTATTTGAAGCTGGGAGAGCTGTCTTTCGAGGCGGTGAAATTTGCCTTGAGCGATGCTGCTGCTCGGGTGGCTATGGAGCCGCCAAAGCATCAGGCGTCGCACATCCGCAGCATCCACTTTGACGGAGGCGTGCTCGCCGGGCAAACGCTGCGCTTTTCTCCAGAACTCAACACGCTCATCGGCATCCGGGGGAGTGGCAAGTCATCTATTCTTGAGGCGGTGCGCTATGCCCTCGACATCCCACGTGGCGAGAAAACGCAGGACACTAAGTACAAAGATGAGTTGATCCGCCACACTCTCGGGAGCGGCGGCAAGGTTACGCTGACGGCTAGCGATGTATACGGGCAGGAGTTTACCATCTCCCGAATCTTTCGCGAAGCGCCGAACGTCTACTTAGGCGGAAAGTTGCAGCCCGGTGTGTCGATTCGGGAAACCGTACTCCGCCGCCCGATCTACTTCGGGCAAAAGGATCTCTCCAGTACCGGCGAAGGCTTCGAAACCGACTTGGTGGAAAAGCTGGTCGGTGAAAAGCTTCGAGTACAGCGTGACGAGATCGAGTTGCAACGCCAGCGCGTGCGCGAAGCCGTACAGCGCTGGGTCAAGCTCAGCAACAATGCCGAGCTTAAGCGTGACTTCGAGACCCAACTTAGTGATGCGAACTTTCGTCTGACTAAATTCGCGGAACACGGCGTCGCCGATAAGCTCCAAAAGCGCCTAGGCTTCCAGCAGGATGCTGCTGCGCTTTCACGCATGAAGGAGCGAGCAGACAACTTTATCCTCGCCTTGAACAGCCTGATCGCCGAGCACGAGGACGAGTTGCGCAACGCGACGAGTTACGTTTCCAAGCAAAACCCTGACTTCTTCGCGGCCTACTACACCGAGTATTCCAACCTCGTCGCCAAGGTTGACCAACTCAAGCAGATCGAGCAAGAAGCGAGGGGCATTGCGAGTCGCCTCGAGACCAAACAGAGCGAGTTTGAAGGGGCAAGCAGGAGCCTTCAGGACGAATTCGCACAAGTCGAGCGGCAACTTTCCCAAGAACTCAAACAAACCGGCATGACCGCCATCCAGCCGGACGATTTTTTGACCCAGCAACAGCGCAAAACTAAGGCGGAGCAAATGCTGGAGGCACTGACCAAGCAGGAGTCACAGCAGACCAGCATTCGCGATGCTTTGTTTTCTGAAATCGACAAACTCAATGAGCTTTGGCTGCGCGAGTTCAATACCATCAAGCTGGAACTGGACCGAGTGAACGCCGGTCACACCGCTCTTCAGATCGAAGCCGATTTCAAGGGCGATAAGGAAGCTGCCGTTAGCTTTATGCAGCAGCTTTTCAAGGGCAGCAGCATCCGTGAAACCACCTTGCGTGCGGTCATGGGGGACTATGCCGATTTTGGCGGCCTCCTGCGTGCTTTACCGGGAGCCTTAGCCAAGGCTGGCAGCTCTCCCGAAGTTTTCGAGAAGACCTTTATGCAGAACCTGGCCGAGCTCATCACGTGGCAGGTGCCCAACCGTTTCATTATTCGTTATCGTGGCAAGGAGTTGAAGCACCACTCGCTCGGGCAGCGCGCTTCGGCGCTGCTGTTGTATGTGCTTAGCCAACGACAGAACGACGTGATCATCATCGACCAACCAGAAGACGATTTGGACAACCAGACCATCTATGACGATGTTATCAAGCTGTTGCGCGAGATGAAACCTCACGCCCAATTCATTTTCGCTACTCACAACGCCAATTTCCCGGTGCTGGGCGACGCGGAACAAGTGCACGCTTGCCAGTATCAGGATGATAAGGTCGATACGCAAAGCGGCAGCATCGACTCCCGACCAGTACAGGAAGCCATCATCAACATCATGGAAGGAGGCCAGGAAGCCTTCAACCGTCGTAAAGAGGTCTACAACCTATGGAAACCACAGAGCTGATCGACCTGCTCAGCAGGGGTGAGGACAGCCGTCACCAGTTCAAGGAGAACTTCACCAATGCGGATGCTCTGGCTGCCGAAATCGTCGCCTTCAGCAATACCGCCGGCGGGAAGATATTTATTGGGGTGCAAAACGACGGCTCAGTGCTTGGCCTGTCAAGCGCAGATGTCGACCGCTTAAACCAGCTTATTTCAAACAGCGCATCCCAAAACGTTCGCCCTGCCGTAAATCCACTCACCGAAAACATCCTACACCCCAATGGCATGGTGGTAGTGATCTCTATTCCTGAAGGCGTTAGCAGGCCTTACATGGATAAAAACGGCGCTATCTGGGTAAAGAATGGCTCTGACAAGCGGCGCGCCACGTCGCGCGAAGAACTTCAGCGCCTGTTTCAGCAAGCGAGATTGGTACATGCCGACGAAACTCCCGTGGCGGGCCTAGGCCCTGGGGATGTGGATGTGCCTTATTTCGGATCGTTCTTCGAGCAGCAATTTGGCGAGCCACTTGCCGGCCACAACCAACCACTGCCGCAGTTGCTGACCAACATGAATCTGATGACGCAGGGACAACTCAATGTGGCTGGCGGCCTTTTGTTCGCCAGGACGCCGCAATACGCGCTGCCTGCCTTCATCGTCAAGGCTGTCGCCTTTGTAGGTAATCAGATCGAGGATGAACGCTATATCGATAGCCGTGACATTACTGGCAAGCTGGCTGACGTGTTCCAGCAGACGCTGGGCTTCATCATCGCCAATACCCGCGCCGCACAGGGCGATCAGGGAGTCAACTCCCAAGGTCAGGCTGAGATTCAGCGCATCGTATGGGAGGAGCTTGTCGTCAATGCCCTCATTCACCGCGATTATTTCATCAGCGCCCCGGTGCGCGTGCTGATTTTCGCGGATCGGGTCGAGATTATCAGCCCTGGCCACCTGCCCAATAATTTGACCATCGAAAACATCAAAGCCGGCAACTCCAATATGCGCAATCCCATCTTGGCTTCCTTTGCCACCAAGCTCTTGCCTTACCGGGGTTTGGGAAGTGGTCTCCTGCGTGCCCTGCGGGCGTGGCCTCAGATCGAACTCATCGATGATCGTGCTGGAAATTTGTTTAAGGCCATCGTGGTGCGGCCCCGTGTGTAGTAGCCAGCACGATGATCTGCCTTGAGGTGCGTGCCGAATGATTGCTTGCGCGGCTGCGCATTACTCTGGCAAATAAGATATTGGATTGGATAAAAAATGACGATTGACGATTGGAAGGCAGAAACAAAGCAGGGGCTTGAACGTAGCGCTGTTTATCAAGCGCTGAAAGCGAAATGTCAAGATGACTCAGCCGGTTCACATGTGATCGCGCTGGTTGATGAGGCAACGTACTATGCCTTCCAGCGCACTAAAACCATCGTTCGACATATGGGTGAATTTACTTTACATGATGGAGATCACCTGTTCCGGGTCCTAAGTCTAATGGAGCGACTGATCCCCGAAAAAGAGCTTGCAAACTTTAATGTTCCGGAACTGATGCTACTAATCCTGTCGGCGTTCTTCCACGATATTGGGATGGCTCCTGATGAGGCAGATGTCGTAGTTTGGAAAACGGTATGGGATGCCGCTCCTGTTTTGGAAAACAGCCGGGAGAAAGAGGAACATAGTCAGTTCTTGAGGTTTTGCAATGCACGTCCTGATAAAGTACAAGTAATCGCAGACTACACTCGTCAGGGGAATCATAGCGTCGCCCAACAGATAAAAGATTATCTAATCACTGATTATATACGCGTCACACATGCAGATCGGGCTCGGAGAATCGTAGAGAAAGACTGGAACGGGCGCATTAAGTACAGGGACGCTGACTTGTCAGTGGAATTCGCGAATATTTGTTTTAGCCATAATGAGGACGCGGCAACCTTGCTGGAGTTTGACAAGAGTCTGCTTTGCGGACCAGGCGTATATGCTTGTCTTCCCCTGGTTGCGGTAGTACTTCGTTTAGCAGATCTGCTCGACTTCGACGCTAAACGTACACCTGCAGTTCTTTTTTCACATCTGTTTGTTCGCAACCCCATTTCAGTCAGAGAATGGAACAAGCACCGAGCTGTCGAGGCTTGGATCATTCGTCCTGACATCATCCAGTTTCATGCCAAATGCGCCCATCCTGCGGTTGAGGCAAGTATCAGAGAGTTTTGTGATGTGATTGATCGGGAGCTCGCGGTTTGTACACAAGTAATGGGAGTGCTCAAGGATTTTCATGCTGGCAATGACCGCAGTCTTCGGCTTCCACTTCCAATCAAGGTGGATCGCAGCAAGATCGAAACGAAGAAAGATTTTAATAACAAGCCTTTATACATCTATCGGGAAACCAAGTTTAATCTTAGTAAATCGCAAGTGATAGACCTGCTCATGGGTACTAAGCTTTATGGCGACACTGCGGTTGCGCTTCGGGAACTAATTCAAAACTCGATAGACGCTTGCCTTTTGCGGCAGTCGTTGGAACAGCATTGGAAAACCAACTACGTTCCGGAAATTACTGTCAAATTGTTGACAGAAAATGGTCAGGACATTTTGGAGGTTGCGGACAATGGCACCGGGATGGATGAGACTATCATCGATGGGTACTACTCGAAAGTCGGTTCTTCATTTTACAAGTCAACGGAGTTCTATGATTTGCGCTCGCAGACCAACTCAACGTTCACACCGACCTCACGCTTTGGGATCGGAATCTTATCCTGTTTTATGGTGTCAGACATGTTGAGCGTCGAGACGCGACGAGTGTATGGACCTCATGAGTCCAGCTTGCCGTTGAATGTTACCGTTGAGGGGCAAGAAAGCTTATTTGTGATTAAACAAGGAACTCGCCCCACCCCTGGAACGACCACGCGTTTGTTTTTGCGGACAGAGGATCATCCCTGGAAACGGATGACGCCAGAAAAATTCATCACGTCTGTGCAAAACGTCGTGCGAAACCCATCCTTCAAGATTACGGTCCAGAGTGGAGATCAGAGTGTAGAGATTAACCAGAGTAGCTTTAGAAACATTAAGGCTGAATCTCTGAAACCAGGAAAATGGGTCGAGCATGAGAATATTAGAGAGTTTCGCATCAACTTAAATGATTCTCAAATAGGAATTGTAGGTTCGGTTGTTGTGGGTGTCATTGAGCATCAGGGATTGCCGGTAGATAAGATTGAGGTCAAGTCGAAAGAAGTTGAAATCGAAGGCGTTGCTTACAGTTTGGATAAGAAGATTTTCTTGAGTGGCGCCGAAATTCGTTCAACTTCCAGTACGATCTCAATCGATGACAGTAATGAGATCAAATCGTCTAATTTCAACACAGGGCTGGCGCAATCTGTGTCAAGACTTTCCTTGCACGGCATAGATGTGGCTGCATCGCTATTTCCCCCGTCGTGGGAAAAACGGCAAAACCAAGCGACATTGGAGTGGCCTATGCCTATGCTCATGGTCATCGACGTTGGAGGAGTATTCGACCTTGACCTCAATTCGGCGCGAACACAGATACTGGTCAGTGATAAATGGTATGCGCTAGAGGCCGCCTTGGCCAAGCTCGTATTGTCCCAAATTTCTAGCCAAGTCAGTTCGGAATATTGGCAGAACCTGAAAGACGTGTTGAAGCGATTATCCAAGAATTCGGTCTTTTCAGAAGCCTTGGAAACAATTTGAAGGTTCCTTATATTACCTGTTGGGGAAGATCTTATAAATTGGGGATAGTGCACGTTGCATGATATGTTTCATGGTATTGCGTATGACTACGCTGCATCAACTATATGATTTTGTGGTGATTTTCTGTGTTATTGATAATCGAATGGGAAAACAACGACACTGGGGCCATGATCGTGAACCCGGAGACATTCAGTTTTAAGGCCACTCCTTTATCGAAAGCGCATGATGAGCAGTTTGAATAGGCTAGGCATTCCTGATGTGAGATAGCCCCCTGATTCACCGGACACAGCCTATGCGTTATTCTTACGGATAGGAATAGGACTGTGCATATGACTAGGAACAAGCAAACAATCGAAGTGGTGACAGTGAGCCAAGAGCGCCGCCGG
>Ga0209847_1000130_pt1 | contig 32332 bp, 23 predicted proteins | sample OrgsoiDNA_201060_FD_185808 | JGI IMG/M metagenome (GOLD analysis project Ga0209847, IMG submission 185808) | Permafrost soil microbial communities from the Arctic, to analyse light accelerated degradation of dissolved organic matter (DOM) -... | ecosystem: Environmental > Terrestrial > Soil >... | reverse complement strand
CACAAACTCCGCCTTATTCCACCGACGGTCACCTGACCGCCACGCTGCATGACAAAGACGGTGCGGTCTACCGCTATCAGAACTTCAATGGTGAGATTGGCGACAGCGATATTCATGGTTCGCTGACCTATCGTGCCAGTAAACCACGGCCGAGCCTGGTCGGCAGCGTTGAGTCTAAACAGCTGCGGTTCGCCGATCTTGCACCACTTATTGGTGCAGATTCCAACAAAGAGAAAGCGAAACGCGGTGAGAAAACCCGTCAGCCATCCGACAAAGTTCTGCCGGTTGAGAAGTTTGATACCAAAAGCTGGAGCGTGATGGATGCTGACGTTAAATTCAGCGCCAAACGCATCGAGCACGGAAAATCTCTGCCCATCAGTGATTTAAGTACGCACCTGAAACTGACTAACGGCGTGATCCTGATGGACCCGCTGCGCTTTGGCGTGGCAGGCGGCAACCTGAATTCGACCGTGCGGCTGGAAGGGGATAAATCTCCGATGCAGGGCCGTGTTGATATGCACGCGCGCGGTCTTAAGCTGAAACAACTGTTGCCGAGTGTGCAGTCGATGGAACGCAGTCTGGGTGATTTGAACGGTGACGCCACGCTCACCGGTACCGGTAACTCGGTGGCGGACTTGCTCGGCACCAGTAATGGTGACATGAAATTGCTGATTAATGATGGGGTGATCAGCCGTGGCCTGATGGAAATTGTGGGCCTTAACGTCGGTAACTACGTGGTGGGCAAACTGTTTGGTGACGACGAAGTGGCGATTAACTGCGCCGCTGCCGATGTGAATATCAAAAACGGCCTGGTCTCACCAAGACTGTTTGTATTCGACACTGAGAACGCAGTGATCAATATCAGTGGGACCACCAATATGGCAACCGAACGACTGGATTTGACCATTGATCCAGAGAGCAAAGGGGTACGCATTCTGACGTTGCGCTCACCGTTATACGTGCGCGGGACCTATAAAAATCCAGACGCTGGGGTGAAACCGGGGCCGCTGATTGCCCGCGGTGCTGCTGCCGTGGCACTGGGTGCGGTTGTCGCCCCTGCTGCTGCCTTGCTGGCACTGATCTCTCCAAGTGATAACGAACAGAACCAGTGCGGCCCAATCCTGCAGAAGATGAAGCAGAAGTAGTCTCGCCGTTAATTAGGCTCCCCTCAGGAAGGAGGGGAGCTGATTGCGTCTTTATTTCGGCACCGGGTCCAGTACCGCGCAGTCGTGGTCCTGGATCTCCTCGGTTGAGGCGTTATTGAGTTTCAGCAAATTGCGTTCGCTGGCCAGCAGCAGAAAATGCCCGCCCGGCAGGCTGACCATCGCCATGCCGAAATGGCCCATCTTCTCCTGCGCCCGCGGAATACCTTCGGCCAGCAGGCGGAAAGCCCCTTTCTGATTTAACTCTGCCGGATCTACTTTTCGCGCCAGATAGGTGTGGCCAACCAGTTGATCGGGTAATTCCTGCCAGCGATAGCCTACCTGTCCTGCATCTTTTGCCAGCGTATTTTTTACCGCTGGCAGCAGGCAGGAAATATGGATATGCAGCTGATTTTGCGAACGGCCATATTGTGAATTAATCGCCAGTGACACATTGCTGTCGTCGATAATTTTGCCGTATTTATCCGACATGTAATGCCGTGCATCCCATGCCTGACTGAAGTAATTCGGCGTGCTCTCTTCGAGCAGTGCCGGGCTCTCCATGCCGGTGATTTGCGCCGTGGGCATCAGCAAATACTGCAACGGGCCATTCATGTCTTTCATGACCACAAATCCGTGTTTTTCATCTACCTGCGCACAAGGCGCGGGCAGTGCGTTGGCGCGCTGATTGGGCACACATTTTTGGCTGATGATGTTCCACAACGCGTTGGGATTGGATTTATGCGGCAAGAGAAACCAGAGGGCGGCGGCGATCACCACCAGTAGCAACACCAGCGGAATAAGCAGTCGTCGTGAGAAACGCATGAGGAGTCCTTGGCAAAGAGTGACGCAGCGCACCGGCTGCGTCAGAACAATGAAAAAGTTACTGGCAGTTAAAGTGACTGATCGCGGGTCTCTTTGGACAACAGCAATGCGATAAGCGTAAGCAACGCCATTGATGCCAGATAGATGCCGACGTAAAACAGTCCGTAGCGGGTTGCCAGCCAGGTAGCGATATAGGGCGCAACCGACGCACCGAGTATCGATGCCACATTATAGGAGAATGATGCGCCGGTGTAGCGAACTTCTGTCGGGAACAGCTCTGGCAGCAGCGCGCCCATCGGCCCGAAGGTCAGCCCCATCACGATAAAGCCACACAGCAGGAACACCATCACCAGCGCCTGCGAACCGGAACCCAACAGAGTTGGGAACAGCAGCGCGAAGACGATCATCAGCAGCGTAATACAGATCATGGTCTTGCGACGGCCAAAGGCATCGGCGAGCTGACCGGCGATGGGCACCATCACGCCAAACCCGACGACACCCAGCATCAGCATCAGCAAGAAATCATTACGAGCAATGCCAAGCCCCAGCGGCTTTGCCATAGTGCCGTAGCCCAGCGAATAGACGGTCATAATGTAGAACAGTGTGTAGGTGGCGACCATGATAAAAGTACCAAGCACTGTGGCTTTCAGGTGTTTGCTAAACAGCGTGCCAATCGGCACCCGAACCTGTTTGCCTGCTTTGGCGATTTTGGCGAACACCGGTGTTTCATGCAGCGATACCCGCACATACAGCCCAACCAATACCAGTACGGCCGAGAGGATAAACGGCACACGCCAGCCCCAGGCGATAAACTGTTCGTCGGTCAGCAGCCACGACAGCAGCAGGAACATGCCGTTAGCGAAGAAGAAGCCAATCGGTGCGCCGAGCTGCGGGAAAGAGCCGTACAGCGCACGTTTTTTCGGCGGGGCATTCTCTGTCGCGAGGAGCGCGGCACCGCCCCATTCCCCACCTAACCCAAGACCCTGGCCAAAACGGGCCAGCGCCAGCAACAGGGGTGCAAAGACGCCGATGCTGGCATAGGTTGGCAGGAAGCCTATCACCACGGTGGAGATCCCCATGGTCAGCAACGAAGCTACCAGGGTCACTTTTCGGCCAACGCGGTCACCGAAGTGGCCGAACAGCGCTGAGCCAATCGGGCGGGCAATAAAAGCGATGGCGAAGGTTGCCAGTGATTGCAGTGTGGCCGCCGTCGGGTCTCCCTGCGGAAAGAAAATATGGGGGAAAACAATCACCGCCGCCGTGGCGTAAATATAAAAGTCGAAGAATTCGATGGCCGTGCCAATGAGCGACGCCACAATGACTTTGCCGCGTGAGTTCTGGCTCACTAACTGCGCGTCAGCTTCTAATTCGGGTGTGATGGTGGCTGGCATAAATGTTTCTTATTTGTAATGAGTGAGAAGGAACTAATGTAAATAAATGTATAGCTAAAGGGCATCTTATGCAGAGCGCGATGGCATTACAACGCGGCGCAAGGGCGGTAGAGGGGGATTTGAGGCAGGATCGGGGGATTGTTTTCTGCTGATGAACTTTTGCCACTCATAAGTTTGGCGATGGTTTAAAAGACAGAGTAACTGACTGGAAAACCGCAAAATAAAAGTGCAGTCCTCAGTCAGTTATTCTGGTTTACAAGGTCAAGGTACGTCCAGTCAGGTATTAATCACTGCTTTTCGGGCTTTATATCAGCATTAATGGCTGATATATGAATTTCCTCTGGCACGATGAGGTTGTCAGGCGTGTATTCGCTGTCATTTCCCGTGGTCTGTTTCTCTTTGTTTACCGCTTTAGGCTGGCGGTCAGGCATAGGAGGATCGTCCTTGTACTGCGCAGTGGCTATCCACGCTGCTACAAATAACGTCAGACGGGCAAAGAAGTAGAAGAATGCCATCAGCCCGATGACAGAACCGAAGGCGGCGCCTGACGGTGAGCTGGCCAGGCGTGGCAGGGTCATGGTCATCACAAACTTGATCACCTCAAAACCAATAGCCGCCAGTAAGGTGCCGCGCAGTAACGCTTTCTTGCGTGGCTTGTGGCGTGGCAGCATCCAGAAGATCCACAGAAATAGCAGATAGTTGGCGCAGATAGAGATCACCAGCGTGACGGCGGTCAGCACCGGGCGCAGCCATTCAATGCCGCCCAGGCCCAACGCGTCCACAATGGACTTTTGCGCCGACCCGGCAATAGACGTCAGCGAAAGCGTAATGATCAGCGCCAGCACCAGACCGGTCAGCGAGATGAAGTCGCGGACATAGCGTTTATAGATTTTCTCCTGATCCTGCGGGTTTCGCTCCCAGACATCACGCGACTGGGCGCGGATTGCTTCCCGCAAATTCCCCATCCAGCTGATGCCGGAGTAGAGCGCAATCAACAGACCGGACAAACCGACGGCGGTACGCTGCTGAATGGCGGTATTTACCGTGCTTTTCAGCGTGTTCGCCAGATTCGGATCACTGATGCTGTTGACGATCTTGCCAATAAGCTCCGCCAGCAGATCCGGATTGGAGGCCAGCACGAAACCGGCCGCGGCGAAGGACACCATCAAAATAGGGATCAGCGAAAGGAAGGAGAAGTAAGTGATGGCCGCACCAAACTGACTGCCGAGGCGGTCATTAAAGCGCTCGGTGGTGCGTATCAGGTGGGCGACCCAACCCCATGCCTGCACGCGGGCGACCAGACGGGAAAAGCGGCTGATATTTTTATCCACCGTTGAATTACCCGTTTTTATGTTAATCAGTGGCTTAGGGTCTTCCTGCTCAGGTGTTTCTGTTTTCATTGTGGTCGGCATTAATCCACTCAGTCCTTAATCTAAAAGGTTTTCCATGCTGTCAGTATAGCCCGCCCGAGGCAGTGCGCAGGCCGTAAGGGCGCTGACTGCTCACGCTCTGTACAGCGGCAGGCCTGATGTCGACGGTCAGGCGATATAATCCCGGGCGATGTCGGTCATCCAGTCCATGAACACTTTGGCACGTCGTGACAGGTTAAGACGGTGAGGATAAATCAGCGATACCGTCATTGGCGGTGCGCAATACTGCGGCAGAATACTTACCAGATTGCCCGCCGCCAGCGCCGCGCGAACGCCGGTTAGCGGCACCTGAATAATGCCTAACCCGGCGAGGCAGGCAGCAGTGTAAGTCTGGGTACTGTTAACGGTTAATGCCCCGCCGGTTTTTACCGTTTTTAGCTGTTTGCCTTCCAGATACTCAAAGCCCGAAGTTCGGTTACCCAGTGTTTGTTCATAGTGCACCATGGCGTGCTGAACCAGCTGGTCGGGATGCTCCGGCGTACCGTAACGTTGTAAATAGGCGGGGCTGGCGCAGTTGACCATGTTTAATTGCGCCAGCGGGCGTGCAATCAGGCCTGAATCTTTCATCGACCCCACCCGGACTACGCAATCGAAACCATCGCGGACTACGTCCACCCGGTGATCGGTGCTACTGAGTTCGATCTCTATCGCCGGATAGCGGTTGAGGAACTCGGGCAGGCGCGGTAGTACCAGATCGCGCGCCATGCTCACCGGCATATCAACACGCAGCCGTCCGCTGACCGTCGAAGGATGCGACTGAAACATCGATTCCAGTTCGTCCATATTGGCCAGCAGCTCTTTGCAGCGCTCGTAAAATACCTGGCCGTCCTGGGTCAGCTGTACGCGGCGGGTAGAGCGGTGCAACAACCGCGCTGACATTCGCGCCTCTAACTGCTGAACCAGACGCGATACGCTGCCTTTCGGCATGCCCAGACTTTCCGCCGCGCGGGTAAAATTACTCAGTTCTGCCACCCGCACAAAGACCTGCATCGACTGTATTTTATCCACATTTTACCCGATTGTTGTTATTAGTGAGACAGTGAAACTCATTATGGACTCTTTATCATTATCTCGTCGTCTAATAGTCTTTAATTCATACAGAGACACCCGACAACACTCACTGCGGAGTATCAAAATGAGCAATAAAATAGCAATAGTGACCGGCGGCAGCCGTGGTTTAGGTAAAAATGCGGTAGAAAAGCTGGCAGCGCGCGGTATTGACGTCATTCTTACTTACAACAGCCAGGCCGATGCCGCACAGGCGGTGGTACAATCCGTCGAAGCGCTGGGTGGCAAAGCTGTGGCGATGAAGCTCAACGTGGGCGAAAGCGGCGGTTTTGATGCTTTTGTCACCGAAGTGAAAGCGCAGCTGCAACGCGTCTGGCAGCGGGAGACCTTTGATTTTCTGGTCAACAATGCCGGTGTGGGTCTTCATGAATCCTTCGCAGAAACCAGCGAGGCGCAATTTGATCTGATGGTGAATGTCCATCTGAAAGGCCCGTTCTTCCTGACGCAAAAACTGTTGCCGGTCATGAAAGACGGTGGCCGTATTCTGAATATTTCCAGCGGGCTGGCGCGCTTTGCGCTGCCGGGGTCTTCGGCCTACGCCATAATGAAAGGAGCCATTGAGGTGCTAACCCGCTATCAGGCCAAAGAGCTGGGCGCGCGCGGTATCACCGCCAACGTGCTGGCACCTGGCGCCATTGAAACGGATTTCAGCGGCGGCATGGTGCGCGATAATCCGGAAGTGAACAAAATTGTCTCAAGCAATACCGCGCTGGGACGTGCTGGATTGCCGGACGATATCGGTGATATGGTGGCATTAATGCTCAGCGATGAAGCGCGCTGGATGAATGCCCAGCGCGTGGAAGCGTCGGGCGGTATGTTTATCTGAGAGGATAAATTAGTCATCCTGAAAGCGTTTAGCTTTCTGATTCTGTTGCTTTTCCAGTTCGAAAATCGCCCGTTGCAGGTCACGTTCCTGCGCGGGCGACAAACAAGGGAACTTGAAACTCAGTCTTTGCGTCGTGATCGTCTCGCCCTTGTTGCTCACCGTTTTACGGTCCATCGCGCTGATAAATTCTAAATCCAGCCTGAATGAGCCAAACTCCGCTAACTCCACCACCGAATCTCTGATAACCGCCCCGGACTCGATACGCAGCGGTATCACGTTATCCACATGCAGGCCCAGACCGCCGAGCGAAATATCTTTCAGTTTGAAGCTAAAGTCTGTGGCATCGGGGAATTTACCGCTGCAGTTATAGGCTGCCTGCAGCGGAATGGTGACGCGGAAATATTCACGTCGCTGAATGAAATAGAGCTCCGGCGGAATTTCGCAGCTAAAGGTGGGCAGATTCTGCCAGGTGATCTCATGAATTTTACCGGAGGTAAACTCCACCTTGGCACCCGCGGGTTCCGCAACGAAGTAGAGCGTTTGGGCCTCTTTTGCCAGCTGATTGTCATAATCGCCACTGCCCAGATCGAACAGCAATTGATTGGTATCAGGCAGGACATCAAGGATTTTACTGATAAATTGTCCGCGTCCGTGGGAGACCATGACCAGCGTGCTGTTTTTTTTCAGGTCACGCAAAACGGCCAGAATCCCCAGCTTATTGCGTCGGACAAATTGCTCTTTCGATGCTTCGTTCACCTGCCATACCCCATGAGTATTTATTATTGTGGTTATCGGTGCTCAATTTGACTTAAAAAATCGGTCATAACGGTTATCGGCAGGCGTCAGCGAAGCTTGATACTTTTTTGTCGTATTCAGAAATACCTCAGGAAACCGGCGGCAAGATGATTGCTGCTTTGATCGTCGATACGGACTTTTTTGCCACAGACGCCATACTGTATATTTGAACACGACTGAATGTTTGGGCCGGGGAACGTATGCATAAGTTTTTTGAGTTAATGGAAATCCTCTACATCAATATTTCGGTGACCTACGCCAGTCTGGTATTTGTCTATTTTTTACTTAGCAGCGACCGCCCACTGAATTTCTGCTCTCCTTTATCTAAGCGCGTGCTGTTTGGTTTGTTATGCGGTGGCGTCTCGCTGTATCTGAATAATGATAAATTTTCTCTCAGCGACCATGTCTACTACAGCTTTGAAATGATCCCGCTGGTGGTATGCCTGTTTTACGTTGGCTGGCTGAGCATGTTATGTGGTTTTCTGCTCAATTTTTTCTTCTCCGGCATGTTCACGGTCGACAAGCTGTTTGTTGGCCTGATGCTGGCAGGGATCTGTTATTTCAGGCCATGGAAAGATAACAACATTCGCACCTTCGGCGTGGCAATCACCATTGTGGTCACTCTGCGGTTGCTGGCCTCGCTGCCATTTCTGACAACCTGGCCTGTTATCTGGCAGTCTCTGGTCTATCAGGGGGTCACCCTGATGTGCATGTTCATCTGTTACCACGGGCTGGGAGGGAAATTTAAGTATGTGCAGAATTTCTTTCAGACCAAAGAGAGCTCCTCGCTGGATTTCCTCACCAAAGCCTACAACCGTATGGGGCTGGAGGAGCACCTTAAGCGGGTCAAAAAAGGGTCTCCGCAGGTGGGACTGGCGATGCTCGATATCGATTTCTTCAAACAGGTGAATGACAATTATGGGCACCCCGTTGGGGATGCTGTGTTGGTACGCGTGGCGGAGGTCATCCGCATGATGATCCGCAAAGAGGACGTGCTGGCCCGTTTCGGGGGCGAAGAGTTTGTGATTCTGTTTTCCAGCGACAACATTTATCAAATGGTTAAAAGCTGTGAACGCATCCGGCAGGCGATCGCAAAAACGCCTTTTGCCGCGACCGACGGTACGCCTTTTAGCATCACGGTATCGCTTGGGGTGACACGTTACCAAAAGGGCAAAAACTTGCAGGAAAACATCATTGTGGCTGACAAAGCTCTCTATCTTTCAAAAACGCACGGGCGCAATAAAACTACCAGTATTTGAAAGACGTTCGTGGTGGGCGAAAATTAATTGAGCAAAGTATCGAATTAAAACCCAAATTCAGGTATTTACTTCTCATACCGTACTCACAGGCGCTCCCTTGTATGCAAATAAAACCGGCTCTTCCCGTTTCATCTGCGCGTCATCGTTATGATGGCCTGACGATCACCCTGCACTGGGTGACAGCGCTGATCGTTATCTTTATGTTTGCCAGCGCCCATATATGGGAGGTGCTGGAACGCGGCACGCCGCTGCGCAAAGGATTACAATCGGTACATATCTCGATGGGGATTTTGCTGGCGGTGATTATTATCGGGCGTTTGCTCTGGCGGCTATTCACCGTTAGCACCGGGCGCAGTAAACAGGCGCCGATTGCTATGCCTATGCTGATGAAAGCGGCGGCGCACCTGACGCATCTGGCGCTCTATTTGTTGCTGATTGCTCAGGTGGTTCTCGGATTCTTATATCGCTGGTCACAGGCGGAGCCTTTCTATTTCTTCGGCTTATTTCCCATCCCTGATGTTTTTGATTTCGACAGTGTAATGACCAGCACTTTTCGCACGTTACATAACAATGTGGCCTGGGCGCTGATCATTGTGGCCGGGGTTCATGCCCTGGCTGCGCTGTTCCACCATTATGTATTACGGGATGGTGTTCTGCGGCGGATGCTGCCAGGCAGACGCGGCCAATAAAAGGGCTGCGCAGGGTAACAATTTGTTGAAAAACCTGGCCTGGGGCACTAAGCCTTCAGCCCCAGATAGAAGGTTCCTCGACCTTGGCAGAATTGGCAGAAATTGAAGACTTTCTGACGTGCCATTGCTGATTTTGACTGTTTATCGGCAAGTAATCACACACTGAAATTATCTTGCTAAATTAGTTTAAAGTTTAAATCTATTTTTAACCAACGTAGCATTAATGTTATATTGGTTACGAAAGGTTGATATTTGGAATATCCAGCAACAATGTGTGTGTTTCTTTTGTTAATGCGGCTGTTAGCGCCGCGCGCTATACCCAAATAACTCGAAGTGCATCGAGGCGGCATAGGAACGAATCACGATGAGCTTACTCAAGTAAGTGATTCGGGTGAGTGAGCGCCGCCAACAAAGATGCAGCTTGAAGTATGACGGGTATATAAAAATCCTTTCATTTTGTCGGGGCTAATCGCTTATTCCCGCACTCATCAGGTTGCTGATTTCGCTTATCCACAGGAAATCCGAACACTTTTTTCACCTGCAAGCTTCAAAATTAAACCTACAGAGATACAGAAAATCATGAGAAAGCACCTCGTCATGATCTTCTGCCTGACCGCATTTGCGCTTAGCCCGCGTGCGATGGCAGAAGAAGAGAAATCCGTTGATGTTGTTCTGATTGGCGGAGGGATCATGAGTGCCACGCTGGGTACTTACCTTCAGGAACTGGAACCTGACTGGTCCATCGATATGGTTGAGCGCCTGGACGGCGTGGCACAAGAGAGCTCGAACGGCTGGAATAACGCCGGTACCGGTCACTCTGCACTGGCAGAAATGAACTATACGCCGGAAAAAGCCGACGGTTCGATCGACATTTCTAAAGCGGTAGAAATTAACGAAGCCTTCCAAATTTCCCGTCAGTTCTGGACTTATCAGGTAGAGAACAACGTTCTGCATGATCCGCGTTCGTTCATTAACAGTGTGCCGCACATGAGCTTTGTGTGGGGCGACGACAATATCAATTTCCTGCATAAACGCTACCTTGCGCTGCAAAAAAGTACGCTGTTCCGCGGCATGGAATACTCTGAAGATCAGTCACAAATTAAACAGTGGATCCCGCTGGTGATGGAAGGGCGTGATCCGACTCAGAAAGTGGCGGCGACCCGCATTCCTATCGGAACGGACGTGAACTTCGGCGAAATCACGCGTCAGCTGGTGGCATCGTTGCAGAAAAAACCAAATTTCTCGCTGAGCCTTAGCCAAGAAGTTCGCGACATCAAACGCAACCCGGATAATACCTGGAGCGTGACGGTGGCAGACCTGAAAAACAACGGCAAAGAGCGCGTCATTAAATCGAAATTTGTGTTTATCGGTGCGGGTGGAGCGTCCCTGACGCTGCTGCAAAAATCCGGTATTCCTGAAGCGGACAACTACGGTGGCTTCCCGGTTGGCGGGGAATTCCTGGTGACCGAGAATCCGGACGTGGTGAAACGCCATCTCGCGAAAGTGTACGGTAAGGCATCCGTTGGCGCGCCACCGATGTCCGTTCCGCACCTCGATACCCGTATTCTCGATGGCAAACAAGTTCTGCTGTTCGGACCGTTCGCCACCTTCTCCAGTAAATTCCTCAAAAACGGTTCTTTGTGGGATCTGTTCGGTACGCTCAACTTCTCCAACATTGGCCCGATGACGCACGTCGGCATCGACAATTTCGATCTGGTGAAATACCTGATCAGCCAGGTGATGCTAAGCGATGACGACCGTTACGAAGCCCTGAAAGAGTACTTCCCGGACGCCAAAAAAGAGGACTGGAGACTGTGGGTTGCCGGCCAGCGCGTGCAGATCATCAAGAAAGATGAGAAAGAGGGCGGAGTTCTGCGCCTGGGCACTGAAGTGGTCAGCTCGAAAGATGGCAGCATTGCAGCACTCTTAGGGGCTTCACCGGGTGCATCCACCGCCGCGCCGATCATGCTGCACCTGATGGAAAGCGTGTTCAAAGATAAAGTCGCCACCCCGGCATGGCAGGCCAAACTGAAGGAGATCATCCCTTCTTACGGCACACAGCTAAATGGCAACGTGGAAGCGACCGAGAAGGAACTGAGCGACACCAGCCGCGTTCTGCAACTCGATAACCCGCAGGTGAAACAGGTTCAGCAGGCGCAGATGCCGGACACTGTTGCACAACCGCAGGGTGACACTCAGCAGAAAGAACAGAAACAACCGGCCGATATCGCACTGTAATTTTTGTTCTGAGTTTCTGTTTCGAAAGTAAAAACCGCCTTAATCGGCGGTTTTTTTATGCCCTGATTTCGGGTATGGCTTAATTAACTGCGCGAGAGTGATTTAGCGACGCTCACCTCCGTGCTGTTATTTCGGGCCAACTGAGTTTCCAGCGTTATTTTTGCCAGCGGTGTATCTTCGTGATAACGCGTTTTTTCATCCAGACCCTTCGAATATTTATTGTATTTCCACCACGCATAGCCGAGGAAAATCACCAGACCGCCGACATTATAGAAAATAATGGTCATGATGCTGGCACCGGTTGGGAAGGTGGAAGCAATAAACCCGACGGTGAAAATAACAATCAGCGTACTGACAATCGTAATGCCCTGCATTCTTGAGCCCATGCGGAAATCACGCTCAACGTCATCGTACTTCAGGCGTAAATTAAGGTATGCCAGCATAATAAACAGCGGTGGCAACATGGAGGCGGCGGCGGTCATATTGATCAGCGTATTCATCAACTCTTGTACGCTGTCGGAACCTAATGTCGGAATCAGCATCAGCGGAATAACAATCAGGAATTGGAACCACGCTGCCCGGGTCGGCACGCCGTGCTTATTCAGGCGAATGGTTTTTTCACCAAAAATACCTTTAGGAATCTCAGTAAAGAAGATTTTAACCGGTGCGGCGGTCCACATCAGTAATGAACCAAACATGGCAGTGAAGGAAACAATGCCGACAAAACGATTCATCAGTACCGCAGGTAAACCGAAGTGTGCGGATAATCCTTCAAATACCTGCACGGTGCCACCGGTGAAATGCAGCGCGGACTGGGCTACAAACACGTTAATCAGCAGCGAGGCGATGGAGTAGAGCACGCCGATCACCAGCCCGGAAATAATGATCACTTTAACAAACGAGCGGCTACCGCCTTTGACGTCATTGACATACACCGCGACTGACTCCGCGCCACCGGCGGCCTGGAATATCCAGGCGATAATGCCTAAGAATGCCCAGTTAAAGTGCGGCGTCATGGCTTCGACATTAATCGGGTTGGCAGGTTCAACGCCGCCAATCAGGGCTGCTCCGGCCAAAATAATATAAGAGAAAGTCAGCAATAACATTAAGGTGGAGGTGACCGACGTCATTGGCCCCAATAATTTTGCGCCACTGTTGGAAATAAGCGTAGAGAACGCAAACAGACAAATACTGATAATCGCGGTGGTGATCGGCGTGAAAATATAGTCATGGCCTAAGAACGCGTATGAGGCGTAGGCGATAACTCTGGGCAGCAGTGCGGTAAAGAAGAACAGGTTCACAAACCAGTAGGTATAGGCGGTCATAAAAGCCCAACGGCCGCCCAAGGCACTTTTCACCCAGGCATAAACCCCCGCTTCGGAATTCTTATTGAACGAGACAAATTCGGCGATGATCAGGCAAAAAGGGATGAAATAGAGCACCGTCGCCACCAAAAATACCGGTGCCGAGGCAATGCCCAACTGGATATTGTTATTAATGACATTATTGAAGCTGAACACAGCGGCAAATGTCATGGAGAGTAATCCAAACTTTCCTATGGTGTTGCGGTTCGACCCGGCCATAAATTCTCCAACTGCAATATTTGTAGGGTAAGTGATATTTTATTTTTATAAGCGCAATGCTTTATTTATTAAGAAAATAACTCTCTTCAACCGTCACTTTTAATATGACTTTTCTGACGTCTTTTCCGGATAAAAAGCGTCGGGCCTCATGGTTTTCAAAAATTACCACGTTGCCTTTTTTCACCGTGATTTTTTCACCCTGACCGTCTAAATACTCACGGTCCGTTTCGTCTTCATAAGGCACAACGCCTTGCAGCGCAGATTTGGCGGCAAATTCGATCTCCTCTTCGCCGTCGAGGTAATAATGCATATCGAAATAACGCCGGTTACCTTCGAATTTTGGCTGCTGTGCTTCAGCACCGTCGGTCAGACGGTAAACCAGTGAATCACCAATAGAGTGGAAAACGTTGGGGCGGATAGTGCCCAGATTATTAATGGCTTCCATACAGCGCTGCCATTTCTTACCAGAACGGTAACGCTGCTGAAATTCAGACAGCGAATCGAGAATGATCATCAGTGAGCCTCCTGAGGCTGGACGTTAAATGCAGCGAGGCGCATGCCATCGGTCTCTTGCTGATTAAATGGCATCAGCGTAAATCCGTAGCTGAACGCAGAGAGATAGACACGGTAGGAATCCAGCACCTCTGAACCCCAGGAGTTGGAGCCCAGTCCAAGAATTTTGTGGTCGAGATTGAGTGTCAGGTAATCCGCCGGGATTAATTCATCGATATGTTGCGCCTGTTGCAGCATCTGTGCGCTGTAAGGCCAAAGACTGAAATTAATGGGCTGGCGTGGCTGAATAAAGAGCCCCTGGCCTGAATTCGCTTTCAGCGCCAGCCAGCGCACATCCTGCCGGTTGCCGTTATCCTGCGGCATCGGGTAATTTTCAAACAGGCTCTCAACCGGCTGTTGATAATGACCAATAAGATTGGCCTGGCAGCTGTCCTGATAATTTTCACCCGGTCCGCGGCCATAGTATTCCACCTGTTCAAAACGGCGGCTGATGCCAAAATCCAGACCGATTTTCGGGATCACCTGCGTAAAGTTACCGTATGGCGTGCCGGACAGATCCAGAGTGACCGCGCCCTGTGGGGAGATCTGCCAGCGGTAGGTGCAGCGCATACCGAAGTCCAGCACCGGCGGGGCAATCAGACTGTGAACGTTGACCACCACGTCGCCAGCGGCCAGTTGTTCCCAGCGCAGAGACCGGAAGTGCTGCTGCATGATATCCAGATGGTTGGGCTGCCAGATCCCGTCATATTCCTGCTGATGATTATCGATAACGGGTTTGAAGAAGCTGAGCGTGGGCGAGCGGCCAACGATCTCTTCGCCGCCCACCTTCCAGGATTTCAGCGCGCCATCGAGGCGTGAAAACTCAAGGCTAAAGCCCTCACCGTTAATCGTCAGCCGGTGTTTTTGTTTTTCGCACACCAGCGCCGCCTCGTTGCTCTGTTTTGGCAGGGCGGCCGTCAGCGGAGTCGCGGCCTGCAGCAGCACCTGATACTGGCCGAGGTTATGCATCGCCTCGCTGTATACCGTTTTACTGTTTTTAAAGACGGCAATATTGAGGAAAACCTCCTGCCCGTCAGCGGTGAATTCCGGCAGCGCAAGTGCCTGTGATTCGCCAGGCTGCACACAGGGCAGGGTGATGTCATTGGCTTGCTGGCTGCGCCCGGCAATCTGCACCGTCAGCGAAAGCCGAATGTCGTCGAGTGAACTGAACCAGTAACGGTTTTTGACGAGCAACGCCTTTTTGTCGGCGGTCAGGCTGACGTCTACCGGGCAGAGCACTTGCTTGTATTCGCGCAGGCCGGGGCCGGGCGTCTGGTCAGGGTAGATCAAGCCGTCCATGCAGAAGTTGTAGTTGTTCGGGTAGTCGCCGTAGTCGCCGCCGTAGGTATAGCGAATTTGCCCGTTTTCATTGGTTTCCAGCAAGCCGTGATCGCACCACTCCCAGATGTAGTGACCCTGCAGGCTGGCGTGGCGGTTGAAGACGTTCTGATATTCGGCCAGTCCGCCGGGACCGTTACCCATCGCATGGGCGTATTCACAAATAATGCGCGGTTTGGCATGTGGATATTCACCGAAGGCATTCATCATCTGCACGCGGGAGTACATGGTGCTGATGACATCGGCTACCTCGGCGTCGCGGTCCTCTTCGTAGTGAACCAGCCGGGTTGGGTCGAGCGCTTTGCAGCGCACGGCCATCGCCCTGATATTGCAGCCATAGCCGGACTCATTCCCCAGAGACCACATGATGATCGATGGGTGATTTTTTTGCGCCAGAACGTGACGTTCGATGCGCTCAACATAGGCGTGTTCCCAGCGCGGGTCGTCGGTGATACGGCTCAGATCGCCGACGTTGGCAAAACCGTGGCTTTCCAGATCGGTTTCTGCCATCACAAATAAACCGTAGATATCGCACAGATCGTAGAAGCGCGGGTCGTTGGGGTAATGCGCGGTACGCACCGAGTTAAGGTTATGCTGTTTCATGAGGATGATATCGCGCTCAACCCGCGCCATATCGACCGCGCGGCCTTTGCGGTGGTCGTGATCGTGGCGGTTCACGCCATGCAGCTTGAGGTAACGGCCATTGACATAAAACAGCCCGTCACGTACGCAGATTTCCCGGAAACCGACGCGCTGTGGCACCACGGAAATCACGGTGCCGGCGCCGTCGTGCAGCGTGAGGAGGAGTTGATATAACTCGGGATGCTCGGCGTTCCACTGGCGTGGTTGAATGACGGGGATCTCAAACCGGCAGCGGGCCGGGTCAGGAACGTCTTGCCACTGTTGTGCCACGCAGCGTTGGCCATCAAATAACTGCGCATGCAGGCGGTAATCGGTCAGCGGCCCCGGACCGGCATTATGCAACAACGCGTCTATTGTCAGCTGGGCATCACAGTAGTTTTCATCGAACGTGGTAACGACGGTCATGTCCTGAAGATGAACCGGGTTCTGGCCAATAAGGTAAACGTCCCGGAAGATGCCGGCCATCCACCACATGTCCTGATCTTCGATGTAAGTGGAATCTGCCCACTGTAAAACGCGTACGGATAACAGATTTTCCCCCTGCTGCACGAATTTGCTGATATCAAACTCGGCGCACAGGCGGCTGCCCTTGCTGAACCCCACAGAGTGGCCATTCACATAGATTTCAAAATAGGTTTCAACGCCGTCGAATTTAATCAGGGTTTGCTGATCCGCCCATGAGGCATCCAGCGTGAAGCGGCGCTGGTAGGCACCGGTCGGGTTATTGGTGGGCACGAACGGGACGTCAATCGGGAAGGGGAATCCTTCATCGGTGTATTGCAGCTTGCCGTGGCCTTCCATCTGCCACATGCCCGGTACGGCGATATCGCCCCAGTCTGTCATCGGCTGGCGGTAAAATTCATCCGGCAGCAGGTCTGGATGTTCGAAATAGCGGAACTGCCAGCGCCCGCTGAGCAATTGAAAATGCTGGCTGGCAGCGCGGTCAAAGCTTAACGCTTTGTCGGCACTGGCGTAGCTGAAGAAGCTGGCGCGCGGCGGTAAACGGTTTTCTGACTGCTTGTCGATATTTTCCCAATTATTCACGTGTACTCTCCTGACGTGGTTTCTGGGAGAGACAATAGTAAATATTTAGTAAAAATATCGGATAATCTTTACTGATTGTCAGGCCGATCACAAAAAATAAAAAAACAGGGAGCAAGATCAACCGGTTAATTTTTATCTGGGATTAGCCACCCCTCTGACACGGCGAAACCTGGTCAAAGGGAGAGGGTATCTGAAGCTGAGGTTTAACGGCGGGTGGTGTCGCGCAGTTGCAACGAGCTGGGTACAAATACCGATAACGGCACGCTACGTTCATCGCGCAGGCGGTCCATTAGCAGGTTTACTGCCTGAGCGCCCATGGTTTCTGAATGAATGCGCACCGTTGATAATGAAGGGAAAACAAAGCGCGCCGTAGGAATATCGTTAACACTTATCAACGCGACCTGTTCCGGGATTTTCACTCCGTGCTCCAGCAGGGCACGCATCACGCCGAGCGCGATAGTGTCCGTGGCGATAAACAGCGCCGGAGGATAAGGCGTATTTTCCTGCAGCATTTTCTTCGCACAAATGTAGCCAGACTGGCTGGTGAAATCACCGTAGTAAATATCCTGCGGTTGTACGACGTTTTTCAAGCGCCCGTATTCCACAAAAGCCTGCTCGCGCTGGTCAACAAAGCTCGGCAGATCGCGTCCGCCGATAAAACCAATCCGCGAATAACCCTGGCCGATGAAGTGATCGATGACCTTCTGGCTGATCTTAAAGAGATCGACATTCACGCAGTCAAACTGGGCATCTTCCATCACGCCATCAATGAACACCCCCGGCGTTTTCTGTTGCTGTAATTGCGCAAGCAGGGCCGGTTGCGGTTGCCCGACGATCAGGAAACCATCGGCCTCAGGCAAAGGTTTATCACCCGTGAAGTCATAACAGGAATTCAGCGAGATGCCGAGTTTTTCGCATTGTGTTTCAATGCCATAGCGCATGGAGAGATAGTAAGGGTCATCAATTTCCAGCGCCTGTTTATAGCTAAACAGCGCGGCGAACGTCATGCGGTGGGCGGTGTTACGTTTAGAAGGCGAAACTTTATATTCCAGGCGTTCTGCGGCTTCCAGAATCTTCTGCCGGGTTTGCGCTTTCACGCTCAGGCTCGGATCGTCATTAAGCACGCGTGAAACCGTCGCAACGGATACGTTCGCGGCCTCAGCGATTTCCTTCAAAGTAGCCATCAGCGTCTCATCATTAGGTAAACCAGTGCCGTAGCTTAATGTGAACAGGGACTTATGTACACCAATCACGGGCACTCGAGCAGTCAAAATATCAGTGTGACCCGGTTAACGCTTTACCGATCATTACCTATATTTTACTAAAATATTTACTAGTATGCGTTTTACTTTTGGGAGCATAAATAGAAAAGAAGCGCATACGAATGAATAAAATATCACTCAATAAAATACTTATATTTTTATTATTCAGTACACCTATGACTCTAATGGCTCAGGAGCCGGTGGTGCCCGCTGAACATAATGAAATGACGCCGCCGGACATCACACAGAAGGATCCTGCTGCGACCGCACTGCGCTTTTATGGCGAAATGGGCGGCGGCGGCAGCGTCTATTTAAACGGTGAGCATCAGCATAAATATAGCGACGGCACCTATATTGAAGGCGGCCTGGAAATAAAGCATGGCAACTGGTTCGGTCTTATTTATGGCGAAGGCTGGACGGTGCAGGCTGACCACCACGGCAACGCCTGGGTGCCGGACCACAGCTGGGGCGGATTTGAAGGTGGACTTAACCGTTTATATGGCGGTTACCGCACCGATGACGGCACCGAAATGATCCTCAGTATGCGCAACGACTCCTCGTTGGATGACCTGCAGTGGTGGGGGGATTTCACACCGGAATACGGTTATGTGATCCCTAACACCCGCGATTTAACCCAGGCGGCTAAAATCCAGAACCTGACCGGCAAATTCCGCTACAGCGTGACCGCCGCGCCGCAAAGCCGCGTCAACGAGAGCAAAGCGTTGCTGCACTTCGGCAAATATGACCGCTATTCAGATAAATATACCTATCAGGCGATGGTGAACGGCTACACCCAGTATGACCTGCTGGAGGGGCTGACCTTACTCAACGGACTGGAACTGACCGACGGCATGGGGCAGTTGTTTCTCGCCGGTTTACAGGGAAAAAATCTGGCGGGCCGCGTGTGGCATCACACCGGCAAAGGTGATGGGCATAATCCGGGTACTGAAACTGGGATGATGACCAGTGCGATGGTTGAAGCCGCCAAAGGTCTCTACCTCTCTACCGCTTACAGCTATGCCCAACACCGGCTGGATAATGCGCCAGACACCACCACGTCTTATGCACAGGCAGGTATCTGGTACGAATACGCCGGTGGCCGGTTTGCGACCGCACTCGACAGCAAATTTTATATGACCAACGACACTACCGGTGCCAGCAACTCGGTCTTTCTGATGCAATATTTCTATTGGGGGAAATCATAATGAATAAGGTCAGCCTGCGAACACCGCTCGCCATTTTAATCTCTGCGAGCCTGCTTATTTCCGGCGCTGCGCTGGCCAGCGGCAGCGATAATCAACTACGCGCCGAAGCCTATAAAAACGTGATTAACCGCAGCGGTGCGCCGCATTACATGCTTGATTATGACGCCGACGATCATCAGCGTTTTAATCCGCTGTTCGATGACGGCTCATGGCATGGGCATTTATTACCCGCAGGCCCGGAAGGGATGGGCGGATTCCCCGGCCCCGCACTGCTGACCGAAGAGTACATCAATTTTATGGCGGACAACTTCGACCGCCTGACCGTGTTTTATAAAGATAAAGACAAGCAGGGTAAGAAAGTCGATTTCAACATGACTGCTTACAGCATTCCCGGCGCGCTGATCCAGACCCTGAGCGCGCCCGGCATCCGCATCGACATGACCTTGCGTTTTGCCAGTGCCCGCACCTCGCTGCTGGAAACCAATATCACCACGGATGTACCGTTGGAACTGGTGTGGGACGGTGAACTGCTGGAAAAATACCACGCAAAAGAGGGCAAACCGCAGTCCACGCAGACCATCGAACAGGCGTATCCCGGCTATACCCGCAAGATTTTACCCACCACCAATGGCCTGACCGTCACCTTTGGTAAAGTGCGCGCGCCGTCCAGCCTGATGACTTCCGGTGAATCTGAATACCAGGTCCATAAATCGATCCCAATGCAAACCACGGTCGATGGTCACCGGTTTGTGGCGAAAGCGGATATTTCCGGCTCAACCAGGATTTACACCACCTATTCGCACCTGCTTACCGCCGAAGAGGTGAGTAAAGAGCAGCCGAAAATCGCTGACATGCTGGCCCATCCGCAGCCCTACCTGACGGCTTCGGCGCAGCGCTGGGATGGATATCTGAATAAGGGGCTGACCAATACGCACGCCACCCCGGTTCAGGAGCGCGTGGCGGTCAAAGCCATTGAAACCCTGAACGGCAACTGGCGCGGCGTGGCTGGTGCCATGAAGTTTGATTCGGTCACCCCGTCGGTCACCGGGCGCTGGTTCTCCGGCAATCAGACCTGGCCGTGGGATACCTGGAAACAGGCCTACGCGATGGCGCATTTCAACCCGGACGTCGCCAAAGATAATATCCGTGCGGTCTTCGCGTTTCAGGTTCAGCCCGATGACCCGGTACGCCCGTGGGACGCTGGTTTCCTGCCTGATTTGATTGCCTATAACCTGAGCCCGGAACGCGGCGGCGACGGCACCAACTGGAATGAACGCAACACTAAGCCGAGCCTGGCCGCCTGGTCGGTGATGGAGGTGTATAAAACCACCGGCGACAAACAGTGGCTGGCCGAAATGTACCCGAAACTGGTGGCCTATCACGACTGGTGGCTGCGCAACCGCGACCACAACCATAACGGTGTGCCGGAATATGGTGCAACGCGTGATAAAGCGCATAACACCGCCGACGGGCAGATGCTGTTTACTGTCAAAGAAGGGCAAAAAGAGCAGACGGAGTCCGGGCTGAAAAACTACGACCAGGTCGTGAAGTCAGGAAAATATGACAGCATTGAGATCCCGGCGCAGGTAGCTGCCTCGTGGGAATCAGGCCGCGATGACGCTGCCGCCTTTGGCTTTATCGATGCCGAGCAGCTGGAGAAATACGTCAAGAATGGCGGTAAGAAGCAGGACTGGCAGGTCAGTTTCGCTGAAAACCGCGCCGCAGATGGCACGCTGCTGGGGTATTCGCTGTTGCAGGAGTCAGTCGATCAGGCCAGCTATATGTACAGCGACAATAAATATCTTGCTGAAATGGCGGATATTCTCGGTCAGAAAGCGCAAGCAGATACTTTCCGCAGCAAAGCCAGCAAGCTGGCGGATTACATCAACACCTGCATGTTCGACAGCCGCAGCGGCTTCTTCTATGACATTCGTATTGAAGAAAAGCCGCTGGCCAACGGCTGTGCCGGTAAGCCGATTGTTGAACGCGGCAGAGGCCCGGAAGGCTGGTCACCGTTGTTTAACGGTGCTGCCACGCAGCAACATGCGGACGCCGTGGTGAAAGTGATGAAAGACCCGAAAGAGTTCAACACCTATGTGCCGCTCGGCACTGCGGCGCTGACCAATCCGGCGTTTGGCCCTGATATTTACTGGCGCGGACGCGTCTGGGTGGATCAGCTCTACTTCGGCCTGAAAGGCATGGAGCAGTACGGCTACCGCGATGATGCCATCAACATGGCCCAGACCTTCTTCGACCACGCCGATGGTCTGGTCACCGACGGACCGATCCGAGAAAACTACAATCCTTTGAACGGCCAGCAGCAAGGCGCCCCGAACTTCTCCTGGAGTGCGGCACATCTTTATATGCTCTATAACGATTTTTTCGTGCAGGGGAAATGAGATGAGCCGTTCGCCGTAACGGCTGAATTTCAGGCACAAAAAAACCGCTTCAAAGAGCGGTTTTTTGTTGGGGAGTTCTCGCCCGTCGGGACGGTTTTTTAGCTATTTACCTTGCGCCCCAAGCCCCAGCACACCCATCCCGCGATAATCAGTGACGGGATCGTCGCACCGATATCGGGCAGGAAGTTCGCCATCAACTGATAGACCGCGATACCGATGACCCACGCCGCAAGCGATCGTCCGTTCAGGTCGCGGGTGATCTGCTGACGTAAAATAAAGTGATGCGTCAGCACTACGCCAAACAGGGGCGCAAAGACGGAACCAATCAGCAGTAGGAAGTTTTCGTACTGCGTAAGTGGAACGCGCCAGGCGATCAGCGTACACAGCAGGCCAATGCCCAGTGTCAGCTTGCCGATACTGACAGGCAATGAGGTACCTGCAGATACCGCCGCCGAATGAATATCGGCAAAGGCATTTTCGTGTTCATCCACTAAAATCAGCAGCAGCGGAATACCGAGCGCCACGCCGGACAGCGCCAGCAGCAGCGCATTGGCGTCAGTCGATGTGCTGACAAACGCCAGCGTATAGGCCACACCCAGTGACATCATCCATACGCTGCCGAGGAAGAACCCGCAGGCCGTGCCCCAAAAGTTCTGCCGGGCAGATTTGCCAAAGCGGGTGTAATCGGACACCAGCGGTAGCCACGAAAAGGCCATCGACACCACGATGTCGCAGGCCATGGCGAACGGCATCGTGCCATCACCGGCTTTGTGCCACAGTGTGGTGAGATCGGCATGGCGGAACAGGTACACCGTCAGCCATGCGCAGCTTGCCATGAGCAGCCATATCCCCCAGCGGCGAAGCACCACACGGATAAACGCCAGCGGACCGCTCGCTGCCAGCAGTGTTGCCACCGCGCCAAAAACAAAGGTCCACAGCGTCGGGTTCGCCCATAGACTTTCGCTTCCCCACGCCCGCTGCGCCAGCAAACTGGCTGCATCGCGCATCACCACAATCTCGAACGCGCCCCACCCGACCAGCTGGATCAAATTGAAAAGCACCGGCAGCGCCACGCCGCGTTGACCGAGACTCAGTTTCAGCGATGCCATCGACGACAGGCCCGTTTGCCCGCCAATTACCCCAACCAGCGCCAGCAGCGCCACACCCACCGCCGTTCCCAGTAAAATGGCAGCCAGCGACCCGGCCAGCCCCAGGCCCGGCGCCAGAATTGCGCCAGCCTGTAAGACCATCAGGCCCATGCCGAGCGAGAACCACAGCGAGAATAAATCCGACCAGCCCAGCACCCGCGACTTCACCGGTACCGAGGATTGAGGAGAGTAAATACTATTATCTTTCATGGGGTTAATTTCGTAGTCACAGCGAACGGCTGTTATAGCATATCTGGGTGACATTCAGAGGGTGGGGGATGTAACAGAGCATTTTTATGCTTTCTCCCTTTTTCTCACGTTCTATTTCAAATGTCCTTTATTTCGAATGAATCACAATCACGCCCAATTTCTCCAGCAAGTGGCTTTGCTGCCAGTCGTCGATTTTCACGCCGTCGAGATCCACTTTGCGCAGGTTGAGCTCACCCAGATCGGAATTGGTCAGGTCACAGTGGGTGACGTTGACATCGTTCCAGTTGAATTCGGTGAATTCGCCGCCGGAAAGATCTGAGCCGCTCAGGTTGCTGCCCTGCATGTTGGCGCCGGTCCAGCGGTTCTCCCACAGCTCGCACTTCTCCAGAATCACTTTGCTGAAGTTGGCGTAGCTGAAGTTATTTTTGGTCAGGAAGGCACTGCAAAACCAGGTGCGGGCGGTGATCATGTTCATAAAATTGGCACCGGCAAAATCCGCGCCGGTGGCCTTACATTCGCGCATCTCAAGACCCAGCGCCTGAATATTTTTGAAGTCCGCCATAGTGAGATCGCAGTTTTTGAAGCTGGCATCCTTAAGCTCTGCATGTTGAAAAGAGCAGCCCGTTTGTGTTTGATCGTCATAGAAAATGCAGTTAACGAACGCGGTCTCTGCCAGGTCGGTGCTGTCAAAACGACAGCGCAGGAAATGGCAATCATGGTAAATTTCGCCCGCCAGCGTGTGCTGCTGGCTGAAACGCTGTTCGGTAAACGTCTGATTTTTAATCATGAGGAGGCCTGTAAAAATGCACAGTGGTTATGCGGCAAGACTAGCAGAAATCACATTAATGCCGCCATGATTTTGCTGATTTCCCAACCTGTTACTATGATCAGGGCCTTACTGGAATTTATAGCAAAGGAAATTATCGATGCGTTTTTCAAACCTCTTTCTGGCCATTACTCTGGCATGCAGTCAATACGCGGTAGCAGCAGAGACTGCATCAGCGTCGACCCCTTCGCAGGAAAATGTCATGAACAGTCCGGCAAAACACGTTAATCCGTTCTTCGAGCGCAGTCCGCTTGAGTATCAGGCGCCGCAGTTCAATCTCTATCAGGAAAGCGATTATGCCCCGGCGATCACCGAAGGCATTAAGCAGAAACTGGCCGAAGTGGAAAAAATTGCCAATGACCCCGCGCCACCGACCTTTGAGAATACTTATGTTGCGCTGGAGAAATCCGGGCAGCTACTGACCCGTGTGATGAACGTTTTTGGCGCGATGACCGGTGCAAATACCTCTGACGGCCTGCAAAAAACTGATGAAGAGATGTCCCCGAAACTGGCAGCGATGAGTGACAGTATTTATCTCAATAGCAAACTGTTTGCGCGCCTGAAAGCCGTCTATGACCAGCGCAATACGCTCAAGCTGGACCCGGAATCCCAGCGCCTGATTGAAGTGACCTACAAAGAGTTCGAACTGGCGGGTGCCAATCTTTCCGATGCGGATAAAGAGAAACTCAAGGCGCTGAACCAGCAGGCTGCCACGCTCAGTACCCAGTTCACCAATAAGCTGCTGGCGGCGACCAAAGCGGGCGGCCTGACAATCAAGGACCAGAAACAGCTGGCGGGGCTGAGCGAGGCTGAACTTACTGCCGCCGCGCAGGCGGCCAAAGATCGCAAGCTGGATAACGCTTGGTTGCTGGTGCTGCAAAACACCACCCAGCAGCCCCTGTTGCAGGCGCTGGAAGATCGCGATACGCGCAAAGCCCTGTATGACGCATCAATTAACCGCGCTGAACGTGGCGATGCCAACGACACCCGCCAGCTGATTTCCACACTGGCGAAAGTGCGCGCCGAGCAGGCGAAAATCCTCGGCTTCCCCTCCTATGCCGCGTGGAAGTTACAGGATCAGATGGCGAAGACGCCAAAGGCTGCTCTCGATTTTATGCACAAAATTGTTCCGGCCGCGACGGCGCGCGCGCAGCGCGAGGCCGGAGACATCCAGGCGCTTATTGATAAACAGAAAGGCGGCTTCAAACTGGAAGCCTGGGACTGGCAGCATTATTCCGAGCAGGTGCGTAAAGCCAAATATGACCTTGACGACGCGCAGATCAAACCCTACTTCGAACTCAACAATGTGCTGGAAAACGGCGTGTTTTACGCCGCCAACCTGCTGTACGGCGTGACCTTCAAAGAGCGCCACGATCTGCCGGTGTATAACCCGGACGTGCGGGTGTTCGAAGTCTTCGACAAAGACGGAAAATCGATGGCGCTGTTTTACGCCGACTACTTCCAGCGCGATAACAAGGGCGGCGGCGCGTGGATGAGCAATTACGTCGATCAGTCCACATTACTCGGCACTAAACCGGTGATCTACAACGTCGCCAACTTCCAGAAACCGGCTGCGGGTCAGCCAGCGTTGCTGTCGTGGGATGACGTGATCACCCTGTTCCACGAGTTCGGCCATACCCTGCACGGGCTGTTCGCCGATCAGCAGTACCCGAGCCTGTCTGGTACCGCGACGCCGCGCGACTTTGTCGAGTTCCCGTCGCAATTCAACGAACACTGGGCCAGTGATCCGAAAGTGTTCAACCACTTTGCGAAGCACTACCAGACCGGCGAAGTGATGCCGCAGGCGTTGCAGGACAAAATTGAGAAGGCCAGCAAATTCAACAAAGGTTATGACATGACCGAACTGTTGGCCGCCGCGCTGCTCGATATGCACTGGCACAGCCTGGGCGCCAGTGAGCCGAAGCAGGACGTGGATAAATTCGAGGCAGCGTCGCTGAAGAAAGACAACATCGATCTGGCATATGTTCCGCCACGCTACCGTTCCAGCTACTTCCAGCACATCTGGGGTAACGGCTATGCCGCCGGTTATTACGCCTACCTGTGGACCGAAATGCTGGCCGACGATGCCTTTGCCGGTATCGAAGAGCAGGGCGGGCTAACGCGTGAAAACGGACAGAAATTCCGTGACCAGATCTTGTCTCGCGGTAACAGCGAAGACCTGGAAAAGCTGTATGAAACCTGGCGCGGTAAAGCACCGTCGATAGAACCGATGCTGAAGAACCGGGGTCTGGAGGAGTAAATAGAATGCGCCCGGGGTGTTCCGGGCGCTGTTTTCTCGCTGCTCTCCCTTTACTTTCTGCTAGCAAAAATAGACGCCCGAAAAACGTCGCATCCCATTTTGAAAATCCCCTATGCTTTTTGTCACCTATCCCACCAATGAGTTGAATCATGCTATTTGATTTACCCGACGACGATGTTCTCTATGCTGCGCTGATCGCCCGCGATCCGGCCTATGACGGTTTTGCGTTTGTAGGGGTAAAAAGCACCGGTATTTTTTGCCGCCTGACGTGTCCTGCGCGAAAGCCGAAACGCGAGAACTCAGTATTCTATTCGTCGATGGTAAGTGCCATGGAAGCGGGATATCGCCCCTGCCGGCGCTGCCGGCCGCTTATGCAGGGCGGAGAAAAAGACCCGCTGGTACTTAAGCTGCTGACTGCTCTGGAAGCTGAGCCTGACAGAAAGTGGAGTGAAGAGGATGTGCAGGCGATGCGGGTGGATCCCTCTACGGTACGCCGGGCGTTCAAACGCCAGTTTGGCATCACCTTTCTGGAGATGGCGCGCCTGCGCAGGATGGGGAAAGGTGTTGATGCACTGACCGGCGGCAACACGGTGATCGAAGCGCAGCTGGACGCCAGTTATGAATCTGGCAGCGGATTTCGTGCGGCCATCAGCCGCCAGATTGGTCTCAATCCTTCTCAGGCGAGGAAGCACCTGTTTCTGAAAGCGGACTGGCTGGATACCCCGATTGGTTCGATGCTGGCTGTGGCCAGCCGTGACGCTCTCTATTTGCTGGAGTTTATCGACCGGCCTGCCTTACCCAATGAAATCGAGCGGCTCAAACAGCTCACGTCCTCAGAGATTATTTTCGGCCGCACTGCGCCGGTTGATCAGGTTGAACGTGAGCTCGCCGCGTATTTCATGGGGAACTCGCCGGTGTTCACGACGCCGCTGGCTGAGTTCGGCTCCGTTTTTACCCGTAAAGTCTGGGATGCACTGAGAGCCATTCCGCTGGGCGAATTGCGCAGTTACTCCTCGCTGGCGGCGGATATCGGCCAAGCGTCGGCTTCCCGGGCGGTGGCCCGTGCCAACGGTACTAACCAGATTTCGATTCTTATTCCCTGCCACCGTGTGATTGGCGCAGACGGTTCGCTCACGGGGTACGGGGGCGGACTGTGGCGCAAACGCTGGCTGATTGAACACGAAAGAAGAATGGCGTTGAGCCAGTGATCTAAGGAGCAAGGTATGAGTCAGCAAAGTCAGGCATTGGATTTCACCCGGCAGCATAAAAAGCACAGCCCGGTGTTGTTATACAACATCTGGGACGCTGGGAGTGCACAGGCGGTAGCGCATGCAGGAGCAACGGCGATTGCCACCGGAAGCTGGTCCTGTGCGGCGGCGCAGGGTTATCAGGACGGTGAGGAAATGCCATTTTCAGCGCTTTTGCATGCGGTAAAGAGAATCGCTTCTGTGGTCAGCCTGCCACTTAGCGTAGATTTTGAAACCGGTTATGGCGCGAATAAATGCGATAATCTGGCGGCGCTTTTACAGGCGGGCGTGGTGGGGATTAACGTTGAGGATCAACAGTTGGGTCTATCGGCGTTAAACGGCATTACGGAACAGGGCACACTACTGAGCACATTGCGGCAGGTTGCAGAAACCCACGGAATTGCATTATTTATCAATGCCAGAACCGACGTGTTTCTGCAGGCCACTCATTCGGCACAGCATCCTCAGTTAATGGCCGAAGCCAAACAGCGGCTGCTAGCCTATCAAGATGCGGGGGCCTGCGGCTTTTTTGCTCCCGGTTTAAGCGACCCTGCACTTATCGCTGAACTGTGCGAGTTCTCATCCTTGCCGGTCAATATCATGATCAACGACCTGACCCCTCCGGTTGTGCAGCTTGCTGAACTGGGCGTCAGCCGCATAAGCTTCGGCCCGCGCCCTTACTGTGAACTGATGGCCCGTCTGAGGGAACAGGCGATGGCTATATTTTAACCGCCATCTGGGTCGCCAGCCGGTGCCCCATCCAGAAGAAGACCAGGCCTGCGATAGCGGCGATGATCAGTGCGATAAACATCACCGGCGGGGCGGCGTAACTGAGCAGAAAGCCACACAGTACCGGGTTGATTGCGCCGCCGAGGTTGCTCAGGTTCTGCATACCGTAATAGCTGCCTTTCATGTTTTCCGGAGCGATAAAGTCGATAAACATATATTCCACCGGAATGACGATCAGTTCGCCGAAGGAGAAAATCACCATCGCAATAATCCAGAACAGGACGGATTGTCCGGCGGTCATAAAACCCAGGAGACCGACAATAAAGAAAAGGGTGCCGAGGAACAGCCATTTGAGCAGGGTATTTTGTTTCATCCGGCTGCTGAGTACGTACTGGAAGGCAATAACAATGACGGCATTGGTGATCATCACTGCGCCGATAATCTTGTATGCGAAGGCAGCATCTGACACCAGAATCAGGTATTGCGACAGGTAACCGGCGAACTGCCCGAACACCACCGAGCCCAGCGTACTGCCCAGAGTGAAATAGATCAGGCGACGGTCATGGGTCAGAATGCTCAACGTCTGGCGCAAATTGGGCTTCGGCAGCGGTTTGTGTTCCTGCTCCGTTTGCGGTGGCGTGTGAGGAATGTTGCGTAAACCCCAGGCCAGCGAGAGTACCGTACCGAACGCCAGCGTGCCGGAAATCACAAAGGGCAGCATCGGGCTGTACCCGGCCAGCCATACGCCAAGGGAGGCACCGACCGCCCAGCCGACATTCACCAGCGTATAGTTCATTGAGAACGCTTTAATGCGCTTCTCAATAGGTAACCAACTGGCAATGCAGGCTTTGAGCGTAATGCTGAGCAGCGCGTAAGAAGCATTGAGCAGGGCCAGCACCAACAACACGCCGGTGACGTTGGGAAGGATGGGCAGCAACAAAAAACTCAGACCAAACGAGCTGATCGACAGCGTGATCAACGTACGGTGATTGAATTTATCCACCAGATAACCGCCGTACAGACTGCTTAGAATGCCTATCGCCAGGCTGGCTCCGAGAATAATCCCCACGCTTTTCGGCAGCAGGTGGTAGTGCTCGGTCAGATAAATGGTGATAAACGGCAGTGTGACACCCCGTCCGATAGTCAGCACTAGCGAACTGGTAAGCAAAGCGAGGATCAGTGGCGGCATTCCCTTCATTCTTAAAATCATTCCCTATTTCGCTGCAACAATTTCGTTACATGATAATAGACTCGGCGCAGTATTTTCCGATACAAAAATGAGGGATTAAAGTGAGTTGCGCGGAGATCCCCCGCGCGGATAAGGATTCAATCTAAGGCTTTTGCGGCGCAACGCCGTGGAACAGCAGAACGGAGACATGTTTACGCAGCATGTCGGGGGTAATGAGCGATGCCGCCCCTTGTCGCATCTTCATGGAGGCGAGCGGGAACAACGTCAGACCGAACAGGGAGATAAACAGCAATGCCGGGTCGAGATCGGGATTCAGACGGCCTTCGGCCTGCCAGCGGGTGATCGATTCATGCACGATTTTGCGGTTTGCATCGCCATTGCGGGCTTCCATCCGCTTTTTCAGCATCCCACTTTCACTGATCACTTCCCGCACCCACAGCGGTGCCACCCACGGGTATTTGACTGCCGCATCAATCATGCACTGCGCCATGGAGGTGATCGCCATGAGCGGGTCGTCGGCGTGGGTATCAAATATGTCAGTGAAACCGGCGCGCACTGGCTGGAAACGCTCGTCGATCAGGACATCCAGCAGCTGTTCTCGCGTATTGAAATAGTAATGCAGCATGGCGGTCGTGACACCAGCTTCTTTGGCGACTGCGCTGAGCGGGGTTTCGGCGATACCGAACTGGGCAAACAGCTTCAGGGCAGCATCGAGCAGCAGTTCGCGTTTATCGACCCCCTTTTTAACCCCGCTCGGGCGACCAGGACCACGCGCCGGCGTCACCGCCTCAGTTTGATCCTTTTGTGCGGTTCCTGTCTTTTCTGAGATTTTTCTGCCTGTCATAAGCGGGGTGATCCATTGACCAGATGAAAGTGATGCGTCAATATTAATTATACAGTTAATTAATTACAAGCCAGATGACTCTTTATGACAACGATAAATTCGATGCAGGCTGAAGGGACGGAGCAGAAGCCCTCTATCAAACTGCTGTTCTCCGCGCTGATGCTGGTCATGCTGCTGGCTGCGCTCGACCAGACCATTGTGTCCACTGCATTGCCGACTATCGTCAGCGAGCTTGGCGGGCTGGAGCAGCTCTCGTGGGTGGTCACATCCTACTTGCTGGCTTCCACCATTGTGGTGCCGCTGTACGGTAAGTTCGGTGACCTGCTCGGCCGTAAAATTGTGCTGCAAACGGCGATTGTGGTCTTCCTGCTGGGTTCGGTGCTGTGCGGACTGGCACAGAACATGACGCAGCTGATCCTGATGCGCGCCTTGCAGGGGCTGGGCGGCGGCGGGCTGATGGTGGTGAGTATGGCCGCAGTGGGTGATGTTATTCCTCCGTCAGAACGCGGGAAATACCAGGGGCTGTTTGGGGGTGTTTTCGGTCTGGCGACCGTCATCGGGCCGCTGATTGGTGGTTTCCTGGTGGAACACATGTCGTGGCGCTGGATTTTCTACATCAACCTGCCGCTGGGTATTTTTGCGCTGCTGGTCATTGGCGTGGCGTTGAAATCGCAGAGCGCTCGTATTCGCCATGAGATCGACTTTCTCGGCGCGGGTTATCTGGCGGCGGCCCTCACCTGTATCATTTTGTTCACCAGCCAGGGCGGTACGGTGTACGCGTGGTCTGACCCACAGCTGTGGTGCATCCTGGCGTTCGCCATTGTTACGCTCGGCGGCTTTATCTATGAAGAGCGGCTTGCGGCGGAGCCTATCATTCCGCTCAGTCTGTTCCGCGACCGCACGTTCCTGCTGAGCTGTGCCATCAGTTTTATTATCGGTATGTCGCTGATGGGATCGATGACCTTTCTGCCGCTCTATTTGCAGGTGGTAAAAGGTTCTACGCCGTCGCAAGCAGGGATGCAGCTGCTGCCACTGATGGGGGCGTTACTGGTCAGCTCAATCATCAGCGGGCGGTTGATCAGCCGCATCGGCCGTTACCGCATTTTCCCGATTATCGGCACATTGCTGAGTTTTATCGGCATGGTGCTGCTGGGTTTTTTGAAAGTCAGCACGCCGCTTCACATGCTGTATCTGTATATCGGCGTACTGGGTTTTGGTCTGGGCATGGTGATGCAGATATTGGTGTTGGCGGTACAAAACTCAGTGTCGATGAAACAGATGGGGGTGGCGACCTCGGGTGTAACGCTGTTCCGTTCGATTGGTGGGTCAATCGGTGTGGCGATGTTTGGCGCGATTTTCACCCATGTTCTACGCAACCAGCTACAGGCGCGGATCCCCGAGGGCACGGTACTGCCCCGTTCACTCGGTGCGCAGGCCGTGCAGCAATTACCGGCGGCTATCCGCGATGATTACCTGCAAGCTTTTGGCTCGGCGCTGCACTCGGTTTACCAAATTGCGGCGGGAGTGATGGTACTGGCGTTTGTGCTTTCGCTATTGCAGAAGGATTCGGTATTGAAGAAGTAGGTTTTGCCACTTTGAAAGTGGCGTAAATTTTACTTTTTAAATGCAATGTCAAAACCTTGGGTTGCCACCCAAACTGGCCTTAAGAGGCGCCTATCGCCGCGCCTCTTAAGAATCTCCGGCTCTTTAACTGCGCGCTATCGCTGAATCGGGATGACCGTGTTTCAGTAGCGACGGTTATAGCCGCAAAATGTCAGCCCTGACGGGCTTCCCGGCTGCGGGTTCGAGCCAACGGTAAAGATGTTGTCTCTCCACCGACTTGCCGGTGACATTTTTGAACGCGGCCGAAGCTTCTTTAAATTCAAAATCAAAATCTGCATGGTGTTTGTCTTTAAAAAAAAAAGCCTCGGCCGCGTTCAAAACGACGTCGAGGGAGTGGCGCAAAACCGCGTGGTTTTTTACGCGGGTTGAAGCCCGAACTGAGAGAACCGCGCAGCGGCGGAGTTTGCGGCTATCACGTCGGTACCTGAAACACGGCCATTGTGACCAGCGCAGCTGCGGTGTTACAGCAGCAAAAAAACGCAGGATTCCAAAGGGTTTCGTTTAAAACCCTTTGGGCCAGTGTGGGCGGCGAGCCCACGGTGTTGATGTTGAATCTAAAAGCGCTCAT
>Ga0209847_1000128_pt1 | contig 32573 bp, 26 predicted proteins | sample OrgsoiDNA_201060_FD_185808 | JGI IMG/M metagenome (GOLD analysis project Ga0209847, IMG submission 185808) | Permafrost soil microbial communities from the Arctic, to analyse light accelerated degradation of dissolved organic matter (DOM) -... | ecosystem: Environmental > Terrestrial > Soil >... | reverse complement strand
TGGCTACTGGAAAGATTATCCAGGTAATCGGCGCCGTGGTGGACGTCGAGTTCCCTCAGGATGCAGTACCGAACGTGTACAATGCTCTTGAGGTAGAAAACGGTACCTCCAAGCTGGTGCTGGAAGTTCAGCAACAGTTGGGTGGCGGCGTTGTTCGTTGTATCGCAATGGGTACTTCAGACGGCTTGCGTCGCAATCTGAAAGTGAACAACCTGGAACACCCAATTGAAGTTCCGGTTGGTGTAGCGACTCTGGGTCGTATCATGAACGTATTGGGTGAACCAATCGACATGAAAGGTGAAATCGGCGAAGAAGAACGTCGTGCTATTCACCGTCCAGCGCCTTCTTACGAAGAGCTGGCAAACTCCCAGGAATTGCTGGAAACCGGTATCAAAGTTATGGACCTGATGTGTCCGTTCGCTAAGGGCGGTAAAGTCGGTCTGTTCGGTGGTGCGGGTGTTGGTAAGACTGTAAACATGATGGAGCTGATCCGTAACATCGCGATCGAGCACTCCGGTTATTCTGTGTTTGCAGGCGTGGGTGAGCGTACTCGTGAGGGTAACGACTTCTACCACGAAATGACTGAATCCAACGTTATCGATAAAGTTTCCCTGGTCTATGGCCAGATGAACGAGCCACCAGGTAACCGTCTGCGTGTGGCACTGACCGGCCTGACCATGGCGGAGAAATTCCGTGATGAAGGTCGTGACGTACTGCTGTTCATCGATAACATTTACCGCTACACCCTGGCCGGTACTGAAGTGTCCGCACTTCTGGGCCGTATGCCATCGGCGGTAGGTTATCAGCCAACGCTGGCGGAAGAGATGGGCGTTCTGCAAGAACGTATCACCTCAACCAAAAGTGGTTCTATCACCTCCGTACAGGCCGTTTACGTCCCTGCGGATGACTTGACTGACCCCTCTCCAGCCACCACCTTCGCCCACTTGGATGCGACCGTGGTACTGAGCCGTCAGATCGCGTCTCTGGGTATCTACCCAGCGGTTGACCCACTGGACTCCACCAGCCGTCAGTTGGATCCACTGGTTGTTGGTCAGGAACACTATGATGTGGCTCGTGGCGTGCAGTCTATTCTGCAGCGTTACAAGGAATTGAAAGACATCATCGCGATTCTGGGTATGGACGAGCTGTCAGAAGACGACAAGCTGGCTGTATCCCGTGCGCGTAAGATCGAGCGCTTCCTGTCCCAGCCATTCTTCGTGGCCGAAGTCTTTACCGGTTCTCCGGGCAAGTTCGTATCGCTGAAAGACACCATTCGTGGTTTCAAAGGCATTATGGACGGCGACTACGATCACCTGCCAGAGCAAGCGTTCTACATGGTTGGCACCATTGAAGAAGCAGTGGAAAAAGCCAAGAAACTGTAACGCTAGTTTGTTGTGAGAGAGGATGACATGGCTGAAAAAGCTTACCATCTGGATGTAGTCAGTGCGGAAAAGAGAATGTTTTCCGGCATGGTACAGAAGATCCAGGTGACGGGTAGCGAAGGCGAACTGGGTATTTTCCCGGGGCATGCTCCGCTGCTCACCGCCATCAAGCCTGGCATGGTGCGCATTGTTAAAGAACACGGTGAAGAAGAGTATATCTATCTCTCCGGCGGCATCCTTGAGGTGCAACCGAGCGCGACGACCGTGTTGGCTGACACTGCAATCCGTGGGCAAGACCTCGACGAAGCACGAGCGCTTGAAGCTAAGCGCAAAGCGGAAGAACACATCAGTGGTTCTCACGGCGACGTCGACTACGCTCAGGCGTCTGCGGAACTGGCTAAGGCGATCGCGAAACTTCGCGTTATCGAATTGACCAGAAAAGCGATGTAACGGCATCAGTTGAAAAGGCGACCTTCGGGTCGCTTTTTTTTTGCCTTTAAAAAAGCCCTTTTTCAGCGTCATTCTCATGACATCACCGCATGTTAAGTGGAATACTAGACACCAAAGCAGACGCTTTATGGTCGATTTACTCTCTATCGTCTATAGCGTGTTCACCCCTTGCTGGCTGTGGCCTGCAGGCGGTTTTTGATGCGAAATATGTAGTAATCCTGTTACCTAACAGGTTACTTTTGTCCCTCAAATTGGATTTGTCAGGTTACCTATGTCTAACAGCGCATTGAGTGTTGTGATCCTTGCCGCAGGCAAGGGGACACGCATGTACTCCAATCTTCCTAAAGTTCTCCATCCACTGGCGGGTAAGCCGATGGTTCAGCATGTTATTGATGCTGCGACGCGTCTTGGCGCGAATAATGTTCATTTGGTGTATGGCCACGGCGGTGACTTGCTCAAGCAGATGCTGGCAGGCAGCGGGTTAAACTGGGTTTTACAGGCTGAGCAATTGGGAACTGGTCACGCAATGCAGCAGGCAGCGCCGCATTTTGCCGATGACGAAGATGTGCTGATGCTGTACGGCGACGTGCCGCTTATCACCGTCGATACGCTGGAGAAATTACTCAAAGCGAAGCCTGAAGGTGGCATTGGATTACTGACCGTTGTGCTGGATAACCCGACCGGTTATGGCCGCATCGTGCGTGAAAACGGCAAGGTCACAGGTATCATCGAACAAAAAGATGCCACTGCCGATCAGCTGAAAATCAACGAAATTAACACCGGTATTCTGGTGGCCAACGGGGCATCGTTCAAACGCTGGTTGAGTCAGCTCAACAACAATAATGCTCAGGGTGAATATTACATCACCGACATTATTGCCATGGCCCACGCCGAAGGGCACCAGATTGCTACCGTCCACCCGGCGCGCAATAGCGAAGTGGATGGCGTAAACAACCGGCTGCAACTTTCCCATCTGGAACGCGTCTATCAGAGCGAACAGGCGGAGCGCCTGCTTCTGGCTGGCGTGATGCTACTGGACCCAGCGCGCTTCGATCTGCGCGGCGAGCTTTCCCACGGTATCGATGTGCAGATTGACGTCAATGTGATCATGGAAGGCCAGGTTAAGCTTGGCGATCGTGTCAAAATTGGTGCCGGTTGTGTGCTCAAAAACTGCGTGATTGGCGATGACTGCGAAATCAGCCCGTACAGCGTGTTCGAAAACGCCGTGCTGGAAGCTGACTGCACCGTTGGCCCGTTTGCCCGCTTACGTCCGGGAACTGAACTGGCGCAGGGCGCGCACGTCGGCAACTTTGTTGAAGTTAAAAAAGCGCGTCTGGGTAGAGGCTCGAAAGCGGGCCATCTCTCTTACCTGGGCGATGCTGACATCGGCGACAACGTGAATATCGGCGCGGGCACCATTACCTGTAACTATGATGGTGTGAATAAGCACAAGACGATTATTGGCAACGATGTTTTCGTCGGTTCTGACACCCAACTGGTGGCGCCGGTGACCGTCGGCAATAATGTGACCATTGCGGCCGGCACCACGGTGACCCGTGACGTCCCCGACAATGGCCTGTTGCTGAGCCGTGTACCTCAGGTGCATAAACCTGATTGGCAGCGTCCGCTGAAGAAAAAATAGAAATTTTGCCGCTACCGTTAAATCAGGCGTAGTTCGCTATGCCTGATTTAACCTCCGATGTTTTGGTTTGTATTTTCTCCGCGAGAATGCAGACCAAAACATAATAATCCCCAACTTCTACCAGGCTCGGGGAACCCGGAAAAAACCGGATATCAATCAGGTCAGGCTTCAAACAAGGTCTGTGAACAGACCTTAAATAGGAATAAAACTGATGTGTGGAATTGTTGGCGCAGTAGCGCAACGCGATATAGCTGAGATTCTGTTGGAAGGTTTACGCCGCCTCGAGTACCGAGGTTATGATTCGGCCGGTCTGGCCGTGATTGATGAACAGGGTAAAATGGGGCGCTTGCGTCGTCTGGGCAAAGTCCAGATGCTGGCTGATGCACTGGATGAACACCCTCTGCACGGCGGTACCGGTATTGCTCACACCCGCTGGGCAACGCACGGCGAACCTTCCGAAGCGAATGCTCACCCACATGTATCTGATCACATTGCGATTGTGCATAACGGTATTATCGAAAACCACGAACCCTTGCGTGAATTGCTGATCGAACGCGGTTACCGTTTTGATTCTGAAACGGACACCGAAGTCATTGCGCATCTGGTGCATTGGGAACAACTTCAGGGCGGTACGCTGCTGGAAGTGGTCCAGCGTGTTATCCCGCAACTGCGTGGCGCCTACGGCACGGTGGTGATGGACAGCCGTGATCCCTCTCTTCTGGTCGCCGCCCGTTCCGGTAGCCCACTGGTGATTGGTCGTGGCGTGGGTGAAAACTTCATCGCTTCCGACCAACTGGCACTTTTGCCTGTCACCCGTCGTTTCCTGTTCCTGGAAGAAGGCGATGTCGCAGAAGTGAAACGTCGCTCCGTCAGCGTGTATGACAAAAAAGGTCATGCGGTAGAACGCCAGGAGATCGAATCCAAAGTGCAGTACGACGCCGGTGATAAAGGTGAGTTCCGTCACTACATGCAAAAAGAGATCTACGAACAGCCGCTGGCGATTAAAAACACGCTGGCGGGGCGTTTCAGTCACGGGCAGGTGGATCTGAGTGAACTTGGCGAGAAAGCTGACGAGATCCTCTCACGCGTTCAACATGTACAGATCATCGCATGCGGCACCTCCTATAACTCCGGTATGGTCGCGCGTTATTGGTTCGAATCGCTGGCGGGCATGCCATGTGATGTGGAAATCGCCTCTGAATTCCGCTATCGCAAATCTGCCGTTCGTCCGGGCAGTCTTATCATCACGCTGTCGCAGTCTGGCGAAACCGCTGATACGCTGGCCGCACTGCGTTTGTCTAAAGAGCTGGGTTATCTCGGCTCTCTGGCAGTGTGTAACGTTGCCGGCTCTTCGCTGGTGCGTGAATCCGATCTGGCGCTGATGACCAAAGCCGGCACTGAAATCGGTGTGGCGTCGACCAAAGCGTTTACTACGCAACTGGCCGTTCTGCTGATGCTGGTGGCGCGTATGGGGCGTCTGAAAGGGATGGACGAGAAAGTCGAACACGACATCGTTCACGCGCTTCAGGCGTTGCCTGCGCGTATCGAACAGATGCTGTCGCTGGATAAAACCATCGAATCTCTGGCGGAAGGGTTCTCTGACAAGCATCACGCGCTGTTCCTTGGTCGTGGCGATCAATACCCGATTGCCATGGAAGGTGCGCTGAAGTTGAAAGAGATTTCCTACATTCATGCGGAAGCCTATGCGGCAGGCGAGCTGAAACACGGCCCGCTGGCATTGATCGACGCCGATATGCCAGTCATCGTGGTGGCACCAAACAACGAACTGCTGGAAAAGCTCAAGTCGAATATCGAAGAAGTGCGCGCCCGTGGCGGTTTGCTGTATGTTTTCGCCGATCAAGATGCCGGTTTCACCGACAGCGACGGCATGAAGATTATTCAGCTGCCGCATGTGGAAGAGATCGTTGCCCCGATTTTCTATACCGTGCCGTTACAGCTGTTGTCCTACTATGTGGCGCTGATCAAAGGCACCGACGTAGACCAGCCACGTAACCTGGCGAAGTCTGTGACGGTAGAATAAGCCCCTTCAGTTCTGTCATATGCCTCTAAGCGCCTTTCGTGGGCGCTTTTTTCTTTCTGTGTGTTCGCAACCTGACGTATAGTCCGCCTTTTACGGAGAAACTCTGCGCAATGTTGACCCACCCATCCATTCGAATTAACAAATACATCAGCGATAGCGGCATCTGCTCTCGCCGCGATGCCGATCGTTATGTCGAACAGGGGACTGTTTTTATTAACGACGTACAGGTCGGATTTGGTGCTCAGGTATTTGTCGGGGATGTGGTGAAAATGAATGGCCAGCTTATCGGGCCGCGCGATGAAGACGAGTTGGTGCTGATCGCGCTGAATAAACCGGTGGGGATCATTACTACGATGGACGAGCGTTTGCCGGATAACATCACGGTTCTCATTAACCACAACAAACGCATCTTTCCTGTCGGGCGTTTGGATAAAGACTCGCAGGGGCTGATCTTATTGACCAATCACGGCGATCTGTTCAACAAGATACTGCGTGCGGGCAATGGTCACGAAAAAGAGTACGTGGTTACTGTCAATAAGCCGGTAACTGACGAATTTATTCTCGGCATGAGCGCGGGTGTGCCGATACTGGGTACCGTGACAAAAAAATGCCAAGTGACGAAAGAGTCGGACTTTGTGTTTCGTATCACGCTGGTGCAGGGGCTCAATCGTCAGATTCGCCGCATGGCTAAGCATTTTGGCTATGAAGTGACCCGGCTTGAACGCATACGCATTATGAACATCAATCTGGACGGGTTGCCGCTGGGTGAATCACGAGACTTGACCAACGATGAGCTGAGCGAGTTATTTAAACGGATTGAAAATTCAGCGTCCGATGATTAACCGGCGAAAAAGCGCAGGTTAATCAGTCCGCCCATCGTTTTGACAGATTTTATCACCCATGCCTTTTTTTACTCCTGCCTTCAGTTCTCTCCAGCGTCACCGGAATTTTCCCTGTCCCCATTAAAAACAGCAACGTCATTACTGTCATGGATAGTAGGCCTGCACGGGTCACTCTTGCGCGCGATCGCTGATAAATCGGGGTGAGCACCGCCAGATCCTGCGGGGCAGCCCCGCTTTTCACTATCATCGTCTGGAAACCCGCATCACTGAGATAGGGAATGACCGTCAGGTTTTTTACCGTCAGGAAGGTTTGCGGGCTCAGCGTGGACACTTCGGCGGTAAATTTCTTCATGCTGAAGGTCATCGCGGTCAGCATCACCATACTGACTAACGCGACGCCCAATGCCTGCCCGATATCTCGGGCCGCCGCCTGAATCCCGCCCGACTGTTGAGCATCTCGTTCCGGTAAGGCGCTGGTGATAAGAAAGGGAGCATTCGCGGCAACCGTGCCCATACTGGCACCAATTAAACATAGCCCCGACGTCACGATAATCATGTTGAAACTCAGCCCCTCAATGCCGCAGGCTGTGAGGGCCGAGCCGGCGATTCCCAGTAATAAACCAACCCGGCATTGCCGTTTTGGATTACGTTGCTGGAAAATTAAAGGCAAACCCATCGAGGAGCCTGCCAGACAGAGGGCAAACGGAATGATCATCAGGCCGGTATGAACGGCATTCAGCCCCGCCACCACTTGTACAAAACTGACCACCACGAAAATCCCCGAACTGTAGGCGAAGAAAATATACATCGTGAGGTATAAGCCCGCGCGCACCTGCGGTGTACGTAAAAAAGATTGCGGGATCATGGCGCTGCCAGAGGCGGTTTCGCGGAATTTTTCCCAGCGCAGCATCACTATCAGAATCAGCAGGCCGCCTGCGACCAGCGCCAAAGCCGGGCTAAAGCCGAAAAGAGTAAAGGGCGGGCTGAACGGGGTTAACAGTCCCCAGGTAGATATCTGCAAAATACCAAAGACCACGAAAAACAGACCGAGCGTTGAAAGGATAAAACCAGCAAAATCAAAACCAACACGCCGTTCCGGTTTGGCGGGTGAGGGAATCAAACGCGAGCAGACCAGTATTACGACCGCCAGCCCGGCCAGAACACCGAAGGCCCAGCGCCAGCCCAGTGTATCGAGCAGTAAACCACACAGCACCGGGCCCATCGCAAAAGAGAAACCGCTGGCGGCGCCAAGCGCACCAAAGGCGATAGCCTGCTGGCGCCCCTGAAAACTGCCGGTAATAATGCCAAATACCGCCGGAATCATCAGACTCCCGCCAATGCCTGCCAGGATCCTTGCTGCCCAGATAAAAACGGTTATTGAGGGTGAAAAAACCGCGATAGCTTCAGTCAGAAAATAGAGAATGCAGCCAGTGCGGAAGGTTTTACGCCAGCCGATAATCAGCCCCAACATGCCACCTGCAATCATAAACGTGCCCGCAACCAGCGGATACATGGTGTTTGCGGTGCTGATTTGTGACATTGATGCGCCGAGATCGCGGATAAGTGCGCTGGTGGCGATACTCAGGGTAACGTTATCTGCCGATGCCAGAAACTGAGCCAGGCACAGAACCAGAAGGGGGAGGCCAATGGCCTGTCGGTTAAGGCTTATTTTCTCAGCCATAGCATTTTTCCTGATGATTTCAGCTACGCAAAAGCGCGCAACCTGGCAAACAGGATGCGCGCTAAAAATATCGGAATAATAATCGATGTGTTATTACCCGCGCTGCAACGATTAATTTTTCTTTTTGCGATCCTCCGCGAGGTTATCTGACAGTGCAACTTTGGTTCTCGTTGGCAGATTACGCGTGCCGAACAGGAAGAGCACTGTCATGAGTGCGGTGGCAATCATCCCGGCGCGTGTCGCGTTTAATCTGGAGGTCTGATAAACCTGCGTCAGGGCCGGAACATCTTTTTGCACGATGCCGTGGTCAAGCATCAGGGCAGAGAAGCCAGCGTCACTCAGGTAAGGGATCACGGTCATTTCAGACACTTTGGTCTGAGTATCCGGGCTTAATGCCGGGTCGCTACGTGCGGCACCCTGAACCCCCATGGTCACTGCCGTCAGCATCACCATGCCGCATACTGCAACACCGATGGCCTGACCCACATTACGGGATGTCGCCTGTACGCCACCTGATTGCTGTGCATCCCTTGATGGCAATCCACTGGTCACAATATAGCTGGAATAGGCAGAAACGATACCCATACTCACGCCAATCAAACACATACCCATCGGCACAATGATAGAGAAGCTGGAAGGGCCGAAACCGAAAATACACAGCACCGAGCCGAGTGTGCCGATCAATAACGCTGACTGACACATGCGTTTCGGATTGGCATTTTTCCACACCACTGGCAGCCCCAGCGAGAAGATCACCACGCCTAAGGCGAAGGGTAAAATCATCAGGCCGGTCTGAATGCCGTTCAATCCTGCCACGACCTGCACAAAACTGACCGTCACAAAAATGCCTGAGCCGTAGGCCAGGAAGATAAAGGCTGTCAGATATAAACCGTTGCGAACCTGTGGTGTTGAGAGGAATGACATCGGGATCAGCGCGCTGCCGACAGAAGCTTCACGATGGCGCTCCCATTTCAGCATCAAAGCCAGCACCACTAAACCAAACAGCACCAGGAACGGCGCAGGGCTTAACCCAAAGAGGGTGAACGGTGCGGCGAACGGTGTGAGCAACCCCCAGCTGGAGACTTTCAGGAAGCCAAGAATGACGCTGAACAGACCGATGACCGTCAGCACGACGCCCGGCAAGTCGAAACGCACTTTGCGTTCTGGTTTTGCTGGTGTTGGGATGATGAAAGAACCGACGAAAATCACCACGCACAGGCAGGCGATGGCCGCAAAAGCGTAACGCCAGCCAAACTGGTCCACCAGCGTGCCGCAGATAAGCGGACCTGCTGCAAAAGAGACGCCGCTGGCCGCACCGATGGCGCCGAACGCGACGGCCTGATCCCGGCCTTTAAAATTACTGGCGATGAGCCCCAGAACCGATGGGATCATAAAGCTGCCGCCGATACCGGAAAGCAGACGGGCACCGTAGGTGAAAATTTGCATATTCGGTGAGAAGAACGCGGTCAGCTCGGCGCAAAACAGTAACGCACAACCGATACGGAAGGTTTTCTTCCAGCCAATAATCAGCCCGACCATCCCGGCTGCGACCATCAGTGAGCCGGCAGCCAGAGAGTACATGGCGTTAGCAATACTGATTAAATCCATCGAGGCATGAAGATCTTTGACCAGCGCGCCCGTGGCGATACTCAGCGTGGCGTTGTCCCCGGAGGTGGAGAGCTGGGCCAGACAAAGCACCAGTAATGGAAGCCATTTGGCCCATCCTGACACCGAAACGGTGGAGGACGGCACAGCAAGTGGCTGGGTGGCATGTATTGCCATAAAAATTACCTCGTCAAAGTTTGCAGAAATAAAATTCTTAAAAAGATTTTGAAAAATGAGCGGCAGGAAGCCGTCCGGCTGTTTCCAGCCGGATAAGCATCTTGTCTAAACGGGAGATCCCTGACCGGTCAGGTCAGGGGTTCAGGCTCAGGTTATCGGGAAAGAGGCTGAACTTTACCGCCAAGTACCGTGCCCCAGACCTGAATGTCTTTCAGGCGCATTGGCTCAACGGTCAGTGGGTTTTCTTCCAGAATGGTGAAATCGGCCAACTTGCCGCACTCAATGCTGCCAATCAGATGATCGAGCTTCATGGTGTACGCGGCGCCGACGGTCATGGCATGCAGGGCTTCTTCAACGCTGATTTTTTCGCGCTCGCCCAACACGCGGCCTGAGGCGGTAACACGGTTCACGGCGCACCAGCCGGTAAACAGTGGGTTGATTGGCGTAATGCCGCAGTCACTGTGGAAAGCAAACGGAATTCCATGGCGAACGGCGCTGCCGCAGGCATTCATGCGGTTGGCACGTTCCGGTCCCATGGTTTTACTGTAATGTTGATCACCCCAGTAGTAGATGTGGTTACTGAAGAAGTTAACGCACATGCCGAGGCTTTTGATGCGTTTGAACTGATCTTCACGCAGCATCTGCGCATGCTGCATAGTGGCGCGATGATTCGCCGCCGGAATGCGGTTCAGGGTTTTTTCTACCGCCTGGATAAAGGCTTCTGAGGCTTCGTCGCCGTTACAGTGGCAGTGGATCTGATAACCGCGTTTCATGATTTCGTACACCTGATTTTCAACTTCGGCAGGTGTCGCATTCCAGGCACCATTCTTCTGGGTTTTGAAATAACCCGGTGCCAGCATCCGGCCGGACCCCCCCTGAATCGAGCCATCGAGGAAGATTTTCATCGGGCCGAAAATCATTTTGTCGTGACCGTGCTTCATCACATCGACCGCGAACTCCACGGCTTCAATAAAAGGCTTTTTCACAAACGGAGGGCCGTAAGCCACCAGCAGGCGGATTGGAAATTCTTCGGCGCGGGTCATACGGATGTAGTTGGCGGCCAGTTCAGGGTTATCAAAGTCGGTTAAGCCCATATCTGCCGCTGAAGTACAGCCTGCGCGGAAAGCTTCCTGACCAAAATTACAGATGGCTTGTTCGGTAGTCAGTGCGTCCCAGAAACCGTACTTTTGCAGTACCGGCCCCATGGCCGCAAATTCCACCAGTTCGCCGTGCAGCGAACCATCTTCGTTTTTAACAATGCCTTCGATTTTGCTGTCAGCATGAATACCGCAATCGGCCAGCGCCGCCGTATTGGCGCCCATCAGGTGGATGCTCATATGAATCACGGCCACCGGACGGGTGGTAGAAACGCGGTCCAGATGTTGGCGGCCAAGCTTCTCGCTGCCGAAGTAGATAGGGTCGACGCCCCAGGCAATCAGCGGCGCGTCCGGGTCAGTCATGGTTTTTTCGACTTTCTGCAGCGCTTCAACCACTTCATCAAATGAACGGCAGCCTTTCCAGACTTTACCGGTGTGATCCGGGCGGTCGTAAAAACCGACATAAGGGAATTGCCACATGCCGCCGCCGGTGGCGTGCGAGTGGGCTTCAATCAGGCCTGGAATAATGACTTTGTCGGCAAAGGTGTTATCAACGACACAATCGCCCCATTCTTTAAGCTCATCCAGTGAACCAACACCCAGGATCCGTCCGTCTTTGACTGCCACATGGCTGGCTTCCGGCTGGGAAGGGCACATAGTGATGATTTTCCGGGCTGAATAAATCACAGTAGTTTGAGCAGACATAAATAATCCTCGTAGAGATTTAATTTCCCTGGCTCGCCTGATGCGCTGCCAGCGGATTTGTATGATTGGCGCTATGCTATTCCTGATATTGGATGTATAAAAGAGCCAAAACACCCCTATATAAAGGTGCCAATTTGCCCGCTTCGTTACCTTTTGAACTCACTGGACTGGTCCTTAAGCCGGGGCGAAAGCTCTCCATGCAGCTTTATGACGCGTTACGTGAATTAATTATAGGGAACCCCAGAAGCAGCGGAGCGAAACTTCCGGCCAGCCGCGAGTTGGCGGAAATGCTGGATATCTCCCGCAACACGGTGGTTAACGTCTATGAACGTCTGTTCGCCGAAGGTTTTATCGAAACGCGGGTGGGGGATGGTACCTATGTCGCGCAACTGCATTCGCCACCCAAAGCCTTACCGTCAGGTGATGTGCTAGCCATTGAGCCGCAGATGCATATCGGATACCGCCTGCCCGCTGCGTCTCTCTTTAACCACCACCGCATTCACGAAGGCGCGCCGAAAGCCTTTCGCATCGGCATGCCGGCAATAGATCTTTTCCCTTTTGACGTCTGGGGACGCCTGCAAACGCGCTTTTGGCGCAGTGAACCGGTGGCACATATGGGTTATGGGCATCCGGCGGGGGAGCCGCAGCTGCGGGAACTGATTGCGCAATATTTGCGCCATGCGCGTGGTTTAAAATGCGATTCTTCGCAAATCGTCATCACGCTGGGCGCGCAACAGGCGATCATGATCTGTTCGGCATTATTGTTACGCCCCGAAGATGAAGCGGTGATTGAAAACCCCGGCTACTGGGCCGCCGCCGGCGCGTTCTCTTGTCTGGGGGTAAAAATGCACGGTATCGGTGTGGATGACGAAGGGTTGCTGACCGCGCAGTTACCGCAGATCCCTAAAGCCCGCATGGCCTACGTCAGCCCCTCATGCCAGTACCCTACCGGCGCCACGCTCTCGATGGCACGCCGGATGGAATTATTACAGTGGGCCGAAGAGAAAAAAGCCTGGATCATCGAAGATGATTACGACGGCGAATACCGCTACAGCGGAACGCCACTGACTCCGCTGGCGGCGATTGATCAGAGTAACCGGGTGCTGTATATCGGCTCTTTTTCCAAGGTGATGTATCCGGGATTGCGATTAGGCTATCTGGTGGCGCCGAAGCAGCTGGTGGAGCAATTTTTGCTGGTGCGCACCATGGCCAGCCGCCAGCCACCGATGAATGACCAGATGGCGATGGCACTGTTCCTCAGTGAAGGACATTTCCAACAGCACAGCCGCCGTATGCGCCGCGCCGCACTGGCACGGCGTGATGCCCTGCTCGAAGCCTGGAATCTGCACCTCAGTCACATTGGTGACATGCCGCTGGTCTCCTCAGGTCTGCATGTCACGATTCGATTACCCACTCTCGAAAAAGAACAGAGTCTGATTGCGCTGGCGCTTTCTGCAGGAATCGAAATCACGCCACTTAGCGCATCCTGGTTACCCGGCAGTTCAGAGACGCAAAATGGCCGCTACGGGCTGGTGCTGGGTTTTGCCTGTGTAAAGGTCCCTGATATTGTTCTGGCGGTCGAAACCTTAAAACGCATCTGGCCGCAGCCGTAGCCCGGCAGAGCTTCATTAACCCCGCTGTTTACGCGGGCGCTGCTCAGATTGTGACCGTCGTCATAAAACTGTCATATTAAGTACATTTTACTGTCACCAAACTGTCCTATTTTCCTCCTGTGCCAAACACTTTATCAATCTCGAACTGGGTCGAATACCTTTGCTCGAACAAATAAGAAACCACTAGGAGTGGAACATGAAATTGATGCGTAACACCGTCGCCGGTCTTGTAGCAGCGACTTTTTCCCTCACAGCAATGTCTGCTTTCGCTGCTAGTAATCTGACTGGCGCTGGCGGTACCTTCCCTGCACCTGTATATGCCAAATGGGCTGACGCTTATCAAAAAGCCACCGGCAATCAGGTTAACTATCAGGGCATCGGTTCTTCCGGTGGCGTAAAACAAATCATTGCTAAAACCGTTGATTTCGGTGCGTCTGACGCCCCGATGAAAGAAGAAGATCTGAATAAAAACGGTCTTTTCCAGTTCCCTACCGTGATCGGTGGCGTCGTACTGGCGGTTAACCTCCCTGGTATCAAATCAGGTCAGCTCACGCTGGACGGCGCAACGCTGGGTGATATCTACCTCGGCAAAATCAAAAAATGGAACGACGCAGCGATCACCAAGCTGAACCCAGGCGTGAAACTGCCAGATACCAACATCGCGGTTGTTCGCCGTGCTGATGGCTCCGGTACTTCTTTCGTCTTCACCAGCTACCTGGCTAAAGTCAGCGCTGAATGGAAAGATAAAATCGGTGCAGGCTCTACGGTCAACTGGCCAACCGGTCTTGGCGGCAAGGGTAACGACGGCGTAGCGGCATTTGTACAGCGTCTGCCTGGTTCAATCGGTTACGTTGAATACGCTTACGCGAAACAAAACAGCCTGGCCTACACCAAACTGGTTGATGCTGACGGCAAATCGATCAGCCCGACGGAAGAGTCCTTCAGTGCAGCCGCTAAAGGCGCTGACTGGAGCAAAACCTTCGCTCAGGACCTGACTAATCAGAAAGGCGATAACGCCTGGCCAATCAGTTCCACCACCTTCATTCTGATTTACAAAAATCAGTCGAATGCAGAACACGGCGCTGAAGTGCTGAAGTTCTTCGACTGGGCTTATAAGAATGGCGGCAAACTGACCACCGATCTGGATTACGCCACTTTGCCAAAAGCTGTCGTTGAACAAGTTCGTGCCGCATGGAAGACCAATATTAAAGACAGCAGCGGTAAAGCCCTTTACTAACTGGTATCTAAACTCGCGGCTGAGTTAGAGTATGAGATGTTGTACCTCATTCCCTCTCCATCAGGAGAGGGAATTAAATCTGAAGAGAAGAGAGTGGTATGGCTGAATACAAGCCGTCTATCAAAGCACCAAGTAAAAATGGGGACATCATTTTCGGCGCGCTGGTTAAGCTGGCAGCGCTGATTGTGCTATTGCTGCTGGGCGGTATTATCGTCTCGCTGTTTATTGCCTCGTTACCCAGCATTGAAAAATTTGGATTGTCCTTCCTGTGGAATAAAACCTGGGATGCCCCGAATGAGCAATTCGGTGCGCTGGTACCTATTTACGGTACCGTTGTGACCTCGATTATCGCCTTGCTGATCGCTGTACCTGTCAGCTTCGGTATCGCACTCTTCCTGACTGAACTGGCACCGAACTGGCTACGTCGCCCGTTGGGTATTGCTATTGAACTGCTGGCGGCTATTCCCAGTATCGTTTACGGCATGTGGGGCCTGTTCGTCTTCGCTCCACTGTTTGCTACTTATTTCCAGACCCCGGTCGGCGACGTGCTGTCCGGTATCCCGATTGTCGGTGCGCTGTTTGCCGGTCCGGGGTTCGGTATTGGTATTTTGGCCGCTGGTGTAATCCTCGCCATCATGATCATCCCGTACATTGCCTCCGTCATGCGTGACGTGTTTGAGCAGACGCCGGTGATGATGAAAGAGTCGGCTTACGGCATCGGTTGTACAACGTGGGAAGTGATCTGGCGCATCGTGCTGCCGTTCACCAAAAACGGCGTGATTGGCGGCATTATGCTGGGCCTTGGCCGTGCTCTCGGTGAAACGATGGCGGTGACCTTTATCATCGGTAACACCTACCAGCTCGACAGCGCCTCACTGTATATGCCGGGCAACAGTATTACCTCGGCGCTGGCGAACGAATTCGCCGAAGCCGAAGCCGGTCTGCACACTGCGGCTCTGATGGAACTCGGTCTGATCCTGTTTGTTATCACCTTCATCGTACTGGCCTTGTCCAAAGTGATGATCCTGCGTCTTGCTAAGAAAGAGGGCCGCTAAATGACGACGATGGAAATGCAAAGCAACGAAGCACTTTTACAGTCACGCCGCAAACGTCAGGCGTGGCGCCGTCAGAAGAACCGCCTCGCGCTGTTGCTGTCGATGGCGACCATGGCCTTTGGCCTGTTCTGGCTGATATGGATCCTGTTTACCACGGTCGTCAAAGGTGTCGACGGCATGTCGATGGCACTGTTCACCGAAAACACACCGCCACCTAATACCGCCGGCGGCGGGCTGGCTAACGCCATCGCGGGCAGTGGATTGCTGATTTTATGGGCAACGGTAATTGGTACGCCGCTCGGCGTTCTGGCCGGTGTTTATCTGGCGGAATATGGCCGTAAATCCTGGCTGGCCGAAGTGATTCGCTTCATCAACGACATTTTGCTTTCCGCGCCGTCGATTGTGGTGGGGTTGTTCGTCTACACCATTGTGGTGGCGAAAATGGGTCACTTCTCCGGCTGGGCGGGCGTTCTGGCGCTGGCGTTGTTACAAATTCCGATTGTTATCCGTACCACGGAAAACATGCTCAAACTGGTACCGGACAGCCTGCGTGAAGCGGCTTACGCGCTGGGTACACCGAAGTGGAAGATGATCTCGGCCATCACGCTGAAAGCCTCTGTCTCCGGCATCATGACCGGTATCTTGCTGGCGATTGCCCGTATTGCCGGGGAAACCGCACCGCTGCTGTTTACGTCGCTCTCCAACCAGTTCTGGAGCACCGACATGATGCAGCCGATTGCCAACCTGCCGGTGACCATCTTCAAATTTGCCATGAGCCCGTTTGGTGAGTGGCAGCAGCTGGCCTGGGCGGGTGTACTGCTGATCACTGTGTGCGTGCTGGTGCTGAACATTCTGGCGCGTGTGATTTTCGCCCAGAAGAAGCAATAAGCGAATTCATTATTGAGGGCTGGCGATCCCGGCTGCCCTCACTGTTTACCCGGCGTCGCCACGCGGCGCGCGAAAGATAAAAGAGAGATGTCTGAGAATGACTGATGCATCCAACAGCAAAATCCAGGTTCGCGACCTGAACTTTTATTACGGCAAATTCCACGCGCTGAAAAATATTTCCCTGGATATCGCCAAAAACGAAGTCACGGCTTTCATCGGCCCATCAGGCTGCGGTAAATCGACGTTGCTGCGTACGTTGAACAAAATGTATCAGCTGTACCCCGATCAGCGAGCAGAAGGCGAAATCCTGCTCGATGGCGAAAATATTCTGGTCGATAAACAGGACATCGCGCTGTTGCGTGCCAAAGTCGGCATGGTCTTCCAGAAGCCGACACCGTTCCCGATGTCGATTTACGACAATATCGCCTTCGGCGTCCGTCTGTTTGAAAAGTTGTCGCGTACCGATATGGATGAGCGTGTGCAGTGGGCGCTGACCAAGGCGGCGCTGTGGAACGAGTCGAAAGATAAACTGCACCAGAGCGGCTACAGCCTGTCTGGTGGCCAACAACAGCGGCTGTGCATCGCGCGCGGTATTGCCATCCGCCCTGACGTACTGCTGCTCGATGAGCCATGTTCGGCACTGGACCCTATCTCCACCGGTCGTATTGAAGAGCTGATCACTGAGCTAAAGTCTGACTACACCGTGGTTATCGTCACGCACAATATGCAGCAGGCGGCGCGCTGTTCTGACCGTACGGCGTTTATGTATTTGGGCGAATTGATCGAATACAGCGATACCGACTCCCTCTTTACTTCTCCTGCGCGTAAGCAGACGGAAGACTACATTACTGGCCGCTACGGTTGAGGTAAGAAAAATGGATAACCTGAACTTAAACAAACATATTTCCGGCCAGTTCAATGCAGAGCTTGAGCACATCCGTACCCAGGTACTGGCGATGGGCGGGCTGGTGGAACAGCAACTGACCGACGCCATTACCGCGATGCACAATCAGGATGGCGAACTGGCGCAGCAGGTCATCAAAGGCGATGACAAAGTGAATATGATGGAAGTGGCGATTGATGAAGCCTGCGTGCGCATTATTGCTAAACGCCAGCCGACCGCCAGTGACTTACGTTTAGTCATGGCGATCATCAAAACCATTTCCGAGCTGGAACGTATCGGCGACGTGGCAGATAAAATCTGCCGCACGGCGCTGGAGAAATTCTCGCATTTGCATCAGCCGTTGCTGGTCAGCCTGGAGTCTCTGGGTCGCCACACCGTGCAGATGCTGCATGATGTGCTCGATGCCTTTGCCCGTATGGATCTCGACGAAGCGGTGCGTATTTACCGCGAAGACAAGAAAGTGGATCAGGAATATGAAGGCATTGTGCGCCAGCTGATGACCTACATGATGGAAGATCCGCGCACCATTCCCAGTGTGCTGACCGCGCTGTTCTGCGCCCGCTCTATTGAGCGCATCGGTGACCGTTGTCAGAACATCTGTGAATTCATCTTCTACTTCGTCAAAGGTCAGGATTTCCGTCACGTAGGCGGTGATGCGTTGGACAAATTACTGACTGAAAATAAAACAGACAAAAAAGAGTAAATTGTTGTCTGCGCTAAAAACAGCAAAGGCCTCGACTGAGGCCTTTGCTGTTTTTAGCGACCGGGCCCCAGAAAGTCACCATTGCGGTACTCAGTTACCCTCTGTGCAGCACGGCATCCTTAACGGGTGATGTGATAACCCATGTCACGCCACAACGCGGGCAGTTCGTGCATGTGGTAAAAAACAGTGACTAATGGATGGTCGATCGGCGGATTGTGCGGATCGGCGCAGTAGTAAAATACCGGGATCCCGGCGGCAATGCCCGCCTGGGCGCCAGCCACGGAATCCTCCACCAGAATGCAGCGGTCGATATCTACCTGCATCACTTCCGCCGCTTTGTACAGTACCGCCGGGTCCGGTTTCCAGCGTTGCAAATCATAGCCGCTGAACAGGTTATCGCCCATAAACGGCAGCAGACCGGTTTTTCCCAGTGACAGCTGCATTTTGCTCACCGGGCCATTGGACACCACGCACATCGGTACCGTGATTTGCTCGAGCACTTCACGCGCGCCTTCAATCGGTTGTAGTTTGCTGTCGAACAGTCGGGCAACGTGCTGGCGGAACACCACTTCCATCTCCTCTTTCGGTACGTCCAGCCCCTGCTCTTTATTGATGATGGCGATGATCTCGTAAAGTTTTACCCCTTTGTAGGTTTTGTACATCTCATCAAAAGAGACCCTAACGCCGAAATGCGCGAACATTTCCACGTAGGCTTCACAACAGAGCAGTTCGCTGTCGACCAGCGTACCGTCACAGTCAAAAAGCACACATTTAATCGGGGACATCGTTCTTCCTTAGACATTTCGCATTATTGGCTCAACTCTAACCCGAACAGAGTGAAATGTGCCGTTAAATGCCAGAAAAAAGAGTGTGAGCTGCATCAAAAATGGCACTTTTTGGGTTAGGATAGCCTTCGACCGCCATTCCCCCTTTTTCGGAACTCATAATGAGCAAACCACAAAGCAATGTCTCCAGCGGACAGGGCCTGTTCGAACGTCTGTTTAAACTGACGCAACACGGCACTTCCGTTCGTACTGAAACTATCGCCGGGCTGACCACGTTCCTGACCATGGTCTATATCGTGTTCGTGAACCCGCAGATCCTCGGTGTGGCAGGCATGGATAAGCAAGCCGTCTTCGTGACCACCTGTCTGATTGCCGCCTTCGGCAGTATCCTGATGGGCCTGATTGCTAACCTGCCAGTGGCTTTGGCCCCTGCGATGGGCCTGAATGCGTTCTTCGCCTTTGTGGTGGTTGGCGCGATGGGTATTTCATGGCAAATCGGTATGGGTGCTATCTTCTGGGGCGCAATCGGTTTCCTCTTGCTGACCATTTTCCGTATCCGCTACTGGATGATAGCCAACATTCCGGCCAGTTTGCGCATCGGTATCACTGCCGGTATCGGGTTATTCATCGGAATGATGGGGCTGAAAAACGCGGGTATTATTGTGCCGAACGCGGACACGATCGTGACTATCGGCAACCTGACGTCGCATAATGTGCTGCTCGGCGCGCTGGGCTTTTTCATCATTGCGGTTCTGGCGTCGCGCAACATTCATGCTGCCGTGCTGGTGTCTATCGTGGTGACCACGGTGATTGGTCTGGCAATTGGTGATGTCCACTATGTGGGAATCTTCTCGATGCCGCCAAGCGTGATGTCGGTGGTCGGTCAGGTTGATATAAAAGGGGCGCTGAATATTGGTCTGGCGGGGGTGATTTTCTCCTTCATGCTGGTCAACCTGTTTGACTCCTCCGGTACGCTCATCGGTGTGACCGACAAAGCCGGGTTGACTGACGCCAACGGCAAATTCCCGCAGATGAAACAGGCGCTGTACGTTGACAGTATCGCCTCAGTGGCTGGTGCGTTTGTCGGGACTTCCTCGGTTACTGCGTATATCGAAAGTTCGTCCGGTGTTTCCGTCGGTGGCCGTACCGGCCTTACCGCTGTCGTGACCGGTATTCTGTTCCTGCTGGTGATCTTCATCTCTCCGCTGGCCGGTATGGTGCCTGCTTACGCCGCTGCTGGCGCGCTGATTTACGTCGGTGTATTGATGACCTCAAGCCTGGCCCGCGTCACCTGGGATGACCTGACCGAAGCCGTACCGGCGTTTGTCACTGCGGTGATGATGCCATTCAGCTTCTCGATCACCGAAGGTATCGCACTCGGCTTTATCTCCTACGTGGTGATGAAACTCGGTACTGGCCGCTGGAGAGAAATCAGCCCGTGTGTGGTGGTGGTTGCGCTGCTGTTCGTGCTGAAAATTGTGTTTGTTGACAGCCACTAAGCCTTCGACTGACACCATAAAAAAAGCCCGCTAAAACATCAGCGGGCTTTTTTGTGTCTGCACGGTGGCGTTATTTCAGCGCTACCCGGCGGGTGTGATCAGCGAACGCGGTCAGTTGGCCGGTCAGGAAATCGAGCGTGCCTTGTTCCACCACTTCACCAATCTGCTCATCCACTTTGCTCTGAATCACGCCACCCATAAATTCAGGACGGTTCATCACCATTGCGTCGAGGAACACCAGGATCTGGCGCAGGTGATACTGGCAGCGTGCGCCGCCAATCGGCCCCATAGAACTGGTCTGGATCAACACTGGCTTACTGGCCAGCGGCTGATTGGGCAGACGCGATAACCAGTCGATGGCATTTTTCAGGCCGCCGGGCACCGAATAGTTATATTCCGGGGTCACGATGATCACGCCGTCGGCCTGACGGATCTGTTCCGCGATGGCCTCAATATCAGCTGGGAAGCCTTCTCCCTGTTGAATATCCGCATCGTACAACGGCAGGCTGCCTATCGATGGCAAAGCCTCAATCGTAACACCGGCCGGGGCCAGTTTTGGCAAAGTGCGGGCGATCATGGCGTTGTAAGAGCCCTTACGCAGGCTACCTAACAGTGTGACAAACTTCAGTGGTTGCGTTGACATTGACTACTCCTGTTATGGACGGCTTCTGAAATGGCGATCAGCCTAAATCTAGACCAGATTGATTGTGCCGGACAGGGCGTGGCCCGGCGAGCAGAATTATTTTGCCGGAGGCAGGCTGGTGAACTTCATAAAATGCAGCGAGTCGGACTGCTGCTGTGGTGACAGCGTTTGCGTGCGGGTGAAACCGTTGTCTGGGTCATAGCGCCAGCACAATAGCCGGGCGATAGACGGAGAGTGGGCACAAGCCCAGGTCAGGGAGCCGTCAATGTCACTCATCACCTGCGCTTCGGGCGTCATGACCGAACGGAGGCGGCCCGATGCCGGGTTCAGACTCAGGCTCTTCTCGCCATATTCACTCAGACCTGACAGTTTCAGCATACTTTGACGAATACACCAGAGCTGAAGTGCAGACTCCACCGGATCGCTTTGCAGGTTTATCCATGTCTGTTCAACAGCGGACAGCGACGCCTGCTGTTGCTGATTGATCAGCGCGCTTCGGGCATGAATGATCTCCAGATCCAGCCCGACCTTACCTTCGCTGCTGAGCATCACGCCAGCCGTGCTGCCTGCAAAGGCCAGACTGAAGTCAGGCAGATTGGGCGATTCGAAGCTTGGCCGCCCGCTGGGCAAAATGATGATAGAGGGCAACTCGGTGATGCCGTACAGATAAAACATCATTTCTGCCAGCAGAACACGGCCGGTCAGGAAACGCTTACGCTGTTTTTCGGAAAGAGTTCTTGCGGATAAAATTACGTTGGTGGGAAGGCGGTGAGTATCCGGCTCTGGATCCGCTGCTACCCATTTAGCAAAATGGCACGCCATTGTTCACTCCATGATTAATGGTTCGGCTTATTTTCTCTCAGGGCTAAAAGAATAGCATTAAGAGAAATCATTAAAAACTGCTTAAAAACCGGTTTTAAATGCATTTTTCATGCTTAAAAAAACAGTAAAGGAGGAAAAAAGTGAGCGGCTTCACATCGTTATGTCGTTTAGGTGAGGATTACATGTCGGACGCTATTTTTGATGGCGTTTGATCCCGTGTGCTAAACGATATATCCGCAAAAAGCACATAAAGAAACGCCAGAAAATGCCGTTAGTAGTAGAGCAGCGATCTCGCTGCTTTGCCTGTGAGTACCGCGAATATGTTAAAAACAACGCAATCCCGCTTTATTACCTTAATCAGCTTATTTTTCATTTTACTGATTATCGTTACGCTCATCGTCATCCAGGTCTTTATCTCTCCTAAACTGAAACAGGCTGAAAGCACGTTGGTCGCCAATCAGGTGGGGGACATTGCCGTCGTTATTAATGACCGTCTGAATAAAGTCGAGTCTCAGGTTCGCAGTATTACCCAAAGCGTGGCGCAGATGGACAGCGCGTCAATCGATACACTCTTACCCTCGCTGGTGGATCAGTACGGCGACCGTGCAGTGTTTGGCGGCGGTATCTGGCCGCTACCCAATCAGCGCGATCCCGCGAAGGTAAAATTCAGTACCTTCTTCGCCCGCAACGCGAACAATGAATTGACCGTCAACACCTTCTGGAACAGTGCGGAATCGCCTAATTACTTCGAGCAGTCCTGGTATCAGGCGGCGTTAAAAGGTGAAAAAGGCCAATGTATCTGGGCACCAGCCTATTTTGACGATGCCAGCACCCAACCGCGAACTAACTGCGCAATGGCTATTTATAAAGGCGACAAGCAGTGGGGGGTGGCCACCATCGACGTGACTCTGGGCTTCTTCAACCAGTTGGTCACCGACATGGAGAAAAAGGTTCATGGTGCCATTTATATTGTTCAGCAGGACGGCACTATTGTCGGTACCAGCCACAGCAGCGATGAAAAACTGCCGAAGCTGACTTCACTCGGTGAGCAGTCACCGCTGGCAGCACAGATCCGCAGAAGTCTCGATCAGATAAAAGACAGCAGCAATCTGGTGGCGGATTACAACAATGATGGGACCGATCACACCCTGTTTATGAGCAACATTCAGGGGCCGTGGTACATCGTGACCGACATGCCAACCAGTCAGCTGTTGCAGCGCACCCACAGTATTCTTACCAGCCTGGGGTTGGTGCAAATCCCGATGGTGTTACTGCTGTTGCTGGTACTGATTGTGGCGATCAAAATTTTCATGCGTCAGCTTGCGGCGCTGCATAAAAACATCAGCCAGCTTTCTGCCGGTGGTGCCGATTTGACGCAGCGTTTACCGCAAAGCAGCAGCCCGGAATTTGACGCGGTGAACCACAGCTTCAATGACTTCCTCGACTTCCTGCAATCAATACTCAAACAGGTGGGTGACAGCACATTGGCGATCGCCTCGGCATCACGCCAGATTGCCAGCGGTAACCTTGATCTCTCGGCGCGAACCGAGGAACAGGCGAGCTCCATCGAACAAACCGCAGCATCTATGGAACAGTTGACCAGCACCGTGAAGCAAAATGCCGGGAATGCTGAAGGGGCAAACCAGCTGGCGCGTGATGCTTCAGCGGTGGCAGAGAAAGGTACGCGGGTGGTGCGGCAGGTCGTGGACACCATGGGATCTATCAATGGTTCCTCGAAGAAAATTGTCGACATCATCAGTGTGATTGACGGAATCGCTTTCCAGACCAACATTCTGGCGCTGAACGCGGCGGTTGAAGCGGCTCGTGCGGGTGAACAAGGGCGTGGCTTCGCGGTGGTTGCCTCAGAAGTTCGCAGTCTGGCACAGCGCTCGGCGACCTCCGCGCGCGAAATCAAGAAGCTCATTGAAGATTCAGTCGCTGACATCGCCACCGGTAGCCAACTGGTCGCCACCGCAGGCAGCACCATGGATGAATTGATGGTGGGTGTTAATAATGTGGCAACACTGATGAGCGAGATTATGTCCTCGAGCCAGGAGCAGAGCCTTGGTATTGAGCAGGTGAATATCGCGATCACTCAGCTTGATAACACCACGCAGCAGAACGCCGCGCTGGTGGAACAGGTTTCTGCCGCCGCTCAGGCCATGCAAGACCAGACGCTGCAACTGGAAACCGTGGTAGCGGGTTTTAAACTCTGATTTTGTGCATACAGACTCAGGCCCGGCAGGCAACTGCCGGGTTTTTTCTTTTTAGCGCAATATATCCTGCAAGCCAGGCTTAGACGTCGCACACTTAAGGATGAGGGAATATATGAGGATGCGAATGAAAATGCGAACGGGATGGTGTGCCGCCATAGCGCTGGGAAGCTATCTGAGCTGCGCCGGAGTTCAGGCTGCGATGGTAAATCTCGCACAAATTAAGTCGGGCGAGTATTTATCGCGTGCGGGGGATTGCATCGCCTGCCATACCGCCGTGGGTCGCCCGTCTTTCGCAGGTGGCCTGAAAATGATGATGCCATTTGGGGCAATCTATTCGACCAATATCACGCCTGACGTTGAAACCGGTATTGGCAACTATTCGGAACAAGACTTCAGCCGGGCCTTGCGCGAAGGTATCGCCAAAGATGGCCATCATTTATACCCTGCAATGCCCTATCCTTCGTTCAGTAAAATTACCGACCATGATGTACATGATTTATATGTTTATTTTATGTATCAGGTTCCGGCCGTCAGGCAGGAAAATCGGCACAGTGACATCCCGTTCCCTCTTAATCAGCGTTTTCCGTTGGCGCTGTGGGATAATATTTTCGCGGCATCACAGACTTACTATTCCGATCCGCAAAAAACGGCAGACTGGAACCGGGGGGCTTATCTGGTTCAGGGATTAGGGCATTGTGGCAGTTGCCATACGCCACGTGGCGTGGGTTATCAGGAAAAAGCGCTGGATCAGACCTCGGCCCGTTATCTCTCTGGCGGCACGCTGGAGGGCTGGCATGCACCTAACCTGCGCGGTGATACCACAACCGGTTTGGGGCAGTGGAATGAAGGGGAAATCAGCCAGTTCTTGAAGCTCGGGCACATTGAAAGAGCGACGGCGTTCGGCTCCATGGCGGAGGTCATCCACAACAGCACGCAATACCTCAGTGATGCCGATCGTCAGGCGATAGCGGCCTACCTGAAGTCATTCCCTGCGGACGGAAATTTCCGGGTGCAGGTTAACGATAATGGGACCACGAACAGGCTGGATAATGCAGTCGCTTCGATACCCGGCGCACAACTTTACCTGGACCACTGTGCTGATTGCCATCTTTCCAGCGGGCAGGGCGAGACAAACCGTTATCCGCCGCTGGCGCAAAACCCCGTTGTGGTCAGTGATGATCCGTCCTCCCTGATTAATTTGGTGCTTAACGGATCGCATGCTCCGACGACGCAGTTCACTCCCAAAGATATCAAAATGCCGGGTTTTTCGGCGGAACTGGATGATAAAGAGATCGCCGATGTTTTGACCTTTATCCGTCATGGTTGGGGAAATCAGGCTCGCGCAGTCACTGCTGCGCAGGTGAATGAGATGCGTAAACTAACGGCGAAGCAAAGTCAGGTCAGTAATTGACGGTACGTCCAGAAGTGGAAAGTTCTGTCGCTTAGCTCACAGCGTTAAATGCCCTGTTTACCGATCGCTTGGGTGAAACAAACCATGTCGATGCAGTGCAATGGACCCGCAATGGCGTCGACCGTTTCCGCTTGAAAATTAGCTTCTAAGATGAAGCACTCCAACGAAAGGACGAAAATCTTTGTCGTCTTTTAGTAAGCTATGTGGCCAGTCATATAATGAAAGGAATAGAAAAAGCAATACAGCCACACACTGATTAATTTAGTATAGAATATATCCCCACCCTTTAATGAGAAAGCGATATGCGGATCGAACAAGCGAAGCTTGAATATTTCCAAGCTATACTGAGTTCTGCCTTTGAATCACGGATGAATATGATTCCGATCAGTTCTAAGGCGAGAATTCAAGAGGAAGTATTCAGGGGGGATATATTTTCTTTAAAATTAAACAGTGGGGTTTATGCATGTCAAAATATTGATGACCCAGGGTTAATAAGAATACCCAATGGTAAATGGATTTATGTTGTCACTGTGGATAATCCTTTTGAGTTAATTTTAATGGCTGAAAATGATATTGAAAACATGGTGTTAAAAACAAGTAAGACATATCTTGGACATACCAGCCTAACAAGAGAGTTGTTTGATACAAATAACTCAAGTAAACAGAATACTTATGCGAATTTTAGATTAAAAATAGCAAACAGAAGAAATAGAACGCCTGGAAATGTTTATGCGAAAGATGTTTATCTTGCGGGTGATATGCTGTTTAGATTGGGTATTTTACAGGAATGGACTAATGATTCAGGGCACTATAGAATTAAAGATAATATAGTTAAATTTAATATACCAGCACCATTATCACATATGATCCCCATCAAATTATTTAAAAATGTATAGTCTCAAAAAATCATAATGTAATGTCAGTGGTGAGCACTTTTCATATTTATTCTGTACTGAGAATTATCATTCATCCTGCCCCTTATAGTGCCTGGAAACTGGGGGCCGGGTTCAAATACCGCCAGACAGGCTCTGCAAGCCCCTGAGGTTTTTGGTACACCATACCGGACGTGCTTATCAGGTCTGCTGAGCTGGATTTCATTAACCCAATAAAAAACCCACATTTTTCGATGTGGGTTTTTGTGTTTCTGCGGTCAAATCACTTACCAATACAGAAACTGGAGAAGATGCGTCCCAGTAAATCATCGGACGTGAACTCGCCGGTGATTTCACTCAGCGCGAGTTGTGCCATGCGCAGCTCTTCGGCCAGTAGCTCTCCAGCGCGTGCGCCGATAAGTTGGTCTTTACCCTGAATCAGGTGCTCTGCCGCCAGTTCCAGCGCCTGTAAGTGGCGACGACGGGCCAGAAAACCGCCTTCCATATTGTGATTAAAACCCATCACCTGTTTCAGATGGTCACGTAGCAGGTCGATGCCATCCCCCGTACGCGCTGACAGACGAATAAGTGAGTGAGTATTCACTTTTTCCATACTTAGGGATTCGCCTGTGATGTCGGCCTTATTTCGGACAACAACGAGAGGTAATGTGGCGGGTAAGCGGGCCATAAATTCCGGCCAGATTTGCGCGGGTTCAGTGGCGCTGGTGGTGGTGCCGTCAACCATAAAGAGCACTAAGTCGGCCTGTTCGATCTCATTCCACGCACGTTCGATACCAATTCGCTCAACTTCGTCGCTGGCCTCACGCAGCCCGGCGGTGTCGATGATATGCAACGGCATGCCGTCGAGGTGAATATGTTCGCGCAGTACGTCGCGCGTGGTACCGGCAATATCCGTCACGATGGCTGTTTCGCGACCGGCCAGCGCATTGAGCAGGCTGGACTTTCCGGCATTCGGGCGACCGGCAATCACCACTTTCATCCCTTCACGCAGCAGGCTGCCCTGACGCGCCTCGGCGCGCACGGCATCAAGGTCGTCAATGACCGTGTTGAGCTGGGCTTCAATTTTACCATCAGACAAGAAATCAATTTCCTCATCCGGGAAGTCGATTGCCGCTTCGACAAAGATTCGCAGGTGAGTGAGCGCTTCCACCAGATGGTGAATACGCCTGGAGAAGACGCCCTGCAACGAGTTAACTGCCGAACGTGCTGCCTGCTCGGAACTGGCATCAATCAGGTCGGCGATGGCTTCAGCCTGCGCTAAATCGAGTTTGTCATTGAGGAACGCACGTTCAGAGAACTCGCCGGGGCGCGCAATACGTACGCCGTCTAACGAGATAATACGTTTTAGCAACAGGTCGAGGATCACCGGACCACCGTGACCCTGCAATTCAAGCACATCCTCGCCAGTAAACGAGTTCGGGCCGGGGAACCACAGTGCAATACCCTGATCGAGCGTTGAGCCATCAGCATCTCGAAACGGCAGATAATCTGCGTAACGGGGTTTCGGCAATTTACCTAAGATTTCCTGCGCAATCTGGCTGGCAGCACGGCCTGAAACGCGCAGAATGCCGACTCCGCCCCGGCCGGGAGGTGTGGCTTGGGCAACGATGGTCTCTGAGGTGCTCATAGCGGTTTGTCTCTGTTTTGACGCAGTGTTGAAGAATGAATGTGCAAAAGGCGGTCAAATGACCGCCTTTGTCTTTGTATCATCCGTTTGGCTATCAGGACGGAACCCGTCCTGAGCTTAGCGTAAACTTATGATTTTTTCTTGTCGCGGCTGTGCAGGCCACGTTTTTCCAGACCGCGATAAATCAACTGCTGCTGGAGAATGGTTACCATGTTGCTGACGATGTAGTACAGCACCAGACCGGACGGGAACCACAGGAAGAACACGGTGAAGATGACCGGCATGAAGGTCATGATCTTCTGCTGCATCGGGTCTGTGACGGTGGTCGGCGACATCTTCTGAATGAAGAACATCGTGATACCCATCAGAATCGGCAGAATGTAGTACGGGTCTTGCGCTGACAGGTCATGGATCCACAGGGCGAACGGCGCGTGGCGCAATTCAATGGAGCCAGACAGCATGTAATACAGCGCCAGGAAGATTGGCATCTGGATAACCAGCGGCAGACAACCTCCCAACGGGTTCACTTTCTCAGCTTTATACAGCGCCATCATCTCCTGGCTCATGCGCTGTTTGTCATCACCAATACGTTCACGCATCGCGGCCAGTTTCGGCTGCAGCATACGCATTTTGGCCATCGACGTGTACTGAGCGCGGGTCAGTGGGTACATGATACCGCGGACAATAAAGGTGATGATGATGATGGAGAAGCCCCAGTTACCGATGAAGCTGTGGATAAACTTCAACAGTTTGAACAGCGGCTGAGAGATGAACCACAACCAGCCGTAGTCTACGGTCAGGTCAAGGTGTGGCGCGATAGCGGCCATTTTGTCCTGAATTTCCGGGCCAACCCACAAGGTCGAAGCAACTTGTTGCTGCGCACCTGGCTGAACAACAAACGGCGTGCCTTTAAAGCCGACGGCCGAGATACCGTTGTTGGTGGTGGTGTAGAAGTGGTTGGTATCGTTCGCTGATGGGATCCACGCAGTAGCAAAATATTGTTGCAACATGGCAACCCAGCCGCCTTGCGTCGTGACATTCAGCGCATCGCTTTTATCGAACGCATACTTCTGATATTTGTCATCGCTGGAAGAGTACGCCGCGCCGCGGAAAGTATGCAGAGCGAAGTTATTGCTTCCGGTGTCTTTATGTTTCGGCAGGTCAGTGGTTTGACGCAGTTGGCCGAACATGGTCATTTCAAGCGGTGCCGGGGTGGTGTTGTTGATGTTGTACTCAACATTGACGGCGTAAGAGCCACGCTTGATAACGAAGGTTTTGGTGATCACTGCGCCATTCTGAGCCGTGTAGGTCAGAGGAATGCGCAATTCAGCCTGGCCTTCACCTAAAGTGAAGTCATCCTGGCTTGCTTTGAACAGAGGACGTTCGCCGTTAGCCGGGTTATCAGGACCGTTTTTACCTGTCAGACCGCTTTGAGCCTGATAGATGAAATTAGGTGTCGTTTCCAGAAGCTGGAACGGTTGGTTTGAACCCAGAGACGTTGGGTAAGCGGTCAGTAAGGCCTGCTCAATGTCGCCACCACGGGTATTGATGGTTAATGAAAGCACGTCAGTATTAACCGTGATCATTTTGCCCTGTCCGCTGCCAGGAACGGCCTGGTTAGCAGCATCGCCGTTAGCAGTATTCGCTGTCTGTTGTATGGTCTGGTTGGCTGGTTGCGGAGCGTGGTCCGTCTGCCAGGCCTGCCAGATCATGAAAGACACGAACAGCAGAGCGATGAGAAAAAGATTGCGTTGCGAATCCATCGTTAGAGTTCTCTGTTATTGTCGGTTTTCGGCGGCACGGGGTCATCACCACCTGGGTTCAAAGGATGGCATTTTAATACGCGTTTCAATGTCAACCAACTGCCTTTTAACATGCCAAAACGACCAATTGCTTCAATACCGTATTGAGAGCAGGTTGGTCGAAAACGACAATGCGGCCCAAGCAAGGGACTGATAAAAAGCTGATAACCACGTATCAGCCCGATCAGGATGCGGGAGCCTGCCGGCAATGTCGACGCCATAATTTCTCCAACGCTTCCGTCAATGCGCGATTGTCTAAATCGGCGACACCCTTTTTGGCAACCACCACAAAATCCATCGAAGGCAACTTATGCTGAAGTAGCCGGAAACTTTCGCGGGTTAGACGTTTGATCCGGTTACGCTCATGAGCGCGTTTGACGTGTTTTTTGGCGACAGTGAGACCCATGCGGGGATGCCCCAGCTCGTTCAGGCGGCCGAGTATCGTAATTTGCGGCGTGCCAGCCCGTTGTGGCTGCTGGAAGACGAAAGTGAAATGACGGGGAGTTAACAAGCGTAACTCCCTGGGAAAAGCGAGCTTAACCACTAAATAGGTTAGCTTTTATTACTTAGATGCTGACAGACGGGTACGGCCTTTCGCACGACGGCGGGCCAGAACCAGACGACCATTTTTGGTTGCCATACGAGCACGGAAACCGTGGCTACGGTTGCGCTTCAATACGGACGGTTGGAAAGTGCGTTTCATAGCGATTTCTACCTAAACTTAAATTATTACTGATCAGTAAACGCGTTGGCTGTCGGCGAAAAAACGACCGATGCCTTTATCGCAACATATAAAGAAGCGGGATTGTAATAACTGTACAGTCCTGAGTCAATTTACATTACCAGAAAGTCGCCAGATCTATTTACCAGAGATGCCATAATGGCCCGTGGTCACCGCTTAATCCCATCTGGCTATGACCATCAGGAACACAGGCATCACACGTAGGGCTGAGGATTATACGGACTCCTCCATAAAGCGCAAGGATCCCCGCGCGATCCTGATGCATTTCTCCCCGAATCCCATGATCGTCATGCGCAGAAATGCGTCAGTGGAATCCTATTTTTTCGCCACCGTGACGATAACGTCACCTAATTTTTTAAGGATCGGCTAAGCTTACCCACCTGCAGATCGGAGCCTGTGGATAAAAAGGATCTAATCTGTCAGGAAGGGGAGGATCTCTGTGCCGGATTGCGTTATGATCCGCCATTCCGATCGCGATCCTAGCCGATTTGCTTTCGATAAAACCGCAAAAAGCGGTTCGCACGTTGCTTCAAATTGCTGACAGGGTGATGTGAAGATTTATCCTCCGCGATGCCGGGCGGAACGTGTGCCAAAAATCATGATTTAAAAAATATCCTGATCCTTTTCTTTTTTTGATCTTGTTCGAGTGGAGTCCGCCGTGTCACTTTCGCTTTGGCAGCAATGTCTTGCCCGTTTGCAGGATGAGTTACCTGCCACAGAATTCAGTATGTGGATACGCCCTTTGCAGGCGGAACTCAGTGACAACACTTTGGCGCTTTACGCACCGAATCGTTTTGTCCTGGATTGGGTGAGAGATAAATACTTAAACAACATCAATGGATTGCTCAACGATTTCTGTGGCCCTGCTGCGCCATTGCTGCGGTTTGAAGTGGGCAGTAAGCCGCTCATCCAGCGTGTGAATCAGCCTGTTACCACCGCAAGCGTCAGCTCTCCGGCAGCTCACCAACCGGTACCGCGCCTTGCACCTTCGCGGCCTAGCTGGGACAGCTCTGCGGCGCAACCCGAATTGTCTTACCGTTCTAACGTCAACCCTAAGCACACTTTTGATAACTTCGTTGAAGGTAAATCGAACCAGTTGGCCCGCGCAGCGGCACGCCAGGTGGCTGATAACCCGGGCGGCGCATACAACCCTTTATTCCTTTATGGTGGTACCGGTCTCGGTAAAACCCACTTATTGCATGCGGTTGGCAACGGCATCATGGCGCGTAAAGCCAATGCAAAAGTGGTGTATATGCACTCCGAACGTTTTGTCCAGGACATGGTTAAAGCCCTGCAAAACAATGCCATTGAGGAGTTCAAACGCTATTACCGATCGGTCGATGCTCTGCTTATCGATGACATCCAATTTTTTGCTAATAAAGAGCGTTCACAGGAAGAGTTTTTCCACACCTTCAATGCCCTGCTGGAAGGTAATCAGCAGATCATCCTGACGTCAGATCGCTATCCAAAAGAGATCAATGGTGTAGAAGATCGCCTGAAATCCCGCTTCGGTTGGGGTTTGACCGTAGCGATCGAACCGCCTGAGCTCGAAACCCGCGTGGCGATCCTGATGAAGAAAGCAGACGAAAATAATATTCGTCTGCCGGGTGAAGTGGCGTTCTTTATTGCTAAACGTCTGCGTTCTAACGTCCGTGAACTTGAGGGCGCTCTGAACCGGGTTATCGCCAATGCCAACTTTACCGGACGGGCGATCACCATCGACTTCGTTCGTGAAGCGCTGCGCGATTTATTGGCGCTGCAAGAGAAGTTGGTCACCATTGATAATATTCAGAAAACGGTGGCCGAGTATTATAAGATCAAGATCGCAGACTTGCTTTCCAAACGGCGTTCCCGTTCGGTTGCCCGTCCACGCCAGATGGCGATGGCGCTGGCAAAAGAGCTCACCAACCACAGCCTGCCAGAAATCGGCGATGCGTTCGGTGGTCGCGATCATACAACGGTGTTGCACGCCTGCCGAAAAATTGAGCAGCTGCGTGAAGAAAGTCACGACATCAAAGAAGATTTCTCCAACTTAATCAGAACATTATCCTCCTAGCGCTATGAAATTTATTGTTGAACGTGAGCATTTGCTAAAACCGCTGCAACAGGTC
>Ga0209847_1000126_pt1 | contig 32959 bp, 32 predicted proteins | sample OrgsoiDNA_201060_FD_185808 | JGI IMG/M metagenome (GOLD analysis project Ga0209847, IMG submission 185808) | Permafrost soil microbial communities from the Arctic, to analyse light accelerated degradation of dissolved organic matter (DOM) -... | ecosystem: Environmental > Terrestrial > Soil >... | reverse complement strand
AATTGTTAAAGAGCAGTGAGTTACGCGCTTTCGCTTGCTAACTCGAGGTGGCGTATATTACGCTTTCCTCATTCAGTGTCAACCGTTTATTTCGCCGGATGCCGCTGTTTTTAATCTTTCCCGACCCAGTTACTTCGTGATGTTGTTCACGTTGTTCCCTGTCGATGGAGCGGCATTATAGGGAGTTGGATTTTAATGGCAAGCGAATAAACACAGTTTTATTTCGTTTGCCGTTTTTTTATCCAAAGACCGTTATTTTAACGCTTTTGCTATAAAGGAAGGCAAGGCAGCAAGGCTTTCAAGTACTGCGTCTGCCACACTTTCGCTTTCCGCTGTCACTGGCTTCCCTGTACGCACTAAAATTTTAGTCCCCACGCCTGCGGCAGCAGCCGCCTGCATGTCTTCAAGCTTGTCGCCGACCATATAAGAAGAGGCCATATCAATATTCAGCTCTTCTTTCGCCGTTAAGAACATCCCAGGCAAAGGCTTACGGCAGTCACAAACCTGAGTAAACTCTTTCACTGAGCCTTCAGGATGATGCGGACAGAAATAGATGCCATCGAGATCGACACCACGATCGGCGAGGGACCAGTCCATCCATTCGGTCAGTGTCATAAACTGGTCTTCGGTAAACTTGCCGCGTGCAATTCCCGATTGATTCGTCACTAACACCAGTAAGAAGCCCATTTCCTTTAACTTAAGGCAGGCGTCGATTACACCGTCGATAAATTGGAATTCATCGATTTCATGTACATAGCCGTGATCGACATTCAAAGTGCCATCACGGTCGAGAAAGATTGCTGAAACAGGTTGTGCCACGTATTTGCTCCTGATGGCTGATTAACGGCGTCAGTATCGCATGTTTTCGATGTCAGTGAGAATGTTAACCTGGTTGACTTAGACGTCTAGACGCCTTAGCATCCACGACATGCTACGAGGGGCTCCCTCGCAGAGTTAAATTCACCATGTCACGGCAAAAAGACAGAATAAAAAATAATATGATTAAACTTTCAAATATCACCAAGGTTTTCCAGCAGGGATCGCGCCAGATCGTCGCGCTTTCCGACGTGAGTCTTCACGTCCCTGCAGGACAAATATATGGCGTGATCGGCTCATCTGGCGCGGGTAAGAGTACATTAATCCGCTGCGTCAATTTGCTCGAGCGTCCGACCGAAGGCCAGGTGTTGGTCGATGGTCAGGATCTGATGTCCTTTTCAGAAAAAGCATTAACCCGCGCGCGTCGCCAGATTGGCATGATTTTTCAGCATTTTAATTTACTGTCATCCCGCACCGTCTTTGGCAACGTCGCACTGCCGCTGGAGCTGGATAACCTCTCCGGGGCTGAAATTAAAAAACGCGTTTCAGAGTTGCTGAAACTGGTTGGTCTGGAAGATAAGCATGACGCCTACCCTGCCAACCTTTCCGGTGGGCAGAAACAGCGCGTCGCGATTGCCCGCGCACTGGCGAGTAACCCTAAAGTTCTGCTGTGTGATGAAGCGACCAGCGCTTTGGACCCGGCAACAACCCGCTCCATCCTGGAATTACTGAAAGACATCAACCGCCGTCTGGGATTAACCATCCTGTTGATCACCCATGAGATGGATGTCGTAAAACGCATTTGCGATCAGGTTGCGGTGATAAGCGACGGTAAACTGATTGAGCAGGATAAAGTGAGCGAGATGTTCTCACATCCGAAAACCCCGCTGGCTCAGCAGTTTATTCAGTCAACGCTGCATCTGGATATTCCGGAAGATTACGCAGTACGTCTGGTGCCCGCGCCAGAACAAGGCCGCGTGCCTTTATTGCGTCTGGAATTTACCGGTCAGTCCGTTGATGCTCCACTGCTTTCCGAAGCCGTACGACGTTTTGATGTAAACAATAATATTATCAGTGCTCAGATGGATTATGCCGGTGGCGTGAAGTTCGGGATTATGCTGACAGAAATGCACGGTTCAGAAGAAAACACTCAGGCAGCGATTCAGTTCCTGCATGAGAATCAGGTGAAAGTTGAGGTACTCGGTTATGTCTGAGGCAATGATGTGGTTAATGGGCCGGGGTATCTGGGAAACTGTCATCATGACACTGACCTCTGGCTTCTTTGGTTTTGCGCTCGGGCTACCCTTTGGTGTGCTGTTGTACGTCACCCGTCCGGGGCAAATTGCTGAGAATAAAAATGTCTATCGCGTGATGTCTGCGCTGGTGAACATATTCCGTTCGATTCCATTTATTATCCTGCTGGTCTGGATGATTCCATTTACCCGCGTCATTGTGGGCACCTCCATTGGATTGCAGGCGGCAATTGTTCCGCTGACCGTGGGCGCTGCGCCATTTATTGCACGTATGGTGGAAAATGCGCTGCTGGAAATTCCAAGCGGTCTGGTTGAGGCTTCCCGCGCAATGGGTGCCACACCGATGCAAATCATCCGCAAAATTCTGTTGCCGGAGGCCTTGCCGGGTCTGGTTAACGCAGCCACTATTACTTTGATCACTTTGGTCGGCTATTCTGCGATGGGCGGTGCCGTCGGTGCCGGTGGTCTCGGACAGATCGGTTATCAGTATGGTTATATCGGTTATGACGCAACTGTCATGAACACGGTATTAGTCCTGTTAGTCGTTTTGGTGTATTTAATTCAGTTTTGTGGCGATCGCATTGTAAAAGCGGTCACGCATAAATAACGAAATAACAACTGTAAAACGTAACCCTGCGAATGATTTTTATCCGCTTATTGAGGAAAGGACATGTCAAACAAATTTAAATCCATTGCTGTTGTCGGCGCGCTTCTGGGATCGCTGGCTTTAGCGGGCTGCGGACCAAAAGAACAAGATCCAAACCATATTAAAGTGGGTGTGATTGTCGGTTCTGAGCAACAGGTTGCAGAAGTTGCACAAAAAGTAGCGAAAGAAAAATACGGTCTGGACGTTGAACTGGTGACCTTCAACGATTACGTTCTGCCGAACGAAGCACTGAGCAAAGGTGATATCGACGTTAACGCCTTCCAGCACAAACCTTATTTGGACCAGCAGATCAAAGACCGCGGTTACAAACTGGTGCCGGTCGGTAATAGTTTCGTTTACCCAATCGCGGGCTATTCTAAGAAAATCAAATCTGTAGATGAACTTAAAGAAGGCGATCAGGTTGCATTGCCAAACGATCCGACCAACCTTGGTCGCTCTTTATTGCTGCTGCAAAAACAAGGTCTGATCAAACTGAAAGACGGTGTTGGCCTGTTGCCGACCGTTCTTGATGTCACTGAGAACCCTAAAAACCTGAAACTGGTTGAGCTGGAAGCACCACAGCTGCCACGTTCACTGGATGATGCCAAAATCGCACTGGCGGTAATTAACACGACTTACGCCAGCCAGATCGGTCTGACACCAGAGAAAGACGGTATCTTCGTAGAAGATAAAAACTCACCGTATGTGAACCTGATTGTGGCTCGTGAAGACAATAAAGATGCTGAAAACGTGAAGAAATTCGTACAGGCTTACCAGTCTGACGAAGTGAACGCTGCGGCGAATAAAATCTTCAACGGCGGCGCAGTGAAAGGCTGGTAATCCGGGTCTTCAGGAACTCAGCATTGCGCCTGAAAATTCCTGTGAAATATAGATTTTATAAATAAGTACAAGGCGGGCATATGCCCGCCTTGTTATTTTCTCAATACCTTGGTTCAATAACGCCACATTCATTCCTGTAAACATATTAAAAAGCAGAGGATTTACCATGCGTGCTTTACCTCTCTGTTTGTCGGCGCTTTTGCTGGCGGGTTGTTCCCTGACTCAACACACACAGCCAATCACCACTGCACCTGTTGTTAAAGAAGAGCCAAAACCCGTCAAACCCAAACCGGCTCCAGTTCGCCCGGCTCCAGTAAAACTGTATAAAGATGCAGAAGCGCTGGTCGGCACACCGTTCCGTGACTTAGGCGAAGTCTCCGGAGAATCATGTCAGTCCGATCAGAATGATACTCCGCCGAGCCTGGCCACAGCACGTAAAAGAATGCTGACCCGAGCATCCTATATGAAAGCCAATGCCGTGCTTTTACATCAGTGCCAGATCCTTGGTGGCGTACCGGGCTGCTTCCAGCAGGCAATTTGTCAGGGCTCCGCTCTGAACGTCACCTTTAAATGACCTCATTTTCTTTTGAGCAAATAGGGACCATCCACTCGCCCTATAAAGAGAAATTTGCTGTCCCCCGCCAGCCTGGTCTGATTCAGGATGGCGGCGGTGAGTTACATTTGCACGCGCCGTATAACCAGCCTGAAGCCGTTCGCGGTTTGGAAGAATTCAGTCATCTCTGGGTGATGTTTATTTTTCATCAGACGATGGACGGTGGCTGGCGTCCTACAGTGCGCCCTCCCCGCCTTGGGGGTAACGCGCGAACCGGCGTATTTGCCACACGTTCAACCTTTCGACCCAATCCACTTGGAATGTCTTTGGTTGAGCTGAAAGGGATCCACTGCCAGGGGCAAAACGTCATACTGCAGCTCGGCAGTCTGGATCTGGTCGATGGCACGCCGGTGGTGGATATCAAACCGTATCTGCCCTTTGCAGAAAGCCACCCGGATGCTCGTGCAGGCTTTGCTCAGCACGCACCAGACGCCAATATGCCGGTAGAGTTTCTGCCTCAGGCAGAACAGCAGCTGGCCGAACACATTCATCAATACCCTCACCTGCGTCGCTTCATCACGCAAGTGCTGGGGCAAGATCCTCGCCCGGCCTACCGCAAGGGCGAAGCCACCGAGCGGGATTATGCCGTTCGCCTGCTGGAGTTTAATGTCCGCTGGCGGGTGACAGGCTCTGTGAATCAGGTATTGTCGCTCGACAAAGACTAAATTTCCTCTGCGTCTCTTTTGGCAACACCAACTCGCTGGTAAACTAAACCACTTTTTACGTTTTGGCGGCTTTTAGCCGCCCGATTGCAATTTGCAGTGCTAACGGAATCAACACATCATGCGTACTACTCAATATCTGCTCTCTACTCTGAAAGAGACGCCAGCCGACGCGGAAGTTATCAGCCATCAGCTGATGCTGCGTGCGGGGATGATCCGCAAACTGGCTTCCGGCCTGTACACCTGGCTGCCAACCGGCCTGCGTGTTCTCAGAAAAGTTGAAAACATCGTGCGCGAAGAAATGAACAACGCGAACGCCATTGAAGTGTCGATGCCGGTAGTTCAGCCCGCCGACCTGTGGCAGGAGAGCGGACGTTGGGAACAATACGGTCCTGAATTGCTGCGTTTTGTTGACCGTGGTGATCGTCCGTTCGTTCTGGGTCCAACCCATGAAGAAGTGATTACCGACTTGATCCGTAATGAAGTCAGCTCATACAAGCAGCTGCCACTGAACTTCTTCCAGATCCAGACCAAATTCCGTGACGAAGTTCGCCCGCGTTTTGGTGTGATGCGTTCCCGTGAATTCCTGATGAAAGATGCCTACTCGTTCCACACGACGCAGGAATCTTTGCAGGAAACGTATGATGTGATGTACGCGGCCTACAGCCAGATTTTCAACCGTATGGGCCTGGATTTCCGTGCAGTACTGGCAGATACCGGTTCTATCGGCGGCAGCGCGTCTCACGAATTCCAGGTTCTGGCGCAGAGCGGCGAAGATGATGTCGTATTCTCTGACTCTTCAGATTTCGCGGCCAACATCGAGTTCGCAGAAGCGTTGGCTCCGACCGCCCCTCGCGGCGCGGCGACCGAAGAGATGCGCATCGTTGAAACGCCAAATGCCAAAACCATTGCTGAGCTGACAGAACAGTTCCAGGTGCCGGTTGAGAAAACCGTGAAAACCCTGATGGTTCATGCAACGCCAGAAAGCGGCCATAAACTGATCGCCCTGCTCATTCGCGGCGATCATGAACTCAACGAAATCAAAGCGGAAAAACTGCCACAAGTTGCAGCGCCACTGACTTTTGCTACCGAAGCGGAAATCCGTGAAATCGTTGCGGCTGGCCCGGGTTCGCTCGGTCCGGTCAATCTGCCAATGCCAGTGGTTGTTGACCGTACCGTTGCTGCCATGAGCGATTTCAGCGCGGGAGCCAACATCGACGGCCAGCATTATTTCGGCATTAACTGGGATCGCGATGCTGCGCTGCCAGAAGTGGCGGATCTGCGTAACGTGGTGGCTGGTGATCCAAGCCCGGATGGTCAGGGTACGCTGGTGATTAAGCGCGGTATCGAAGTCGGTCATATCTTCCAACTGGGCATCAAGTATTCAGAAGCGATGAATGCAACCGTTCAGGGTGAGGATGGTCGTAATCAGGTGATGACCATGGGTTGTTACGGTATCGGTGTGAGCCGCGTGGTTGCCGCCGCTATCGAACAGAACCACGACGATCGCGGTATCATCTGGCCGGACGCTATTGCTCCGTTCCAGGTCGCTATTCTGCCAATGAACATGCACAAATCTTTCCGCGTGAAAGATGCGGCAGAAGCGTTATATGCAGAACTGCGTTCACACGGTATTGACGTGATCCTCGACGATCGTAAAGAGCGTCCTGGGGTAATGTTTGCGGATATGGAACTGATCGGTGTTCCGCATCACGTCGTGATTGGCGATCGTAATCTGGACGCTGAAGAGCTGGAATACAAAAACCGTCGCTCCGGTGAAAAACAAATGATCAAACAAAGCGATATCGTTTCTTATCTGCTGGGCCAGATCCCGCGTTAAGGATCTGCCAAAGATCGTTGTATATAAAAATGCCCGCATTGAGCGGGCATTTTTATTTGTGCTTTTCGCTTAGCAGCGGTACTTACGGACAAGCTTTGGTTGCATCAAACTTTACGTTTTTATCAGCCACCACAGCTTTCTGCATCTGCCCTTCTTCCATCGACGGTTCCGTCATGAAATGACCATCCATTGATACAAAGACCAGCTGATTTGGTGCCTTACGCGCCGCGAGATATCCCTGTTGCAGCGATTTGCTGGCAGACATCGGGAAAACTTTCCCTGTCGCACAATCCTTGAAAGAAGCGGCATCGGCGCTGTACTGCATCATACCGGTCAGCGGCATGGGCGTCTTCGGTAAACTCTGCTGCGTAGGTTTCAGCGTGTAATTGAGCGACGAAATAATCGGCGCACCGCTGGTATCAAGCATTTCGAGATTTTCATCTTTCGGGTGGAAGTAACGCTTTTCACCCTTAGCATCGGTCAGGACCAGCTTGTCAGCGGTTCTCGCCCAACTGCCATAGCTGGCGAAAGTCTGATCGCCGTCTTTGGCTGCCTGATAGGTTTCCTGCAGAACATACGTGCCGTCCTGCTGGAGGAATAAGGATGTCTCCAGCCCGCCGCAATCGGCGCACGGCAGGACACCACTGTAACTTTGCTGCATCGCCTGCAACGGTTTTTCCTGATTGAAGGCAGCGGTATGGCAGCCAAACAGTGACAGCGCCCCGAGCGCCAGCACTGCGGTTATGATGATTTTTTTCACAGTTTCTCCCCTACTGCTCTTTCTGAGTGTTGCGATAAAAATTGTCCTGCAACACGATATAAGGCTATCGAACTTTGCCCCGCAATGCTTTTGTCGCGCCCTTGCGCACTTTACTTTCCACCCGGCGGATCTTAGACCCCTTGGTTGGCTTAGTTGCACGACGGGGTTTTTCCACCACCATCGCCTGCGCAATCAAAGTATTCAACCGTGCCAGCGCCGCTTCGCGGTTTTGTTCCTGGCTGCGGGATTCCTGCGCCTTGATAACCACCCAACCATCAGCCGTAATGGAATGGTGATTGAACGCCATCAGACGTTCTTTATAGTAGTCTGGCAAACTTGAGGCTTTAATATCAAAACGTAAATGTATTGCCGTTGACGTTTTATTGACGTTCTGGCCACCGTTGCCCTGCGCGCGGATTGCCGTTAATTCAATTTCGCTGTCTGGTATTTCCATTTTGCCGGAAAGGATTAGCACACCTGTTACCTTGCTTCTTTCACGACTGACTCTTTCCATTCAGAAAAATGAATTTCTAAATTACTCTGAGCATCGGAAAGCCAAATAGTTCCGTCTTGCAAAGTCGCTTGTAAATCCATGGTTCTGCTGCCAAATGCGGTGAGCTGAGTCAGCATTTCATCGTCGATATAACGAATGCGCAAATTCTCAAAACCTCTGACTTTGCCTTCGATTTGCGACCACCAAACTCTGGCCGCGCGCTCACCGTAAGCGTAAAGCACCACTTCGCGCGACTGGTTACAGGCTCTTTTCAGACGCTTCTCATCAGGCAGCCCTAATTCGACCCATAACTCGATGCCATTATGGTCATTTTTACGCCAGATTTCCGGCTCATCTTCTGCGCTTAATCCGCGGGTAAACGTCAGTCGCTCATCGGCATGGTAAATCCAGGCAAGCAGACGCAGCATCATGCGTTGTTCTGTTTCTGAAGGATGCTGGGCCAGTGTCAGGTTGGCGTCATGAAAGAAATTGCGGTCCATATCAGCGATGTTGATCACTGCTTTATAAATAGTTGCTTTTAACGCCATGGTAAACCTCTTGATGATAGACGCACAGTGTACTTGAAAGCGTCACGTCGCGACCAGTTTAACCCCGCAGGTCCTTCTGAATAACCGTTTCAACGCAAACGATAAACCTTTGTGGGTTGTCTAATAACTGAGACTCTCCTGTGCTATAGTCGATAAATACTGAGAGCTTATCTTTCTGCGCTTTCCTCAGAGGGATACGCTTTTAAGGGAGAACCTATGCAACAATACTGTGAGTTGGTACGCCGTAAATATTCAGAGATTGCCAGCGGCGATCTGGGATATGTGCCCGATGCATTGGGCTGTGTATTGAAAGCATTGGACGAAGTGGCAGCAAACGCTGACCTTCCGTCCTCCGTTAGGGACCAGGCGGCCTATGCCGCCGCTAACTTATTGGTGAGCGATTATGTCGATGAATGATGAGTACCAACCCATCAATTGTGATGACTACGATAATCTCGAGCTCGCCTGCCAGAGTCACCTGGTGTTGACACTGAAGCTGCGTAGCGGAGAAATCGTCGAGGCGAAGGCTAACGATCTGCTGATGCGTAAGAAAGTAGAATATCTGGTGGCCGAGGTGAACGGCGAACAACGCGACCTGCGTCTGGATTACATCGAAAGCTTTAGTCATCCGGAAATTGGCACCGTGGTGGTCAGCGCCGAGTAGCGCGCCCTCCACACGTCAAACTAACGGGCAATCTCAGGATTGCCCGTTTGCATTTCTAAGCCCGGCTATTTCAGCGGCGCGAGGCTGGCGTAATATGCCGCCAAATCGCTGATATCCTGATCTGAAAGCGATGCCGTGAATGCCTGCATCACACCCGCCTGCCCGCCGCTGCGCCCACCTTTCTTATACGCATGTAATGACAACGCCAGATATTCAGCGTTTTGCCCGGCTAAGTTAGGGTAAATCGAATTTGTCGCTTTACCGTTTGCGCCATGACAGGCGGCACAAGTGGCCGACTTAGACTGCCCGTCAGCACTGTTTCCCTGCGCGAAAACCGGCGAACTCGCCACTAACAGTGCCAAAATACCTGCAACGATACGCATTACTTCTCCCGCGGGCTTAGAATGTCCGCCCCAATTAATCATCTCATTTCTTCTCAGGCAACGGACCAGATGACCTGCCATTGCGCTTCATTGTCTTCGGCCAATGCCTGACGGGTAATGAACCAGCCCGGCGCGGCAATAAGTTGCTCATTGTAGTAAATCAACGGAATACGATCACGCTGCCACGGCGGCACGCCGAGCTCAGACCATAATTTCTTGGCCTGACGCGCGCGGTCACGCCCGACTTTCTCGATATTCCCGTGCGCCTGAAAACGTATGGAGACGATTTCACCAGTACGCGGCTGACGAACAAATGCGTTTTCATCGTCCGCTACAGGTGAGGAAGCGATAGACAGAGTGCCCAGTCCGTCCGGCAGTGTTAAAGACTGAGCAGGATCCCAGTTCAGCACGACCTCTTTCAAAGGCTGAAATTCTGGTAACAGATACAAACGCTGACGAAAGCGACGAACGGTCAACGCCCCCAGTCTTAACTGCGCCTGCGCATCTTCCCGGCTTAGCGCGACTTCATTCCAGATCATTTGTAACTGTTCCCGCGAAGGCATCTTCGCACCGCGTCGGGCCAGCCAGCGGCGCAGTAAGGCAGAACGTTTCACGTCAGAAACGTCGAGTAGCCCTTCTACCGCTAAACTGCCCTGCGAATCCGTTAATCTGCTCAGAGCTTCACTCAGCAGTTCATCCAGAAGAGATTCCTGTTCCGCGCACAGCGCCGCACTACGGGCAGTGGCCTGTGCAAAATGCGGCCAGCGCTGATACAGCTCAGGCAGAATATTAAGACGCAGGAAGTTACGGTCAAAACGGGGATCCTGATTGCTGTCGTCTTCGATCCAGTTCAGGTGATGCTCACTGGCGTAGTCTTCCAGCTGTGCGCGGCTGATACTCAGCAGCGGCCGCAACAGACGATAACCCGGCGAAAAGCTGTCCGCACTCATTGCCGACAATCCCGCAGGTCCGCTGCCGCGTTTTAACGCCAGCATAAATGTTTCGCACTGATCGTTTAGATGCTGTGCCGTCAGCAGCACTTCATCTTTAGCCAGATTCTCTGCAAATGCCTGATAACGGGCAGCTCTCGCCGCTGCTTCAATGCCGCCTTGTTGTACATTCAGCTGCACATGCGCGACAGAAAACGCAATGTTATGTTGCAGGCAAAAGGTATGGCAATGCGTTACCCAGCTATCGGCAAACTGGCTTAATCCGTGATGAACATGCAACGCACGCAGCTGTATCTCCGGCAGCAAAGTGTCACGCAGTTCTGCCAGACCCGCCAGCAGCACGGTGGAATCCAGCCCTCCGCTGAACGCCACGCAAAGCTTTCGTGCATCACCCATTTTTATGCGCAGATGCTGAGACAGAAAGCTGGTCGCAGAGTGTGAATTCATAGAGTTACCGGGATTCGTACAGTTCTAACGGCAAGCCGTCAGGATCGGAGAAAAAGGTAAACTGCTTGCCGGTATAGGGATCAACGCGAACAGGTTCGCACCCCACGCCCGCCAGCTCCAGCGCGGCAACAGACTGCGCAATATCATCAACGCTGAACGCCAGATGGCGTAGCCCGCAAGCTTCCGGGCGACTTTGGCGCGCCGGGGGAGTCGGGAAGCTGAAAAGTTCGAGGGTGTACTGGCCATTCAACGCTAAATCCGCTTTCCATGAATCACGCTCTTCGCGATAAAACTCCTCCACCAGCGTGAAACCGAGGATATCGCAGTAGAAGCGTTTACTGGCCTGATAATCAGACCCGATAACGGCGATGTGATGAATTTGGCGTAGAGTAAGCATGGCGTTTGTCCTGTTGATTATTGTGGTGCACGTTACTCAGCGTACCCTCAGACGTCAATAAAAAGCCCTCATCATGAGGGCTATAGGTTATTCCGCGTCAGGAAGTTTAAGGACTTTCACCAGATAGCGCCCGTCTTCGGTCAGCCGCGCACCGTGAATATCCGTTTCAAAGCCCGGATAACGTTCGCCGATCGAACACAACATGATCAGGAAATCGAGCACGGCGCGGCTTTCCTCTGTGATCATCTCGCCCGGCATCACCACCGGCACGCCTGGCGGATAAGGCAGGATCATATTGGCCGAAACTTTACCGATCAGTTCGTCAATGTCGCATTCGTCGATATGTCCGCGCACCTGATGCTGGAACATTTCGTACGGCGTCATTTTCATTTCCGGCAGGACATCAAAGGCTTCCAGCATTAAGCGCGGCAGATCGTGACGGACGATCAGCTTGTGGATCCCCTGCGCCAGATCCTGAATACGCATATTGCGATAGAAATCGGGATCTTCCGCGTAAAGGTCCGGCAGCATATTTTTGACGCGCAGATTGAGATCGTAGCTGCGTTTGAAATCGGTCAGCCCGCGCATCACGCTCATAGACTTGGTTTTATCAATGCCTATGCTGAACAGGAACAGAAGATTGTAGGGGCCGGTCTTTTCAACCACTACGCCCCGCTCATCAAGGAATTTCGCCACCAGCGCCGCCGGGATCCCCTCTTCTTCCAGCTTGCCCATTTCATTCATGCCGGGCGTGAGGATCGTCACTTTGATCGGATCCAGATACATATGATCGGTATCCGCATTGGCGAAACCATGCCAGTTGTCATCCGGATTGAGCGGCCAGCACTGAGCTTCATCAATGTGTTCCGGCTGCCAGATATCGAAGAACCACCCGTCTGTTTCCTCGCGCAGTCTCTGGATCTCTTTACGAAAATGCAGCGCGCGCTCAACGGAACGGTTGATCAGCCGTCGCCCAGGATTACCGCGCAGCATCGCGGCTGCCGTTTCCGCTGAGGCCACGATGCCGTAGTTAGGGGATGTCGTGGTGTGCATCATGTAGGCTTCATTAAAGGTGCTTTCGTTGTAATCGCCTTTAATGTGGATCATCGACGCCTGCGAAAAAGCGGCCAGTAACTTGTGCGTAGACTGGGTTTCGTAAATGACTTTACCAAGCACGCGCTCACCGCTCATGCCACTTTTCCCCTCGTAGATCGGGTGGAAATTGGTATAGGGCACCCAGGCTGAATCAAAATGAATCGAAGCGACGTCCAGCGTACTTTTAATGTAGTCAGTGTTGTACAACAGACCATCGTAAGTGGAGTTAGTGATGACGGCATGCACCGGCCAGGTGGCATTTTCCGTTTGCGTGATTTTCTCTTCGATACTTTGACGGGAGAATTCGTGTTTGGGGATCCCGCCAAGAATGCCGTATGCGTTACGGTGCGGACGCAGATAAATCGGCACGATATTGGTCATCATCATCAGATGCGCCAGCGATTTATGGCAGTTGCGGTCAATCAGTACCGTGCTTCCCGCCGGCGCGGCGTACATTCCGACAATTTTGTTGGCCGTCGAGGTGCCGTTGGTGACGATATAACTTTGCTCGGCTCCAAAAGTGCGCGCGATATATTCTTCGGCTTCGAGATGCGGACCGGTGTGATCGAGTAAAGAACCGAGTTCGGTGACTGAAATAGACACGTCGGCCTTCAGCGTTTTGGCCCCAAAGAAATCATAGAACAGCGTGCCGACCGGGCTTTTCAGAAAAGCCGTTCCCGCCATATGCCCAGGCGTACAAAACGTATACTTACCTTCCTCGACGTATTTAAACAGCGCTTTGGTCAGCGGCGGCGTGATGGTATCAATGTATTCGTCGGTGTACTGGCGGATGCGTTTGGCGATATCGTCCGCGGCGGTCAGCGCATACTCAAAGAAATACAGCACCATACGCATTTCATTCACATCGACGTCCAGCGTCGAATGCGTATTGATGAACGCGTAGAGTGGCAAGTATTCGTTGAGCTCATTAATTTCTGTACACAGCTCTTCGCTGTGCTCATCCCAGTCAAAAATTGCTCCGCAAATGCGGGCGTTATTTTCGATCAGTTTCAGTAAGTCAGCGCGGTCCCGGGGATAAATCACCTGGAATCCGAGAAGCGTCAGGGCGCTATCCAGTTCGCGGATTGGCTCTTCTTTGTAGTAAGCCCCTTCCGGGCGCATGATAGCGATAATATTCATCTGACAAATCCTTCTGTTATTGGTATCTCATTTATTTATAGAAACACGGTTAGCGCCGGGTGTGTACCCTTTCGCATTGATTTTCTGGCTGGCAGAGGGAAATTAAGAATGCAGGAAGGACTGACGAAGAAAAATGGACAATAAAAAAGGCCATGCATTTGCATGGCCTTTCGGATACTGGGGCTGAATCAGCAATAGCCGTAAGTCATCAGACGCTGATAGCGACGGTTACGTAATTCTTCCGTGCTCAACACATCCAGATCGCTCAGATCAGCTTCCAGTTGCGCGCGCAATGAAGCCGCCATTGCCTCAACGTTACGATGAGCGCCGCCCAGAGGCTCAGGGATCACCGAGTCGATCAGCTTAAGTTCTTTCAGACGAGGTGCCACGATGCCCATCGCTTCTGCTGCCAGAGGCGCTTTATCCGCGCTCTTCCACAGAATTGATGCACAGCCTTCCGGCGAGATAACCGAGTAGGTGCTGTATTGCAGCATGTTCACTTTATCGCCCACGCCGATAGCCAGTGCGCCACCAGAACCACCTTCACCGATAACGGTACAGATGACCGGCACGTTCAGACGTGACATCTCACGCAGGTTACGGGCGATCGCTTCAGACTGACCACGTTCCTCTGCACCGACGCCAGGGTATGCACCCGGAGTGTCGATGAAAGTGATGATTGGCAATTTGAAACGTTCGGCCATTTCCATCAGGCGTAATGCTTTGCGATACCCTTCCGGAGCTGGCATACCAAAGTTGCGACGGACTTTCTCTTTTGTTTCACGGCCTTTCTGATGACCAATGATCATCACGGCACGTTCACCCAAACGAGCAATCCCGCCAACGATAGCTTTATCGTCAGCGAATGCACGATCACCGGCCAGTTCATCAAACTCAGTGAAGATATGTTTGATGTAATCCAGGGTATAAGGGCGACGAGGATGGCGCGCCAGTTGGGCAATCTGCCAGGCGCCCAGATCAGAGAAAATCTTACGAGTCAGTTCAACGCTTTTCTCGCGCAAGCGTGCAACTTCTTCGTCCAGATTAATATCCAATTTTTCGTCTTGACGGCTGACTGCAGTCAGCGAGTCAATTTTCGCTTCGAGTTCCGCAATCGGCTGTTCAAAATCAAGAAAATTCAGACTCATAGCATTCCTATTTTAGTCAAATTCCAGTTCCACCTGCTCGCTACCGACCAGGCCTCGCAAATCCAGCAACAGTTTGTCCGTTGGCGTAACACGCCAGGACGCCCCGAATCGAAGCCGGGCTCTTGCGTTTTCTCGTTGGTAATACAGATGTACTGGTATCGTCCCCGATCGATGAGGTTCCAACGATTGGCGGAGACGGTTCAAAAGCTGGTCATCAATTTGCCTGTCAGTCAGCGAGATAGCAAGACCGCGAGCATATTTTTCCCGTGCTTCACTGATGTCCATAATATCGCGGGCCATCATTTTAAGCCCGCCGCTGAAGTCATCAAAGCTGACCTGTCCTGTGGCGATAAGGATACGGTCTTTTTCCAACAAATGCTGGAATTTTTCCAACGCTTCGGTGAACAACATCACTTCCAGACGACCTGAGCGGTCATCTAACGTACAGATCCCAATGCGGTTACCGCGCTTGGTGACCATAACCCGTGCAGCGAGAACCAGTCCCACTGCGACAGTCATTTTACCCCGATCGGTCGGGTGCATGTCTTTCAAACGCTGGCCGCCGCCATAACGCTCAATTTCTTTCAAATATTGAGTGATCGGATGGCCGGTGAGATACAGACCCAGTGTTTCACGTTCACCGTCCAGCACCGTCTGTTCAGGCCAGCGCATCACGTTGGCGTAGGATTTCTCCACCTGCTCCGGCGCTTCGGCCAAAACGCCAAACATATCTACCTGACCGATGGCTTCCGCTTTGGCGTGCTGGTCAGCGGCTTTAAGAGCATCAGGCAGAGAACTCATCAACGCTGCGCGATGCGGACCTAAACGGTCAAAGGCACCGGACATAATCAGTTTTTCGAGGATGCGCTTGTTGAGCTTTTTCACATCTGCGCGGGCGCAGAGATCAAACAGTTCCCTGAAATAACCGCCTTCGTTGCGTGCTTCAATGATCGCTTCGATCGGGCCTTCACCGACACCTTTGATCGCGCCGATACCGTAAACGATTTCACCCTCGTCATTGACGTGAAAATGATACTGCCCGCTGTTAATGTCCGGTGGCAGGATTTTCAGCCCCATGCGCCAGCATTCATCTACCAGCCCGACGACTTTCTCGGTGTTATCCATATCCGCAGTCATGACGGCCGCCATAAATTCAGCGGGGTAATGCGCTTTCAGCCACAGCGTCTGGTAAGACACCAGTGCATAAGCGGCGGAGTGGGATTTGTTAAAGCCATAACCGGCGAATTTCTCCACCAGGTCAAAGATTTTGATCGCCAGCTCGCCGTCGATGCCGCGCGCTTTCGCACCGTCTTCAAAGCCACCGCGCTGCTTGGCCATCTCAACCGGGTTTTTCTTACCCATTGCACGACGCAACATGTCCGCGCCGCCCAGCGAATAGCCCGCTAGAACCTGCGCAATCTGCATAACCTGTTCCTGATACAGGATAATGCCGTAGGTCGGCTCCAGTACGGGTTTCAGGGATTCATGCTGCCACTGGATATCCGGATAGGAGAGCTCTTCGCGACCGTGTTTACGGTCGATGAAGTTATCTACCATGCCTGACTGCAATGGCCCCGGACGGAACAGTGCCACCAGGGCTATCATATCTTCGAAGCTGTCGGGCTTGAGGCGCTTAATCAAGTCTTTCATGCCACGGGATTCAAGCTGGAAGACCGCCGTGGTCTCCGAGCGTTGCAGCATGTCGAAACTTTTCTTGTCATCGAGTGGAATGGCCGCGATATCCAGCGGCGGCTCGCCCGCTTTTGCACGGCGGGCATTGATCATCCCCAGCGCCCAGTCGATGATAGTCAGCGTACGCAGGCCGAGGAAGTCGAACTTCACCAGTCCCGCATATTCCACGTCGTTTTTATCGAACTGTGTGACCGGGTGATTACCCTCCGCATCACAATACAGTGGCGCGAAATCGGTAATTTTGGTCGGTGCGATTACCACACCGCCGGCGTGCTTCCCGGCGTTACGGGTGACCCCCTCCAGCTGACGTGCCATGTCGATCAGCGACTTAACTTCTTCATCCGCTTCGTAAATTTCCGGCAACTGCGGTTCAGCAGCAAAGGCTTTTTCCAGCGTCATGCCCGGATCGGGCGGCACCAGCTTGGAAATACGATCGACAAACCCGTACGGATGCCCCAGCACGCGGCCCACGTCGCGGATAACCGCTTTGGCGGCCATCGTACCGAAGGTAATGATCTGCGAAACCGCTTCACGACCATACATTTCTGCCACGTGATCAATAACCTGATCGCGTTTTTCCATACAGAAGTCGACGTCAAAGTCGGGCATGGAGACACGTTCAGGGTTAAGAAAGCGTTCGAACAGCAGGTCGAATTCGAGCGGATCCAGATCAGTAATTTTTAGCGCATAGGCCACCAGAGAGCCCGCACCGGAACCACGTCCCGGCCCGACCGGCACGTCGTTATCCTTTGACCACTGGATGAACTCCATCACGATCAGGAAGTAGCCGGGGAAGCCCATCTGGTTGATCACTTTCAGTTCGATATCCAGACGCTCGTCATACTCAGGGCGTCGCTGGGCGCGAACTTCAGGATCGGGGAATAAAAACTCGAGGCGTTCTTCGAGGCCGATTTTGGATTTATCGACCAGAAAATCTTCTGTGGTCATGTCACCGGTCGGGAATTGCGGCAGGAAATACTCGCCCAGACGGATGGTAACGTTGCAGCGTTTGGCAATCTCCACGCTGTTTTGCAGCGCTTCGGGAATGTCTTCAAACAGCTCGCACATTTCATCTTCACTGCGCATATATTGCTGAGCAGTGTAATTACGCGGACGTTTTGGATCGTCGAGCGTAAACCCGTCGTGGATCGCCACGCGGATCTCATGGGCGTCAAAGTCTGTCGGCAGCATGAACCGCACATCGTTGGTCGCCACAACCGGCAGACCGCGCTCGGTGGCCAGCGCCACGGCGGCGTGCAGGTAGTTTTCTTCTTCGGCGCGGCCAGTGCGGATCAGCTCAAGGTAATAGCGATCCGGGAAATATTGTTGGTAAAAGTCCAGGCACAGCTCGACCTGAAAATCGTTACCACGCATCAGAAACTTGCCGACATCGCCCATTTTAGCGCCGGAAATCAGGATCAATCCTTCATTGAGTTCGGCCAGCCATTCACGATCCACAATCGGGCCCGCTGCGCCATAACCACGCTGATAAGCACGGGAAATAAGCAACGTCAGGTTCTGATATCCCTGATTGTTCATCGCCAGCACTGTCAGCTGCGCCAGCTCGTCACCAAGGATCTCGCTTTGGATATTTAAATCAGCACCGATAATCGGCTTAACGCCAGCGCCGTGTGCAGCACCGTAAAATTTGACCAGACCGCACAGATTGGTGAAGTCAGTGATCCCCAGAGCGGGCATGCCGAGTGACGCTGCGCATTTCACCAGCGGACCCACTTTCGCGAGTCCATCCACCATGGAATAGTCGCTATGTACACGCAGATGAATAAAACGAGGTTCGGCCATATCCAGAGTCCAGAAATGAGTGAATTAAGGGTTTGTATCTCCCGCTACAGCAGGAAAGGAACAAGGCGACGCGTTATGCCAGCCCGAGTGCGCGTTTCACTGGTGCGAAACTGCGGCGATGATGCGCTGTTGCGCCAAGTCTGGCGAGGCTCTCAAGATGCACCGGCGTCGGATAGCCTTTGTGTTTCGCAAAACCATATTCAGGGAACTGCAGATCCAGTTCAACCATTTCGCGATCGCGGGTGACTTTCGCCAGAATGGACGCCGCGCTGATTTCGGCAACTTTACTGTCCCCTTTCACCACGGCCTGAGAGGCCATCGGAAGTTTTGGGCAACGGTTGCCATCGATCAGCACCATATCTGGCGTGATGCCAAGACCGGCGACGGCTCTTTGCATCGCCAGCATAGTAGCGTGCAAAATATTCAGTTCATCGATTTCATGCGGTTCGGCGCGGCCAAGACTCCAGGCGAGCGCTTTCTCTTTAATTTCGATATACAACGCTTCGCGGCGTTTCTCGCTGAGCTTTTTGGAATCTGCCAGACCTTGAATCGGATTGGCTGGATCGAGGATCACTGCCGCGGTCACCACAGCGCCCACCAGCGGGCCACGACCCACTTCATCCACACCGGCAATGCACACGGCCTGTGGATAGATAAAAACGTCACTCATTGGCTTGCCAGCTCCATTACGGCCTGAGCGGCCTGCTCATCTGCATTACGGCGGATGCTTTCGTGCAATTCCAGAAAAGTATTACGCAGTTCCTGGCTCTTCTCACCGCCGGCCAGCAAAGGCAGCAGCGCAGCGGAAAGTTTATCCGGCACGCATTCGGTTTGTAACAACTCAGTGACGATTTCACGTCTGGCAAGCAGGTTAGGCAATGAAACGTAGGGCGTTTTCACCAGACGCTCTGCCAGCCAGAAGGTGAAAGGCTTCATGCGGTAACCCACCACCATCGGGCATTTCGCCAGCATACACTCGAGCGCAGCCGTACCGGACGCCAATAGCGCGGCATCGCTGGCGATCATCGCTTCGCGTCCTTTACCATCGAGCAAGTGCGCAGGAAGGTCTGGGGCAATTTCAGCTTTGATACGTTCGAACTGCTCACGACGTTTGGCATTCACCAATGGCACAACGATGTGTAAATCAGGATACGTCTGTCGCAGTTGCAGCGCCGTTTTTAGGAAATCAGCACTGAGCATTTCCACTTCCGCATGACGGCTTCCCGGCAGCAGCGCCAGACAATGCACGTCATCAGGAATGCCCAATGACAAGCGGGCAGCCTGTTTGTCCGGATGCAGCGGCATTGCATCAGCCATCGTGTGACCGATGAAACGGCAAGGTACGTTGAATTTATCGTAGAACGCTTTTTCGAAAGGCAGAAACGCCAGTACCAGATCGGTGGCTTTACCAATTTTGAAAACGCGTTTTTGTCGCCATGCCCAGACAGACGGACTGACATAATGAATGGTGCGGATACCGCGCTGTTTCAGACGACCTTCGAGCGTGATGTTAAAATCAGGGGCGTCGATGCCCACAAACACATCAGGCTTAAGTTCGCTGAAACGTCGGGTCAAATCTTTGCGGATTTTCAATAAGCGTGGCAGACGCTCTAACACTTCCACCACGCCCATTACCGCCAGCTCTTCCATTTCGTACCAGGTTTCACACCCTTCCGCCTGCATCAGCGGCCCCGCGACGCCCACGAAGCGGGCGTCAGGATGGTGCTTCTTGAGGGCTCGAATCAGCCCGGCGCCAAGAATGTCACCGGACGTTTCACCGGCCACCAGGCCAATTGTCAGAACAGGCTTTTGCATTATTTTCCGTAGCGCAGATCAGCGAATAATACCGCGGGTTGAGCGGCTGAAGAAATCACTGAAAGGTTTAACCTTCGGGAATTCAGCGGCAATCGCAGCGATTTCCGGCTGTGCTTCTTCCAGCGTTTTGCCACTGCGATACAGTAACTTATAAGCATTACGAATAGCGTGCAGGTCTGCTTTCTCAAAACCACGACGTTTAAGCCCTTCGATGTTAATACCGAAAGGTGTCGCATGGTTTCCCTGCGCAATCACAAACGGAGGCACGTCCTGAGCAACGCCAGAACATCCGCCGACCATGACATGTGCGCCGATGATGCAAAATTGATGCACTGCGGTCATACCGCCAATGATAGCGAAATCGTCAATCTCAACGTGGCCGCCAAGGGTCGCGTTGTTCGCCAGAATGCAGCGATTACCAATGACGCAATCATGGGCGATATGCGCGTTAACCATTAACAGGTTATCGCTGCCCACTTTTGTCAGACTACCGCCCTGAACGGTTCCACGATGAATGGTCACGCTCTCACGAATATTGTTGCGATCGCCGACCTCAACGCGTGTTGGTTCACCGGCATACTTCAGATCCTGGTTAATTTCACCAATAGATACGAACTGGAAGATGCGGTTATCGCGACCAATTTTGGTCACGCCATTAAGAACTACGTGTGATTTAAGCTCAGTACCTTCGCCGATTTCCACCTGGGAACCGACATAGCAGAAAGGACCGATATGAACACCAGCACCGATAACGGCGCCTTCTTCAACAATAGCGCTTGGATGTATATAGGCGGTTTTGTCTATCATGTATTAAGACTCCCGGCGACGGGCGCACATCATTGATGCCTCGCAAGCAATCTCACCATCTACTTTTGCGACACCTTTAAAACGAGCAACACCACGACGCTCTTTAATGAATTCAACTTCCAGAATCATCTGGTCACCCGGCAACACCGGACGTTTGAAGCGTGCATCATCAATTGCTGCAAAATAATACAGCTCGCCCGGTTCCAGTTTTCCAACACTTTTAAACGCCAGAATACCGGTGGCCTGTGCCATGGCTTCCAGAATCAAAACACCTGGAAAAATCGGCTTGCCTGGGAAATGCCCCTGGAAAAACGGTTCGTTAAAGGAAACGTTTTTCACTGCGCGCAAAAATTTCCCTTTCTCAAAATCCAACACGCGGTCAACCAGCAAGAACGGGTAACGGTGTGGCAATAAATCCAGTATCTCTTCAATACGCAGAGTATGAGTGTCAGTAGTCAAAATACTCTTCCTGTCTATAAAAACTGATGGCATCAAAAACACGGCCTGCCAGACCCCAAAAAAAGGTCATCAGGCAGGCCGCAAATAGGAACGAATGCCGCAGGTTCACCCGTTACAGGGAACGCATTGCAGCATCGTAAGTGGTAATTAGTCTTTTTCGATTTTACGCTCGACAGCTTTCAAGCGCTTATTCATCTCGTCAATATTCATTACCAATGCAGCCGTCTTACGCCAAACTTTATTCGGTTGTAACGGAATACCGGAGGAGTATACCCCAGGTTCAGTGATTGGTCGCATTACCATTCCCATTCCTGTCACCACGGCCTGGTCACAAATCTCCATGTGACCATTGATAACACTGGCTCCGCCTATCTGGCAGTAACGTCCGATTTTCAGACTACCGGCCATAATTACGCCGCCAGCAACCGCCGTATTGTCTCCAATCACGACGTTGTGTGCAATCTGACATTGATTATCAATGATGACGCCGTTGCTGATAATAGTGTCATCCAGCGCACCGCGGTCGATGGTGGTACAAGCACCAATCTCAACGCGATCGCCAATAATCACGGTGCCCAGCTGTGGGATTTTAATCCAGTTACCACGTTCGTTCGCGTAACCAAAACCGTCAGCACCTATCACCGTACCTGATTGAATCAGGCACTGCTCGCCAATCTCAACGCGATGATAAATTGAAACATTGGCCCAGATACGGGTTCCTGCTCCTATTTTAGCTTCTTTACCGATAAAACAGCCTGCGCCAACGATAACGTTATCGCCCAACACAACGCCTGATTCGATGACTGCATTAGCGCCAACCGAGACATTCTTACCTAAAGAAGCACTTTCAGAAATCACCGCACTCGCAGCAATATCCTGTGCCGGTGCCGGAGTGGTATCCAGCAGTTGCGCCATACGCGCATAGGTCAGGTAAGGGTTTTTAACCACTAATGCCGCTGTAGGGCAAAATGGCAGATCCGCTTCCGTCAACACTACGGCGCCTGCGGTGCAGGAGGCCAACTGTTCACGGTAACGGCTGTTTGATAAAAACGTGATTTGCTCAGAGTGTGCGGAATGCATTGAAGCAACGCCGGTGATGGCAATTTCGCCATCACCGTGCAATTGTGCATCCAACTGCTGTGCGAGATCAGCCAGTCGAATTGAAGACATGTTTATTTAACCTGTTTCAGCACATCAGCAGTAATATCTTTGTCATTGCTTGCATACGCGATGGCATTTGCATCAATAACAACATCATAACCTTCTTTGCTTGCAACAGATTTCACAGCGTCCTGAATACGGCTCAGGATTTTGTTACGCTCTTCGCCCTGACGACGACGGTTGTCTTGCTCAAACTGCTGCGCTTTAGCGGAGAACGCTTCACGCTGAGCCATCACGTCTTTTTCAAGTTTAGAACGATCGCTGGCTTTCATGGTTGAGCCATCACGTTGCAGACGTTGCATTTTGGTTTGCAGGCTACGTTCCTGAGATTGCAAATCAGTTGCACGGCTTTTGAACTCATTTTCGAGTTGTTTGGCCACAGCATCACGCGCTGGCATCTGTTGGAAAATGCTAGCGACGTTAACGATAGCAATTTTGTCAGCAGCCTGAACGCTAGCTGAAGAAGCCATAACTAAACCGAGGCCTGCGGCATATAACCACTTTTTCACTATAAACTCCTTCCATCACCCGTTTGTGCCATCTGGCACAGTAAATTACACAAAACACCTGATTTTAAAACGATACACGGGCCGAAACCCGTGTATCCAGTTCCGCAATCAGGCGATTGCGATTCTGCTGAATAACTCTTGTTCAGGCAGGCCGTTACCAGGTTTTACCAATGTTAAACTGGAACTGCTCTGCTTTATCGCCTTCGTATTTCTTAACTGGTTGTGCGTATGAGAAGACCAATGGCCCCAGCGGAGACATCCACTGCAACGCAAGACCGGAAGAAACACGAATGTTGCCTGGTTTGCTGTAGTCAGGCACACCGGCAGCCATAGTCTGCGGGGTGTTTTCCCAACCTGTATCCCAGACGGTACCGCTATCCACGAACAGAGAAGTACGCAATGAGTTAGCGTATTTTTCGCTAACGAACGGAGTTGGAACAATCAGTTCTGCACTCAGTACTGCCATTGCATTACCGCCCACCGCATCATCCGAATTATCGATCGGACAGCCGCTGTACGAGGTATTAGCCGTAGTACATTTGTAATACGCTGCTTTTGGACCAATGGTGTTCGACTGGAAACCACGAACACTGCTTGAACCACCGGCATAGAAGTTATCGTAGAACGGTACTTCTTTCCCGCCCAGACCATCTGCATAACCTGCGCGTGCACGGCCCATCAGCACCCAATCACGATCCTGATTCAGCGGCATGTAGCTGGTTGAATCGAAGGTGATTTTGTAATATTCGTTATCAGAACCCGGAACGGTGACTTTACCGTTCAGGCTGGCTTTGGTCCCTGACGTAGGGAAGTAGCCACGGTCGAGGTTGTTATAACCCCAGCCAAGGTTCACGAAGAAGTCATCAGCACTGAAATCTGCATCAGCATTGTCGCTGGTGGTGACCGCAGGTTTCAGGCCCACTGAGTTCAGATAACGGAACATGGCGATCTGTGGTTCCATATTGGACAGATCGTTGTGTACGTAATCCAGACCCAGACGCAATGAGTTGTTCTCATTGATTGGGAAACCAAGGTTGCCGCCAATACCATAACTTCTGTTGGTATAGTCAGACAGATCCGCATTATCCGCTTTAAAGTCATTGTAGAAGATACGGCCGCCCAGACTCACACCGTCAACGGTGAAGTACGGGTCAGTGATCGTGAATTCTGCATACGTCTGATAATCGTTTTTGGTACCGCTGATGCCGACAGAGTTACCCGTGCCCAACCAGTTGTCCTGCTGGACGCCAACCTGGAAGCTAACACCACTTTCTGTACCGTAGCCCACACCAAAGTTGAATGTCCCGGTGTTACGCTCTTTTACTTTATAGACCACATCAACCTGATCCGGTGTACCCGGAACGCGTTGCGTATCCACATCTACCGTTTCGAAGTAGCCAAGACGGTTCAGACGTTCTTTACCTTTATCGACCAGATCGTTACCTAACCAGGCACCTTCCATCTGACGCATTTCACGGCGCAGGACGCTGTCTTTACTGGTGTCATTGCCTTCAAAGCGGATGTGACGCACATAGAAACGGTTACCCGCATCTACGTTGATATGCAGTTTGACAGTCTTGTCTGCATCATTAATTTCAGGCTGCGTGTTCACACGTGGATAGGCATAGCCATAACGACCCAGCATCTGCTTGATGTCGTTTTCCATCTTGGTGACTTTAGCGCCGTTATACAGCTCGCCTTTATCAATTTTAGTCAGGCTTTGCACTTCTGCTGAGTGACCGGCCATACTGCCAGTGACTTCAACACCAGAAAGTTTGTATTGCTCACCTTCTGTGATGTTCAGCGTGATGTAGATGCCTTTTTTGTCCGGCGTCAGGCTGACCTGCGTCGAATCAATGTTGAAGCGGGCGTAACCGCGATCCAGATAGAAGCTACGCAGGGTTTCAAGGTCACCCGCCAGTTTCTGTTTCTGGTATTTGCGATCGCCAACCACGTTCCACCATGGCACTTCATCACGAAGCTGGAAATGAGAAATCAGTTCATCAGTACTGAAGGCGTGGTTACCTACGATGTTGATCTGCTGAATTTTCGCAGAAACACCCTCGGTAAAGACTAATTTCAGGTCGACACGGTTACGTGGCAAAGGGGTAACAACCGCTTTTACCGACGCACTGTATTTTCCGACGCTGTAATAGAAGTCTTCCAGACCTTTCTCGATACTGCCGATTGTTGTACGGTCAAGCGCTTCGCCAACACGGACGCCAGAGGCCTCCAGGTTTTGTTTCAGCATGTCATCTTTCACCGATTTGTTACCGGAGAAAGTGATGCTGGCAATCGTTGGACGTTCTTTAACCTGAACAATCAGAGAATCGCCATCGCGCAGGACGCGAACGTCCTCAAAGTTGCCAGTGGCAAACAATGCACGAATGGTATTACTGATGTCATCGTCAGTCACCGTATCACCGACGCGAACCGGCATATTGAGTAACGCCGCACCGACGGCAACTCGCTGCAGGCCTTCGAAATGAATATCTTTCACTACGAAACCGTCTGCACCGTATACGGTGGCGCTGCCAAACAGCAGCGACGCTATGAGCAACTTTTTGATCGCCATCGTTGTTATGCGTTCTTCCTAACCTAATCCCCAGCCTTAAAGACGGGAGAAATCATTGAAAAGTGCAAGCCCCATTACCAGGAACAGCAATACAGCACCGACCTGATAACTGAAGTTTTGAACTCGCTCGGAAACTGGACCACCTTTTAGCTTCTCTATTGCCAGAAAAACCAAGTGTCCACCATCTAATATCGGTAATGGGAACAGGTTTACGATACCGAGATTGACGCTGATAAGCGCCAAAAACGTCAGGTACGACACTAAACCATACTCTGCTGACACTCCTGCGCCCTGTGCGATGGAAATTGGGCCACTCAGATTGTTCAGCTTCACATCACCGGTAAACAATTTGCCCAGCATGTTGACTGTAAGCTTCATCAGTTGCCAGGTTTTATCACCCGCCTCATATAAAGCGACAAACGGACCATACTGACGAACTGTCTTGTACTCTTCAGGCAACGGTATGACTTTGGGAACCACCCCGGCAAAACCTTGTACAATACCTTTACCTAACGTCCGACTTTCCGGTGTCAGGGTCAATGCCAGAGCCTCGCCATTACGCTCAATGTCTAACGCAATGGGCTTACCCGGATTATCGCGAACCTGCAACGTAAAATCACGCCAGCTCGCCAAAACCTGACCGTCAACTTTAACGATCCGATCGCCCGCTTGCAAACCTGCCTTTTGAGCGGCGGAGGCTGATTGCACCTCAGATAATACGGGTTCTGCCTGCGGACCACGCGGAATAATCCCCAACGCGACCACCGGATCTTGCGTTTCAGGATCAAACGTCCATTCACGCAAATCGACAACTTTTTCAATTATCGTTGATGAGCCTAACTCGGCTACCCCGAGCGTCATTTGGCTGTTGCCAATTTCACCCATCAACGACATTCGAATTGAATCCCAATCAGGCGTTTCGATACCGCCAATAGACTTAAGTTCCATTCCTGGCAAAACTTTGGCTTGCGCGGCAATGGATTGAGGCATGATTTCGGCCACCACAGGTCGTACTGTTGGTACACCAACAATAAAAATGACCCAGTAAGCAAAAACTGCAAAGATAAAGTTGGCTAACGGACCCGCGCTGATAATTGCCGCACGCTGCCAGACAGTTTTGCTATTGAAAGTAAGATTCTTTAGCTCAGGCGGTACGGTTTCTAAACGCTCATCGAGCATTTTCACGTAACCACCGAGGGGGATGATAGCAAGGACATATTCAGTGCCGTGGCGATCGGTTCGACGCCAAAGCGCGCGACCGAAACCTACGGAAAACCGCTGAACGCGCACGCCACAGCGACGAGCAACCCAGAAATGGCCGAACTCGTGCACGGTGATAAGCACCCCCAATGCAACGATAAAGGCGGCCAGGCTCCAGAGTATGTTCATCATATGTCCAACTATTCCTTAGAAAACTTCACCGTCAGCGACGGATTAATACACTAACAGCATCAGGCAGGCAAATACAGGAACCGCAGCAGTCAGGCTGTCGATACGGTCCAATATTCCGCCATGCCCTGGGATCATATGACCACTGTCTTTGATCCCGGCTTCGCGTTTAAACATACTCTCGGTCAGGTCGCCTAAAACTGAAGCCAGCGCAGCAACCACGGAACAAATCAATAATACAGACGGCTGCACGGTAAGCGGTGCATAGCGGCCAAACAGCCAGGCAATCAGCGCACATGTCAGTAACCCGCCGATGAACCCTTCCCAGGTTTTTCCCGGCGAAACTTTAGGTGCCAGCTTGTGCTTACCGAACAGCTTACCAAACAGGTATGCACCAGAATCAGCACCCCAGACGAGTAGCATCACATATAACAGCCACCATGCGCCAGTGTGAGGATTCTCGGCATAACCATATTGACGCAACGCGACCATACCCCAGAAAAACGGTACAATTGTCAGTACGCCAAACAAGATCCGCAGTACGCGCGAATGTCGCCAGAATGCGGCTGACGCCGGATACCCAACCACCAGCACCAGCGCCACACACCACCAGGCGAGTGCGGCCCATAGGGATCCACTTACCAGCGGCAACTGCGCGCTCTGATGATAGGCAGGAATGCTTAGCATCATGGCGGCCAGCAGGAAACCACAGAGGATGGCGAGCCATATTCTCTGGTTACGGCTTCCGAGACCCGCTAATTGTCCCCACTCCCACGCCGCCAACATGCACACGATTAACGTGACAATGGCAAAACCGACTGGCGGTAGTAAAAAGAGTGCAGCAATAACAATCGGTATTAAAATCAGGGCTGTGATAATGCGATACTTCAGCAAATGTTCTCCCTAGGACGCATTGGCGCCGATAGGTGTAGTCCCCCCGAAGCGGCGCTCGCGTTGTGCAAAAGCATCCAGCGCATCTTCAAAGGTATTTTCATCAAAATCAGGCCAGAGGACATCCGTAAAGTAAAACTCCGCATAGGCAATTTGCCACAGCAGGAAGTTACTGATTCGATGTTCCCCACCGGTTCTGATCACCAAATCGACTGGTGCCAGTTCGCTCATACAGACGGCTGAATCCAGCATGTCTTCTGTTATTTGCTCTGCCCGCAGGGTACCAGCTTCAACCTGACCCGCCAGCGTCTTAACGCCCTGAATAATATCCCATCGGCCACCATAATTCGCAGCAATGTTCAGCGTAAGACCGTCGTTATTTTCTGTAAGTGTTTCTGAACGACGAATGCGTTCCTGCAGACGAGCACTAAAGCGACTGACATCGCCAATGATCCGCAGCCTGACATTATGTTTATGCAGGCTTTTGACTTCACTGTCGAGTGCACGTACGAACAGCTCCATCAATGCGGCGACTTCCTGAGCCGGGCGATTCCAGTTTTCACTACTAAAGGCATAAAGCGTAAGGGCATCAAGTTGATGGTTGGCTGCAAAACTCACGGCTTTACGCACTGATTTTACGCCCGCTTTATGACCAAAGACCCTCATTTTACCCTGACGTTTTGCCCAACGTCCGTTGCCGTCCATAATAATGGCGACATGGCGCGGCTGAGCGCAGGACGTATCAGACATCTGTTGATTTTCGAGGGACATAACGCGTACTCATTTCCTTTTATCAGAACACGACGGCTTTTTAGCTGGCGTTGCAGTTCAAACGCAGGCGCAATAACACGCGCAAAAAAGCCGTGTCTCCCTTGCGGGCACGGCTACTCTGACAGCTTACCGATTCCACATGTCAGATCCAGAGACTAAAAACCTGAATCTACTGTCAGCGTGGCGCAGACTATACCATTTCAATGTGATGCTAACAAACTGCTGCATAAGCAGTAAACTTAGCGTCAGGCCGCAAATGTGCGAAGTTTTTGTTGAGCCGATGCCCGCGATTGTCTGTCAATTTCCAGCACTGCATCCACAGACTCCGGTTCAGCGCTCACCAGCTCGTCCATTACCTGACGGTTAATCGAAGCAATATCGGTGAAACGAATCTCACCATTGAGGAATGCCGCCACGGAAATTTCGTTCGCTGCATTCAGCGCCGTCGTCGCTGCCTGCCCGGTGTTGCTGGCTTCGATAGCCAGTTGAAGGCAAGGATACCGCGCATAATCCGGCTCAGAGAAAGAGAGTGCGCCCATTTTACAGAAGTCTAATGCTTCGACGCCAGCAGCGACACGGCGTGGATACGCCATCGCATGTGCAATAGGCGTACGCATGTCCGGCGACCCCAACTGCGCCAGTACGCTGCCGTCACGATAACGTACCATCGAGTGGATAACCGACTGGGGATGGATGATCACTTCCATTTCGGCCGCAGACGCATTAAACAACCAGCGGGCTTCGATGTACTCCAGGCCTTTGTTCATCATCGTGGCGGAATCGACAGAAATTTTACGCCCCATTGACCAGTTAGGATGCGCGCACGCCTGATCCGGTGTGACATCGTTAAAGTGGTTTAACGGTAACTCGCGAAAAGGTCCGCCGGAGCCGGTTAAAACAATGCGGGAAATCCCGTTTTCTTCAAGTGAAGCATAGCCCAGTTGCTGCTGAACGGACTCAGGCAAACTCTGGAAAATCGCATTATGTTCACTGTCGATAGGAAGGAGTTGAGACTGGTTTTCACGGACCGCATCCATGAAGATACGACCACAGGTGACCAGAGACTCTTTATTCGCCAGAAGGATCTGTTTACCTGCACGCACGGCAGCGAGCGTCGGTAAAAGGCCCGCAGCGCCCACAATGGCTGACATCACTTGATCGACATCATCCAGTGCAGCCAGTTCGATTGCGGCGTTTTCGCCGGAGAGCACCTCAGTTTTCACACCCTGCTCGGCCAGAATAGTTCGCAGAGCCCGGGCTGAAGTCTCATCGGCCATGGACGCATAGGCCGGACGAAACTCGATACATTGCTGCGCCATCACGTCAACATTGTGTCCTGCAATCAGGGCTTTGACTGCGAAAGCGTCGGGATTGGACCGGACAACGGAAAGCGTACTGGTGCCGACAGACCCTGTCGAACCAAGAATAGTCATTTGTTTCATGAAAATGCCCGGGATAACGCCATCAATTCAGAATAGTGCACAGTCTGAAACCTCTTATCCGGCTTGTCCATGAGATTGTGGCAGCAGAGAAAAGATTTGAGACCCGTAAAAAAATAAAGCGCCGCATTTGCGACGCTTTATTTGAGAACAAACGAGTCTGATTAGAACTCCATCAGCTCAGCTTCTTTCTCAGTCAAAGCTACATCGATTTTCTTGATGAAGATATCTGTCAGCTTCTGAATATCGTCCTGAGAACGACGATCTTCATCTTCACTGATTTCTTTATCTTTCAGCAGTGCTTTGGTTTTGTCGTTAGCGTCACGACGGACGTTACGCACAGAAACACGGCCCTGCTCTGCTTCGCCACGCACGACTTTGATCAGGTCTTTACGACGCTCTTCAGTCAATGCAGGCAATGGTACGCGGATAGTCGCGCCCGCTGAAGATGGGTTCAGACCCAAATCGGAGGTCATGATCGCTTTTTCAACGGCAGCGCTGATTGAGCGGTCAAATACAGAAATAGCCAGAGTACGGGAGTCTTCCACCGTCACCTGAGCCAGCTGACGCAGTGGCGTCGCAGAACCATAGTATTCCACCATGATGCCGTCGAGAATGCCGGGAGAAGCGCGGCCTGTACGGATTTTGCTGATATGAGTTTTAAATGCTTCTACGCATTTTTCCATACGAATTTCAGCGTCTTTTTTGATTTCGTTAATCACGTTGTGAACCCTTGAGAGCTGGTTACCTGGCAGACCATACCATCAGTATAGTCCGTGAATACTTATGCCAGCACTGGCTGGCTGAACGCAATGTTTATAGCGAAGGATCACTCAGCGTTAGAAATCAGCGTCCCTTCGTTTTCACCCATCACCACGCGGCGCAGTGCACCGGGTTTGTTCATGTTGAAAACACGAATCGGAAGATTGTGATCGCGGGCTAATGTAAATGCCGCCAGATCCATCACTTTCAATTCCTGCTCCAGCACTTCCTGATAGGTCAATGTTTCGTACAGCGTTGCTTCCGGATTTTTGACCGGGTCAGCGGAATAGACGCCGTCGACTTTGGTGGCTTTTAATACCACATCGGCTTCAATTTCGATACCACGCAGACAGGCTGCAGAATCTGTAGTAAAGAAAGGATTACCGGTACCGGCGGAAAAAATGACCACGCGGTTATGACGCAGCAGGCTAATGGCTTCAGCCCAGCTGTAATTATCACAAACACCGTTCAAAGGAATTGCAGACATCAGACGCGCGTTAACATAGGCACGGTGTAATGCGTCACGCATTGCCAGGCCGTTCATGACAGTCGCCAGCATACCCATATGGTCGCCTACAACACGATTCATGCCCGCCTGCGCCAGACCCGCGCCACGGAATAAGTTACCGCCGCCGATCACAACGCCTACCTGAATGCCGAGTTCGACCAGCTCTTTGACTTCCTGAGCCATACGATCTAATACACTCGCGTCGATACCAAAACCTTCACTGCCCTGCAGGGCTTCGCCACTGAGTTTGAGCAGGATACGCTGATAAACGGGTTTCGCATTGGTAGCCATGGTGTCTGTCCTAGAAGCAATGTGTCTTAATGAGAATTCAATCTTTACATCATAGCGTTGTTGCCGGGTGTTACTACAGCACATCGCACAATGTCATTGGAATTTGGGGCTGGATAAAACGGAACCGCCAACGTGCAGCGGTTCCATTTTATGGTGCATCAGTTACTGATTAAGACTGTTTGGACATCGCTGCAACTTCTGCAGCAAAGTCAGTCTCAACTTTAACGATGCCTTCACCCACTTCGAAGCGGATGAAGTTGATAACGTCGGCGTTATGCTCTTTCAGAATCTGACCAACAGTTTTGCTTGGGTCGATAACGAAAGGCTGGCCAGTCAGAGAAACTTCGCCGGTGAATTTCTTCATGCGGCCTTCAACCATTTTCTCTGCGATTTCTTTCGGCTTGCCAGATTGCATCGCGATGTCCAACTGAACCTGGTACTCTTTTTCTACCACTTCAGCAGACACATCTTCTGGTTTAACGAACTCAGGCTTGCTTGCAGCAACGTGCATAGCAATCTGCTTAACCAGTTCTTCGTCAGCGCCTTTAGCAGCGATCAGAACACCGATGCGTGCACCGTGCAGGTAGCTACCCAACACTTCGCCTTCCAGGGAAGAAACGCGACGGATGTTGATGTTCTCACCGATTTTAGCAACCAGTTGCACACGTTCTTCTTCGAACTGTGTTTTCAGAACTTCAACGTCAGTGATTTTGCCTGCAACAGCAGCATCCAGCACTTTGTCAGCGAATGCCTGGAAACCGGCATCTTTAGCAACGAAGTCAGTCTGGCAGTTAACTTCCAGAATCACGCCGTAGTTGCCTTCAATCTTGGTTTTGATCACGCCGTCAGCAGCTACGTTGCCTGCTTTTTTCGCCGCTTTGATCGCGCCAGATTTACGCATGTTTTCAATGGACAGCTCGATGTCGCCGTTAGCTTCAACCAGAGCTTTCTTACAATCCATCATGCCAGCGCCAGTACGTTCGCGCAGTTCTTTTACCAGGGCAGCGGTAATATCAGCCATTGTATTTTCCTCGATTATCTCAGTGCAAAAAGGGTTTTTGCGGTGAGATATTTCTCGCATTTAAGATAAGCAAAGGGGGCCAATAAAGGCCCCCTAACCAACATATTTCAATACCTGGTTAATAAGGGCTCTGCTGAGCTTGCCTTATTATTCAGCTTCTACGAAGCTTTCTTCTGCCTGAACAGCCAGATCTTGCGAACGGCCTTCACGGACAGTGGCAGCAACAGCGCTCAGGTACAGATTTACTGCACGGATTGCGTCATCGTTACCAGGGATAACAAAGTCAACGCCATCCGGATCGGAGTTGGTATCAACAATGGAGAATACCGGGATACCCAGGTTGTTAGCTTCTTTGATTGCGATGTGTTCGT